>Ga0208565_1001420_pt1 | contig 14145 bp, 13 predicted proteins | sample Sb_taG_7_FD_187706 | JGI IMG/M metagenome (GOLD analysis project Ga0208565, IMG submission 187706) | Peat soil microbial communities from Weissenstadt, Germany - Sb_50d_2_FS metaG (SPAdes) (version 2) | ecosystem: Environmental > Terrestrial > Soil > Wetlands > Peat | place: Germany...
CATCACAAGCGACGGAACCGACTCCGCTGTTATTACGGCCATCCGAGACGCTTACGCAAACGCAAGTGCTCCCGCTGTGTTCAGGACCAGGGAACAGATACGAGAGTTCTTTACCGGCTTTGACCTGGTCAAGCCAGGGCTCACCGAAATCAGCAGATGGCCCGGGAATAATCGGAAAACGGCCGAACTGCCAGCATTGCGCTTCCTCGGCGGAGTGGGGGTGAAGCGGTGAGACCAAGACAAGGGTCTATGAGCGGCGGCGCGAGTGTTCGCATGAAACGATCCCCCGCTGGTGTTACTCGTGCTGCTGAGGGCAGGGCCGGCGCCGGTGCCTGGAGCGGATTTTCGCCCATGTGGGCTCCGCGCGCGGCGCTAGTGCCGGCCCCGCCTTCCTATGGGCAGGAAACGAGCATGGTGCGTGAGTGGCCGTTGCGGAGCTTTCTGGAACTCGGCGCGTACCCCGGGGCGGTTCCGTGTGCCCGGCTGCATGCCAAGGCGATGATGTGGGAGTGGGGGCTCGGGCTTGGCGAAAGTGTTGAATTGGTGGTGTCTGAGATTCTCACCAATGCCGTTCAGGCATCGCGTTTGCTTGTCCCGCCTAATGCGGTGCGGCTCTGGCTATTGTCCGACAAGGACCGCGTGTTAATCCTGGTATGGGATGCCAACCCGCATCCCCCTTTGCCGGCAGATCAAGATTCGGGCGAAATTCGCGAGGGCGGCCGAGGGCTAATGCTGGTCGAAGCCATCAGCGATCAGTGGTCATGGTATTTCACTCACGAGACCGGCGGCAAAGTCGTGTGGGCCTTGTGTACTGACATGAGGGCGGGAACATGATATCTGACGCGAAGAACGGCACGGCGCCCCGGCATTCTCGGGTGAAAGTCAGCCTTCCGCCGTCGGGCGGGAAGGTCGTCTACTGCGTGGTCAGCACGGAATCACAGCCGATGCACCAGCCACAATGTCCAAGGGCACTAGCTGACGCCGGATCAGGTCACACCCCGGCCACGCAGCCGCAAACGGCTCACCCGCCGGCAGGGCCGGGTGGTTCACTTGCTCACTGACGAGCCGCCTACCCGAAGGAGTGTCCCGTGAACCGCATGCTCACGCGTTTGTGGCGTCTCATACGCGGTCCCCTGCAGTGGCGAGTCCTCTGGCTCGCCCACGCCAAGTTCATGATCGGCGTTACCGGCATCGTCCGCGACCACGACGGCCAGGTGCTCCTGCTGCGGCACCGCATGTGGCCCCCCAGCACGCCCTGGGGCCTGCCAACCGGATACGCCCGAGCCGGGGAGACGTTCCAGGACACCATCATCCGCGAAGTCCACGAGGAGACCGGCCTCACAGTCACCATCGGCGAACTCGCCCGGCTCCGCAGCGGATACAAACTGCGGGTCGAGGTCGCCTACGAGGCCGTGCACACCGGCGGCGAACTCAGGCTGGATCCCCGGGAAATCCTCGACGCCCGGTGGTTCCCCCAGGACGCCCTGCCCGCCGGCGTCCTCGACGCCCACATGGCCATGATCGCACGAAAACCATCCGACTAACGGGAGCCAAGCCATGCCCCTGCAACTCGCACCCAACGAACGGCTCACCGGCACCCCTGAGCAGCGGCAGCAACTGAAGCAACAGCTCACGGCGATCCGAACCGCGCCAGCTCCGGCCGACGCACACCCGCAACTGTCCTGCATCCAGCTATCCACCCTGATTGGCGAGCAGACCGTCACACCCGGCATAGAGTTATTTCTCGCCGGAGCCAAAATCGCTCAGCGCAGGTATAAGCAGCTTGGCCTGACTCATCTGCTGCCACCTGAACGCGTCTGGATCGGCACAGCATCCCGCGATGCGAGCGCATTCGGCGGCTACCACTACCCCGGGCAGGGATACCGGCACTGGCAGATGGCTGCCATCATCACCCGATACGGCCAACTCAAGGACCGGCAGCCCTTCAGCTCACCACTTGCCGGCCTCGACCTCCTGCGCGCTTACGCACACGACTGCCTGCACTACGGCAGCTACCGCGTCTACCAGTGCCAGCCCGCCGTCGCGTGCCAGCCGCGCATCGCGCGCACCCGATACGGCATCAACTTCCGCACGCCAGACGGGCGCACATACTCCGCCCCCGACGAGCCCGGCTCAGCCACCACCCGCAACCTCGGCATCGTCATGGAAGGAGCGACCGACAAGGAAGCCCGCTCGATCACCAGCCAAACCGCCGAGCAAGCCGGAATGCTCGAGCCCTCACCTGGCCCCGACCGGTTCGAGTACCGCGACGCAACCGGCAGCCTCGCACCCGCCGATTGCCGGCTCCTCGAAGACCTATCAGGAAGCGGAACCTGCCCTGCTACCGCCGACTTAGCCGGCTTCCTAGCCCGGATGGCCCGATACCAGCGTAATGTTGGATCCCGCTACGAAACGTTCCTGTCTGACTTCAGCCCAGGTGCGCCAGACGAATTCCACGCCCTCATCCTCACCGCGATGATCACGGGCTCATTGCGCCACCTCTGCCAATGGCTTAGCCACCACCACGGACCGGCAGCGTTCTCCCAAATCTTCAAGAACCCCTCCTTCAACCGTGCCGCCCGGAATTCACGGGCAGCAGAAACCCCTGAGACCGAGCCAGCGTTTGCGACACACGATGCGACACGGCTGCACAGTCCTCCGCAACCCGTATGCAAGGAACTGGAACCCTGACAAACAACGACTGGCGAACGACTTAGCATGAGAGGAAAGGAATACCTTGATGGCCGCGTCAGACGACGAGTACCCAGGCGAGCCCGACGAGCAGTGGTACAAGACACAGGCGACGCTGATGGACGCCACGATGCATGCCGGCGGAATCCCCTCCATCGCCCGTGAATGGTCCGACGCGACCAGGAAACGAGAAACCGTGCTCGCCGCCGCCCGGCAATTCCTCGCCGAAGCCGCTGACGCCATTACCCCCGGCACCGCCCAAGCCGAACTCCTCGACTGCCTGACCCGCTACCGCGCGCACCTGGCAGCCCTCGTCATGACCACCAGCCTCCGCGCGCCGTTCGTGCGGACCGTGGAAGACACCGCCGCCGCGCTCGCCGTCAGCCCGTTCACCGTCTACCAGATGGTCAGCCGTGGCGAGCTGTTCACCTACCGCATCGCGAAACGATGCATCCGCATCGACGAGCTAGCTCTGCGCGATTACCTGGGGGACCGGCAGGTCAGGCGATTCGGGCCGCACATGCTGACCGGCTATGACATCCCGCGCCGACACCTGCCAGAGCAACTGCAATGACCGTGCCATTGACCGCAGTCCGGCCGGGCGACACAGCTCCGGTCCGCGCTCGCCCCTCCCCCCTGCCGGGCGCGGACCGGACCCGGCAAGCCCGAATGCCGCCGACACGCCGTACGGCTACCGTCCGGACCGGATCCGGTCCGGACGGCTTTTCATGATTGACCCGGTCGGACAGGGGAAGGGTGTCAAGTTGGCACACTCGCGGAGGTGTGAAATGTCCCGCAAGAAGAGATTCCCGAAGGCCGACAACGCGGCAAGCAGCGCGCTGGACCTGGCGCACCAGGCGGCAGCACAGCTGAAGCCGGTCGCTTCCCAGGTGAAGCCGCTGGCCAAGAGCACCGGAGCAGCCGCCAGGCGGCAGGTGCGCAGAACACGCGCCTGGGCGGCGCCGCAGGTCGAGCGGACCGGGCAGGTCCTGCAGGACAGCGTGGCACCCAAGATCTCTGCGCTGCTGTCATCGGCTGCGCAGCGGCTCGAGCCCGCCAAGCCGCGCCGACGCTGGCCTAAGCCGGTCGGCATCGCCACGGTCACCGCGGCAGGCAGCGCGGTAGCGGCTTTCGTTCGCAACCGCAGGAAGCCGGGCGGCACGAGTTCGGCGACCCGGGCGGAGACGAAGGAAACGGCGTCCGCAGCGGAGATGCCGGACGGGCACGTACGGCCCAGCAGCGAGGCGCACGCTGACACCGACGGGCAGGACCGCTCCTCCTGACCGGCGCCGGCTGGCAGCAGCCTCAGCGGACCTGAGGCACCGGGCGGCCCTCCTCTAGGTAGACGGCGCCCTTGGCCGCGCATGCGGCCCGCACTCGACGCCGGATCGGGCCGCTGAGCAGCGGCAACGCGGCGCGTGGCCGGGCGAGCTTGTACTCGGAGATCTCCTCGGGCTGCAGCACCACGCCCGCCAGTGCGTCGTCGCCGAATACCCCGCAGTCGAACAGGAAGCGCATGCCGCCAGGCCGGCCGGGCCGCGGCCGCCGAAAGTCCACGCACGCCAGCCGGCCAGCGCGGACCTCAAGGCCGCATTCCTCGCGGACTTCCCGCTGGCACGCCTGCCAGGGTGTCTCGCCGTCGGCTTCCATCACGCCGCCAGGGATCGTCCAGCCCGACTTGTAGGTCGGCTTCAGGATCAGCATCCTGCCCTGGCGGTCGAAGATGAGCGCTCCGGCCGAAGCCGGGATAGCCGGCGTTTCGTACGGGCTCTCGGTGGTCAGCGGATCGTCACTGTCAGCCACAGCGTCACCCTACGGCCTGGCCTGCGCACTCCCTGGCCAAGGCACGCCGCCAGCCGGCCGCCCGACATCCGGCCATCCGCCATACCGCAGATCCGGCACCGGGCGATTTGGCGACGCACGTCCGATCTTGCCCGCTAGGCTGCGCGTGAACTGCCTGGTATCGGTCGAGGATGGCAATTGGGCACCGACGTGATCATGTACATCTCAAGGAGACTTCATGCCCATTTTTAACAAACCCGCCGGGCCGGCCGCCTCCTGGGAACCGCAGCAGGCAGGCGCCAGGCTGGCGGTCACCGCCGGAGCCGACCCGAATGGCGTCTTCACGTCTGACCTGTCCGTGTCCGAATACGCACTGCTCGGCGAGGCCGGTTTCGAGCCGCTCGGCTTCGTGGTCGGCTCGACGATGTACCACATCGGCCTGCAGGCAGGCAAATGGTCGGAGAACATGGAGCTCGAGGTCCTGACCATGGCGATGTACAACGCCAGGGAACTGGCGATGTCGCGGATGCGGAGCGAGGCCCAGCAGCTGAACGCGGACGGGATCGTCGGCGTGCGACTGCTCATTCAGGACTACGTCTGGGGTGAGGACGTCCTTGAGTTCATGGCCACGGGCACTGCGATCCGGGCGCTTCCCGGCCTGGGCGGCAACCGGGCGCCGGACGGCGGGCCCTTCACCTCCGACCTGTCCGCGCAGGATTTCTACCGGCTGCTGGCCACCGGCGCCACGCCGGTCGCTTTCGTGTTGGGCACCTGCGTCTACCACGTCGCGCATCAGTCGCTGATGCAGATGCTCCGCCAGACCGGCCAGAACGCAGAGATGCCGCTCTTCACCCAGGGCGTCTACGAGGCACGCGAGCTGGCGCTGATCAGGATGCAGACCGAGGCGGCGCAGGTCGGCGCGACCGGCATCGTCGGGGTCAACTGGTCGGTGAACAGCTACGTCTGGGGCGAGCACGCTACCGAGTTCTTCGCCACCGGAACGGCCATCCGCAGGCGGCCGGACGGGCAGAAACTGCCAGCCCCAACCTTCACTCTCGGCCTGGACACCTGATCGCCGACGCCAACTCCGGCGAGTCCTGACTACTCCGCGCGCTCTGACATTGTCGGCACTGGCTCAAGCGCTGGCGCCTGCACCGCGCAGTTCCGGCGGCTCAGCGGCTCGGGCGCCGGCCGACCGGGCTCTTGCTGCAGCACCTTGTCGTCGACCAGCGTGGCCGCGAGCACGGCAGCCACGGCCAGCAGCCCGGCGCAGATGATCATTGCGGTCCTGAAGCCGCTGCCGAGCAGGGCCGGCGAGTGATAGTCGGCGGCCCGCAGGCCGACGGCGGCAGGCAGCCCGGCCACCGCGAGCAGCGCGGCAGCGCGGGCCACCGCATTGTTAATCCCGCTGGCGACTCCGGCATGCCGGATCTCGGCGCTGGCCAGCACGGTCGCGGTCAGCGGTGCGACCACCATGGACAGCCCGAGCCCGAACACCACGACGGCAGGCAGGACATCGGTCAGGTAAGACGCGTTGTCGCCGATCCTGAGCATTAGCAGCATCCCGGTCGCGCAGGTGGTGATGCCCGCGGTCATCAGCCAGCGTGGCCCGACTCGCTGGGCCAGCGCAGCGGTCCGCGGTGAGAGCAGCAGCATCAAGACGGTGACCGGCAGCAGCGCGGTGCCAGCCGCCAGGGCCGAGAATCCCGCGCCCACCTGAAGCTGCAGCACCAGCAGGAACAGCATCCCGCTGAAGGCACCGTAGACGGCGAACGTGATCACGTTAATCACGCTGAACTGGCGCGACGCGAAGACGTCGAGCGGCACCATCGGTGCCGGGCCGTGACCCGGCGCGGCTCTTCCCCTGCGTCGCTCGACGGCGACGAAGGACACGGCGGCCGCGCATCCGATCACCGCGGCCACAATCGGGCTGGCAGTTCCCACGCCGCCGCGGGCCGACGTGCCGATCAGCGAGTACGTGATCCCGGCCAGGGCCAGCGCAGCGAGCCCGGCGCCCAGCACGTCGAACTGGCGAGCGGCCTGACCATCGCGGGACTCGGGCACATGCCGGAGCGTCACGCCGATGACGACGACGGCCACCGGCAGGTTCAGCAGGAACACCCAGCGCCAGCCTGCCGACACCACCAGCCAGCCGCCGAGCAGCGGCCCGATGGCCGCGGCGAGGCCGCCGAGTCCGGACCAGGCGCCGATCGCCCGCGGCCGGTCCGCCGGATCGAACGAGGCCTGGATGATCGCCAGCGAGCCGGGCACGAGCAGGGCGCCGCCGATGCCCTGCAGCACTCGCGCCGCGATCAGCACAACTATGTCCGGAGCCAGCCCACAGAGCGCGGAGGCGAGCGCGAACCACGCGACGCCGGTCAGGAAGACCCGGCGCCGGCCGAGCCGGTCACCGAGCGAACCGCCGAGCAGGATCAGCCCGGCCAGCGCGAGCGTATAGCCGCTCACGGTCCATTGCAGGCCGCCGAGGGTGGTGCTGAGCTCCCGGCCGATCGTCGGCAGGGCGATGTTGACCGCAGTGCCGTCGAGCAGCACCATGCCGGAGCCAAGCACGGTGGCCAGGACCACCCAGCGACCGTCAGGCCGGCCGAGCCGGATGGTTCCCGCCCGGCTCTCCGCGTCAGGCGCCGGCTCCCCAGCCGGCCATCTTCGGCCCTTCGCTCGGCGCCGGGCCCCCGCCAGGCTCACATCATCGGCCAGGTATGCACCGGCTCGTTGGTATTCATGCGCTCAATGTAGCCCTGGGTCATCAGCCGCAGCGCCTCGCGGCGGTCTCCGACCCCACCGCCTTGCAGGTCATGTACCGAGCGGACCTGCCAGCTGGCCCCGTTCCGGCCGGTCAGGCAGCGCTGCTCAATGATCGAGAGCAGCCGCCCGGCATCGGCCTCGTCCACGCCCCATCGGGCCAGGCCCTTAGCGGCCAGCGGCAGCAGGGCGCGCAGCGTCAGCTCAGTCACCGGAACCACTCCCACGCCAGGCCAGTAGACCTCCGCGTCTAGGCCGTACCTGGCCCCGGCGGTCAGGTTGGCGGCGGCAGCCGAGAACGACATCTGCGACCAGACCGGCCGATCGGCGTCGGCAAGCTCGTGGACCAGGCCGTAGTAGAACGCGGCGTTAGCCATGACGTCCACGACCGTGGGTCCGGCCGGCAGCACCCGGTTCTCCACCCGAAGGTGCGGTTTGCCGTCGACCACCGCGTAGACCGGCCGGTTCCACCGGTACACGGTGCCGTTGTGCAGGGTCAGCTCGGCCAGTTCCGGCGCCTCACCCCGTTCGAGTACCGCCAGCGGATCCTCGTCCTCGCTCAGCGGCAGCAGCGCGGGAAAGTAGCGCAGATTCTCCTCGAACAGGTCGAACACCGAGGTGATCCAGCGGTCGCCGAACCACACCCGCGGCCGCACTCCCTGCGACTTGATTTCCTCGGGCCTGGTGTCGGTCGCCTGCTCGAACAGGGTGATCCTGGTCTCCCGCCACAGCTCATGGCCGAATAGGTACGGGGCGTTCGCCCCGATCGCCACCTGCAGGCCGGCCACCGCCTGCGCAGCGTTCCAGTAGCTGGCGAACGTCTCTGGGCTGACCTGAAGGTGGCATTGCAGGCTGGTGCAGGCGGCCTCAGGCAAGATGTTGTCCACATACGCGATCAGCCGTTCCGGCCCTTCGATCGCGATCCGCATCTCCTCGCCACGGGCAGCCAGGATCTGATCGTTCAGCAGCCGGTACCTCGGATTGGCCGAGATCGCGTGCTCGCCGGCGTCGCTCTGGCGCAGCGTCGGCAAGATGCCGACCATCACCAGGCGGCTGCCGGTCGTCTCGGCCCGCACCCCGGCTCGCGCGATGAAGCCGCGGACCGTGGACTCAAGCCCGGTGAACACATCGCCGACCAGCGCGGCGGGCGGCACGTTGATCTCAACGTTGAACTGGCCCAGTTCCGGGGCCCAGGCCGGATCGGCGATCGCCGTCAGGACCTGCGAATTGTTCATCGCCGGGCAGCCAGCCTTATCCACCAGGTTGACCTCGATCTCCAGGCCGACGTGCTGTGACCCGGCCTCGAACCGGTCTTCCCTGAGCATGCGCGCCAGTACGTCCAGGCAGGTTCGTACCTTGTCCCGGTAGGCTCGCCTGTCCCGGCGGTTGACAACGATCGCCGGAACATCTTTGCCCATCGGAATCCTCCACGCGCAGTTAGCGGATCGTTACTACTTACCCACATTTGCATGGAAGAGGCCTGATGACCAGGGCTTCTATCCCCCGGTCAGGATGAGCTAGTGCCAGGTGGCCGCGATCAGCCCGCTCGCCACCTGAGTTGGCCTGGCGCCGTTCTGGGATACGTACAGATCAGTGCCAGCCAGGTAGAGCAGCCACTGTCCGGTGGAGTTCACCGCCAGGCTGGTGTGCTCCAGGTTCGGGAATCCGATCGCCACCTGGTGCACGAACGCGCCGCTGGTAGTGACCTCCCACATCAGCCGCGAGGTGTTGTGGATCGGGACGCCGCCGCAGCAGGCGCGGCTGATGAACAGGTTCCCGTCCGGCAGGAAGATCCCCTCGCGGATATAACTGCGCTGGGCATCAGGCGAGCCGGTGACCGGGACGTACGAGACGCCCGTGCCGGGGATGATGTAGTACCGCGCGGTCGAGGTGTCGACGATGTCCAGGCCCCAGCCCTCGTTGTCCTGCACAGCCAAGGTCGACACCGCCAGCCTGGTGTTGTCGGACGCCCAGGACAGGTGCGAGATCGGCGCGGGAAGCCCGCTCTGGCGCACCTGCGGCGGCAGCGGGAAGACCTGCTCAGCACCGGTGCTGAGAGTGCGGACCACGAGTTTGTAGCTGTTCGTCAGCTGAGCCGGGGTCGGAATGCAGCCGGTTGTCAGCGACGGCTCCTGGGTGAACGCCAGCTTGGTCCCGTCCGGACTGATCGCCGGCAGCTCTCCCTTCGCCAGTGCAGCCGGGCTGCCGCCGCCGATGCCGACCGACATGATCGTCGGGTGGCAGCCTGAGCCCTGGGCGAAGTAGACGGTCGCGCCGCTCGGGCTGACCGATATCTCATCGCCAAGGACACCACCAGATACCAGCGTCTGCGTAACGCTCCCGGTCGCCGGGTTGAGCACCACAAGCGCGCCTGCCGTGGTGACCGCCACGATGCCGGGCGAGCCGGTCACCGACGCCGTCGGCGACGGCGTCCCAGTTCCGCCGCCGGTGCCGGCGGACGCGGTGACGGTGACCGTCGGCTGGGTCGTACTGCTGCCGCTGCATGCCGTCAGCAGCGCCGGCACCGCGGCGATGACCGCCGCTAGCCGCCATCTCCGCCGTACGGATCGGCTGCGGTTCATCTTCTCGCGAGCGGCAGCTGACATGTGAGACCGACCTCAAATCTGGCCCATGGGCGGGTTCGATGTGTATGCGGACGTTTATGTGGATTGTCCGCACGGAGTGTGCCGGATCGCGTACCGGGCAAAGCACGGCCAACCGGGCGACCCAGATGATGATGGTGACAGCACGGCTCGCGGTCGGCAAGTCCCGTGACCATTATTCCGCGAGTGCGCCGATTCAGCTGATTGCCGGAACCGGGTCCAGCCGCCGGGATCGCCAAATCTGGCCAGCTACGATGCCAGGACGTCGATGCGGGCGCAGGCGCTCCGAGCCACCGGACTTGAGGTGCGATGCATGACCAGGCTCTGGCGCCCTCAGCGCGGTGCGGGCAGCACCAGTCGATGGCTGCTCGCGGCGACCGTCGCCGTGTTCTTCACCCACGGACTGCTCTTCGCTTCCTGGACAGCCCACATCCCCGAGGTCAAGGCCCGGCTGGATCTGACGGACGGCGCACTGGGACTGGCGCTTCTTGGCGCACCGGTCGGATCTGTGTCGGCCATGCTGGCGACGGCCCGGCTGCTGCCTAAGCTCGGCAGCAGGCGGATGGTGCAGGCCAGCCTGCTCGGTTACTGTGCGGCCGGGCCACTCATCGGGCTGGCCGGCTCGCTGCCGATGTTGTTCGCCGCGCTGTATGCGTGGGGCGCTTTCCAGGGTGCACTTGACGTGTCCATGAACACCCAGGCCGTTGCCGTGGAGCGGGCTAGGGGACGCCCGCTGATGTCCGGCCTGCACGGCTGCTGGAGCATTGGCGCCCTGGCGGGCGCGGTCATCGGCACTGCCGGGGTCGCGATCGGCCTGCCACTGAGTTCCCAGTTGCTCCTCCTTGCGGTGCCCGCCTTGCTCACGGCCGGCTGGCTCACCACCCGGATGCTGCCCGATGCCAGCCCGGCAGCGCGACCAGCAGGCGGGCAGACACCTGCCAGCAGGCGCCCGCCGTCCTGGCTGTCGCGGTCGGTGGTTGTGCTCGGCTTGATCGCGTTCGCGTCCTCGCTCTGCGAGGGCGCCAGCGCCGACTGGGCGTCGGTGTACCTGCGCGGTTCCCTCAATGCCAGCGCCGCCATCGCGGGCCTTGGTTATACCGCGTTCGCCGCGGCCATGGTCGTGGTCCGGCTCTCCGGCAATAAGCTGCTTGCCCGGTTTCGGGTCCGGCGGGTGCTGCCCGTGCTCGCGGGCATTGCCACCGCCGGTTTCACCGCCGGGCTGGTCGGCGGCGCGACCGTGACCGCCATCGCCGGGTTCGGCTGCCTCGGCATCGGGGTGGCCCTGATCATCCCGACCGTCTTCAGCGCTGCCGGGCGGCTGCCTGGGCTCAGTCCGGGAACCGCGATCTCCATCGTCTCCGCGTGCGGATGGATCGGTTTCGTTTGCGGACCGCCCCTGATCGGGGAACTCGCGTCGGCGACATCCATCGCCGTCGCGCTCGGCCTGTTGCCCGCGCTGACCATAGCCATCGTCATCGCCACCGCACGGGCAACGGCGCTCCGCAGCGACGTACGCCCAGGCCCGCCGACTTCGGACCTGATCGAGCGCTTTACCCGACGCTAGCTGTCGCGGGCGGCGGCCACGGCGGTCGCTATCCGGCGGACCGCCTCGGTGATCAATTCGGGCGAGGTGCCGATGTTCAGCCGGGCGAATCCGGCTCCCTGCGCACCGAAGTCAGGACCAGGACTCAGCGCTACCTTGCCCCGTTCGAGGAAGACAGCGGCCGGATTGTCACCCAATCCCAGCTTCCGGCAATCCAGCCAGGCCAGGAAGCTGGCCGCGCCAGGGACGTAACCGACCTCGGGCAGCTGCTCGGCCAGCAGCCGGGCCAGGTGGACACGGTTCTGGTCTAGCTGCGCGACGACCGCGTCCAGCCAGCCAAGCGACGCGGCGAACGCGGCGACCGACCCGAGCACGCCAAGATGCGAGGCAAGCAGCGCCTCCCAGCGCTCGGTGAGCATTGTCGCCGTCGCCGCCGAGCCCGCCGCGGCGACGCCGCACTTCAGGCCGGCGATGTTCCAGCCCTTGGATGCCGAGGTGAAGATGTAGGCCCGCTCGGACATCTCGTGGTCCACCGATCCGAACGGCACGAACCGCGCGCCGGGCAGCACGAGCGGGGCGTGAATCTCGTCGACCAGCAGCGCCACCTCGTGCCGCTGACAGAGGTCGGCGATGGCGACCAGCTGAGTGCGATCCCAGACCTGGCCGAGCGGGTTGTGCGGGCTGCACAGCAGGTAGGCGCTGACGCCATCGCCGGAGAGCGCCCGGTCGAGCACCTCGAAGTCGATCTCGTAGCCGCCGTCATCGAGCCGCCGCAGCGGCGCGTCGACCACCCGGCGCCCGATCAAGCCGAGCCGCAGCGCGAACGGCCCGTAGACCGGCGGGCTGATCACCACGCCGGAACCTGGCGGGGTCACCGCGAGCAGCACCTCGGCGATCCCGGTCATCACGTCCGGGATGGCGAACACCCGAGCCGGGTCGGGACTCCAGCCGAGCCGGTCCGTCGCGTACGTCGCGAACGCCTCGCCGAGCTCGCCCACGTGCGGATAGCCGGTGTCGCCGAGCGCCAGCGCGGCCCGGATCGCGTCGGCGATCGGCTCGGCGACGTCGAAATCCATCTCGGCGACGAACGCAGGCAGCACGTCGGGCGGATAGGTCCGCCACTTGAAGCTCTTGCGCCTGGCGAGTGCGGCGAGCGAGCAGGTTCCGAGCTGTGGGTCCACCTAAGCGATGCTAACCGCGCCCACCGCCGCGGGCGCGCCCACCGCCGCGGCTGCGCTCACCGCCGCGGGCGCGCTCGCCCGAGCGCCGACCCGGCAGCTGGATTTCGCCGGTCAGGTACCGCTCGATCGTGGGACCGACCGTGACGGCGAGATCATCGACGCTGGCACCAGCGACCGGCGGCAACGCGAGCACCAGCCTGGTGAAGGCCAGCCCGAGCATCTGGGTAGCTACCATCGCCGCTCTGAACTCGGCCTCCGCGCTGCTGCCGTGCTCGGTCAGGCCAGCCGCCCGCGCGACGGCGCTCAGGATCGTGTCGGCGATGAACTCCCGCAGCATCACCGCGGCCTGCTCGCTGGTGACCGCCGAGCGCAGCAGCCCGATGAACGTCTCCCTCATCTCCGCGGACTCCCAGAGCCCGAGCGCGGTGCGGACCATGTGCTCGCCGAACCCGGGGCCCACACCAGCCGCGCCCGCACCAGCCGCGCCGGTGTCCCAGGCATCGCGGGCAAGTGCCGCTGTCAGCACCTCGCTGGGCACGACCGGCAGCCGCATGGCGGCGGCGAACAGCGCCTCCTTGGTTCCGTAGAAGTGATGCACCAGCGCCGGGTCGACCTCGGCCGCCGCCGCGATCGCCCGGATCGTCGCGCCGTGATAGCCGCGCTGGGCGAACTGGGCTCTGGCGGCGTCCAGAATCGCCTCCCTGGTACCGCTATCACCGGACCGCCTGCCGCCACGCGATCCGCGCCGTGTCGCGCTCTGGTCGGTCACGCCACGGCCTTGCCTGCCGCACCCTGCGAGGCGAGCTGGAAGAAGCGCTCTTCCAGGGTGGCGGGCACCTGGCGCACCGTGGCCGGAAGATCTCCGAGCGCTCGCCGCACCGCCGCCGGATCGGCGTCAGGAACCCGCAAACCTCGCCCGGCCAGGGCAACCTGCAGGCCGGCTGCCTCCAGCCGGGCGAACGCGGTCGACCACGACTCTGCGGCCACGACCACCACCTGAGCCGAGCCGATGATCTGCCCGGCCGTCCCCTGCGCCACCACCGCGCCGTCGGCCATGATCACCAGACGGCCGCACTCCCCCGCCTCCTCCATGTAATGGGTAGTGACCAGGACTCCGGCACCGGCGTCGGCTGTCTCGGCGATGGTCTCCCATAGCCTGGCCCGGCCCAGCGGGTCGACGCCGGACGTCGGCTCGTCGAGGATCAGCAGGTCCGGCTGGTGCGACAGCGCCTGGGCGAAGGCAACCCGCCGCTGCACGCCAAGCGGCAGCGAGCCGACCAGGTCCGTGGCGTAGGGCCGGAGCGACTCGGGCAGACCGTGCTGGTCTCCGGCACCCGGCGAGGCGTGCTCGAATACGGCAGCGGAGAACTGCATGTTCTCGGCGGGGCTGAGGTCGTCATACAGGCCTAGGCCTTGCGGCACGTAGCCGATCCGGCTGCGGGTCTGCCGCGACGGCGGCTCGCCGAACAGCGCCACCTCCCCTTCCGATGTGCCGAGCAGCCCGAGCAGCATCTTGATCAGCGTCGTCTTGCCGGCCCCGTTGGCGCCGAGCAGGCCGACGATCTCGCCGGGCCCCACCTGC
>Ga0208565_1001427_pt1 | contig 14108 bp, 16 predicted proteins | sample Sb_taG_7_FD_187706 | JGI IMG/M metagenome (GOLD analysis project Ga0208565, IMG submission 187706) | Peat soil microbial communities from Weissenstadt, Germany - Sb_50d_2_FS metaG (SPAdes) (version 2) | ecosystem: Environmental > Terrestrial > Soil > Wetlands > Peat | place: Germany...
TCAGTGCGATGTCCAGCTCGCAGTGATCGATCGGCTTGGCCAGGAAGTCATCCGCGCCGGCGCTCAAGCCCTGGAGGCGCTCGTGACGGTGAGTTTTCGCGGTCAACAGAATGACGTAAATATAGGTCGACTTGATCTCGGCTCGGATCTTGCGGCAGAGATCCAGTCCGTTCATTACCGGCATCATCCAGTCCAGGATTACCAGCCGCTCGGGCCTCTCCCGGAGCTGGTTCCACGCTTGCAGGCCATCGGCGGTGACGACCACCTCGTGCCCCATGGCCTCCAGTCTTCTGCGCAGATCGACGGCCTGGGTTTGACTGTCCTCGGCGATCAAGATCCTCATGATGGCGGCCTCGTGAACCAGTGCAGGAAAAAGGCAAAAGGATAAAGGCAAAAGAGTTAATTTATCCTTTTGCCTTTATCCTTTTGCCTTTATCCTTTTGCCTTTATCCTTTTGCCTTAGCAGCCTGCCGGGGCGATTCCCGGCCCTGTTTGAAAGAATCTTAGGACGCATTCCGGGGTTGGGGAAGGAGGGCCAGTGAGCGCGCTGGGGCACGAGTGTTTTCGGTGGTCACTTACGCTTCGTTGAGATGGATCGAGGTCCTTGGTAGGGAGGGTGGGTGAGAAGCAAACCGGACGCCGGTCGTCGGTGGAGACCGAGCGACGACGTCCGGCTGGATGCGGGGTCGGGTGAATGGGGCGAGAGCGACCGCCGTCGCGCCGGTCGCAGCCATGCCAACGGGGAGTCAGAGACGCCTGGAAACGGCTGGCATCCTCAGGATTCCTCGGACCGAGGGCGACGAACCTCCCGCCGGACGGGCGGGTTCAGGCGTTCGATCTGGCGTGCTTCCTGGGGTTCCAGTCGGCTCGCCTGTCGATTTTCACGTTGGATGGCTTCGTACACCTCTTGACGGTGTACCGAGATCTCGATCGGGGCCGCGATCCCTAATCGAACCTTATCGCCCCGAATATCCACCACGGTGATGACGATGTCATCGCCTATGATGATACTTTCGTCGCGGTGTCGGGACAGGACCAGCATCGTTCTCGGCTCCTTCCTCCTGCCAACGAGGCCCGTGACCATCCCCGATCACGTTGCCCGGGCTCTCGGTGACCACGACGGAGCTGGGGATGGTGAATAGCCAAAAAAACCTTGGTGGTGAGCCACGCGGGTCAGGCCGTTGCACGCAACGGGGCCAGCCCATGATACAGCGAGTGGGCCGGGGCCGTTGACTGCGTTTCCAGCGGGTACCGGACGGGATACCGGCTGGAAGTTAATACGAGCTGCCGGCCTAGGCGACGCACCGGGTTGAACACGAGCGGTCCCTGGAGGTTGACCGTCAGGCCGCCCCCCACGCCGCGATTGAGAATAACATAAATCAGCGCGGTTCGCTCATCCTCCAGCTCCAGCGCCGTCCGGTCGCCCGGGCGGATCTCGATCCGGTAGTCGCTGACCGCCAGAGGGGGAGCGACCAGGCCGAAGGCCAGGTCAGGCGCGGTCACACTTTGCAACCACGTCAGGCCGGTCACCACCGGATCGGGAAGATGAAGGTACTGGGTGTAGGAGCGGAACCCGAGCAGTCCTTCCGGAATCTGGTACAACTCCGATTCGGAGGCCTGGATCAGACCGAAGCGGGTCGTGACGATGTTCACTTCCTGGTTACCTCCTTGAACGCCGGGCGAGGCTCATGCCTGCGGGTGCAAGCGCTGGCCCCCCGCGACTCCGGACGATCCCGACCGCGACCGCGACCGGTGGTGCTCGTCCAAGATACGTCCCCGCCTGGTCCACCCCGCGCGGCGAAGCGGCGCGAGTAATCGGGATTCAGGGTGATCTTGTCTGGACGGTTTCCGGTCCGGCCGAGTCCGCACAACGCGGCCACGACGTATCCCGCGGATTCCACCTGCGTCGCCCCTCCGAATCCCTCGGAGAGCCGAGCCAGGTTCGACCGACCGTAGTATCGTCGCCCCCGGTCGGCCGGGCTCAATCCTGCTCGCCCGAAATCCTTACCGCCGCGCACATAGCGATGCCTGCGCCAGTCGCTCCGTTCGTAACGGGGACGCAATGCCTCGCACCCGGCGCAAGAACTCCTCTCGCCGCACCAGCCGGCACATGCGGTACCCGGTTCGCCCCGGCCTTTGAGCACGCAACAGCGTCAAGCAAGGAACGCTCGCCGCATTCTCGCCCAGGTCCTCCGCGCTGCCGCTTCATCCGGTAAAACGATCATCACCCGGATGATCCGGCCACGTGGATTCCGGGATCGACATTGGACCGCGCGCGACGGGCGGCTCGTCGAGACAGACACCTCGCCGTTAACAGCGAGGTCAGGTCCGATAATTCTCTTCCAGGTCCCAGAGCCGCTTGAGCTGTCGGTCCCGCTTGCCGGGCTCGAAGCGGTAGATCGCCATCTCCTCGGTGACCTCGCCAGGACAGAGCGTGTAATCCAGGCGACGATTCTCTGCCTCCTGAAACACCTCTCCAAGGTGGTCGGAACAGGCGAATCCGTAGGTTTTCAGCTCGGCGAACCTACCGTCGCTCCAGCGTGCCGCAACCTTGTAAGTCGCCAGGTCGGAACAGTACGGATGGGTGCAATTCACGTCATGGCTGTACATCAGATAGAGCCTCAAGGGTGCCAGGACTATGATCGTGGCGGAGAGGTGACTCATAGTTTAATGCATTTCCGCCGGCGTGGGATAGGCTGTGCCCTGGTGAGAATCCCGGCGAGCCTTGGGGGGCTGTGCTTTACCACGCTCCCGAAACGCCCCGAGCCGGCAGTCGCTCGAAGGAATGCTCTACAGCTCCCGCGCTCCTGACCTCGTCCCGCTCTTGGAGAGCATGGAGAGCACAAGCCGGAGTTTTATCCCTTGGCAAAATTGCCACAGGTGATAGCATCGTTATCGGGAGGGCTGTCCTTATGACGACCATAAACATTTCCGTGCCCGAAGAGATGAAGGCTTTCGTCGAAGCCCAGATGGCCCAGGACGGCTATGCTTCGGCCAGCGAGTATCTCCGCTCCCTGATCCGCGACGTCCAAAAGCGGTTGGCCAAACGCGAACTGGAAGCCAAGTTCCGCGAGGCCGTGGAAAGCGGCCCCGCCACAACGATGACACGGGAGGACTGGGTCGCATTGCGGGCCGAGGCGATCGAGGGCAAAGTGGTCTAATGGGTTCAAGCTGCGTCGCCTCCGGCGAAATCGCCCAAAGCCGTGGGTCAGCCGGCTTTATCCGGTTACCAGCCATCATTTCTCGACGAGCTGAGCCAGGACCGCGCTGGTGACCTCCTTGGTCGAGCCCCGTCCGCCGATATCCGCGGTCCGGAACCGGCTGTCCGCGAGGGTGAGCGCCACGGCCGACTCGATCTGGCGGGCGGCCCGGGCGGGAGCGTCATCGTGTTCGGCTCGGCCCAGATGGTCCAGCAGCATGGCGCATGAGAGAATTGTGGCCACCGGGTTGGCGACGCCCCGTCCCGCCAGGTCCGGGGCGGTACCATGGCACGGCTGACAACGGCGATTTTGTAGGTTTGCATGCCTTGACACTAGAAACGATGGAATTCGTACTCGGGATTGGCGGGATCGAAATCCTTGGCGGAAAGCACGGCATCGAGGTCCAGATCATCATAACAGTAGCGCTCGCCCAGCGGCTTTTCCGCTTTCCCATCGGCCGGCCAGTCGAAACCGGTGAAGCGGAGGGGAAGACGCGAGGCAGGTCGTAGAGAATCTCCGATTGGGCGAGCGGCCGCCCGGGCCGGAACTGGGGATGGGCATCATCTTCAGGAGCAGTTCCTTCGCGGGCCGGCCTTCAAGCCGTGCCTCCGGCCAGGCTGGCGACTCGGTTGTCTGGTGCTGGGCCAGCGACCCTCCGGCGGGTGTGCCCGTGTGTTCGCTGGAAGATGAAGGAGTTGTAGTGACCGTGTCGGGTGGAGGGGCCGTCGCGCCCTCGCCGGTTTTTTCCAAGGGGGCCGTGAGCCACCAGCTTACCCCGCACAGCAAGACCCCGAGCAGGCAGAAGGCGCCAATCCCGCGTCGCCAGGCACGCGAGGAGAGCAACACCGCGACACGCCGGATCCAGGTCGTCATGACCGGAAACCCTCGACCGAGGCCCCGCTTCTCGCACAGCCGGCTGCGACAGTGCGAGCGGAGGTATCCGTACCCAGGGGGAACGCACCGCCCATCTTAACCTCCCGCCGGTTTCTGTGAACCTCCTCTTTACATCAAGTGAAGCGATCTCCATTCCGCGTCGTGTCTCGCTGGCGAGGAGGCAATCAGGCCCTCGCGGCGATGGCTGTTGACCGTCCCGATGTTGAGGCGCCTCGTCCGCGCCCGCACTCGGGTTGTCGAGTCGAATTGACCGCATCGCGGTCCACGGTCTACGATGTAGCTTAGAATACGAACCGTATTCCAACGAGTCCGACAGCTTGGGCTGGTGAAGTGCGGCCGGTTCTGGGAGGACGCTTGACTATGACTCAAATTGAATTGGCGCGGCAGGGTGTGATCTCGGCGGAGATGGAGTTTGTAGCCCGGCGCGAGAACCTCGATCCCGAGCTGGTCCGCTCCGAAGTCGCGCGGGGGCGCATGATCATCCCGGCGAATACCGTGCATCTGGGGCTGGGCTTGCAGCCGATGGGCATTGGCATCAAGGCCCGGTGCAAGATCAACGCCAACATCGGCAACTCGGCGGTGACCTCCAACATCGACAACGAGCTTGCCAAGCTGAAGATGGCCGTGGACCTGGGTTCCGACACGGTCATGGACCTTTCGACCGGCGGCAATATCGACGCGATCCGGCAGTCGATCATCGCGGCCAGCACCATTCCCGTTGGCACCGTGCCGATGTATCAGGCGATCCAGGGCGTGAAGAAGGTCGAGGAACTGTCGGCCCAGAACCTGCTTGATATGGTGGAACACCAGGCCAAGCAGGGCGTCGATTACATGACCCTGCACGTGGGCATCCTCCGCGACTACATCCCGCTCACGGCGCACCGGATCACCGGGATCGTCTCGCGGGGCGGTTCGCTCATGGCCCAGTGGATGATCGCCCACAACCAGGAAAACCCGCTGTACACGCATTTTGACGACCTGTGCGACATCATGCGGCAGTACGACGTGTCGTTCAGCCTGGGCGACAGCCTTCGCCCCGGCTGCATCGCCGACGCCTCGGACGCGGCCCAGTTCGCCGAGCTGCGCACTCTGGGCGAGCTCACCCGCCGGGCCCAGGCACGCGGCTGCCAGGTCATGGTCGAGGGCCCGGGACACGTGCCGATGGACCAGATCGCCATGAACATGGAGAAGCAGGCGATCGAGTGCAGCGAGGCACCGTTTTACGTGCTCGGTCCACTCGTCACCGACATCGCGCCGGGTTATGACCACATCACCTCGGCCATCGGTGCGGCCCTCGCCGGCTGGCACGGCGCCAGCATGCTTTGCTACGTGACACCCAAGGAACACCTGGGCCTGCCCGAGGTTGAAGACGTTCGCCAGGGCGTGATCGCCTACAAGATCGCCGCGCATGCGGCCGACCTGGCGCGCCACCGGGCAGGGGCTCGCGACCGCGACGACGCCCTCAGCCGAGCGCGGTACAGCTTCAACTGGGAAGACCAGTTCCGTCTCTCCCTCGATCCCGAGACCGCCCGCAGGATGCACGACGAAACGCTGCCCCAGGACGCCTTCAAGACCGCGGCCTTCTGTAGTATGTGCGGCCCCAAGTTCTGCTCGATGCGGATCAGCGAGGACATCCGCAAGCATGCCGAGGCAACTGCCGCCCTGGTACAGCTCGAGCCAGTCGGGGCGGCGAACTGACCGGCCTGCCTGCCGTCCCATCGTTGCGGGAGCCTCGTGATTGCGGCAGTGAGCGTTCAAATTGGCCAGAGGAGGGACCGAAACGAGGTCTCTCGAGTGATCTGGGAAATGTCGAATGAAATCGGCTCGAACGGAATCGCTTCGCACGGACATCGCGGATCGAGCAGGCCCGTCCAAAGGCTACGCGGGCGTCGTCGGCATGGCGGGCATCGCCAGCGCCGCCTGCGTAGTCCTGTTGCTTCTGGCGATTGGCCCGTGGCTCCTCACCGGCCGATCGATCGAGGAGTTCGGGACTGTGGATCGACTTTACCACTCGGTCGCCACGCGGATGGCCAGGGGCCTGGTTCCCTACAGGGACTTCGAGCTCGAGTACCCCGTCGGGTGTCTGCCGCAACTCTTTCTTCCCATACTGGCAGGGACCAGCGTCCGGGTGTACCGGCTCGCGTACATCGCCGAGATGCTCGTGATCAACGCGCTGTTGCTGCTGGCGTTGACCTGGCACGTCGATCGCCGGGAGGGCCGCCTGGAGGCTCGCCGACGATTGATCTGGTACCTTGTCTCCTTTCTTTTCCTCGGCCGATTGATTATATCAAGAATTGATGTTGTCCCTGCGCTGTTGATGTACGTGGCCGCGTTGAGCTGGGCCGCTCGCAAGCCGATCCTGTGGGGCTCCCTGGCCGCGCTGGGAGGATTGGTCAAGATCGTCCCCGCCCTGGTCGTCCTTCCCGCCTCGCTCGGTGAGCTTGCGCGGCCGCGGAGCACCCGGCTTGTCGGTACGATCACGTTCGCCGTTTGCTCGGCGGTAGGCGTGTCGTTCTGGTATCTGCTCGGGCATTCCGGAATGGTCAGCGCGATCCGCTTCCACGCCGAGCGCGTGCTGGAGATCGAGTCCGTTTACGCGGGGTTGCTCATGTTGCTGGGGCGGTTGGGGGGAGAGCCTTTCGGCGTGCAGTGGGGGCATGGCTCCTATGAGGTGGTGTCCAGCCTGTCGCCGGCTATCCTTGCGGCGTCCCGGTACATCCAACTCGCTCTGCTCGGCATCAGCCTCATCCCCCTGGCCCGGTCCGGTTCCGACCGGGGTTTGCAGTGCTGCGGCGCTCTAACCCTGGCATTCATCGTGACGGCTCCCGTGCTCTCTCCCCAGTATCTTGTCTGGGTTCTGCCTCTGATCCTCTCGGTGGGCGGCTCGCTTGGCCGACGTGTCCGTCCGCTGTACGTTCTGGCCTGCGCTCTGACCTTCCTGATCTACCCCGTGTACTTCTACCGCGGCCTGGTCCCGCCTCGCTTGCCAGGGATCTTGCTCGTCAATGCGCGCAACCTGCTTCTGATCGGACTCTGGCTGCTCATGTGCTTTGGCACCACTGGGCCAGACGGGGGAGAGAGGAGAGGCGGGATACAGGGACTACATAACGATTGAGAGCCGGCCAGTCGGCGTCCCTGGCGTCGACCACCCCCGCCTACTCGGCTTGAATCACCCGACGCGTGATCGACCTGGGGTAAGTTGCCGGGGTAGACGCCTGTGGACGGGACGAAAACATGGTAGACTATCACCTATGTCCAGGCTGCGCGAGCTGGTCGCGCCCAACCGACCTCAACTTCGAGCCGAAAGGACTTACTCCATGCGTCCCGACTGGTCCCCCGAAGAGGAAGGTGAAGCAGGCAAGCTCCACGCCCACCGCGAACCCGAGAGCGACCTGCCAATCATCAACCCGGATGACGACGACGATTTTGACGACTATGACGAGGACGAGGACACGGAGGAGGACGAGGCGCTCGATCTGGACGTGGACAGCGAGCCGCGGATCGTCCTGATCACCGGGGCCTGCGGCAACATCGGCCGCAAGCTTCGCGCCGCGTGGGAAGACGTTTACGACCTGATCCTGCTCGACTCCAACCCCGGTGAGGACGACGGCGACGTATTCCAGGCCGACCTGAGCGTCTTCGACGAGGATTGGATCACCCACTTCCACGGGGTTGATACGGTCGTCCATCTGGCGGCCAATTCCAACGAGCTGTGCTCGCTTCACGAGCTGATCCAGCCCAACCTCGACGCGATGGCCAACGTGTTCAACGCCGCCGCGCTCGCGGGCGTGGACCGGATCGTCTTCGCCAGCTCAAACCATGTCATGGGTGACTACAGGCATCTGGACGTGGATGTGATCGGCGTCGATCTTCCGCCGAGGCCGGATAATGTCTACGGCATGCTCAAGCTGGTCGGCGAGCGGCTCGGACAAAGCTTGGCCCTTGCCTTCGACCTGACCTTCATTGCCTTGCGCATCGGCTGGGTCCAGGAAGGTCGAAACCGTCCCGGGACCCTGCCCGACGACTGGGGCAAGAAGATGTGGCTTTCCAACCACGACCTCGTCCAGCTCTTCGATGCCGCCGTCGAGGCCGAGATCGAGGACCGCTCGTTCCTGGTGGTCAACGGGGTCTCCCGCAACCATGGTACCCGGTGGGACCTCACCGACGCCGCCGAGATCCTCGGCTACCTTCCCGAGGACGACGCCTACGCCGCCGAACACCGGGCCGAGACGGTGGACGAGGTTTCCTGACCAGGAATCGGCCTGATCGTACAATTGTAGGTTCGGAGGGTCCGCACAGCAGATCCGCGGCAAACTGGGCCATCTGCGGGGGCTGAAGCATTCGATGATCACTCGGGCCTCACCGTGATCACGGTCGTCCCGTTGACCGTGGCGGCTGTCTTTCCCAGGCGGCGGGGTGATTCGGCGACGGCCTTGATCTGGAACTTGCCCGCAGGCAATGGACCCAGCCGGAACTGGCCGTTGGCGTCGGCAGCCGTCATGGCGTCGAGCTTGAATATCTGGCCCGGCCGTCGCTCTGGTAAAATCAGCTCGACCCAGCCCACGGCTGCTCCGGCCACGGGTTTGCCGCTCTCGCTCACGACCTTGGATTCGGCGGTCAACCTTTGTCCCCGGGCCGGGTCTTTGATGGCGGATGGCGGATGGCGGATGGCGGATGGCAGATGACAGATGGCAGATGACAAAGGACAAAGGACAAAGGACGTTTCCTCCTCTCTGATTCGAAACGAAGAGGCAGCGGGCAACTCGCCCGCTCCGGAGTGTGCTCCGACTGGGACGGTTGCTTGGCTTCGAAACGGAGGAAGCCAGAGTGCTCCTCATTGGGCACCGGCTAGTTCGCGTTCGATCGAGGCGGCCACAGCCGCATCGCGTGGGTAACAGCAGGTTCTGGCCGTCTGGGGGGCGAGCAGGCAACGCAGTCAGGTCGTGGCTGATATGGGGAATGCGGAGACCGTCGTGATCCCGGTCAAGCTGGGCCTGACCGGTCTGGACGTACGGCTCTGCCGCGTCCCCGGCCCCCATCTGGGATGGAGTGAAGTTGAATGGTCGCCCGTTGGCGGCGCTGGCTCGGACGAATTTTCGATCCCCTGGCTAGAGGCTTCCCTGATCCACAGACATACTTCCTGTTGGTCTTCGTTGGCAGTGCAAGTCCTCCTGCTTCAACATAACTCCCGTGGCGCCGTCTCGGTCCATGTGACGGAGAGTCAAATCTGTTTCTCTCTCCACAGATATCTTACGTCATGTCAAGAGGATTTGGGACTCATTGCGCCATCGCGCCTCGGGTGGCGGGGTTTGTTTTTTGCATTGGGCACAACCGTCAGGGTCACCATCCCGCGCGGCTCGGTCTTCGAACCGCGGCCTTGAATCCCAGGTGCACGGCGAGAAGAATTGAAAGATCGAGCTCAGCTCCCGTACGTTTCGACCCTGCACCCGCCACACCGCCTCGAGGCAAGGAGACACATCATGGCACCCAGCCGTCCCGACCAGGAGAGCCCCGCCTCGAAACCCGGTCCAGGCCAGGCGACCTCCGGCCGGCATGCGCTGCGGGAACAAGATGCGCTCTGGGCCAACTTCCTCGCCCTGGCCGCCTCGGTCGTCAATTCACTCGAGAAGAGCGCCCAGGCGATCCGCGACGGACGGTTTGATCTGATCGACGAGGTGGAAAACGAGGAAGAAGATTCCAATCGCCGCGAGGTGCTGATCGAACAGGAGTGTCTGCGAATCCTGGCGCTTTACGAGCCGGTCGCCTCGGACCTGAGGCGGATGGCTACAGTGCTGAAGGTCAACCGCGACTGGGAGCGGATCGCCGACCTGGCTCTCCGCGTCGCGCGACGGGCTCGAAAACTATCACGCCAACCCGGCGGCATGGCCATGCCCGAGGCGCTCAAGCAACTGGCTCGCGATGTGCTCCGGCAGGTTCGCGCAAGTTACCAGGCCCTGGCCAGCCGAGACGTCGCCACGGCCCGGGCCGTCATCGCCGGCGACACCGCCATCGATGTGCAGTACCGTGCGCTCCGCAAACAGTTCAAGACCGCTCTGGGCCAGCAGCCTGAGCAGCTTGACGCCTGGCTCGGGCTGATCAATACTGCGCGCAACCTGGAGCGCATCGCCGATCACGCCGTCGGCATCGCGCAGACCGTGGTTTATCTCGAGGAGGGGGTCATTATCCGCCACACGCCTTCGCAACGCTCCGCGAACGGATGAAGCCCTCCGCGGGTTGCAGTGGAGAATCGAACGGGAGACTGCGATGAAGAGAGGATCGATCTTGAGACGTTACCGTCCTGCACTGGCTGCCATCGTCGTGGGAGTCGTCGGGGGACTGACCGGGGACGGCCCTGAATCGTGGGCTCAAGTCCCCGCGACGCCAGCCGCCGTGGGAGCTCAGGCTGCGCCGGTGGTCGTGAAAGTGGAAGGAGAAGTGTCCACGCCGCTCCGGCTGACCGCGGCGGAACTGCAGCAGTTTCCCCGCCAGACCGTCGTCGCCAGGGCACACGACGAAAAGGAGTCGCGGTTCGAGGGGGTCGCGCTCTTCGATGTCCTCAAGAAAGCGGGCCTGCCGACTGGCAATGAGCTGAGAGGCAAGGCCGTCGCACTCTACCTGGTCGTCGAGGCGGCCGACGGCTATCGCGCGGTCTTTGCCCTGCCCGAGCTCGATCCGGCCTTCACCGACAGAGTGATCCTCCTGGCCGACCGCCGTGACGGGCAGGTGCTCTCGTCCAGGGACGGCCCGCTTCAGATCGTCGTTCCCGGTGAAAAACGGCATGCTCGCTGGGTCAGGCAGGTGATCGCGCTGCGGATCGGCCGGGCGTGAGCCCGAAGGAACGCTGAATGATCGCCGAGGTCCCCCGCTACTCGATGTGGTGGGCGTCCCACCCTCGGGAAGCGACGAGATGCTCCGCGATCATCTGCCGGTGGCACTCGACCGCGCGTTTCGCAGCATCAGCGTGCAGGCTGTGGGGGACGTCTGTCCAGGTCGTGTGCTCTGACGGCGTGCAGCCGCGGCGGCGCCAGCACCAAGGCGGCCACGACCGCCAGCCCGAAGGTCGCGTAGATCAGAGTGAAGACCCAGCGCTCGGCCTGGCAGAAGATCAACCGGTGCACCCAGTAGCCGAGGAAGTCTCCCGGATAGGTGGCCTGTCCGGCCCGCACCCGGAGCTGCTTCTCCCAGACCGTCAACGGGCAGGGAACGCCCGCCAGCGCCTCGCCCACGACGATCACGATCATCGCTAGATGAACCACCCGGAAGTAGATATTCCGCACCCACGTCCAGCGGCAGACAGCGCCGATGAGAATCGCCGCCAAGCCCAGCACCACGAACCCCACGTAGCACGCGTGAAAGACGACGATCAGATCGGCCATGACGCGCGACCACAACATGATCCGTGACTCCCAGGCTTACAATGCGCTCAGCCCAAGCCAGGCCGGGCGACTAACAAGCCTGAAGCGCAAGCGAAGGTTATTCCAGTATTTGAAAAGCCCTTCGCTTGCGCTTCAGGCTTGTAAATCACCCATTCGAATCGAAGGTAATCATGCACCCGGCCAGAGACGTGTCGATTCCAGAGCTCTCCTGGCATCTTATACGATTTCCCGGCCCAGGGCGCCTTCCGCAGCGTGGCAGATGTGGATTTCCGGAGTGATGCCAAGCTTGCGGGCGTGAACGGTGCGTACGCTCTCCGCGAAGGCTTTGGCCTGATCGACACGCACCAGATTGACCGTGCATCCGGCCCAGCCCGCGCCCGAGAGTTTGCCTCCGAGGAACCCCGGACTTGCCTCGGCCGCCTCGACAAGTGTGTCGAGGGCCTCGGAGCTGTTCTCGAAGTCGTCGCGGCTGGAGGCGTGGGAGGCCAAAACGAGGCGGCCGAATTCCGTCAGGTTGCCGGCTCGCAGGGCAACAGCACCCTGGCGAACCCGCTCGTTCTCGGCGAGCACGTGCCGGGCGCGCTTGCGGCCGAGGGGATCGAGCCTGTCCCAGTGTTCCGTCAGCTCCTCGAGGCTGACGTCGCGCAACGATTTGACGGCATCGACCCCGCGCTTTTCCTGGAAGCAGGTCACGACCGTCTCACACTCTGCGCGCCGGCGATTGTACATACCGTCGGCCAGGCGCCGCGACGTCTTCGAATCGCAGACGATGATTGCCAGGCCGGGTTCACCGAGCGGCAAACGAGCGTGCTCGAGCGTCTGACAATCGAGATACACCGCGTGGTGGGCACGCCCAAAGAGGCTCGAGAACTGGTCGAGCAAGCCCGACGCCACGCCCACGAACGCATTCTCCGACCGCCGCAGAACCTGGGCCAGCTTCAGCCGCGCCGGGTCGGCGGAATCTCCCCGCAAGTCGCCGATCGCTCGTCCCGGTACAAGTCCCGCCTGGAGCAGGAAGAAGGCAAGCGCGGCTTCCAGACTCGCCGAGCTGGAAAGACCCGCTCCCAGGGGCACATTGCCGGCGATGGTAATGTCGAATCCCGAAGTCAAAGGCGCTCTCTCTGCCTCCTGGATCGCCCAGACAACTCCTTTTACGTAATTTGGCCAATCTCCGGACTCGCCGCGTTCTAGGTTGTCCAGGTCAAAGGAAATGTTGCCGAGAAAATTCAAGGCGTGAGCGCGACAGGTGCGTCCTGTTGCCGGGCGTCCCGCGACCACGGTGAATCGGTCGATAGCGACGGCCATGACCAGGCCGCCGTTGTAGTCGGTGTGATTGCCCAGCAGCTCGACCCGCCCGGGCGCGACGCCCAGCGCGGTGGGCTGAAATCCGAACTGTGTGACCAAGGCGGCTGTAGCGCGGGCTTCCAGTTCGCCCGAGGTTGACATGGCTCTTGCTGTCGTCAGTCTTCGGGAGGACGAGCGGCCTGCCAGGCCAGGGGTTCGGCACCTGCGGCGACTCGTCCTCCCAGGGGATTTGCAGTGATACGATCGCGCGCTGGACCCTTTGATCAGACGAGGCTGCTCTGCCTGGCGAGGTTGTTGGCCAGGTCGCGCAGGAGCTGGGCCTTGTCGGTCCGCTCCCAGGTGAATTCCGGCTCCGACCGGCCGAAGTGGCCACCGCTGGCGGTCTTGCGATAGATCGGCCGGCGCAGGTCAAGGTGCTTGATGATTCCCGACGGGGTGAGCGGGAAACTGCGCCGGATGATCTCTGAGATGGCCGAGTCGGGAAGCTGGCCGGTGCCGAAGCTATCGACATGGATGCTGACCGGCTCGGAAACGCCGATGGCGTAGGCAAGCTGGATCTCGCAGCGCTCGGCCAGACCCGAGGCGACCAGGTTCTTGGCGACGTAACGGGCCATGTAGGCGGCGGATCGGTCCACCTTGGTGGGGTCTTTGCCGCTGAAAGCGCCGCCGCCATGCCGGCCCATGCCGCCGTAGGTGTCAACGATGATCTTGCGTCCGGTCACGCCCGAGTCACCGTGCGGGCCGCCGATCACGAACTTGCCCGTCGGGTTGATGTGGTATTTGACCGAGCCATTGACCAGCTCCGGGGGGATGACCGGCTCGATCACTTCTTTCTTGATGGTCTCGACAATCTCGGCGTGGGAAACGCCGGGCGCGTGCTGGGTGGAGACGACGACCGTATCCACGCGCACAGGCGTATACCCGTCGTACTCGATGGTGACCTGGCTCTTGGCATCGGGCCGGAGCCAGCGAATCGACCCATTCTGCCTGAGCTCGGTGATCTGGTGAATGATCCGATGTGCCAGGGCGATTGGCAGGGGCATCAGTTCAGAAGTCTCGTTGCAGGCGAACCCGAACATCATCCCCTGGTCGCCGGCTCCGATGTCCTTGCCCTTCTCCGCATCCTCGTCCACACCTTGAGCGATGTCGGGCGACTGCTTGCCCAGCGCCACTATCACGGCGCAGGTCGTCGCGTCGAAGCCCATTTCGCTGGAGGTGTAGCCGATCTCACGCACGACCTGGCGGACGATCGTCGGATAGTCGACCATGGCCTTGGTGGTGATCTCGCCGGCCAGGCAAACCAGTCCCGTGGTCAGCAGGCTCTCGCAAGCCA
>Ga0208565_1001431_pt1 | contig 14079 bp, 15 predicted proteins | sample Sb_taG_7_FD_187706 | JGI IMG/M metagenome (GOLD analysis project Ga0208565, IMG submission 187706) | Peat soil microbial communities from Weissenstadt, Germany - Sb_50d_2_FS metaG (SPAdes) (version 2) | ecosystem: Environmental > Terrestrial > Soil > Wetlands > Peat | place: Germany...
GCCAACGAAGAGGAACCTCTCGGCGCTCTCATTCCGCGCGCCCTGGAGCAGACAGGCAACACCGGCCAGCCCCCCGACCAGTGGGAGCTCCGCGACGCCGCCGGTCAGATCCTCGACCCCAGCCGGAAAGTCGAGTCCTTCCGCTTCGCATCAGGTACCACGCTGTTCCTCAACCTGCGAGCCGGAATCGGTGGTCATAGGTGACAGACCAGTACGTCGACCCCTCGGTCTCCCGAGCGAAGTTCGCCCGAGAGATTAGGGAGTTCCGCGCCATGGAGGACACCTACCGCGCGCGCGGATGGTTCCTGCTGAAAGCGCGCTTTCCGGACGTCCTGGTTGTCCTCACGGCCCATCAGGTGACACCGCCAGCTGTCGTAGTCGGCGTCACCCTCGACTACACCAACTATGACGCCGCGCCGCCATCAGTCAGACTGGTCGATCCGTTTACCCTGACGCCGTACCGATGGCGTGACCTTCCGCTCGAGCGACAACTCCTGCGCGCCGTAGGCAACGGCCCGCAAGCCATCCCCGGCCTGCCGCCTGGAGTGGTCCTGCAGCAAAGGCAGCCGCTCCTCATCGCCCATGACCCGGATGACATCCCGTTCCTCTGCATTGCTGGCACAAGGGAGTACCACCAGCATCCGGCGCACTCAGGCGATGCCTGGGAGCTACACCGGCAGGCGGGCGCTGGTCGTCTCGTTCGGATACTTGAGGTCATCTATAAGTACGGTGTCGCACCCATCAACGGCTTCGCCGTCACGCTGGTACCCCAGGTTACCGGGTTCTCCCTGGGCGAGGCTCCAGCATGACGTTGGAAACGATTCGGACCTTCGGCGTCAGGCAGGAAACGGTTGAGCACACCGAGACGGCCCTGCAAGAGGCCGGGAAGAACGGACACGAGCGCTTTGCTCTCTGGACTGGAACTATCCGCGGTAAGCTCTTCTCCGTTGACCATCTTTATGTGCCCCACCAGCACGGCTATCAGTTTGACGACGGCCTCTGTGTCCGGGTCGACGCTGATGCCCTGCACGAACTGAACGTCTGGCTATATCGCAACCGTCAAATCCTCGCGGTTCAGATCCACACTCATCCACAAACTGCCTACCACTCCGAGACGGACGACACCTACCCAATAGTTACGACTCTCGGCGGCCTGTCCCTCGTCGCTCCCCGCTTCTGTCGCGAAGGGCTGCTATGCCAGGGCCTAGCCATCTACAGGCTCGGAGCTGACGGGTGGACCCGGCAGTCATCAGACACGCGAAATTCCTTGCTGGCGGTGTCCTGACATGGCCCTTCCTCCCTTCTATCAGCGAGCAGCGGTGGCCATGTCACAGATCCTCCATGGATATGACGACGAGGCCATACGTCGAAAGCTTGACGCCACCACCATCGGCCTGTCGTTTGGCCGCCAGGCAGCCCAGAGTACCGATGGTCAGGCACTCCTCGATTTGCTCATCCGGCTGCTTGCGCGTCTCTATCCACGCCTTTCCCTAGCTGGCCGCAACACCGAAGCGCACGCCACGTCCTTGCACGACCTTGCTCGTTCGATCAACCCCGAAATCGAGATCACTGACGACGGTGATGCGACATTCTGGATAGTGGTTGGCGATGACGTGGCAGCGCCTCCGTACCCCTTCATCGCAGCTGGCTGCCGCGGATGGCACGGCATGGTCGGAACTGAACCCGTGCCGGTAATGGATACTCGGAATCCCTTCGGTGCGGGCGTAGCCGCCGCTATCGCCGCAGCCAACGTGTTTCGTCACATCTTCGTCTCGCCCGAACTACTGGACAGCTCGGCCGTTCTGGGCGCCATTCCGGACAACTGGGAGTTGCCCACACCCTCGAACGTCGACATAGGCGCCGGCAATGTGCTTTGCGGGCTCGGCGCCGTCGGCGAAGCCGTGGCATGGGCGTTGGCGAAGGCTGACGTCCGTGGATGTCTGGAGTTGGTTGACGACGAGACCGTCCAACTCGACAATATGCAGCGATATGTCCTGACTGGCATGCCAGACGAAGGTCAGATCAAAACCAACTTGGCCGCCAAGTTCCTGGATGAGCGGTTCCATGTTCGGGAGCATGCGCTGCGATGGTCAGCGTTCGTAGAACGCAATGGCTACGCCTGGGAGCGAGTGATATGTGCGGTCGACTCCGCTGGCGGCCGACGCGAAGTGCAGGCCTCGCTCCCGCGCTGGATCTGCAATGCATGGACGCAGCCAGGCGATTTGGGGGTGTCCCGCCATTTTTTTGGACGTGGCGCGTGCCTTGCATGCCTCTACATGCCGCGCACGCCGACACTAAATGAGGACGCCATCATTGCGAATGCCCTTGGTATTCCGGACGCACCCTTCTTGATGCGCGTTCGGGAACTCCTTTATCGTAATGATGGCGCTCCAGATGATCTGCTGGCATTGATCGCAGATCGTCGACCTGAACTGGATCGAGCAGCACTCATGAACTTCTCTGGACGTCCCTTGAGGGAGTTGTACCGAGAAGGGTTCTGCGGAGGAGCCATTCTTCCAAGAGGCCTAGCAGGCACACCACAAGCCGACGTTCATGTTCCTGTAGCGCATCAATCGGCGCTGGCTGGTGTTCTAGCGGCGGCAGCGCTCGTTGTGGACGCGCTGGGCTTGCGGCCGTCCCAAACAGACTCCCTGCGCATAGATCTGCTACGACCCCTGCCCAGTCGCGTCGGTTTTCAGCCCATTGGTGCAGAGAGTGGCTGCCTGTGCCAGGATCGCGATTACCAGCGGCGGTACCTGGCCAAGTGGCCCAGGCCTCTCTCGGTTGTTGCTAGGCCTACCTACCGCTCTCGTATCGCAGGCTAACCAGTTGACGGTCGTGCCGCCTGCGCGCTCCCCTCCTAACGGCGACTCGCCCGATTCCATCGGCTGCCAGGCCAAGGAGAGCTTCCAGCACCTCAGCGGTTACGATCCGTAGTCGGAACAGGTTTAATATCAAGCACCGACGGCTCTAAGAGAGACTGGCCTGCTCGCCTCCACGCCGCTCTCGGGCGGTAGGCGGGATCATCAATCCTGTCGTCATCGAGTGCCATGGGCGGCGGCCAGGTGGCTGTCTCGGCCAGATGACGTGCTGCGTCGGCGGCCGATCGCTCCCGGTTGGTGCGTTCGGCAGGCAGCTGGTTCCACATGCGGCTATACAGCCGACAGACCGTCGCGTGCGTGGCTGTGCTGACGGAGCGAGTCTGGCCGTGCAGCAGCCGGCGCATGCGGGGCTGCGAGATGCCGAGCTGACCGGCGAGGCCTGCTGGGGAATGCCCGAGCGCTACCAGTGCCTGGAGCCGACGGCGAGATCCGGAGGCGCTGCGTCGATCTGCGCCTGCTGCTTCCGGCGTGACGGCAAGCAAGCCGCGCGCCTGGCCAGAGCCGATGCGCTGAGGTGGAGGCTGCTTGCGCGGCTGGCAGCCATTGACCAGATTGTGCACGGTCATCGGGCTAACCCCGGCGGCGTGGGCGATCGCGCGATAGCTGGCGCCGCTGAGGCGGAGCTGGAGGATATGGGCTCGCACGGGCTCGGCGTCTACCCACGGGTCCCATCGCCCGTAGGCGATCTGCCGCGCCCGCCATCGCGCGTAATCCCGATGCGAGTGATGCCTCTCCGCGGCGGCAGAACCACCGGCGGTCCAGCACGGACCGCAGCCGATCGCCCACCGCGCTCCCCTGCCCGCAACTGGCAAGTCCGGCTGACGAGACCCGGCAGCCATGCCTGGCGAACCCTGACAGCGGCTGGTTGTGCGGCATTGCCGGCCAGGCAGCATGATGACGCGAGACTGCGCCCCAGAGCGCGGTCGGACGGGACCAGAGGCTGCCACAAAATCTAGGTTACTAGATGGATGAGGCGAAGCAAGAACGTCCGACAAACCGTCGCACCAGGAGCCTTGCACTACCTCGCTGCGGGCAGGTATTCGTACCGGTACTCCACGCGGATGTCGGCGCGGGCGATCAGCTCGGCGTATTCGATGACCGTGTCGGCGGCGTCGAACCGGCGGCTGTGCGCGACCAGGACCGGCGAGCCGCGCTTGATGCCGAACTGTCGGGCCTCGGCGGAGGTCGGCGGCCGGGCCGACAGCCAGTCCTGGCCCCAGGCCGGGCGATAGGCGCTGATCTGGTCCCCGGGCAGCGAGTTGTCGAGCAGGGCCGGGCACGTTTCCGCGAGTGAGGCCGGGTACCAGGACGTGAGCACGGCGGCGGTGGCGCCGTCCCTGACGGCGGCCTGGCGGCGGCGGATCACCTGGGCGAGCGGCCCGGCGCCGAGCTGCCGGGCGACTGCCTGGGGCGCCTGGACGAGTCCGGCTTCCAGCACGTGCGCATTGTGGCCTGCTCGCGCCGGGCCGCGGTCGGCAAGGGTGATCACGATGGGACCGCCTTGCGCCCGGTCGGCCGGCGGCCGGGGTGCGGTCACCACGGTGCCAGCGCCGGGCCGGGGGGTGACCAGCCCGAGCGCCTGCAGCCCGGTTGCGACCTTTGCCGCAGTGGCGATGGAGACGCCGAATTCGGCGGCGATCTCGCGGCCGGAGGGCAGCATGTCGCCGTCGCGGAGCTGCCCGGAGGCGATCAGCTTGCGGTAGTGCTCGATTATCTGCACGTACGGGGCGTCGCGCTCTAGCATCACGTCCTCCTGGCGCCACAGCGTACTAGCTGCTCAGCCAGGACAACAGATCCTCATGTTATCTTGTTGTCGCAACATACTAGTAGCTTGTAGTCTGCGAGCGTACAGATTCTTCGGTGGAGGCAGCCCGTGACCAAACGGTGCACCGCCCGAGGCGGGCTCTTAGCCGCAGCGTCGGCCAATGGCCAGCTACGGCGGCCAGTAGGGCATGACCACTCCGGCGTCGTGACACACCTGGCACCTGACCGGGCCGGCACCGCAGCCGTCACCGGCGCCAGGTCGGAGACCCGGCAACATCCCGGCGCCGCATACCGCCATCCTTCTGCCCGGTCACCGGGCATGACCGATGACGCATCCACCGTGCGGGCAGTCCGAGACCGGGCGCAGGGATGGCTGCGCGGGGCGATGCTGGCACTCGCGGTGCTCGCCGTGGCAGCCGCAGTCGTCAGCTGGGACGCCCAGTACGTCCTGGTCCGCTCGGTCAAGCACAACCCGGCCGTCGCGGCGATCGAGGCCGGCATCCCCGATATCGGCGCGCTGATCTTCGCGACCCTGGGGATCGCGCTGGCCCTGCACGCCAGGCGCGCGATCCGGGCCCGGGTCCTGAACGTCGCGTGCGTCGGGATCAGCCTGGCGATGAACTCCCTGGCTTCCGCGCCGGGCTGGCGTGACGTGGCCATCTGGGTCATGCCCTCCGCCGTTTACGCCCTGGCTTCGGACACTTTGATCGGAGTCGTCCGAGCCTGGGTCATCGCCCGCGGCCTGCACAGCGGCCAGACCCTCGCCGATGACGAGCCCACCCCAATGGCGCTTATCGGCGCGTCCGTCCTGTGGCTGATCCGGCTGGCAATCGCGCCGGTCTCCACCATCACCGGGTTCCGCCGCTGGCTGATCGACGAATGCCCCGTCGCGCCGGGCCGAAATGCGGCACCGGCCGACGTCACAGCCCGCATCCGCCCGGCCACCAACGCGAAGCAGTCCGGCCGTTCCACGCCAGCACCACGACGTGCGACCAAGCCGGGCAAGCAGGCACAGCTGCTGGCCCTGGCCGGCCAGCGCCACGACCTGGCCGCGATCCCGCTCACGTCGGTGTCCCGGATCGCCACCAGCATCGCGGCAGAAATCGACCTCGCGCCAGGCACCGCCCGCCGGGTCCTGCTCGCCCACGTCCGCTCTCTGCGCAACGGCCAGAACACCGACGAGCGCAACCAGAACCATGGCACGGAAGGAACGTCATGAGAATCGTGCTCCTCCTCGCCGCCGCAGGCGTGCTGCTGACGGGGGTGAAATGGGCGTTCTTGCCGTTCCTGCCCTGGCGCCGGTTACCCCGCCACCGCGTCCGCTACCTCCGCGTCCGTCTCCGCCTGCGGCTGCATCCCGGGCCAGGGCACGCCACCATCGGCGAGCTGTGGCTGCGGTGGGGCCGCCTGGCGGTGTTCCGCCGCAGCGGCCGGGCACGCCGGTCCCTGTCCCTGCGCCAGCGCCTCCTCGGCCCGGTCTGCGCGTACTCGATCCTGATCGGCCGCGCACACTACCGGTACGCCCTGCGGATGCCCCTCGACGAGCACGCCGTCGTTACCAGCCCCCCGAGGGAAGGCAAGACCGGATGGCTGGCCACCGTCATCGTGCGCTACCCCGGGCCGGTGCTGTCCACCACGACCAAGCCCGACATGTTTCAGCTCACCTCCGGCATCCGCGCCCGCCGCGGACCCGTGCACGTGTTCAACCCCCAGGCCATCGGCGACGTGCCCTCAACCTTCCGGTGGAACCCGATCGACGGCTGCGCCGACCCGGCGACCGCGATCCGCCGCGCCGACGCGTTCGCCCAGTCCGTCAGCCAGCACGGCGTGGAAGAGGGAACGTTCTGGGCCAGCAAGGCCAGCGACTACCTGCGCGCCTACTTCCACGCCGCCGCCCTCGCCGGCCTCGACCTGCGCGCGGTCGCCCGCTGGGTCACCGGGATGAGCAGCACCGACGCCGAGACCATCCTGGCCAGCAGCGGCACCGACACCGGCTGGCACTGGGCCAGCCAGCTCGCCGAACTCCGCGGCCAGGCCAACCGGACCGCGCAGACGATCCGGATGACCATGAGCCGCGCCCTGGCGTTCCTCGCCGACCCCGCCCTCGCCGCCTCCGTCACCCCCGCCCCCGGCCAGTCCCTGGACCTCGAAGCGTTCCTGCGCCAGGCCGGGACGCTGTACCTGATCGCCGAGACTCGCGGCGAGGACTCCCCCGTCGCCCCGCTGTTCGCCTGCCTGGCCAGCGAACTGCACTACACCGCCGCCCTGGCCGGCAGCCGGATGCCGGGCGCTCGCCTCGATCCGCCCTTGCTCCTGGCGCTCGACGAGGTAACTCAAATTTGCCCGGTACCGGTCCCGTCCTGGCTCGCCGACTCCGGCGGCAAAGGCATCCAGATCATCACCGTCGCCCACGGCGAAGCCCAGCTGCGCGCCCGGTGGGGCGCCGACGGCGCCCGCGTCATCCTCGACACCTCCGGCGCTAAGATCTGGCTGCCCGGCATCAGCGACCCCGGCGCTCTGGAAACCGCGTCCCTGCTGTGCGGCACCGCCGCCATGCGCGAGCACGGCCAGGACTGGACGGGCCGTTACCCCGTCATGACACCCGACATGATCCGCCAGCTCCCTGCCACCCGGGCGCTGGTCATCCGCGGCGGCTGCTCCCCCGTCATCGCCCGGCTCCCCATGGCCTGGAACGACCCGCTCTACCGCCACGCCCGCCGCCTCGGCCAGGCAACCGCCGCGCTGATCCCGGCCCCCGAACCCGAACCGGAACCCCGGCCGACCGAGCAGGACCCCTGGCCACCCGCCAGCGGACCCGAGCGCCCCGGCCCATGGCGGAGGGCCGACGGTCCTGACGGCCCGCACCCTGGCACCCGGTACCCGTGGGAACACACCAGCGACCCGTGGGACACCGGCTCCTGGGACGAAGAAGCAGGGCCAGCAGCATGACCAGCGGCAACGACGGCGACGTGCTCGCGGCGGCCCTGATCCAGCTCGCCGCGCACGCCGAGCAGATCACCGGCCTCGATCACCGCGAGGCCAGCCACCACCAGGACACCACCAGCCAGCTCGGGCGGCTCAGTGAACGGGCAGACAACACGAGCTCACGCATCGACGCGATCGTCAGCATCCTGAGCCACCATGCCTGCATCGTGAACGCACTCGACGGGCTCGACCACCAGGTCGCCTCCATCGCACGCCAGATCGCCGCCCTCACCGCCAGCAACGAACCGGGTAGCCAGTCCTACCAGCCCGCGCCAGCGCCCCGGTGGTGGCAGCTAGCCGACGCCGAACGAGAGCCGGCCATCGACCGGCTGCGTGCCTGGGTCGACCAGATCTACCGGCCCGGCTACGACCACCTCGCCGCCGCGCTCCCGCGGTGCTGGGAACTGCACCCGCTGTGCCTGTACACCCTGGACTGGCTCAGCGAACTGTGGTCCGCCCTGTACCTGGAGCCGAAACGCCCAGCCAGCACCCTCGCGGCCCAGGCCGAATGGCAGACCCGCATCCTCCCGGCCGCAGCCGACCAGATGGCCCATGCCGCGGCCAGCTGCCAGCACGCTCCCGGCAACCTGCGCCCGCCGCCGCGCGGGCCATTCCCTGGCCCCGGCCCAGCGCCAGGGCGCTACTGACGTCAGTTAACCCCGTGAGAAGGCCAGCCCGAAGGGAGCCAGAAACGGACAGATGAGCTGCCGGGACTAGCCGACAGACTAGCGATCCGAGCCGGCACGAGACTGGCTGCCGGACCTTCCGACAGGTCAGCCACACCAGCAGTATTGATCAACAGGCGGCTCGGGCCAGTGCGCCAACACCAGCCCGAGCCTTGATCCTCACCCTTACGCAAGAAGGGCGAAGACCCATGGCGAACCCTACCGACCCGCGTCCGGACCAGTTCCGGGCGGAGCTTGATAACGGGGAGGTCGTCGAAGCCGACGGCAGCACGGTCCAGGACCCGGCATCAGGCAGCCAGGTCCCGGCCGTGCTCCTGCGGATGACCCCCGCCCGCGCGCACATCCTCGCTCACGTCCTAGACGACTGGTCGCGCGCTGCCGTTCTCTTCGCCACCCTCCGCTCGACCGAGGTGACGGAACGAGCCCTGGCCTGGACACTCGAAGCCGGATCTGCCGCACTCGGAGATCCCGACGCCGCTCGCTGCCCCCGCGGCCGCCCGGAGACACCGTCTGCGGCGCAGCGACTCGCTGCCGTGGCAGTCTTGCGCGATCGCGACCAGCGCATCACGCCGGTCCAGCGAATCGCGGTTATCGACGCCGCAGCCAGATGGCTCGCCGAAGACGGCGGCGAAGAATTGGCTCAGGCATTGCTTCAAGCTGCGTGCGCTGACGCGATCACCGCGAACTTCGCATACCTCGCCCTGATCGAGCCGCCAGGAACCTCTCAGTGACCCAGCCTGTCAGGCGCAGATTCGCGGGTCGCCACGACCAGGTCGCCTGCGCGCGAGCCTTTGTCAGAGAAGTAATCGGATCGTGCCCCCTTATCGATGAGGCGGTTCTGCTCACCTCTGAACTGTCTACGAATGCGTTGCAGCACTCCGATTCGGGAAATGGCGGCACATTCGAAGTCACCGTCTATCAAGGACCCAGCTCCCTGCGAATCGAAGTCCGCGACGACGGCTCAACCACAAAACCCTCCCGGCAGACCGTGGACAGCTGTTCCGAGGATGGCCGTGGCTTAGAGATCGTCGCCTGCATCGCACACCGCTGGGGCCAGCGCGGCGACGAATACGGCCGCTCCGTCTACTTCGAACTCCGCTGGAACCCCCCGGCAGACCCCAGTGACACCACATAGCCGCAAACACAGACGGCCAAGCCACGCACGGCCCGGATGCCGCCAGCAGCACCGGTACCACTCACCCTGCGGGAGAAACCAATGACCGATGACCAGGCCAAAGCTTCAGGGCTCGCACCCGTCCCCCCTGCCCGGCTGGAGCAGGATGCGATCGGGGTGGCGCAGGACACGGTGATCGGGATGGCCTCAGCCGCCCCGGCGGTGTCGGTGGGGCTGACGATGGCCGCGCTGGCTTCGGCGGCTGCCTATGGCAGCGGGCCGGTCATCGTTCTGACCGCGATCCCGATGCTCGTCATCGCCAATTCCTATCGCCGGCTGAACCTGTGGAACGCGAACTGCGGGGCGTCGTTCGAGTGGGTCGGCCGGGCGATCAGCCCGTACCTGGGTTTCCTGACCGGCTGGCTGATGGTCATCGGCAGCATCATCGGAACCATCGGCCCCGTCGTGGTCCTCGGGCCATCTGTCCTGGCCGTGTTCGGCGCCAACTCCACCAGCACCTGGCCGAATGTCGTCATCGGCACCGCTGTCGTCCTGGTCATGCTGGTGATCGCGGTGGTCGGCATCCGCCTGACCGCGCGCACCCAGGTCGGCCTGGGGCTGGTGGAGTATGTGATCCTGGTCGGCTTCGCGATCGCCGGCTTAGTGCCTGCCGATGAATAACACGCTGAATTATGGACCGCGAGCGGGGATCAGGTCGTAGTTCCACTCGCCGTGGAACTGGTGGCGCCTGAGTGCCTGTTGTTCCAGGTCCTTCATCTGGCGGTCTGAGATCTTGATGCCCTTCGGGTACTCGCCTGGGTCGAGTTCGGCGGCGACGGTCAGCCCGGTGCGGGTGGTGGTGGCCGCTATCGTCTGCACGATAACCTCGTGGCTGGTCAGGGGCCTGCCGCGCCAGTTCATCGAGATCTGGGAGAACAGCCGGTGCTCGATTTTGTTCCACTTGGAGGTGCCGGGAGGGAAGTGGCAGACGGTGATCTCCAGCCCGGTCTGGCCGGCCAGCGCCGCCAGCTCGGTCTTCCACAGCCGGGTGCGGTAGCCGTTGGACCCGCCGCCGTCGGCGCAGATCAGCAGCCGGGTGGCGTGCGGGTAGGCGGGCTGGCCGACCTTCTGCCACCAGGTGCGGATCGTCTGGACTGCGAACGCGGCGGTGTCGTGGTCGGTGCCCACGCTGACCCACCCGGCGTTGGCGGCGATGTCGTACACCCCGTAGGGGATGGCCTTGCCCTTCTCCTTGTCGATGAAGTCGTAGACGTTCACCGGCTCGGGGCTGCCCTTGGGCCGCCATTCCCGCCCGCCGTTCTTGAAGTTGCCGACGTTCTCTTTCTTCTTGGCGTCCACGCTGATCACCGGCTGCCCGGACGCCAGGTGGTCCCGGGCCTGGTCGTTGATGTACCGGAACTGGGCGTCCCGGTCCGGGTGCCGGGCGCCCTCGGCGGTCTTGGCGTTGCCTTGCAGGCTGAAGTGCTCCTCGCGCAGCAGCCTGGCCACCGTGTCCGGCCCGGCCCGGTGACCCTGCCGGGTCAGCTCGGCGGCCAGGTTCCGGGTCGACTTCGTCGTCCACCGCAGCGGCGACTCCGGGTCTCCGCGCGAGCCAGGGTCCACCAGCCCCAGCAGCGCCGGGCGCAGCCCCGGGTCGGTGTCGGCCAGCTTCTTGCGCCCGCCGCCCGGCCGCCGGGCGCGGGCCAGCGGCTCCCCGCCCGCCTCCAGCTCGGCCGCCCCGGCCGCCACCATCTGCCGGCTCACCCCCGCCGCCCGCGCCACCGCCTCGATCCCGCCGTGGCCCAGCGAGCGCGCCTCCGAGCCCAGGTACAGCCGGCGCTGCCGCTCATCCAGGTGCGGCAGCAGCACCGGGAACTTCGCCGCCAGCGCCTCCTCGGTCTCCACGGCAACCGCCATACCACATCATGACCCGCGAATCACGAGAAGTCAAAGTTATTTATCGGCAATTACTTAGTGGTGGTGCTCGGTCATCGTCACGGCACCTTCCCGATGACCAGAGGCTGGTTCAGCATCCGCGGCGACGGCGGCCACGGCAGCCTGTCGGCGGGTTTCCTGATCGCCGTGTTCATGTACACCGGCTGGGACGGCACCATCTACGTCAACGAGGAAGTCAGGCACCGGCGGATCAACCCGGGCCGGGCCGCGATCATGGCGGTCGCCTTCATCGCCGTGCTCTTCACGGTGTCGCAGGTGGGCCTGCAGGGAGTGGTGTCCCCGGCCAGGCTCCAGGCCAACGGACCCGCCGCGCTCGTCTACGTCGCCCAGGTACTGGGTGGCAGCGGCGGTGCCAAGGTGATGGCGCTGTCCCTGGCGCTGTCGGTGATTGCCTCGACCGGCTGCGGCATCGTGCTCACCGCCCGGATGATCTACGGGATGGCGAGCCACCGGGTGCTGCCACCGTTCCTGGCCAACGTGTCCCGCCGGTTCGCCACCCCGGTCGCCGCCAGCATCGTGGTCGGCCTGATCCTGATCGTGGTCACCTGGCTGTACCTGCTCACCAGTTCGGTCGCCAGCGCGTTCACCAACGTGATCGCCGTGACCGGCTTGCTGTACGCCGCGTTCTACGTCCTCACCGCGCTCGCCGCCATCATCTACTACCGGCGCCGCGTCTTCACCCGTCCCTGGGACGCGCTGACCCTCGGCATCCTCCCCATCGCCGCCATCGGATTCCTCGGCTGGGTCGTGATCAGATCGCTGCAAACCGCGCCCGCGCCGCAGATCTGGTCCCTAGTCGGCATTGTCGGCATGGGCCTGCTCCTGATGCTGTCGGCGCGCTTCGTCCTGCGATCGCCGTTCTTCGGCGTCCAGCGGGAGAGCGACATCGCCCGTAAGCACCAAACCAAGCGACCAGATTGAACCGGGAGCCACGCCGCCTTGAGCGCCGAAGAGACCCAGCGACTCACTATCGCTGTGGCGCACCAGACCCGGCCGGGCGTGTCCTGCTCGTGCCGCCACAGCGCCATGTCGAGGGTGTCCAGATGGTCATTGCCGGACGCCGCGTAATGTGCCCTCCGTTCTCGGGACCCGGTGAACGAGAGGTGAGAGGCACCAGCCGTGTGGCGTGACCTGGAGCGAGCAGCGCTTGCGTTCAGTCCGGGTCGGTGCCTGCTGCGGTGTCAGCGAGCTTGAGCAGGGCCGAGGCGACGGCCCGTGCCTGGTTGGGGGTCAGGTCAACGCACAAGTCGGTGTCGTGCTCGGTGGTCGCTAGCTGCAGTTCGATGCAGCCCGGCCTGGGTTTGGCGTCAAGGCGGCTCGCCCACGCCTTGAGGATCACTTTCACGACGGACTCGGGACCGTCGGTAAATACCCGGTAGGAGGTCGGTACCGCGATCTCCGGCCCGTAATGATGGAAGCCGTCTTCCGCGTAGACCACGTCGTCATCGGCGAAGTGCTGGCTGAGGGTGCACCAGGGCGGGCAGGGGCCTAGCCTGACGGCGTCCCGGTCCCGCGGGTAGATGATTTCCGTCACGTTCTTGCCTTTGCTGCTAGACGAAATGCGGGCAGGGGTGCTGCTCGGCAGTCCAGGGACTGCCGCCGCCTTGGCGGTACCGGTCGTAAAAGCCCTTCGCATGCTTGAACTGGTCGGTGGTGTACCAGGTCAAGTCAGGGTGGCGGGCTTCGAGCTGGCTGAGCGCGAGGCGCCCGAACCCGCAGAACTGCCAGTCTGGGGGAAACCCGATCTTGTACAACAGGCCGACCCGGCAGGGCCGGCAGATTCCGTACGTGACATCGCCAAGCGCGTCGCCGTCGCTGGCAATCGAGAATTCGAAAGTCGGCACCTGCTGGCCGCGCTGCACGCGCCGACTGCGGGTCGCTATCGCATGCTCGATCGCGTCCTGCCGGGCACGGCTGGCCAGCTCGTATAGGTTCCAGGCCAGATCGATGTCGACGTCGGAGATCGTGATCGGCCCCCAGCCGGGCAGATCCGCACGGACCTGACCTAGGAAGCCGACCAAGTGGGCATGCCACGCCCCAGTAAAGGCAGCCGGCGGTCGGTGCTCACTGTCCTGCTCGGCGACCGCGGCCAGGTACGCCTCCCGCACGAGTCTCTGGACAGCGCCCCTGCGTACGCGACGGTCGACCCGTTCCTGCTCCGACATCGGAACCGCTTCCCCGGTTAACGCGGCAGCCAGACCGCGCAGTCGGGGAAATCGCCGCCCGGCGGTCGGCAGCATGTCGGGCAGCGGGTCCCACAACAACCGGACCAGCAACATGGACATGCACTCACTCCTGTCCGGCCATGGCCACAGAGGCGCTGCCCAAGCAGTACCCGGCGGACAACTACATACTTCGCCGATCCTGGCCCGTGCCCGCTATCCGGTCTGCGTTGAGTTCAGTGACGAGATCGCTAAGCGTCGCAACTGTAAGGGATGGCGCGTCATCAGGGAGCCTGCTGGCCAAAGAGGGATCTCTGGGCCGCAAGATGTATCCCCAGGGCCCTCGCCGTACCCAGATGGTGAACAGGCCGGCATGCGCAGCAGGTGCGATGTCGTTGTCGAGCCGGTCGCCGACATAGGCGATCTCGTGACGATCGTGGCCAGACACCGCTACGAGCTTGTCGAAGAACGCCGTGTCGGGCTTGTCCGCCCCCCATTCATCTGAGGTGGCAAGCAGATCGCACGGAAGG
>Ga0208565_1001433_pt1 | contig 14069 bp, 3 predicted proteins | sample Sb_taG_7_FD_187706 | JGI IMG/M metagenome (GOLD analysis project Ga0208565, IMG submission 187706) | Peat soil microbial communities from Weissenstadt, Germany - Sb_50d_2_FS metaG (SPAdes) (version 2) | ecosystem: Environmental > Terrestrial > Soil > Wetlands > Peat | place: Germany: Weissenstadt...
CGCCCCTCGTTGATCGCCCACACGATCAGCGACTGCCCGCGCCGCGCGTCGCCGGCGGCGAACACACCGTCAACGCCAGTGGTGTACGGCTTCACGCACTTCACGTTCCCCCGCTCTTCAAGCTCGACGCCGAGCTGCTCGAGCAGGCCGCGCTCGGGGCCGAGAAAGCCCATCGCCAGCAGCACCAGCTGCGCCGGCAGCTCGCGCTCGGTGCCGGGCACCGCGGCGAACGGGGGATTGGGCTGCGCTTGCGCGATGTTCAAGCCCACGACCGCGCCGCTGCTATCGCCGCTGAAGGTCGTGGTCGTGACCGCATAGTCCTGCTCGCCCAAGCCCAGCTTCTTCGCCTCCTCCATCGCGTAGCTCAGGCGGTACTTCAGCGGCCACTGCGGCCATGGGGTGCGCTCGTCCGGCCGGTGAGCGGGGGGCTCGGGGAGCAGCTCCAGCTGCACGATCGAGCGCGCGCCCTCGCGCAGCGCGTTGCCGACGCAGTCCGCTCCGGTGTCGCCGCCGCCGATCACCACGACGTCCTTGCCGGCGGCCGTGATCTCTCGCCCGATCGGCGGCTGGCGCGTAGTGGGCTCGGGGCCGAACTCGCGCGCCACCCAGCGGTTGCGCTGGTAGAGGTACTCCATCGCGAAGTGCACCCCGTCGAGCTCGCGCCCGGATACGGGCAGGTCGCGCGGGATGCGAGAGCCGGTCGCCAGCACGACCGCGTCGAAGCGCTCGCGCAGCTCCTGTGTGCTCACGTCGGCGCCGACGTCCACGCCGCAGCGGACCTCCACGCCCTCGGCGATCAGCTGCTCGACGCGCCTCTGCACGACGCTCTTCTCGATCTTGAAGTCGGGGACACCGAAGCGCACCAGCCCGCCGATCGCCTCGTCGCGCTCGAACAGCATCACGCTGTGACCGGCGCGGCGCAGCTGCTGCGCGGCGGCCATGCCGGCGGGCCCGGAGCCTACGACCGCCACCGCCTGCCCCGTCTCGCGCTCGCTGCGCGGGGGCTGTGGCGTGACCCAGCCCTCCTCCCACGCGCGGTTGATGATCGCGTTCTCGATCTGTTTGATCGTGACGGCGTCGCCCTCGCGGATCTCCAGCACGCACGCCGCCTCGCATGGCGCCGGGCACAGACGCCCGGTGAACTCGGGGAAGTTGTTGGTCGCATGCAGTTGGTCGATCGCGTCGGCGAAGCGCTCGCGGTAGACGAGGTCGTTCCAGTCCGGGATCAGGTTGCCGAGCGGGCAGCCGTTGTGGCAAAAGGGGACGCCGCAGTCCATACAGCGGGCGCCCTGCTCACCCAGCTCTGCGACCGGGCGCGTGAGCAGGAACTCGTGGTAGTCGTGCGCGCGCTCGAGCGGGTCCCGTTGCGGGACGCCGTGGCGCTCGATCTGCAGGAAGCCTCCCAGCTTGCCCATCAGGCGCCAGTCTCGCCGACGGCGTCCAGCGGGCGCAGCACCGCCGGCGAGCCGGTTGCAGCTCCGTTCGCGTTCGCGCGCGCCGCCATCGCCTCCTCCTCCGCGGACTCGCGCAGCACGCGCTTGTAGTCGTGGGGCATCACCTTCACGAACGCGCCGCGCGCGAGCAGCTCCCCCCACTGCTCGAGCACCCGTGCAGCGACCGGCGAGTCGGTGCGGCGCAGGTGCTCTTCGACCAGCGTGCGCAGCTCGAGCGCGTCCGCGTCGGAGAGCCCTTCAAAGCCCACCATGCCCATGTTGCAGCGCTTGTGGAACGTGCCGTCCTCGTCGAGCACGTATGCGACGCCGCCGCTCATGCCCGCCGCGAAGTTGCGTCCCGTTGGGCCGAGCACCACCACACGCCCACCGGTCATGTACTCGCAGCCGTGGTCGCCGACGCCCTCCACGACCGTCCAAGCGCCGGAGTTGCGAACGGCGAAGCGCTCGCCCGCCAGCCCGCGGAAGAACGCCCTGCCGGCGGTGGCGCCGTACAGCACGGTGTTGCCGACGATCACGTTCTGCTCGGCGATGAAGTGCTCGCCCATGCCCTCGCGCGGACGGATCGCGAATACGCCGCCGGAGAGTCCCTTGCCGGCGTAATCCTGCGCGTCGCCACGCAGGGTGAAGGTGACACCGGGAGCGAGCCAGCCGGCGAAGCTCTGCCCGGCCGAGCCCTCGAAGTCGACCACGATCGAGTCTTCCGGCAGGCCCTCGGCGCCGTGAACCTGCGCGACGTGGCTGGAGAGGATGCCGCCAACGCAGCGGTTGCGGTTGCGGATCGGCAGCTCGAGCTCAACGTGCGGGGGCCCCGTCAGCCGTCCATCGCCTGTCGGGCCGCCGGCACGGGTGCGCAGCACCGGCTCGGCGAGCTCGACGAGCTCCCAGTCGAGCGCGTCCTGCAGCACCTCAGGCGGCGCTTCCACGCGTCTGCGCGGCGGAGATGTGGAGCCCTCCCCACCCAGCTCGACGTGCGTGAGGATGTGGCTGAGGTCGACGCCGCGCGCCTTCCAGTGCTCGATCGCCGTACTCACGCCGAGCAGATCGACGCGGCCGGTCGCCTCATCCAGCGAGCGCAGGCCGAGCGAGGCGAGGATCTCGCGCACCTCCTCGGCGACGAAGAAGAAGAAGTTGACGACGTGCTCGGGCGTACCCTTGAAGCGCTTGCGCAGCTCGGGGTCCTGCGTGGCGATGCCCACCGGGCAGGTGTTCAGGTGGCAGGCGCGCATCATGATGCAGCCGGTCGCGATCAGCGGTCCGGTCGAGAAGCCCATCTCGTCGGCGCCAAGCATCGCTGCGATCACCACGTCGCGGCCGGTCTTCAGCTGTCCGTCGGTCTGCACGACGATGCGCGAGCGCAGGTCGTTGAGCAGCAGTGTCTGCTGCGTCTCAGCCAGGCCGATCTCCCAGGGAACCCCGGCCGCCTGGATCGAGGACAGCGGCGAGGCGCCCGTGCCGCCGTCGTGGCCGGCGATCAGCACGCGGTCGGCGTTGGCCTTGGAGACGCCCGCGGCGACCGTGCCGACGCCCACCTCGGAGACGAGCTTGACGGACACCTGCGCGCTGGGGTTCGCGCAGCGCAGGTCGTAGATCAGCTGCTTGAGATCCTCGATCGAGTAGATGTCGTGGTGCGGGGGCGGCGAGATCAGCCCCACGCCGGGGGTGGTGTGGCGGATCGAGCCGATGTACGCGTCGACCTTGTGCCCCGGCAGCTGGCCGCCCTCGCCCGGCTTGGCGCCCTGGGCCATCTTGATCTGTAGCTCGTCGGCGTTGACGAGGTAGTGGATCGTCACGCCGAAGCGCCCGGAGGCGACCTGCTTGATCGCCGAGCGACGGCGGTCGCCGTTGGCGTCCGGCGCGAAGCGCACGGGGTCCTCCCCACCCTCGCCCGTGTTCGAGCGCCCGCCGAGGCGGTTCATGGCGATCGCGAGCGTCTCGTGCGCCTCGCGCGAGATCGACCCGAGGCTCATCGCGCCGGTGCAGAAGCGCTTGACGATCTCGCTCGCCGGCTCGACCTCCTCGATCGCGATCGCGGATCGTCCAGCCGCGGCCGGGCCTGCGCCGATCTCGAGCAGGCCGCGCAGCGTGGCCTGGCGCGCTGCGTCCTCGTTGACCGCGCGCGCGTACTCGCGGTACTTCTCATACGCCGGGCTCGAGCGCACCTCGTCGTAGGCCTCGCGGTCGCCTTTCAGCGCGGCGGCGACGTTGCCGTTCGCCGCCCGCACGGCGTGCTGCACGAGCGCGATCGTCTCCGGGTTCCAGATGTGATGCTCGCCGTCGCGCCGCCACGCGTACACGCCGCCGACCGGCAGCAGCGAATCGTGCGGGCGCGGATAGGCGCGGGCGTGGCGCTCGAGCGCCTCCGTGGCGAGCACCTCCATGCCGACGCCGCCGACGCGCGAGGCGGTGCCCGTGAAGTGGGCGTCGATCAGCTCGCGCTCGAGGCCCACCGCCTCGAATATCTGCGCCGCCCGGTAGGACTGGATCGTGGAGATGCCCATCTTGGAGATCGTCTTCAACAGCCCTTTGCCGATTGCTTTGACGTAGTTCTGGGCGGCTCGCTCGAGCAGCTCGTTGAGCTCCTCGGGCGCCGGCGGACGCGCCGCGCCGTCCTCGCCGCCCACTGCGATGCGCCCTTCGACGACCATCTCGTCGAGCGTCTCGAGCGCCAGGTAGGGGTTGATCGCGCTCGCGCCGTAGCCGATCAACGTCGCGAAGTGGTGCACCTCGCGCGGCTCGCCCGACTCGAGGATGATGCCCGCGCGCAGGCGCGTGCCCTCGGCGACGAGATGGTGCTGGGCGGCGGCGATCGCCAGCAGCGAGGGGATCGGGGCCCGCAGGAGACCCATCTTGCGGTCGGACAGGATGATGATGTTCACGCCGCGGGCGATCTCCTCGTGCGCCTGCGCGCAGATCCGCTCGAGCGCGCGGCGCATGCCGGCTGGGCCCTCGGCGACCGGCCAGGTGATGTCGATCGTCTCGGCTTTGTAGACATCGTGTTTGACGTTGCGCAGCGTCTCGAGCTCGCGGTTGAGCAGGATCGGCTGGTCGAGCAGCAGCTTGTGGGCGTGCTCGGGGGTCTCGTCGAGCAGGTTGCGCTCGTTGCCCAGGGTCGTCGCCAGGCTCATCACGATTTCCTCGCGGATCGGGTCGATCGGCGGGTTGGTGACCTGCGCGAACAGCTGCTTGAAGTAGGAGAACAGCGGCGGCGCCTGGTCGGAGAGCACCGCCAGCGAGATGTCGTTGCCCATCGAGCCGACCGGCTCGGCGCCGTCGCGCGCCATCGGCGCGAGCAGCACCCGCAGGTCCTCCTGGGAGTAGCCGAACGCGCGCTGGCGCACGTGCAGAGGCTGGTCGGACAGCGTCACCTGTTCGGAGGAGGGCAGGTCGGCGAACGGGACCGCGTTGCGCGCATACCACTCGCCGTACGGATGGCGGGTGGAGACCTCGCGCTTTACCTCCTCATCCTCGACGATGCGCCCGCGCTCGAGATCCACCAGGAACAGCTTGCCCGGCTGCAGCCGTCCGAGTCGACGCACCTGCTCGGGCGGGATGTCGAGCAGGCCGGACTCCGAGCCGAGCACGACGTAACCGTCGGTCGTCTCCACCCACCGTCCCGGGCGCAGGCCGTTGCGGTCGAGCGTCGCGCCGACGACGCGCCCGTCGGTGAACGCCACCGACGCGGGCCCGTCCCACGGCTCCATCAGGCAGGAGTGGAACGCGTAGAAGCCCTTCAGGTAGTCGGGCAGATCGTCGCGGTCGCGGTAGGCCTCGGGGATCATCATCATCGCCGCGTGCGGCAGCGAGCGGCCGGCGAGCATCAGCAGCTCGAGCACGTTGTCGAACGTTGCCGAGTCGGAGTTGCCGGCGGTGACGACCGGCAGGATCTTCTGCAGATCGTCACCGAACAGCTCGCTGCGCAGCTCGGACTCGCGCGCGTGCATCCAGTTGACGTTGCCCATCACCGTGTTGATCTCGCCGTTGTGGCAGATCACGCGGTAGGGGTGGGCCAGCTCCCAGCTGGGGAAGGTGTTGGTCGAGAAGCGCGAGTGCACGAGGGCGAGCGCGCTCTTGGTGCGCTCGTCGCGCAGGTCCGTGTAGAAGGCTGCCAGCTGGTAGCTGATCAGCATGCCCTTGTAGTTGATCGTGCGCGAGGAGCTCGACACGACGTACAGGCCGGGCTCTTGCACGGTGAGATCGCTGATCCGCCGGATCACATACAGCTTGCGCTCGAACGCGTCGCGGTCGAGCTCGAGATCGAATCCCCGCCCACCCTCCGCGCCGACGAACAGCTGGCGGATCACCGGGCGGCACGCCGCCGCCACCTCGCCGGTCTGCGTCTCATCGATCGGCACGTCACGCCACCCGAGCAGCCGTTGGCCCTCCTCGCGCACGATCCGCTCGAGCAGGGCTTCATGCCGCTGGCGAGCTGCGTGATCGGTTGGCAGGAAGCACATCAGCACGCCGTAGCGACCGGGCGCCGGCAGCTCGAAGTCGACGACCGCGCGCAGCAGCTCATCGGGCATCTGCATGAGGATCCCCGCGCCGTCGCCCGTGCAGGAGTCAGCGCCGGTGGCGCCACGATGCTCTAGGTTCTCCAGGGCCGTGATCGCCCGCGCAATCACGTCGTGGGTTGGCTTGTTGTCAAGGCGCGCGACCATGCCCACGCCGCACGCGTCGTGCTCGAAGCGGGGGTCGTAGAGTCCGACGGCCTGTGGCGGCTGCTTGGTGTACGAATTCATGGCAGTGCTCCGTTGAGGCGGTGCATCCCGCGCAGAGGGTGGGCAGACCACTTTGCGGGCATGCCCACGGCGGCGCAGGCAGGCGGGCACCTGAGGTGGAGCCGAAAGCGTAGCAGTGCGGAGAAGCCGCAAACTCGCCGTTCGCGCAATTTTTCGCTGGCGCAAACCGACCGGCTCATGCGAAGCTGAGGGGTCTATCCGGCGAGCTCCGCTGCCACCGGATCGCCCGCCGCATGCTCGCGCAGCGTCTCCTCCTCGCCCCAGGAGCACAGCCCCGTCCTGCCGGGGCAGGCGAGGCACAGGCCACGGTGGGGATTGGGGCTGACGGTGTAGCCGCGCGCGCGGGCGCGGGCTACACGTACCGCCAGTCGCTCTTCCAGCGAGGCGCGCTCTGCCGCCTGGTAACGCACGGTGACCCACTCGTGCGGGCGTTCCAGGAACCAGTGAACGATCTCCACGCTCGCCGCGCCGCCGCGCAGGACCGCCAGCGCGTACAGCACGCGCTGGATGCCGTACTCGCGTTCGACCAGCGCATCCAGATCGACGCCCGGGGCGACCCGGTCGCTCTTGTAGTCGATGACCGCGAACGCGCCGTCGCCCTCGTCGGCGAGCAGGTCGATCACGCCGTTGACCAGCGACCGCTCGCCGGCCGGCGGGATGCCCGCCAGCGAGAACGCGAACGGATGCTCGCGCCGCAGGCTGCGCGCGCCCGCAAGGCGCCCCATGAGCGCGGCCGCGCCCGCCCGCTCGATCAAGCCCGCGATCTCCCCCGCCTCGCGCCCGTCGACGCGCAGGCCGAGCTCGCGCGCGAGCTGCGCGACACGCTCCGGCGAGGGCGCGCTCGGGCGCACGGGCTCCAGCGACTCCATCAGCCGATGAACCAGCGTGCCCCGCGCCCGCGCCTCCAGGCCTGCGTGGGCGGGATCGGCCCGCGCGGCCGAGCGGTCCTCGCTGAAGCCGAGCGCGCGTTCCAGATAGAAGCGATAGCCGCAGCGCTCGAGCTCGCTCACAGACGTGTAGCTCAGTGTCGTCAGCTCGGGCACGCCGGGCGTCTCAGGCTCTGGCAAGGGCGGCGTCGCGAGCTCCGGTACGCCTGGCGCAGCACGTATAGACGATGGCGCACCTTCCGCGAAAATGGACAACTGCCCCCCGGCCTCCTGCGAGGACAACCGCTCGCCGGCCGCCTGCGAAGACAACCGCTCGCCGGCCTCCTCGAACAACTGCTCCCCGACCTGCCCCGTGGACGACGACCGCTCCCCGACCTGCCCTACCTCCGCCTCGCGGTGATCATCGAGCCGCAGGACGCTGCCCACGTTGAGCGGCGAGCTGAGCCGGCAGCGGACGCTGGTCGAGCTCCCGGCTCCGAGGGGAAGATCGTGGACCGCCACCCCGGCCTGCAGCAGCCGCGGCAGATCGGCGACGAGTGCAGGGCCGAGCCAGGAGATCACGGGGGCCGCCGCTCGCGCCTGCGTGCGGCCCTGGAAGTCGAGCGAGCCGCTGAGCAGCAGCCGCTCGCGCGCGCGGGTCATGGCGACGTACATGATCCTGTCCTCCTCCTGCGCTTCGCGCTCGCGGCGCTCGCGGCAGAGCTGCTCGTAGTCGAGTGCTGGGCTGGAAGCGGCGCCGTCGAGGCGCACGAGGCGCAGGCCCAGGCGCTCGCCGTCGACGAGCAGGTCGGGGGTCTGCGTGTTGGGCTGGCGGCCGAGGTCGGCGAGGCACACGACGGGGAACTCGAGGCCCTTGGCGGCGTGGATCGTCATCAACCGCACGGCGTCCGCATCGACCCCCTCCACGGGCGCGTCGGGCTCGACCTTGACGGCGTCGCGCAGATGCGCAACGTGGTCGAGGAAGGCGCGCAGGTCACGCCCTTCGCTGGCTTCAAAGCGGCGCGCGAGGCGCAGCAGCTTGTGCACGTTCGCGAGCCGTCGCTCACCGGCATCGAGTCCAAGCACGTGCTCGCGGTAGCCGCGGCCCTGCACCGCGCGCTCGATCAGCTCGCCGATCGTCCGCCGCGCCGCAGTGGCGCGCTCTGCCGCCAGCCACGCGCAAAACTCGCCGAGCGCCGCGCGATCGCCCGGCGCGAGCCCGAGCTGCAAGGCTCGATCGCCCTCGGCGGTTGCGTCGAGAGCTGTCTGCCACACCCCGCTGTCGCGGTCTCGGGCGGCCTGCGCCAGCAGCGCCAGGCAGTCACGGGAGCATCCCCCTAACGGTGAGGCGAGCGCCGAGTAGAGCGCGAGCTCGTCGAGCGGATTGGCGATCGCCCGCAGATAGGAGAGCAGGTCGATGACCTGCTCGTGCTCCCAGAAGGCCCCCACGGCCGCCAGGGTGCGCAGACCGCGCTGCTGGAGCGCGCGCTCGAACACTTCGAGGTCCGCGGCGGCGCGCAGCAACACCACCACGTCCCCCGCCCTGGCGTGCCCGTCGTGCACCAGCTCGGCGACCCGCTGGGCTAGCAGCCGCGCCTCAGCCTGACGCCAGAGTTGGGCTCGCGGCAGCCCGGCGGCGATCGCCTCGGCCAGCTCCTCTCGCTCCTCCCAGCCGTTGACGCTCGTCAGCAGCAGCTCGACCTGCTCGCCGCCGTCGGCCTGCGCGTCGATGCGCCCGGCGATCAGCGGCGTGTAGCTGGCGAAGCGCTCCGCGAACGCCGCGTTGACGACGTCCAGCAGCGCTGCATGGCTGCGGAAGTTACGCGTCAGCGACAGGGTCCCGCCGCGCTCGCCGAGCTCGACCCGGCGCGCGCGGAACAGGCTCACGTCGGCGTGCCTGAACCCGTAGATCGACTGCAGCTCATCACCGACGGTGAACAGGTTGCGGCGGTCGAGCGCGGCGAGGATGTCGAGCTGACGCGGGTTGGTGTCCTGGAACTCGTCGACCATCAGCAGCTCGAAGCGCTGAGCCCATGTTTCACGCACGCGCTCGCGCTCGAGCAGCAGCTCGCGTGTGAGCAGCTCCAGATCGTCGAAGTCCGCGCCCGCGCGCGCCCGCTTGAGCTGCTCGTAGGCATCTCCGAACCGGCGCAGCAGCTCATCGAGCCGCGCGCACGCCGCGGCTGCATCGAGGTCCAGCCCGCTCGGCTCGGCATCGGGCGCGGCCCCACCGAGTGTCGGCACGGGCAGCCGTGGCAGGCGCTGACCGCGGCTGCGCAACTCGTCGTAGACCTGTTCGACCATCGCGCGCACGCGGTCAACGCTGTAGGCCGCCAGCAGGTCCACCGCGGCGCTGTCCCCGCCGGCGAGGAAACCCTCGAGCGCAGCGGCGAACGCACGTCCACGCAGACGCGCGGCGAGGCCCTCGTCGATGATCGCGAACTCGGGGTCGAGCCCGGCCGCCAGCGGGTGCGCGCGCAGCAGCCGCGCACAGAAGCCGTGGAACGTGCCCACGAACGCCGCCTCGGTGTCGCGCGCGGCGTCGCGCTCGCCCAGCTCGAGCAGGCGCGCCCGGACCCGCGCGCGCAGCTCGCCGGCCGCGCGCTCCGTGAACGTGATCGCGAGGATCTTCCCGGGCGGGATGCCGTCCTCGCGCACCGCCCTGACGAAGCGCTCGACGAGCACGGAGGTCTTGCCGCTTCCCGCCGCCGCGGACAGCAACAGCGGCTCAGACCGGCGCGCGACCGCCTGCTCCTGCTCTGCGGTCAGGCTCCTCACGGGCTCGCCGTCTCGCGTGCGCGGCACTCAGCGCGTGCCATGGCCGCAGCGGCATATCGCCGGGTACATGCACCCGCCCCTGAAGGCGCATGTCTGGGGTCGCGCCTGCAGCTCGCCGCGGCCGGCCTCGGCTGCGACCTCGCGCGCGGCGGCGAGCGCCTGCTCGAGCAGCTCGCGCACCTGCGCGTGCTCACGCACATCCGAGCTCACGCAGTCGAGCTCCAGCTGCGCGTCGGCGTCGAGCACGCCGCGCGGGCGCAGGTCCTCGCCGGCGAGCGGTTGATAGAAGCCGCCGACGGCCTGCACGTGCAGGAGCTCTTCGACCGCGCGCATGTACAGCGCCACCTGCAGCTGACCGTCCTTGATCCAGCGCGCGCTCGCGGGCGCGCGCGCGCCCTTGTAGTCGTAGACGACCGCATCGCCGTGCTCGCCCACGTCGACGCGGTCGATCCGCCCTCGCAGCTTCACTCCCCCACCGAGATCGAGCGCTGGCAGGCGCTCCGTGCGGCCGTCCTGGCCGCGCTCCCCCTCCCCCTCCCCCTCCGGGGACGATGCGTCGTGCGCGTCGAAGCCAAAGGCGAGCTCGAGCTCGCTCGGTTCCAGGGGGCTGTCCGCAACCGCCGCGTGCTCCAGGTAGCGCTCGAGGTCGGCCTGCAGGCGCCTGCGCACGGCGATCCGGCGCTCGGGCGCCACCGACAGCGGATGCCGCGCCTCGTTGTCAGCCAGCGCACCGGCCAGCAGCTCCCGCGCCTGCCCGAGCACCGCGGGCGTCAGCCTGGCCCTGCCGGTCTCGCGCCGCAGGCCTTCGAGCGTGTCCTTCAGCGCCGCGTGCGCGAGCCCTCCGCGCGCGAGCGGCTCGGGATCCGGATCGATCGTGTCCGGGTGGAGCATTCGATCGACGAACCAGCTCACCGGGCAGCCGATCCAGCGCTCGAGCGAGGACGCTGACCATACGCGTGCACGCAACGACGCCAGCACGCGCTCGTCGCGCAGCGTGCCGGCGATGGTCACGCCAGCCTGCGGCTGACCGCGTGGGGAGGGATCCTGATCAGCCAGCGAGCATGTGGGCTCGAGCCCGTCGCATCGTCCCCGGAGGGGGAGGGAGACCGCGCCGAGCACTCGGATTGCCCGCTCGTGCCACAGGCTCTCGTCGAACAGGTCGCACACATCGTCGACGAACAGCGAGCGCGGGCTCGCCTGGCCGTCGTCGTCGGCCGCGTGCCAGCTCAGGAACAGCCGCTCCCGCGGGCGCGACACGGCCGCATACAGCAGGTAGCGCTCGGCCGCCAGCTGGCCGGCGGGCGATCGCTGCGCCGGATCGCCGAGCCGGAGGCCGGAGACCTCCGCGAGGCTCCGGCGCTCATCCTCGGTGAAGAGCGCCTGCGGGCGCGAGCGCGCTGGGAACACGCCTTCCTGCAGGCCGCACACGAACAGCGCGCGCACCCGCCGTGCCCGCAGCGCCAGCGGGTCGAGCACCGCGACGCGCCCGCCTGACGGTTCAGCGGCGACCTGCCCGCCGGACTGCTCCAGACGCGCGAGCGTGCGCGCCAGCTCGCCCGCGGTGGCGGGAGCCAGCTCGGGCGCGATGCGAGCGAGCTCGCGCAGCTCCGCAAGCGCGCGCCGTCCTGCCGTCAGCGCGCCCGCCTGCTCGAGCTCGTCGGGGGCGAGCACGGCGGCGCTCGCGCGCCTGGGGGCGCAGAACAGCCAGTGGAGCTCGCGCGCGGCGCGCTCGCACAGCGCTGTCGGGCCGCGCGCCTGCGCATCGTGCAGGCGGTCGATCGCGCGCAGCGGCCAGTGCCGCTCCTCCCACAGCGCTCTCGCGCGGGCGGCGTCGGCGACGCCCGTACGCCGGGCGCGCAGCTCCAGCCAATCGGCGAGCTCCGCGCGCTCGAGCAAGCCGGGCGCGCGCAGCCAGGCCAGCAGATCCTCGAGCTCGCCGGCCTGTCCACGCCCGTCAGGGCGTCGCGGCCCGTCGACCTGTCGTGGCCCGTCAGAGTGGGAGCGCTCGGGCTCCGGCACGCAGCGCAGCAGGCCCACCAGCGCCCTGCCTACCACCGTGTCGGAGAACGGCGTGCGGCGATGCAGCGCGAATGGGATCCCGGCCGCCGAGAAGACCTCCCGCAACAGGTCCAGATCGACGCCGCCGGGGCGCGCGAGCACGGCTATCTCCTCGGGCGCGATGCCCTCGCCGAGCAGCACGAGGATCTCGCCGGCTATCAGCTCGAGCTCGCCGCGCTCGCCGCCCCCCTCGAGCAACCGCACCGCCTGATCGGCCCCGACACGCCCCACCGGCTCCTCCCGCCCGACTCCGGCAGTGTCCGACTCGAACAGCGAGCGCTCGAGATGGCTCAAGGCCGTGCGCGCCGGTGGCGCGTAGTACTCGGCTCGCGCGCGCAGCCGTCGATGCTCACTGGCCAGCGGCGCGAGCGCGTGGAAGCTCGCGGCGCGCCCAGCGAATGCGATTCGTCCGGGCTCGTATGCCAGCGACACGGTGACCGGCGCGTCGAGGACGCCGCCGAGCGACTCGATCGCGTCCAGCTGCAGCGCGGTCAGGTCATCGAAGCCGTACACAAGCACCGGCGTGCCCCCCCACAGGGCGGGTTGGCGTCGCAGCGCGTCCAGCGCGCGCATCGCGCGCTGCTCGCCATCCACGCGACCGAGCCGCTCGAGCGTCGTGCAGTAGTCGGCGTACAGCCGCTCCAGATCGGGCTGATGCGCTCGGGGATGATCGTCGCGCCCGTCGAGCGCGCGCCAGTCAGACAGCGCCCGGCTCAGTCGCGCGGGCGTCGCCCGCCGCACGCGCAGCTCCGCGAACAGCTCTCCAAGCGCGCGTACGAACCCGGCGGATGTCGGTGCCCCGGCACGCGCCGCCAGCACCTCGAGCATCCGTTCGCGCGCGACGCCGGAGAGCAGCGGCCGATCGACCCCCGAGCGACGCACGAGCTCGCCGATCAGGCCGGCGAAGCGCTCCACGCGCACGCCCATCGCGACCCCCTCGCCTGCCAGCTCGCGCAGGTACAGGTCTGCGTCTGCACGCGTTGGCACGATCAGCAGCGGATCCTCGCCGTGGGCGAGGTGGCGGCGCATGGTGTCCATCAAGACCTGCGCCTTGCCCGCGTTCGCGGGGCCTGTGATCAGCGTGATGGGCATCGCATCCCATCGTTGCGCACCGGTCCGACGCGCTATGCGGCGCTGCGCGCCTGGACCGCCGCGTCCACCGTCTCAGCTCCGGGCTCGGCCTCCGGCGGCTTGGCGCCCTCCTTGGCCCACACCTCGTCGAACTCCACGCGCCATTTGCCCTCCTCGGTCTGGTTGAGCGCGAGGTGCGCGCGAAAGCTGCGTCCGCTACGGCCGCGAAAGCCGGTGACCGCCTGGGCGGTGTAGCCGGTCTTGATGAGCTCCTTCGCCACGGCCAGCGGCAGCGTCTTGCCGGCTTTGGCCTTCCAGATGACGAAGCCGCAGCCCGGATCGTCGCGCGCCCAGCACGAGTAGCCCTTGCGGTTCTCGACGATCTCGTGACCGCACACCGGGCAGGGACCCAGCCGCGCGCGCGGGATGCGCACGTCTTTGAGGGTCTCGTCGAGGGCTTTGACGGTCTCCTGAGCGAAGCCGGCGATGTCGGTCATGAACTGCTTGCGCGAGTCCTCCCCGCGCTCGATCTTGCCGAGCCGCTGCTCCCAGCTGCCGGTCAAGCCTGGGGAGGTCAGCGCGTGCTCGTTGAGCAGCCTGATCACGTTCAGCCCCTTCTCGGTGGCCACCAGCGCGCGCCCGTCGCGCTCGAGGTAGCCGACGGTGATCAGCCGCTCGATCATCGCCGCACGTGTTGCCGGCGTGCCGATGCCCGAATCCTTCATCGCCTCGCGCAGCTCGTCGTCGTCGACCAGCTTGCCGGCGGTCTCCATCGCCCCGAGCAGCGATGCGTCGCTGTAGCGCCGCGGCGGTTTGGTTTCCTTGCGCAGGCTCTCGATCTTGCGCGTCTGCACCTGCTCGTCCTGCACGAGCCGCGGGAGCTGCTGGTCGGTCTCCTCCTCGTCGTCGTCCTGCGCTCTCGCGTCCACGGCCTTGGCATCGGCTGCCACCTCGTCGTAGACGCCGCGCCAGCCGGGCACGATCAGAAGCTTGCCGCGTGTGCGGAACACGTGGCCCGCCTGAGTCTCTCGGGGTGCGCCGTCCTGCCCGCCGCCCGCGGCCGTCACGGTGGTCTCCACACGTGTGTTCTCGAACACCGCCTC
>Ga0208565_1001435_pt1 | contig 14054 bp, 14 predicted proteins | sample Sb_taG_7_FD_187706 | JGI IMG/M metagenome (GOLD analysis project Ga0208565, IMG submission 187706) | Peat soil microbial communities from Weissenstadt, Germany - Sb_50d_2_FS metaG (SPAdes) (version 2) | ecosystem: Environmental > Terrestrial > Soil > Wetlands > Peat | place: Germany...
AATCGCCGTCCTAGCGGGAGCTTCGTCTTATTTCACGCAGGCGCGCCGGGCTCACCCCAACCTGCTACCTACCAAGCGCAACGCTTAAGTTCCTGGCATTGTGCCAGGCCAGCAACGATGTTCCATCGTGGTCGTTACTGCTGCGGGCGGGGGGCAGACTTCGGGTTGCGGGGCGGGCGCGCGGGGCTCATGGGGCATGCGGGAAAGCGGTGGCGGGCACAGGCCGGGGGCGCGGGCACGGCGCGGGCACGGTGCGGGCGGAAGCGCGGAGTGGGCCGGGACCAGCTGCGCGACAGCCTCGATAGGCCCCCAGAATTTCCGCGGAGCCTGGATGTTCCGCGATCTTTTTGACCCCTGGGTGATGCGGGACTCCTGGTACGCATGGGGTCAGTGTGAGCGCGGGGCGGGGGTTCGGGAGAGGGGCGGGGGTTCGGGAGACCGCGTTGAGATGCTCCGCAGACGGGCGGCTGGGTAGCCGGCTACAGGCTGATGCCTAGGAGGGCGTCGATGGCGGCTTGGACTAGGCGGGCGCCGGCCAGGTCATGGGGGGTGATGCGGGTCGGGGGTTCGGCCAGCAGGGCATCGGCCCAGCGGTCCACGACGGCGAGCGCACCGGGGGCGTCGAGGTCGTCGCGCAGGCGAGCGCGCAGGCCGGCCAGCACCCTGTCGGCCGCGCTCGCCAGGGTGGCCGGACCGGCTCCGGGGACGGTGGCCGGGGGGCCGGCTTCGGGGACGGCGGCTTCGGCGCGGGCCAGGGCGGAGCGCCAGCGGGCCAGGCGGGCCTGGGCGTCGCCCAGCACGGCGTCGGTCCACTCCCAATCCGAACGGTAGTGGTGCGCGAGCAGGGCCATCCGGATGGCCATGGGGTCTACCCCGTCCGCGACGAGGCGGCTCACGAAGACCAGGTTCCCCAGCGACTTGGACATCTTCTCGCCGTGGTAGCTGACCATCCCGGCGTGGACGTACACCCGGGCGAACGCGCCCGGGGCCAGCGCCACCCGGGCGTGCGAGGCGCTCATCTCGTGGTGCGGGAAAACCAGGTCGGAGCCGCCCGCCTGGACGTCGAAGGTGTCACCCAGGTATTCGGTGGCGATCGCCGCGCACTCGATGTGCCAGCCGGGCCTGCCGCGTCCGAACCGCGAGTCCCAGGCCGGCTCGCCGGGCCGTTCCGCCAGCCAGACCAGGACGTCGAGCGGATCTTTCTTGCCCGGGCGGTCCGGGTCGCCGCCGCGCTGAGCGGCGAGTTCGGCCATCTCGGCCGGGCCGTATCCGCTGGCCGTGCCGGGCCCGGACAGCGAGCCGAAACCGGGGTCCGCCGACTTGGCGAAGTAAACGTCCTCGTCCACGTTGTACAGGGCGCCCCGGTCGGCTATCCGGGCGCTGAACCGCTCGATGACGGGCAGCGCCTCGACCGCCCCGATCAGGTGGGTCGGCGGCAGGACGCGCAGCGCCTCCATGTCCTGCCGGTACCGCTGCGTCTCGCGGCGGGCCAGTTCCCGCCAGTCCTCGCCGTCCCGGTTGGCCCGCTCGAGCAGCGGGTCGTCGACGTCGGTCACGTTCTGCCCGTAGATCACGGTGTACCGCGGCGGGGGCGACGACTCCGGGAGCTCCGAGACGTCCGGCACCTCGGGGACAGCGTCCAGCCAGGCCCGTACCAGCAGGTCCCAGGCGGTGTAGGTGGCGGCGTGCCCGATGTGCGTCGCGTCGTACGGGGTGATGCCGCAGGCGTACAGCGTGGCCACCGGGCCCGCGGCGGCCAGCACCAGGTCACCGGTGGCCGTGTCGTGCAGCCGCGGCGCCGGACCGCTCCCCGGTAGCACGGAAACATCCACTCGGCGCCAAGACTCCATGCTCGTCAGGTTATCGCGAGGGAAGATCACCAGGACGGAACGGGGGCCGGGGGTAGGGACGCAGGGAAGAATCACCAGGACGGAACACGGGGCGGGTGCGCGGCTGCGGAGGGCTAACGGGGCGGCTGGGTGACGCTGGCGGCCAGGGTGGGGAGCTGGCGGTTCTGCGTCGCCTGCTCGAAGGCGTAGGCCAGGCCGATCAGCCGCGGCTCGGTCCAGCGCGGGCCGAAGAAGGACACCCCGACCGGCAGCCCCGACACGGACCCGAACGGCACCGTGATCGACGGGCAGCCGGCCACGGCGGCCGGGCCCGAGGTGTGGAACACGTCGTGATCGCCGAGCACGTAGTCGGTCAGGCAGGCCGGGTTGGCGGTCAGGGCCACGATGGCCTCGATCCCGTGGTCGGCCAGCGGCGTGGAGATGGCGGTGCGGGCGAGCCGGGTGGCGTCCCGCCGCGCGGACAGGTAGTCGGGGTCGGCCAGGTCACCGCTCGTCGCCTCGGCCTGCTCGAATATCTCCTGGCCGAACCGGGAGAGCACCAGGTCCGCGTTCCGCTTGTTGAAGTCGATCAGCTCGGCCAGGCTGCCCGGCAAGGCGGCGCCGTGGCTGAAGTCCGCGACGTAGGCCAGGTAGGCGTTGATCCCGTACTTGAACTCGAAGCGCAGCGCGGCGAACTCGGGCTCGGTGATCTTCTCCGCGCCGGGCAGGGCCACCTGATCGGTCACGATGGCGCCGAGCGAGCGCAGCCTGGCCACCGCCTCGTCCAGCACGGCGGCGGTGGCCGGCCCGGCCGCGGCCGAGCCGTCCCGCCAGATGCCCAGGCGGGCGCCCTCCAGCGCGGCGACGTCCAGGGCCCGCGAGTAAGCGGCGGCGGAAAGGTCAACCCCGGCCCGTTCGGCCAATTCGTTCTCGGCCGCCGAGACCGGGTCCTCGGGGTCGGCGGCGGCCAGGACGGCCAGCAGGGCCGCCGCGTCGGCGAGGGAGGCCGCCATCGGCCCCGCGGTGTCCTGCACCGGCGAGATCGGCACGATGCCGCGGCGGCTGACCAGCCCGTTGGTGGGCTTGATGCCGACGATGCCGCAGGCGCTGGCCGGGCAGACGATCGAGCCGTCGGTCTCGGTGCCGATGGCGAGCGGCGCCAGCCCCGCGGCCACCCCGGCCGCCGACCCCGAACTCGACCCGGACGGATTGCGGTCGAGCGCGTAGGGGTTGGCGGTCTGGCCGCCGAGCGTAGACCAGCCGCTGGTGGAGTGGGTGGACCGGAAGTTGGCCCACTCGGACAGGTTGGCCTTGCCGATGATCACCGCGCCGGCCGCGCGCAGCCGCGAGACGAGGAACGCGTCGCCGGGCTCGGCGGACAGCAAGGCCGGCGAGCCCGCGGTGGTCGGCATCCCGGCGACCTGGATGTTGTCCTTGACCAGCACGGGAATGCCCTCGAGGGGGCCGCGCGGGCCGTCCGCGTCCCGGGCCATGTCGCTGGCCGCCGCCTCGGCCGGGGCGTCGAGGTTCACCGTGATGACCGCGTGCAGGGCCGGGTTCAGCCGGTCGATGCGCTGCAGGTAGAAGCTGGTCAGCGCGGCGGAGGTGAGCGTGCCCGCGGCCATCGCGGCCTGCAGGCCGGCCAGCGACGGCTGGCTCACGCTGACCCGGGTCCCCGGGATCATGTCGCGGAATTCCGGCATGCGGGAAGAATAACGGTGAAATCGATTGCCAGCGAAGGCTTAGCCCGCCCGCCCGCTAACCGTCGCGCCACGCGCAGTCCGTCGCTGATCTCCCGGGCCGCGGGCCGCTGACCTGACCCGGCTCAGCAGCTGCGCCCGCCGATCAGCCTCCGCCCGGACCAGCGGCGACGGCATGGTGAGCACGGCCAGCATGCGCTTACCCTGCATCACCTGGGCCGAAGCCACCCAGACCCCCTTGTGGATTTCCTCCTCGCTGGTCGCGAAGCCCTGCTGCCCGGCCATGAGAATCTTCTTCTCGAGCAGGGCGGCGGCTTCCGGGTCTCGTTCGGCCAGCGGGGCCAGGTATTCCTTGCGGACCTGAGGCGTCAGGCTGGCCAGCAGCAGCCGGGAGCTGGCGCCGCGCTCGAGCGGGAGCGGCTGGCCGGCCTCGAACGAGATGCGCAGCTGCTGCGCGGACTGCACCCGGTGCACGCACACCGCCGACCGGCCGATCAGCCGGACCAGGATGACGGTCTCCCCGGTCTGCTCGGCCAGGTCGTGCATGACGGGATCGGCCACGTCGATGATGCTCTCCGCGGCCTCCGCCGCCCGGGCCAGGCCGATGAGCCGGGCGGAGAGCCGGTAACTGCCGCGTTCGTCGCCCGCCAGCAGCCCGGTCTCGCGCAGCAGCGTGATATAGCGGTAGACGCTGGGCAGCGCGATGCCGGTGCGCTCGGCGAGCTGGCGGGCGGTAAGCGTGTTGTCGTCGGCGGAGAACGTGAGCAGCAGGGCGAGGACGCGTCGTGCGCCTTCACAGCCGTGCGCGGCGTTCGCCTCCGGAGGCATTCTGACTGCGGAAGCCCTGGCCATTGACCCTTCTCAAGTAGTCAGAACATTACTATCGCATGATGATAACGGCGTGGATCGTATACCGTCAACGGAATTCAGAAAAGCGTGCGAAATACCAGCGAACTAAGAGTAGGGCCGCCGGGCCGGGGTCAGTCAGGCGGGTCAGGAAGGCAGGCCGGGGTGCCAGTCAGGCGGGTCAGGAAGGCAGGCCGGGGTGCCAGCCGGGTGGGAGGAGCAGGCCGGCGCCGATGACCAGGGCGGCGAGCGACACCAGCACGAACAGCGTGACCCACAGGCCGACAGGGGCACCGGTCAGCCGGGCGAGCTGGTCGGCGTCGGAGCCCCGGGCCCAGCGCCGGCGTTGTCCCCGGGCCAGCTCCAGCACCGGGCGGACCCCGCCGAACAGCAGGAACCACGCGGCCAGGTAGGCGAACCCGGCCTGTACGACGGCCGTGGCGTAGTAGCTCACCGCGAACACCGCGCCCGCGGTGACCAGCACCGCTACCGCGCCGAACAGGTTACGGACAGCCAGGAACGTCGCGGCCAGCAGCACGAGGGCCAGCCAGAGCATCGCGGTCAGGTGCCGCGCCGCCAGCAGCCACGCGGCGCCCGCGCCGAGCAGCGACGGCATGACGTAGCCGGCCGCCGCGGTGAGCACCAGGCCGGGGCCGTGCCGCCGGCCGCGGGAATAGGTCACCCCCGAGCTGTCCGCGTGCAGCCTGATGCCGTCAAGCCGCCGCCCGGACAGCACCGACACCAGCGCGTGGCCGCCCTCGTGCGCGATCGTGATGACCTTCCCGGTCACCCGCCAGGATCGCGAGTCCAGCACCACGGCAATGGCCAGCAACCCTGTCAGGCCGATCACCCAGGCCGGCGGCAGGGGCTGGCTGCCCGACACCCGGTCCCAGAGCCGGGCGAGCACGTTCATGGTGCTGGCTCCTTCCTGTTTATGGCTTGGGCAGCCAGGACACGTGACCGGCCAGGAGGGCGTAGCCGACGAAGGCCACCGCGTCGATCAGGAAGTGCGCGATGATCATCGGAGTCACCCGGCGCCACCGCCGGTACAGCACGCCGAAGAGCGCGCCCATGACGGCGTTGCCGAGGAACGCGCCCGCGCCCTGGTACAGGTGATAGGAGCCGCGGATCACCGCGCTGATGGCGATGGCCCGCGATGGCCTGACGCCGAGCCGTTCCAGCCTGCTCATCAGGTACCCGAGGACGACGGTCTCTTCCAGGATGGCGTTCTGGGCCGCCGAGAGCAGCAGCACCGGGATCCGCCACCAGATGTCCGGCAGGTTCTCCGCCACGACGTTCAGCTCGACGCCGATGTGATAGGCGATCAGGTACAGGCCCAGTCCGGTGCCGCCGATGACCGCGGCGAGCGCGGCGCCCCTGGCCAGGTCCCGGCCCGGCTGGCTGGCGTCGACGCCGATCGCGGACGGCCCCTCCCCCGCCCGGGCCAGCAGGTAGAACACGAGCAGCACCGGGGCGAGCGACAGGGTGATGTTCAGCAGCTGCAGGGACAGGTCGAGCAGCGGGCGGCCGGGCGCGAGAGAGCCGTTGAGCACGGCGGTCTGCTTGCCCAGTGACTGGTGCGCGGTCAGCGAGCCGATGAAATTGACCAGCGCGTACAGGCCGCTGGCGCCGAGCGAGACGGCGAAGACGCAGACGATCTCCCAGCGCTGCAGCCGGACGGCGTGCGGGTCCAGCGAGGTCAGCGGCTCAGCTCGAGCCGTTGACGCCGCGGTGGTCGCCGGGGTCTGCTCCGTCATGGTGCTTGCTAGTATCACCGAACCCGAGGAGCCGAATAGCCCGCTCCGGGGCTGACGGCTAAGCTCTGAAGACCAGTGCGGGACCCGCCATCCGGTTCGGCATCGTCACCCAGCAGAGGTCATCATGTACCAGCCCTACCCGTCGACCGGCAAGCCCGTTGAGCCGGAGCGGCCCCCGGCCCCGCCGTCGGTGCTGAACGCGGTCAAGCTCATGTACGCCGGCGCCGCCGTCAGCACGGTCAGCCTGGTCATCTCCCTGATGAACGTCAGCGGCACCAAGGCCGCGATCAGGAAGGCACGCCCGACCCTCAGCGCCGCCCAGGTCAGCCAGCTGAACACGTTCATCATCACGCTGGCCATCGTCGCCGGCGTGGTCGGCGTCGCCCTGTGGCTGTGGATGGCCAAGGCGAACAGCCAGGGGCGGAACTGGGCCAGGATCATGTCCAGCGTGCTGTTCGGGCTGGCCACCCTGGACATGCTCGGCGTGCTCAGGGAACCCAAGACGCTGCTCGGCCTGGTGTTCCCTCTGCTGACCTGGCTCATCGGCCTGGGCGCGGTCATCCTGCTCTGGCGGAGAGATTCGAGCGCGTTCTTCAAGCCGCGCGGTTTCGTGTGAGCTTCGTATGAGCCCGGCCCCGGTCGTATTCTCAGCCGTCCCGACGCTGTTCGGCGCTTCCGGCGAGCTGGATCCCGACGCCAACCGCGCGCTGTACAAGCTCGTCGCCGGGCTGGTGGACGGCCTGTTCGTGGCCGGGACCACCGGCGAGTTCCCCGCCCTGGAGGACTCCGAACGGCTGGCGCTGTTCGAGCTGGCGCTGGCCGAGGCCGGACCGGATCGCGTGATCGCGCACGTCGGCGCCCCGGACGCCCGGCACGCCAGCCGGCTGGCCCAGGCGGCGGCCGCGCTCGGCGCCGAACGCATCGCCGCGATCACGCCCTACTACCTGCCCGCTCGCCCCGATGAGCTGACCGCCCACTACCGGCGTATCCGCGATGCCGCACCCGGCCCCGAGCTCTACGCCTATATTTTCCCCGAACGGACTGGGCTGCCCGTCCCCCCGCCGCTATTTGCCCAGGTGGCGGAAGCGGCAGGGCTGGCAGGCGCCAAGGTCAGCGGATCCGCCTCGGCTGACCTGGCCGGCTACGTCGCTTCGGCGCCGGGCCTGCGGATCTTTTCTGGCAACGACGCCAACCCCGCGGCCACGATGCGGGCCGGGGGCGCGGGCGTGATCTCCGGCCGCAGCTCCGCCTACCCCGAGGTCTACGCGGCCCTGCGGCATCAGCCCGGGGAGCAGGCGCGGCTTGACCGGATCGTCGCGCTGGGGGCGAGCATCGGCCGGATCAAGCACGCGCTCGGTGTGCGCGGCCTGGGCAGCACGGCCGCCCGGATGACCGTCGACCCCCCGGCCCCGGACACAGCCGCCGCGATCGCCGCCGAAGTCGCTGCCCTCCTCGCGTGACCCGGGCGGGTCTCGCGCTCGCGCGATCCCGGGCGGATCTCGCGTGATCGCGTGATCCCGGGCGCATGGATGTGGCACCGTACACCCTCTTTGGGGCAGGCTGCCACATTCTTGCGTTTTTTGCCGGGCGGGCGTGAACCTCCGGCGGAGGTAGCGCGTCCTCTTCTGTAGAGGTCCGGCGTAAGCGGGGCGCCGGGCCTCAAAAATAGCTCGGCAGGCGGAAGCCGAGCGGCAGGCCCGGCGAGAGCGGGGCGCCGGGCTCCTGCCCGGCGTGAGCGGGGCGCCGTGGTCCTGTCGAGCTTCCGCTGCCCGGGCTGACGTGAACCGCTGGCTCCCTCACCTGGCAGGGTGCCAGCCTGGCTCGGTGCTGGTTTACTCGGTGCTGGTTTATCTGGGCTGGTTTATCTCTGCTGCCTTACCTGGGCTGCCTTACCTGGCGTCCGCGTCGAGTACCTGGTGAGCGCGGGCGACCAGCGTCGGGACGGCCAGGCCCTCCTGCTCGAAGCCCTCACCCACCGTCTGGCGCTGCAGGTATCGCGCGTGGATGCCCTCGAGCACGACGGCGAGCTTGAAGTAGCCGAACGCCACGTAGTAACCGAGCCGGGATATGTCCCGCCCGGTCCGCTGGGCGTACCCGGCCGCGAACTCGGCCCGGGTCATGAAGCCCGGGCTGGTGGTGGCGTCCGTCCTCAGCCCCGGCCCCGGGGCGGCCGAACCCAGCGCCGGTTCGAGCCAGCCTTCCTCACCCGGGTCAGTCCAGTAGACCATGGTCAGCCCCAGGTCCGCGAGCGGGTCGCCCAGGGTGGCCATCTCCCAGTCCACGACGGCCGTGATCCGCGGCTGCGGCGCCAGCGTCACCAGCACGTTGTCCAGCCGGAAGTCCCCGTGTACCAGCGTGGTCTCGCCCTCGGGCGGGAGCGTGGCCGTCAGCCTGGTCACCAGATCGTCGTACCCGGACACCTCCCTGGTCTTGGACAGCTCCCACTGCCGCTGCCAGCGGCTCAGCTGGCGCGTGAGGTATCCGGCGCCGCGGCCGAGCCCGCCGAGGCCGACCGCCTCGACGTCGACGCCGTGGATGGCGGCGAGCATGTCGGCCAGCCGTTCGGAAAGCTCGGCGGCCTGCGGTTCGGTCAGCACGGCGGTGTCCTGCCGGGACCTGAGCACCACCCCGGGCACGTGCTCCATCAGGTAGAACGGCGCGCCGATGACTTCGGTGTCGTCACAGAACGCTACCGGCCGGGCCACCGGTACCCTGGTCCCGGCCAGCCCGGACAGGACGCGGAACTCCCGCGACATGTCGTGCGCGGTGGGCAGCACGTGGCCGAGCGGCGGCCGGCGGAGCACGAGAAACCGGTCTCCGCCGGGCCCGCGGACGGCTAGGCGGTAGGTCAGGTTCGACCGGCCGCCCGCGATGAGCTGGATATCCGTCAGCTCGACTGACTCGTCGGCGATGGCCTGGCTGAGCCACTTTTCCAGCCGCGCAGGGCTGGGTATTCCCGGGGGAGCGCTGGTTACGGTCATGATCTTCCGAATCGTAGAACGGACGGAACGCAAAATCCTAACGTTCTCCCTATGGACTAATCACCAATGGTGACGTAAGCAGGTGAAAGGGAGCTAGAAGGTCTAGACCGTTCTAAAGTGGGAGGCACACCCTGTGGCTGACGCGTGGATGCCGGGCGCCAGATGCATCCGAGCCGAGACCGACGGGGGGCAACTCGGGGGTGGAGCACCGCGGGTGGTCTGGCTGACGCTAGGCGCCGACCCGCACGTCATATCGGTCTGGTCGGCCGCGCAGCGGCTCAACCAGGAGAACCGGCCAACTCACCTGGTGTGGGACCCGCTGACAGGCGACATCGCGCAGCTGCTGCCGATCGTCCGGGCGGGCTGCGCGCTGGGCATGCCTGAGTACCTGGACTACGCGCCGGACCGGCTGCCACCTCGCCCTGCGGCCGTAAACCGCGAGGGCAGGCTGTGCGTCCAGATCGGGGTGCTCGGCTCCCCCCGGGAGCCGTTCACCAGCTTCCAGATGATCGGGCTGGCCGCGATCCTCGGCTGGCTGGACTCGTGGCAGATCCCGCGCCGCTGGCCGGCCGGGCAGCCTGCCCCGTTCCGCCAGCTGACCAGGCCCCGCAGCCGGGCGCTGTGGGCTCGTGGCGGCCACTACGGCGCCTCCCAGGTACCCGAGTGCGACAACCTCGGCCCAGGCGGAATCGACATCGACCAGCTCACCCGAGTGGACGTTGGTATCGCTCGCGAGCTGCCCGAGCCAGCGGGGCCGGCCCGGACCAACGGAACCCCCATCCGTCTGGGCCCCCGCGCCCACGAGATCCCAGGCCTGCGGGCGGCCGCCGTATAATCATCCCGCGAGCCAAAGGGGCGCGGTGCCGCCTGGACTGAGGAGCGAGGAACGAGCGACGAGGGCCCGCCGCTGCAGGCGGCCAGGCAAGCAAGGCGGCGCCAGTGAAGGGGGATGGGGAGGTGGGTGGGGCCCCGGAGGCGAACGGGAAAGCAGAGCGCCTGCCTGACCTCTCCAATACGCCGCGCACCGCGCTGCACCGGCACCGTGAGCGCGCCCGGACTGACCGCGACGACCTCTATGCGGTACTCGACGCCGGCTTGATCTGCCATCTCGGGGTCATCGCCGACGGCGTGCCGCGCGTGCTCCCCACCGGGTACGGCCGCCTGGGCGACACCCTGTACCTGCACGGGTCGTCGGCCAACGCGACCTTCATGGCGGGCGGCGGCCAGGAGGTCTGCGTCACGGTCACGCACCTGGACGGGCTGGTCTGCGCGCGGTCGGTGTTCACCCACTCGATGAACTACCGCAGCGCCATGATCTTCGGCGTGGCCCGGCTGATCACCGAGGCTGACGAGCGGATGGAGGCGCTCCGGGTCATCACCGAGCACCTGGCTCCCGGGCAGTGGTCCTACGCACGCCAGCCCACCAAGAAAGAGCTGGCCGCCACCTCCGTCCTCGCGCTCCCGCTCACCGAGGCCTCGGTCAAGATCCGCGCCGGCGACCCGTCCGACGAGCCGGAGGACTGCGCGACCGACCGGTGGGCGGGCGTGGTGCCGGTCACGGTACGGTTCGGCGAACCGGAGCCTGACGCCGCGCTGCGGCCGGGCATCGCCGTCCCTGAGCACATCCGGCATCGAGGCTAGGAGCATTCTGCCGGGCAGGCACCCGGTTCGTTCGGCCTAAAAGGGTTCTTGCTGGCAGCACAGGGCGGCCGAGGTCATAGTCTTGTGAGAATGAACGACCGGCTCGTGTGGATCGACTGCGAGATGACGGGGCTCGACATCGAACGTGACGCCCTCGTCGAGATCGCGTGCCTGGTGACCGACGCCGAGCTCAACCTGCTCGACGAGGGCATCGACCTGGTCATCAAGCCGCCGGCTGAGGCCCTGGAGTCGATGCCGGACGTGGTCCGTGAGATGCACACCGCCTCCGGCCTGCTCGCCGCACTGCCCGGCGGGATCGCGGTGACCGAAGCCGCCGAGCTCGTGCTCGACTACGTGCGCGGGCACGTCCCGGAGGCCAGGAAGGTGCCGCTGTGCGGCAACTCGATCGCCACCGACCGCTGGTTCATCGCCCGTGACATGCCCGAACTCGACGCCTACCTGCACTACCGGATGGTCGACGTGTCCAGCATCAAGGAGCTGGCACGGCGCTGGTTCCCGCGGGCCTACTACGCTTCCCCGGCCAAGCACGGCGGGCACCGGGCGCTGGCGGACATCAGGGAGAGCGTGCAGGAACTCCGGTACTACCGGGAGGCGGTGTTCGTGCCGCAGCCAGGCCCGGATTCCGCGACCGCGCGGGAAATCGCTACCCGGTACTCCAAGCCGGGCACCTAGGCATGTGACGCGCGGCGGCTCGGGGACCGCTATACTTTTCGTTAGCCGCGCGATGCCCTTCGGGGCAGCGCGCGTTCTGCTGTCGCCCGGCCGTACGCTAGGTGACGATGGTGGGCGTAGCTCAGTTGGTAGAGCGCCAGGTTGTGGTCCTGGATGTCGCGGGTTCGAGTCCCGTCGCTCACCCCATGTGATGTCTCACGACATCGAGGACACCGTGAACCCTCATTAAGGGTCACGGTGTTTCTTTTTGTGCAGGTCGTGGACGAGTAGCAGGGGGTGGCCTCTCCTCTTATCTCTTGGTTTGTAGTGCGCGGTGTTACACTGCACTACATGAGTCATCCACTCAGCGTCCGCCTGAACGATGCGACCATCGCACGTCTGGGGAAACACGCCAAGCGCGTGCACCTGGCGCCGCGCACCCTGGCTCAGCGTTACGTCGAAGAGGGATTGCGGATGGATGAGCATCCGCTCATCCGGTTCGCCGACGGGCCGGCAGGCCGACGGGCCCGGGTGGTGGGGACCGGAAAGGACGTGTGGGAAGTCATCGCAGCCGTCCGCGACAACGGTGGGGACGGCGCCGAGACTGCCCGCTACCTGGAGATACCGCTTGGCCTCGTGCAGGCCGCCATCACCTACTACGGCGCCTACCGAGACGAGATCGATCAGTGGATCGAGATCAATGAGCAGGAGGCCGCCGAAGCGCACGCCGCGTGGGCGGCCGGCCAGGCTGCCGTAAAACGGTGAGACTCCTGCTGGACGAGATGCTCTCGCCAGCCATCGCCCGCGAGCTATGCGCGCGAGGCCACGACGTCCAGGCCGTGGCCGGCCACCCCGAATGGGAAGCGCTCTCGGATCCCCAGGTCATGACGCTCGCACGAACGGAACGCCGCGCCATCGTCACCAACAACGTACGCGACTACCGCCCACTGCACGTCGACGCGGTCACGCCTGGTGGCCAGGGACACTTCGGCATGATCTTCATGTCAGGCAACTACCGGCGCACCAAGAGCGACATCGGACGGAGCATCGCCGACCTCGAAGCCAAACTCACCCAGTATCCAGGCGACAAGGATCTCGCCAACGCGGAGGAATGGCTGTAAACCCAGCGGATCGAGGGCGGCATCAGCCGGATCATCACGGTGCCGACTGCTCATGGCACGCACCATAGACCGTTCGGGGAAATAGCTCTTTTGATCTTCAGCGGCGTAAGCCGCCGCTCCCGGCGCACTGAGAGCGTTTCGGGTCAGTCCCAGCGGCGGAAACCGCCTTCGGTGTTGATGACCTGGCCGGTGATCCAGGCGGCTTCGTCGGTGACCAGCCAGGCGATGAGCCGGGCGGGATCGTCGGGCACGCCCCAGCGCTCATGCGGGAAGCGGCGGCGGACGGCCTCGTGGCCTTCGGGCGAGGCGTAGCCGGTGTCGACCGGGCCGGGGTTGACCGCGTTCAGCGTGATCGCCTGGTCGGCGAGCTGGTCGGCCAGGGTTCGGGTGATCGAGGCGAGTGCGCCCTTGCTCGCGGCGTAGGCGACCTCGTGCGTCATCGGGCCGAGTTCCTGGCCGGAGGTCATGAAGACGATCCGGCCGCCGGGGCGGCCGTCGTGCCGGGCGGCGAACGCCTGGGCCAGCAGGATCGCCGAACGGGTGTTGACGGCCCAGTGCGCGTCGAGCATGGCGGCGGTCAGCGTGCCGAGGGGACCGTCACCGCCGCTGCGGGCGTGGTTGCAGACCAGGATGTCCAGGTGCCCGAACTCCGCGGCGGCCGCCTCGACGAGCCGGTCAGGCGCGTCCGGATCCGAGAGGTCGAATTCTCCGTGCTGAATGCGGCCAGCGGTATTGCCAGCGTCGCCGGCCAGGGCTTCGGTCACGCCGGTGAGCACGGCCTCGGGTCCGCCGGGGTCGGCGCCCCACGGCTGGTCACGGTCGTGCGGGGCGTAGTGGTGCAGGAACAGGCTGGCGCCCAGCGCGGCCAGCCTGCGGGCGATGGCGTAGCCGATGCCCGCGCGCCGGCTGACGCCGGTCACCACGGCGACCCGGCCGAGCAGCGGCAGCGGATCACGGCGCAGCTGGGCGGGAGCGGGTTCGGCTGGAGTCATGGCCGCCAGTCTCTTCCAGAAATCTGGATCTTGTCAGGGGGTTGACTAAGCAGCGCCGTTTCGCTACTACGCTCGACTGCGTGCTTACGGAGGAATACCCAGCTTCGCGGTACGGGGGGCATCATGAGTGAGGACTGGCCACGCGGGTGGTACAGCAACGAGCCAGAGCAGCCAGGTGCCGCTGGTCAACGGGCTCAGCCGAGCTTCACGCCCGGCTCACCAGGGCAGGGCTCTCAGGGGCAGAGCTCTCAGGGGCAGAGCTCTCAGGGGCAGGGCTCACCAGGGCAGGGCTGGCAGGGCTGGCACGACGCGGGTACCGGGGGCGCGGGCGCGGCGGCCGGGGCGAGCCAGAGTGCGTGGCCCGCTCAGCCGCCTTCGCGTTCCTGGCCGGGCGGCACCGGGGAGCCGGGGTTTTCGGGACGGCGCGGGTGGCGGCGGTGGCTGCGGCCCAAGCGCATCCTGGTGATCCTGGCGAGCCTGGTGGTGCTGGCCATGCTGGCCACGGCGGGCCTCTA
>Ga0208565_1001439_pt1 | contig 14013 bp, 5 predicted proteins | sample Sb_taG_7_FD_187706 | JGI IMG/M metagenome (GOLD analysis project Ga0208565, IMG submission 187706) | Peat soil microbial communities from Weissenstadt, Germany - Sb_50d_2_FS metaG (SPAdes) (version 2) | ecosystem: Environmental > Terrestrial > Soil > Wetlands > Peat | place: Germany: Weissenstadt...
CGTCGATGCCGTGGCGGTGGAGACGGACGCCGAAGAGTTGTCACCGCTCTCACCCATGGACTGTGCTGCGCCTACCAGCAAACACTCGCCACAGCTCACATAGCTGCGGCGATCAGCCGCCCTGGTTCAGGCCCAGGACGGTACCGATCACTTACCCTTCTTCGGCTTGCGTGGCGCCTGCGCCAGGTCGCTCGCCGCCACATCCTTGACCTTCTTAGACGCTTAAGGATCCATGATCGACAAAATGTTGTCTATGCTGCCGTGGCCTGGATGCCGAGGTCGCGGAAGAGGGTGTTCATGTCTGTCCGGAGAGCCTCGTAGTCACGGTCGACCGGAGTCCAGGTGGTAGGGATGCGGTCGCGGCGCCGGACGCGGATGCCGGCCAGGAGGGGGCCGGTGACCTGGTCGCGGAGGACGAGCAGGGCGGTGATGGCGCGGACGGCGCTGGGCGGGATCTGGTACCGGCGGGTGTGGCCGGGTTTGACGGCGAGTTCTTTGCCGCGGAGCTTGCGCAAGTCGTAGGCAGCCTGCCGGGTGGTGTAGCCGGCCTGCCCGGCCATGGCGCAGACCCTGGCGGCCAGGTCGGCGACGGTGAACCCGCCGGGTGCCGGCGATAGGGCGACAACCGCCGCCAGGACGGCGCGCATTCTGGGCTTGTTGAGGTCGATGCCGGCGACGCGGCTATTACCGAGCTGGGAGGCCAGCGGGAGCTGGTCGAGGGTGTCGCCGGGGATGAAGCTGACATCGACGCAGTCCAGCGTGGTGCAGAATCGCTCGCACATGTCGTGCAGCCGGGTGACGATCTCGGGGAACCTCTCCAGGGACCGGCCGCAGCGCAGCTGCCTGGTATTGTGCGCGATCGCCTCGAACCGGAGCACGCGCTCGCCTTTGGTGTAGCCCTTCAGCGTCAGCAGCCCGAAGTGGACTTTGAACACCGTCAGGTCCCACGCAGGTGTCTCGAGCACGGTCCCCAGCCGCGGCGACAGCTCTGGCGCGCCGTTCCTGCCAGGCCGCTTCCTGGCACCGAACATGGTGCGCAGGACCGGGACGTCCAGCCGGGAGCGGGTCCGGTCCAGCAGGGTATTGAAGACCCGGTCCATCTGGCCGCCGGAGCAGAACAGCAGGTTGCGGCTGTACTCGGCCTGGTAGATCGAATACGCGTAGCGGAACCCGCTCATGCCTTGCTCGGCCAGGTCCAGGCCGAAGCACAGGCAGGCGGTGCAGGTCCACCGGTCGCAGACCTGGCTCAGCCGCCCTGCTATCCCAGGCCGGGATACGGTCTCTGCGATCTGAGCCAGGCCCTGCGGATCCGCAGTACCAGTAGAACAGTTGCCCTCCTTGATGAACCCGATCCCGGCGGCCTGAGCCCGCCGGGCTACGTACTCGTGGCCGTTGAGGATCACCTGGGCGGCGAACGGCGGATGCCCGGACATCTTGATCGTCACGTGCCCCCGCTCCGGGTCCATGATGTGGAAGCTGTAATGGCTGGCGTAGGCGATCTTCTTGGCGATGTTGCCGATGACCCCGGCGGAACTTCTGCGGATCTCCCGCACCCTCGCCGGCGCCCGCGCGACCAGGATCAGGAACACCCCTGTCGCCACCTCGCGGCTCACCAGGTACTCCTCGGCGATCCGGTGCTTGCGCTCCCCGCGCTTGCAGTCGATCACCGGGACCCCATTCGCGCTCGCCCACGCCCTGACCCGGCGGGCGAACCGGCCCGCCATCCGCATCAGGTGCGTGTCGTCCAGTTGCTCGTCAGATCCGTCATGCAGCCGCCGCCACCAGGTCCGGAACCCGCCCGGGTTATGGCCCAGCGGATAGTAGGCATTGAGCACGATCCGGTCCACGCAGTCATAGCTGCCGGTCAGCAGATCGCTGTACCGCTCACTGAAGTCATCGGCCACCCGCCGACCGTACGGACCAGCCGCCCCTCATGTCAGCCGGACCGCTCACCTCAGCCGGACTGCCCCGAAGGGGCCACTCCTTCCGGGCGAAGTCCCGGACGGAGCGTAGGTGTCTTGGGATTACGCGGCAGCTTGCCGACATCGCTCGCAGGCTTTGCCCCGGTGCCCTTCCTGTCGTTGTCCTTTGCCACAGAACACACCACCTTCGGCTTGATCTGCGGCGAGGACCGTGATGTCATGCTGATTCCAACCGCAAGGGGAATTACGGTCCTTGCCGCGACGGGCGCTCGCCTCCTGCAAGGCCGGGCGCCCGCCGTGCTGACGGCCATACAACCGCCGGCACGGCTCACCCCGGCTAGCCCCAGTGGATGCCCCGCGGGACACCGCGCGAGCCACACCTCCTGTTGCATCTGATGCAATACCGCTCGCTCTTAGCTGCAGCCGCTCGTGGAACCGCAGCCTTCGCAGACGTAGCAGCTGCCAGCCGGGCGCATCTTGGTGCCGCAGGTGAGGCAGAGCGGGGCGTCGGCGACCCGGCTCTGATGGGACTCGATCAGCTCGATGGAGCTTCGCGGCGCGGCGGGCGGGTCGCCGGGAGCTTTGCGTTCCGCCTGAGGTTTGTCCGCGGGCTGCGGCCTGGATCTCGGCCGCTCCAGGGGCACAGACTGGGCCAGTTCTTCTGGGTCGACCTCGTCCGTCACGAGCGCCGGGTCCTCCCCAGTCAGCGCGGCCGAGCGCTCGGCTACCGACAGGATGCCGAGATCCGCCCGCTGCTCGTACGGCAGGTGGTCCAGGGCGAGCCTGCGGAAGATGTAGTCCATCACCGAGCTCACCATCCTGATGTCCGGGTCGTCGGTGATCCCGGCCGGCTCGAACCGCATGTTCGTGAACTTGTCGACGAAGGATTCAAGCGGGATGCCGTACTGAAGGCCGACCGAGATCGCGACCGAGAAGGCGTCCATCACGCCGGCCAGCGTCGAGCCCTGCTTGCCGAGCTTGAGGAAGACCTCGCCGACCCCGTCGTCGGCGTAGGTCGAGGCGGTCATGTAACCCTCGGCTCCGGCGACCGAGAACCGAGTGACCGTCGCCGACCGCTGCCTGGGCAGGCGGCGCCGGACCGGGCGGACCTCCCGCTGGGCGTCCAGCTCGGCCGCCCCGGCCTTCTCGGCCGACTTGCTCTTTGACACCGACAGCGGCTGGCCCACCTTGCAGTTGTCCCGGTAGATCGCTAGCGCCTTCAGCCCGAGCTTCCACCCCTCGAAGTAGATCTTCTCGATGTCTTCGATCGTGGCGGACTCAGGCAGGTTGACGGTGTTGTGGTTGACGATGCCGTTGGCGACGAAGGCATGCGTTGTGGGCACAGATAGGTCGTACACCTCGGCCTCTCCGGCATCGATCACCGTTTCCACCGGAGAGAAGTGCAGATCGTCGGTAGTCCCGGACTTGAAAGTCATCTGCAGGTAGTCGGCTGCACGTGCCGCCTTGTCGGGCTCCAGGAACGGAACGAGGCTGACCATCAGCTGACCCTGAGTTCCAGCCGCGTAGACCTCGTCGTAGTACTTGCCGTACTCCTTGTTGTACTTGGAGATGCGGCCGGTCATGACATCGAGGTTGGTCAGAACCACCTGAAGATCATCAAGCAGCCGCGGACTGTCCAGGCAGATCGCCCACTTCGGTGCCGTCGCCGTCGTGACGTAGGCATCGAGCGCCAGGCCCTGCAGGAACGCCAGCACCATTCCGCGCGGCGAGCGCAGCACTGCGTCAGGGATGCGCTTGTCCGACGAGCGCGTGCCGCAGCCGAGCGCGCTCATGAACTCCACCGCGTCCTTCGACGACACGACTACTGCCGGACACTTGCCCGGATCGGCGGTGATCCGTGCTCGCAGGCCGAACACCGATTCCCAGGCCTGGCGGACCCGCTCCAGCACCTCGGGCACCGAGTTCGTGATCACGATAGTCCAGGTGCTGCGCGTCGTGTGTCCCTCGGCTGCGTAGGCGCCCAGCAGGAAGGCCAGTTCCGAGGTCATTTCCTGCGGAAGCTCGACCCACTTCTGACTGCCGTGCGGCGGCGAGACGGCGATGCCTCGCAGATCCGCTGGATTCGCCGCCCACAGCTCTGCACCGTACTGGATGGCGACGTGGTCACCCGCCTCGATCTCGCTTAGCGACTTCCAGCCCAGGCCGGCCGGACCTGCCACCAGCACGCGATGCGGCAGGGTTCCAGTGATCTGGTGACCGGACCGAAGCTGGACGCGGCGGACCGGGCGGACGCCTCCGTAGTAGAAGGCATCGGTCTTCCTGTCTCCGTCAAGCGAGGAGATCACAAGACGCTCTTCGCGGAAGGTATCCGCGACCTCGCCGCGGTGCAGGCTTCCGATTCTGACCAGGCCCTCGGCGGAGGCGACCAGCGTCTCCCCGATTACGCATTTGCTGATGGCGCCACTGAGCGCTGGCTGGACGGCGGCCATCATCCTGACGTGACCCATCGCGCTGATCGACCGCTCGCCCATCGCGCAGTCGAAGACCTCGTAGTGCTCGGGCCGCAGGCCGGGCGCACCGATCACGTGGCCGTGCTCGGCGATGTACTCGACGATCGCCTCGGCCTGTTCTGCCTGGTAGCCAAGGTTCTTCAGGGCGCGCGGCACGGTCTGGTTGACGATCTGCATGGAGCCGCCGCCGACCAGCTTCTTGAACTTGACCAGCGCCAGGTCCGGTTCGACGCCTGTTGTGTCACAATCCATCATCAGGCCGATGGTGTTGTGGCTGATCATCCCGTTCGCCACGTACGTCACGTTGTCCGGGACCGATAGATCGTAAGTGGGCTGAACTCCGCCGTCCTCGTTGGCCGTGACGCGCTCGAAGAGGTACCCGAGAACGTGTTCGAGCCGTTCGTGGAGCGTCTCCTCGAATAGCCGTCGAGCGAGTATGCGAGGAACTCCGCCCGTCTTGTCGACGGACTGGAGCACGGCACTGCGCGCGAAGTGGCCGGCCGGCACCAGGTCACCCCAGTCGCCCTTGGGCAGATAGACGTAGTCCTTCTTGGCAGATGCGCTCGGTTCCAGGCACACCATCAGTCGCGACTTGCGCTCGCCGATGAAGCCGACAAGCTCATCGAAGTTCAGCGCATGGTCGACATTGCGGAGCCTGACCTGGAATATCGGCCCACCCCAGCCGCTCACTGTCTCCCGGGTGGTCGTTGCCAGGCCTAGCGCGAGTAGCGCGGTCCGAATCTCGCCAGCGAACGACTCAGCGGCAGTCGACAGGCTGGGAACGCCGTCCAGGACCGTTCCGTCCGCTTCGAATAGCCCGCGCAGGAAGGCGCTGTAAACGACAGGATCGTTCGCCTCAAGGACCGCCGACGGGATTCTCGGAACCCATCCCTTGCCTACGTGGTCGGTCTCAGGCAGATCCTTCGCAAATCCGGCGGCCTGCCACCAGCGAGCGAGACGCACCGATTGCAGCGTCACCTCCTGGTACCCCTCCTGCGGAGTGATCGTGGGCGCCAGGCCGAAGAGATCCTTGGCCAGGACGCCGAGTCGGTCGGCGACGTCCAGATCGGTGTTCGCCACGCACAGCCGGATTCCGCTGGCATGCAGGCTGCCGTCACCCATGAAATACCCGACAAGCTCGGCCAGGTCGGCCGTTACCGCATCGGGAACTCGCACGTGGCGGTCAGCTGTGTAGTACGCCTGATCCAGCACCGGCAGAGGCACCTGGCGAGGTTCGCCAATTAGCGTGCCCAGCTTCAAGGGAATCAGGTCGCCAGGAGTCATGTCCGCGAAGCGCTTCCACTGCCATACGCCGGTCAGCTCATCGACCACCTTGACCCGATGTGCGAGCGTTCCCTGGATCTGGTAACCGCCTTCGGTGCGCAGGCGGCGGGTCGGCTCCTCGCCGTTGACGAAGAAGTTCGTGGCGCGGCGCGGACCCTCGTCGGTCGAGACGGTGAGATCCAGATCCTGCCAGCGATCGCCAAAGGTGTCACCGAGCTCGGTCAGGCGGGCGAGCCCACGGTCTGTCGTGATCAATGCATTACCGGTGAGGCAGCCGGTTGGCGCCAATAGGCTGGCTTGTGCGTTTCTGTACCCATTTGTCTCGCCTAGAGCCAGGCACTGCTGCCATTCCTTGTTCGCTGCCGCCAAGATGGCGTCGTCGATGCCGCCGAGCGGCCGGATCTCGGCGCTGGCTGCGGCGTGTTTGGCCATGATGCGCTTGTGTGCGGTCGCGTTGCGGGCGTAACCCTCATACGGCCCGACCACGGCCGCCAGTTCGGCGGAGCGCCGGTATGCGGTGCCGGTCATCAGCGAGGTGATCGCTCCGGCGATGGCCCGTCCGTCGTCGGAGTCGTAGGCGTGCCCGGTCGCCATCAGCAGCGCGCCCAGGTTGGCGTAGCCGATGCCGAGCTGACGGTAGGCCCGGGTGGTGGCGGTGATCTTCTCGGTCGGGAAGTCGGCGAAGCAGATCGAGATGTCCATCGCGGTGATGATCAGCTCGGTGATCCGCTGGAACCGCTCCACGTCGAACGTGTCGTCATCCCGCAGGAACTTGAGCAGGTTGATGCTCGCCAGATTGCAGGACGAGTTGTCCAGGTGGACGTACTCGGAGCAGTTCGCGACGACCGTTCCGCTGACGATGTAGGAGTGGTTGCGGGGCTCGGTCAGGTTGTAGGTCGTTTCGAATCCGCAGGACTTCCTGGAGACCAGCCGGACGGACTCGTCGGTGTTGTACCACCTGGTCGTTCCGATGACGCGGAACAGCTTCCGGTCCTTCGCCGGAAGGCTGAATCCGATCATGGCTCCGAACTCCCGCAGCGACCTGCCGGTGATCCGCAGATCAAAGCTCGCGCCGTCGGAGCGGTAGCTGACCTCGTTGCCGTCCTTCCGGACGTAGCTGAAGCTGCCCTTCTTTTGACCGGTCTGATATATCCGGCTGGCGATGCCGAGCGAGCCGAGGAGTTCCTGAACGCCGAGCAGCAGTTCCTCCGAACGGCTGGCAAGGCCGACATAGCGGGTGCCATTTTCTTGGTTCACGACGCATCCATCGGCATCGAACAGTCCCTGCAGGAATGCGCGCAGCGTCTCTTCCGGTGCTTCGAAGATGGCATCGGGCACGTGCTTCGCCGGAGCCCGGTCGCTGGACACGCCGAGTGCTCGGGCAAAGGCGACGAAGGCACGCCTGGTGACCCTCAGCTCCGTGCCATTCGCCTGGACGCTTGGCTTGGCATCGAACCCGGTGATCTTGGCGATCAGCTCGCGATGGCGGGACATGGCCTCGTCGCGGTCGTCGTCGCCACCGTAAACAGTCACGACTTCCCGGTCGGTCACGCAGCCGTCGCCGACCAGCCAGCCCAGGTAATGCCCGATCTCCTCGTCCCACTTCGTCGGCAGGTCAAGCGGTTTGCGCGATTTCACCGACGCCGACGCGGCTAGGGCGCTAGCCGGAATCCGCCGATCAGCAGAACCACGAGCGGCGTACTTGAACGAGCGCACGACACGGTCATCTGCGGTGAGTTCCTCGGCATGAACCCAGCCCCGGTTCGCGGTCCAGATCCGGTGGCCGGGCGTGCACCGCAGCCGCGAACCGTCGGAGAAGCGCAGCTCGACAATCTCGTTGTTGCCGGTGACCAGGTAGCGGCTCGGGCTGCTCGCCGCCAGGCGGTCGACCGGATTGGACTGCGACGTGAGGTCGTGGGTGTAGACGGCGAAGCTCTCGCCTGCTGCGGCTCGCGCCACGAGATCACCGATGCGGATCAGGCCCATATCTGTGACCACGCGCTGGTCGGCCGGGAAACACGGGTTACTTGCGGTGATTCGTCCGGATTCTGGACAGGTGTGCCAGTCGTTGATCGTGTCGTCGTACTGGATGCCAGGGTCGGCGCACTCCCAGGCCGCCTTCGCCATCTGGCGGAACAGGTCTTTGGCCGGCACCTGCTTGAGCGTTTCGCCGGTCTGGCGGGCGAGCAGGTCGAAGGTCGAGCCGGACTCCACGGCATGCATGAACTCGTTCGAGACCCGCACCGAGTTGTTGGCGTTCTGGTACTGGACGCTGGCGATGTCCTTGCCGCCGAGGTCCATGTCGAAGCCGCCGTCGCGCAGGACCCGGATCTTCTCCTCTTCGCGTGCCTTGGTCTCGATGAACTCCTCGACATCGGGGTGATCCACGTCGAGCACGACCATCTTGGCCGCCCGCCTGGTGGCACCACCCGACTTGATCGTGCCCGCCGACGCGTCGGCACCGCGCATGAACGAAACCGGGCCACTGGCCGTCCCGCCCGACGCCAGCAGTTCACTGCTTGACCGGATCCTGGACAGGTTGACCCCGGCTCCCGATCCGCCCTTGAAGATCATGCCCTCTTCGCGGTACCACTCCAGGATCGACTCCATCGTGTCGTCCACGGCCAGGATGAAGCAGTTGTGCACTCTCAGATTGCCGGACAGGTACTCACCGCTCTCGGTCTGGATGTCATAGACCTCCATAGCGCCCAGCGGCTCGATCCGGGCGACTTCGAGGCGCTTCACGTCGTGGGCAGGCCGCCCGGGCAGGTCGAAGCTGCGTTCCAGTTTCGCCGCCTTGACTGGGTCGATGAAGCCGATCTCGTCGGCGAAGATCCGGCGGTCCCCCGCGGTCTGGATCCGCAGTGTCCAGCAGCCGTGACGATTCGACCTCGGGTCGCCTTTGAAGCCGACCCGGCTGTAGATGCCAAACCGGAGCAGCAGCAGCTGCATCCCCCTGATCAGATGTTCGGAGATCATGTCGACCTCCACGATCGTCGAAGCTGCCCGCGCGGAGACAAAGCCTTCGGCCTGGAAAACACTCCGCAGGTACGCAGCCACAACAGGAAGCGGGGCCTTGAACAGGCGGGCGGGTACTTCCGTGTCGGCGTCTGGCCGGAGCTGTCCGGCGAGCGCTGACGCTGCGATCTGCTGCGCATCGATGGTGGCCTCGCCGAATGCCTCCCGACGGTGCCATTCCAGCTGGTCGCCAGGCCGAAGGGCCGCTGCTGGTACGAAGGACCCGGTGTTGCTTCCGGTAGCTCGCCAAACCAGGTGGTCACCCGTGACGTCGAGGATGTAGCCAGCCTTCGTGTGCAGCCGCAGCACGTCCTTCACACCGTTGGCCTTGGTCGCGACAATCTTGGTGACGCCGCTGGAGTCGAACACCTTCGTGCCGACTGCGTCTTCATCGACGAGCTTGCCGATCGGGATGAGGCCCGCCGGAGTACTGACGAGCGCGTCATACGGCTGGCAGGCCGAGACCTGCTGCGGGGAGGTCGTTCCCACGTTGAACCAGACCGGCGAATTGAAGCTGAAGATCTGATGCAAGAGCGCATAAGTCAGCTCGTGCTCGAAGATCTGCGCGTCCGATTCTGAGGCGAAGTAGCCGTTCTCGCGGCCAGCCTCGCCGTAGGTGCTGACCACCCGGTCGATCAGCTGCTTCAGGCTCCACTCCCGCTGCGGGCTGCCCACCGCGCCGCGGAAGTACTTGGTAGTCACGATGTTGGTGGCGTTCACCGACCAGAAGTCGGGGAACTCCACGCCGTGCTGCTCGAAATTGACCGAGCCGTCACGCCAGTTCGTCATCACGACGTCGCGGCGCTCCCAGGTCACCTCGTCGTAGGGGTGAACTCCCTCGCGAGTATTGATGCGGCCGATCTGAAGACCCTTGCTGGTGTTCTTACCGTCATGAGCTGCAGACCCGCTCGCCGTCTCGGTCATGTCTTCCCCCTCCGGAATCCCCGCGGACTCCCTCACCGGCCACTGGAGGCCTGAGTTCTGTTGATTTGAGCTGCTAGTCGGCTGTAGCCGACCAGCTACGTACTGCTTCTGCTGGTGTGTACCCAGTCGCCCGCCTGCTGGGCCGGGCCGTCCGGGTCCGCCCGGTCGGCCCGGCCCAGGCGGTCAGGTGCAGCGCGCTGATCCGCGGCCTCGCTGCGCCAGGTATCCGTCCGCTCTGAGCGCAGCGCGGATATCTCGTCTTCGAAGTCGGACAGCGACTCGAAACCTCGGTAAACCGAGGCGAACCTGAGGTAGGCGACCTCATCCAGGTCGCGCAGCGGGCCGAGGATGGCCAGGCCGACGTCATGGGAGGGAACTTCGCCAAGGCCGCGCGACCTGATCACGTCCTCGACCTGCTTGGCCAGGATGGCCAGCTGATCCTCGGTCACCGGCCGGCCCTGGCAAGCACGCCGCACCCCGCGGACGATCTTGTCCCGATTGAACGGCTCGGTCACTCCGCTGCGCTTGGCGACCATCAGGATCACAGTCTCCTGGGTGGTGAACCGGCGGCCGCACTCGGGGCACGACCTGCGGCGGCGGATCGCGGTGCCGTCGTCGGCCGTCCGGCTGTCGATTACCCGGCTGTCCGGGTTCCGGCAATACGGGCAGTACACGCGATCACCCCCTGCCGCACACTGCTACCCGATTGTCTCTTGATCACAAGTTATGGAAAAACTACGACGGTGTAACTACTAGATATTGTGGTCCAAGGATGTGGCGTGCGCAACCGCCGACCGTCATCCGGCCGCTCACGGACCGATCCTGACGGTGGGCGCAGGCCGCATCGGGCCAGCTAGGACGGCGACGAGACGAGGCCGGGAAGCCGCCAATCTCGCCACGTCGCCGGCGTGTCGCCGACCCGACCGGGGGTGGTGCCGAGGCGGCTGGCCTATCGCCGAACCAGCTACCGTGCGAGAACTGACCGCCAGCGGCCGAACCAGCGGTCCCTTATCCTCGCGGCACCCAGAGGACCTGGCCAGCCTGAATCGCCGGCCCGGTCAGTGAGTTGGCATCGATGATCTGCTGAACGACTGCCCGTGGATCGGCCGCGGGCTCCGCCCGAGTGGCAATGCTCCACAGCGTCTGACCAGGCTGAACCACGACGCGCGTCATGCCCTGGCCGCTGGTCTGGCGCGACGGTGCCCGATTGGACGCCTGCGCCTGACCGGCCACCGCCAGCCAGACCAGACTGGCTGCGGCAGCAGCGACGATGACCGCCAGCGCTACGACGACGATACGCCCGCGCCTGGTCAGCCGGATCGGGCCAGGCGAGGGCGTGAGCCTGCCAGGCGCGGGCGCTGGCCTGCCCGACACGGGCCTGCCCGACACTGGCGCGGGCCTGCCCGACACTGGCGCGGGCCTGCCCGGTACTGGCCTGCCCGGTACTGGCCTGCCCGGCAATGGCCCGCCTGGCACGATTCGTGCTGCGCCCAGGCCTAGCGGAGCCGCCGCAGGCGCCGGCGCAGTCGCTACGGCCGGGCCGAGGTCGGGCTGCGCGTCTCCGGTGCCACCCGGCTTGGACGCACCGGCAGCGAGAGACAGCAAGCTGCCGCGTCCGCCAGATGCGGCAGCCCCGCTGGTCGAATCCGTAGGCGGACGGCGCCGCTGCGGGTACGACGACTTGGAGCGCAGCACTGTGATCGCTGGCCTGATGTCGGCGTCCAGTCTTGCCTCAGCCGCACTCATCATGCTCATCGTGCTCCTTCTTAGCGAACGACAGTTCGATAGTATCTCTGTTCGATCGGATGGGCGTTCGATCGAACGAAGATACGACAGTGTCATACCGCAGGGGTCTGACACTTTCCACATCCGTCGAACAGATGTTTGATATGCCCGACCGAAACCGCTAGCGTCGGCCATGACAGAAGCCATTGAGTGCCAACGAGCTGGAGGCCCGGAGATGAACGATCAGCCAGAATCCGGAGGGAAAGCGGGGGCTCCCACGGTGACCGGCGGCGATTCACCGGTCAACGCAGACACCGATCGGGGGTCCGGCGATCGGTCCAGGGGCAGGCCGGGCAGGAAGCCGCGGGGCAGCGTGCCTGTTCCGGTACCTGACCTGCCTGACCAGCCGGATCCCGATCACGTGCTCACCTGGCGGCAGCGCAAGGTGCTCCAGGTCATCCGCGAATCCGTGCAGCGCCGCGGCTATCCGCCGTCGATGCGCGAGATAGGTGAGGCAGTCGGCCTGACTAGCACCTCGAGCGTGTCGTATCAGCTCTCGACCCTGCAGCACAAGGGCTACCTGCGCCGCGATGCCGGCCGGCCGCGCACCGTCGAGGTGCGGCTGCCAGGTCATGCCGCGGTGCGGCCCGAACCTGCGTTCGATGAGGACATGCCGATGGACATCACGTCGCAGGAGGCTGCCTATGTGCCAGTCGTCGGCCGGATCGCGGCCGGCGGTCCGATTCTCGCTGAGCAGTCGATCGAGGACATCTTCCCGCTTCCACGCCAGCTGGTCGGTGAGGGCACTCTCTTCCTGCTGAAGGTGGTCGGCGATTCCATGATCAACGCCGCCATCGCCGACGGCGACTGGGTCGTTGTCCGTCAGCAGCCGGTGGCTGAGAACGGCGACATCATCGCCGCCATGATCGATGGCGAAGCCACCGTCAAGACGTTCAAGCGGTCGGGCAGCCACGTCTGGCTGATGCCGCACAACCCCGCTTACACGCCGATCCCGGGCGACGAGGCAGAGATACTCGGCCGCGTGGTGGCGGTGCTGCGCCGGGTCTGAGCCCGGCGCCTGAGCCTTGCGCGGGGATCTCTGCCCTGCGCCGGGTGAGAGCCCGGCGCCGAGACGCCGAGCCGACGGCCGCCATGCCGAGGCCGGCGCGGCCGGCTCTCACGGCACCGCGCGATGCACCGTCACTCCGGGACGATGTTCACCAGCTTCGGTGCCCGGACGATCACCGTCTTGACGCCGCGCCCGGCCAGTGCCCGGCTGACGCCGGTGGTGGCCAGGGCCAGCGCGCGCAGTTCGTCATCGCCGATCGCTGGCGGCACCTCCAGCCGGTCACGCACCTTGCCGTTAACCTGGACAACGCAGGTTACCTGCTCCTGAACCAGCAGCGCCGGATCGGCCGCCGGCCATCCGGCCATCGACACCGATGGTGCCTGGCCAAGCAGTTCCCAGCACTCCTCGGCGGTGTACGGCGCGAACAGCGAGAGCAGCACAGCCAGCGTCTGCGCCGCCTCTCGTACCGCTGGGTCGGTCGCACCAGGTCCCACGTCGATCGCGCGGCGTGCCGCGCTCGCCAGCTCCATCAGCCTGGCGACGGCCACGTTCAGCCGGGCCGACTCGACCAGCTTGGTGACCTCGTCGATGGTCCGGTGAGTCACCCGCCGCAGCTCAAGGTCGCCGTCGGCGACCGCTCCCCCGGATCGCTTCGCGCCGACCTCGGTGGCGATCCTGATCACCCGGCCCAGGAACTTGACCGACGCCTCCGGACGCACATCGGCCCAGTCGATGTCGTCCTCAGGCGGGCTGGCGAACAGCATCGTCAGCCGGATGGCGTCCACGCCGTGGCTGGCCAGCTGCTCACCCAGGTCGACACCGTTGCCCAGCGACTTGGACATCGCCTTGCCCTGGTTGATCACCTGACCCTGATTGACCAGCCGGGTGAAGGGTTCGGTGAAGTCGACCATGCCCATGTCGTACAGGACCTTGGTGAAGAACCGGCTGTACAGCAGGTGCAGGATCGCGTGCTCGACGCCACCTACGTACAGGTCGACCGGGCACCACCGCCGTACCGCGGCGACCTCGAACGGACCGTGCTGGTATCCGGGTGAGCAGTACCTCAGGAAGTACCAGGACGAGTCGACGAACGTGTCCATCGTGTCGGTGTCCCGCCGCGCCGGGCCTGAGCATTTGGGGCAGTCGATCGTGACCCAGTCCACCGCCGCGGCCAGCGGCGAGGTCCCCTTCGGCGCCAGATCCTGTCCCCGCAAATCGGGCAGCCGCACTGGCAGCTGCTCGTCAGGAACCGGCACCTCGCCACAGGAATCGCAGTACACGATCGGGATCGGCGCCCCCCAGAATCGCTGCCTGGACACCAGCCAGTCCCGCAGCCGGTAGCCGACGGCCGCGCGGCCCAGGCCCTTGTCCGCGAGGGTCGCGGTGATGGCGGCGATCGCCTCGGTCTTGCTCATCCCGTCCAGCGGCCCAGAGTTGATCAGCAAGCCGTCACCCGGGGTTGCCTGCCAGGTCTGCGCTGGATCAGGCAGGCCGGTGTCAACCACGACTCGCACCGGCAGCCCGAAGACCCGGGCGAAGTCCAGGTCGCGCTGGTCGTGGGCCGGCACCGCCATGATCGCGCCGGTACCGTAGTCGGGCA
>Ga0208565_1001440_pt1 | contig 14011 bp, 10 predicted proteins | sample Sb_taG_7_FD_187706 | JGI IMG/M metagenome (GOLD analysis project Ga0208565, IMG submission 187706) | Peat soil microbial communities from Weissenstadt, Germany - Sb_50d_2_FS metaG (SPAdes) (version 2) | ecosystem: Environmental > Terrestrial > Soil > Wetlands > Peat | place: Germany...
CCTCGACTGGCTGGCCGCCGGCCGGGTGGCCGTGGCGCTCATGGGCATTGATCTCGAGAAGGTGGGATACCTGAACTATTGCGCCGCCGCCGGCATGGGCGAGACCCACCTGGACCGGATGGAAATCCTCGGCGGGCGGGTTTCCGACCATGTTCGCAAGTACCGTCTGGCCGACAACGTCGGCCAGCAACTCGAATGGATGAAGCCATTGCGGGGATGAATCGCCTGCTTCGGAATCAAAGACTGGATGGGGCCACCCACTTTGTGGCACCAGCGTCAGCTTGAACAGGATCCACTTTCGCCGGTACTGGACGGGCGTCCGGTTCAGATTAGTTGAGATTTCTGAAGTTTCGGCGCCGCTCAATGCCCACGTCGGACTTCCGATTCTTTGTCACAAGTACTTATTTGACAACGACAAACATCCGAGCAGTCGGCCTTGTTCTGACAGTTTTCAATCATTTCCATCTCTTTCCCTCGGGTCCACCGGCTCAAAGCGCGGAGGGGCCACTTACTTTGTAGCACAGAGTAAATAAAGGCTCGATACGCCTGGTCGATCGACGGGGGACGAGGGTCATGCCGACCGACGCCGAGTACGAGTCCATGATCCAGCAGTTCGACAACTGGAAAAAGTTGACAGGCTTTTTGGGAAAAATCCAGAAAGGAGACACGCCCGGCTGGGCTGCGGGGAAGGCGTTTGAGTACCTGGTGCTTCAGGCGTTCAACCTGGACGGCGGGGCCGTCCGATGGCCGTACCCCGTCGAGATCGAGAACGAGGTGGTCGAGCAGATCGATGGCTTTGTCCACATAGGGTGGTTTTCCTGCGTCGTCGAGAGCAAGCACACGGGGAAGGCAGTCGCGATCGCGCCCCTGGCCAAGATGCGGAACCAGTTGATGCGCCGCCATTCTGGAGCCATCGGCCTAGTCTTTAGCTTCTCCGGTTTCACCAACGCTGCGGTCATTTTGGCCCGGTACATCGCCCCTCAAGCCATCTTACTCTGGACAGGGCGTGAGATAGAACAGGCACTTGATGATAATAAAATGTTGGAACATTTAGAATATAAATATCGCACTTGCGTCGAGACCGGCATCCCCGATGCGAGTATTCAGAAGTTAGGAACGCCTACGCCGCCGCCCACCCCGTGACCTCGGGACAGAACCGGCCTAATGAAAGAGAGGAGAGTTCGCATGAGAGCCAGCGTGCTGACCGAGGCAAATTTCGATGGGATGCTCCTTGCGACCCTGCTCGCGGATGAGGAAAAGCGCGACGGCGTAGAGATCAGGGTCGTCAGCGGTCTATCTTCGGGCTATTCCGTCGCGAGAACGATGCTCGCGGTGAAGCGAATACCCGTGGCCGTCGTCATCGACGCAGATTCACCAGAGCAGGAAGTTGCCTCGGAACGACAACGCAGTGCCGAAGAGGTTCTCGGTGACGCCGCCAGCGGCGTACCGTTTCGGGTCATCGTCGCCGTACCGGAACTCGAGATTTTGTTCTTCAAGAGGCCGCAGTTACTCAAGAAGGTCTACGGGAAGAGTGTCACCGCGTTGGTAACCGAACTTGGCCAAGTGAGCCCTCGCCGAGCTCTCCAGAAGCTCGATCCTGACCTCAGCTATGAACACCTCCGATTCAAAATCCTGAGGGCAATGGATGAGGCGGATATCAAGGCCCTTCGGGCAACCGCTCTCATCAAAGAGCTACTGAGTTTTCTAAGGGAAGCCGTCGAATATTCAAGGCGCTCTGCCGTCTCGAGGGTTTAACAGGACGACCCATCGACCGAACCACGAAGAGCGCGCCCTATCCCAGGGCCCGCGAGTGATCGTTTCGCTTTGGACATCACAAACTGTGATCTCCATCGTTCGAGCTCGTTCGTCGAGAGTTGGAACATGAAGTCCGCGGCAAACCGGCCGATGTTTCGCTTGACGGCCTGGATTAGCACACGCGTCTCGACCTGGTAGAGGTCGGCAAGATCGTTCCAGGAGGACTTTCTCACCGCGGGTGAGAAGGATCGAGCGTTCGATCCGTCGAACCTTGGGGCTTGGCCCTGGGTGTTTCCAGGGAGTAAGAAGTCACCGAACATTCCGGTGACCAGGAACCAGGGTCAGGCTCCGCCGAGCGCGGGCATGCAAAGAAACGGCCAGACACTTTGGTTGGGAGCTCCTGTTAAGGCCGGAGGTTTGAGGCACCGCTGTAAGTCGCTCAGACCCCCAGATTTTGTGCATGGCTCTTCCCTGGTTCCCTGGTTCTGTGCCTGATTGTGCTTTGTGCGTGGCTCGTTCCTGCTTTTTCCTGGTTCTGGTTGCGTTCCTTGTTGGAAACTCCGGTGACGGAGAACCTGGGGCACGCTACACTGAGCGTAGGCGGCTCCTTCTGCCGGGCTCCCAGCTTATTTGAACCAGGTGCTGAACCTGCCCCGACTCACGGTGTTTGCTCCTGGAAGTTGATAGCGCACTCACGCGTGCCGGACAGGTGAGTTTGGTCGTCGACCCGACAGAACCGCGGGATCGTGCAACTGCTGACATGGCGGAGGATCTATGCCCGAGAAAAACGATGTTGCCAGGCTGCTTGCGGAGGCCCATCGCGCGATGGAGCCTGCCATCAACCGCATCATCCGGCTCGTTGCCGACCGAGAAAACGAGCTTCGCGAACCGGTGAAGCTTCTCGAAGTGAACCCGGCCACTTCGCCCTCTGGAATTTTCCCCATCGCCTTCACAGCGGACCCGCCGCGAGTTCCCTATCCCTCTGTAGTCGTAGAGGTGACTGAGGCGGAGTTCGAGCAGATAACGATGGGTACGCTGCCCCTCCCCGACGGATGGCGTCTTGGTGACACCCTCTACCCTGGCGCAACATGAGCGATGACCACTAGAAGTGAGGAAGCAAGCACAACGTCGTGGATAAGGTGCTACCGCGGATCATCCAGGAGCACTGGCGGCGGATCGGATTCACCCATCGGCCCGACATCGCTTCAATCAGGCAGCTCTGTCGAGAGGTCGATCTTCTCCATCCGCAGGTCGATGACAACGGTCGTCGTCCCGACAATGTCGAGTATCCGTGGACTGGAGTATCTTGGAGATGCAGAGGTGCCGGCTCGGTGGGAGTTTTCGCTCGTGCGAAGGCTGTATACGAATGCTGGGAGATTGCTCCTCAAGGCGGCGGTCAGCCTGACTCGCAACCCGGCGGTCTTTGTTAAGTAGGAAAGGAAAGAACCAGCCAGGCACTTCGCACGCGACCCCGACGTCAACGCGTTCTTCGCCGCCGCCAGGCCCGGCCGCAAGACATCCCCGAAACGTGATGACATCCACCAGCGGGCCTGCGAACTCCGCCGCCAAGGGGCCACCCTGGCGGACATCCACGCCGCGCTCCAACGCGAAGGGTTCGACGTCAGCGAATCGTACCTCTTCCGGGTCCTGCGCCGCGCCGGCTTGGCCGCGACTCGCCAAGGTCGTCCCCTGCGGCAACCGGGTGATTACACCAATGACGGTTCCCTCGTGCCCGACATCGCCGACGGGGGAGGGGTGTCAGACTCGACGGGGGAGGGGCGGGGGAGGGGTGTTAGACTTGGTTTTTGGTTTTTTGTTGAGTCCCTCGCTTCAATGGGCTCTACTGGGGAGATGCCTAGACGACTTCGCATCCAATTTGAGGGCGCCATCTATTATCACGTGATGGCCGGTGCGAGCCCGTCCCCGACTGGCCGATGAACTCCAGCAGATCATGGCACGCATCGAGCCGGAAACCAAAAACCAAGTCCGACACCAAGACCTACCACTACCAGTTTACGACAGGACAAGCGGTTTGATCAGAACCGCCGCCGACATCGACCTGGAAACGGATACGGCGACTCAACGAGAATCGACAGAACCCGACGAGAAACCAGCCGCCGAGACCGGGGCCACCTGTCGCGCCTTGTCGCGTGGCGGAAAGTGGCGTCCCCAGCAGCGCACGACGTCCTCATCCGACCAGCCCCGGGCCACCTCCTGATCCAGCAGCACCAGCAGGTGCAAATGGTTGTCCAGGATCGCAAACCCCGCGTCGGCCACCGAGAAGATTTCAGCAAGTTCCTCGAGCCGATGTTCGCTCCAGCTTTTCCGGTCGTGCATCCCTTCCCCGAGCAGGAAGGCCCGTCGAACGCAGCGCGTCACACAGTGATCCCAGCGGGTCACGGAAGGATCAACCAGATGGGCACGCGCAATCGTCAATGGCGGGGAGGTCGAGGGCGGCAGGCCCACTTCGGTACCTGCCGCACCCCGGCCGACCCGATCCCGGCCCGCACCGTTCAGGGCGACGGACACGGGCCTGGTCTTCCTCACTCCCTCCGTACGCTCCTGACTCCCTCCGTGCCCTCGGCACGGTCGGAGGTTGTTAGATTTGGGTCCAGCCACTGCCGAGATTCAAGGTTTTATGGCCGGTGCCCCTGATCTTCAGCTGACCCGTGCCGGTGCCGGTCTGGACGTTCTCGTTGCCGTTGCCCGCGATCGACACGAAATCGCCGGTGCCGTTGCCGACCTGGACCTGGTCGTTGCCGTTGCCGGTTATCGACACGGAATCGTTGTTGCCGTTGCCGACGTGGACCTGGTCGTTGCCGTTGCCGGTTATCGACACGGAATCGTTGTTGCCGTTGCCGACCTGGACCTGGTCGTTGCCGTTGCCGAGCAGGGTCACGTTGTCGGTGGGGCCGTTGCCGAGCTGGACCTGAATGTTGCCGGTGGACCCCGCCGCCCCGGCCGTGACCATGTTGGTGCCGGTGCCGGCCTGGATGTTATCATTGCCGGTGCCGGCCTGGATCACGTTACTGCCGTTGCCCAACGTCACGTTATCGTTGCCGTTGCCGACGGTGACGTTGTCGTTGCCGTTGCCCAACGTCACGGTGTCGTTGCCGTTGCCCAGCATCACGGTGTTGTTGCCGTTGCCCAGGGTCACGGTGTCGTTGCCGTTGCCCAGGGTCACGGTGTTGTTGCCGTTACCCAGCACGACATTGTCGTTGCCGTTGCGGGCGCTGACAACGGCGTTGATGGTCAGCGTGTTGGCCAGTTGGACGTTGTCGTTGCCGCCTTGCAAAAAGACATAGATGGTACTGAAGGACTGGCTATACGTGGTCTGGGTGTTGCTGCCGTTGAGCGTGGTCTGGACCTTGACGCCGGCGCTGCCGGTGCTGCTGCTGCCGGCCGGGTTGACCTGGACCTGGTCGTTGCTGGTGGCCCCATTGCTGCCAATGAACAGGTCGGTGAGGGTGGGGTTTGACGGGTCGGGCTCGACGGCAACCTGCTGCACGGTCTGCGTCAGATTCGTGCTGTTGCTGCCGAGGAAGTTGCCGTCGCTGTTGGTGTAGACCGCCTTGACGGTGTGGCTGGCTCCCGACAGGAACGTGTCGGGCAGGCTGACGGCGTGGCCGGTGGCGTTCACGGCGACCGGGGCGCCGAAGTTGCTGCCGTCCACGACGAACTGCACCGCGCCGGTCGGCACGGCTGTGCTGCCGCTGCTGGTGTTGGTCACCGTCGCCGTGAAGGTTACCCCCTGTCCGTAGACCGACGGGTTGGCCGAGGAGACCACCATGGTGCCGGTGGCGGCCTTGGCGATGCTGTCGTTGACCGTGCCGCTGGTGGCATTGTAGTTGCCGTTGCCGGCGAAGGACCAGGCGTCGCCGTTGTAGGTGCCGGCGCTGGTGTGCGTGGTACCGGTCAGGGTCAGCAGGCTGGTCAGGTTCGCAGGGGTTGGGCTCTCCACGCCGGTGGCCGTGCCGGTCGCGGTGTGGGCGTTACCGTCGTAGGTGACGCTGTAGGGCGTGACCGAGATGACCGCGTTGGCCTTGGCGATGCTGTCGTTGACCGTGCCGCTGGTGGCGTTGTAGTTGCCGTTGCCGGCGAAGGACCAGGCGTCGCCGTTGTAGGTGCCGGCGCTGGTGTGCGTGGTACCGGTCAGGGTCAGCAGGCTGGTCAGGTTCGCAGGGGTTGGGCTCTCCACGCCGGTGGCCGTTGCCGGTCGCGGTGTGGGCGTTACCGTCGTAGGTGACGCTGTAGGGCGTGACCGAGATGACCGCGTTGGCCTTCGTGATTTGCCCGGCGCCGCTGGCGGTGGTGGGCAGGTTGTAGTCGCTGGCCAGGGTGCCCGAGCCCGGTGTGAAATTGCTCGGCGACAGGCTGGCTGTCACCGTGGTCGCCCCGCTCACGTTCGGGCTGTTGTACGTCCCCGCCGTCTGCGTCACCGTGAAGCTCTCGGTGCCGACCAGGCCGGAGAGGCTGAAGTTGGCCGTGGTCAGCGTGGCGGTCGTGGTGCCGTCATAGGTCTTGGTGGGATCGCCGATGATCGACGCCGTCACCGTCTGGGGCGTGATCGCCACCGTCCCCGTCGCGCCCGTCAGCGTGTAGTCGCCGGCCGCGTTGTTGCCCAGTGCCAGCGTCCCGAACAACGTGATCGCCGGCGAACCGACATCCTTGCTGGCCAACGTCCCGCTGCCCGACGCCACATCGACCGTGTCGCCAGCGATCGCATTGGACACCGTCAGAATCGAAAAATTCGCCGTCGTCGTCCCGTCATAGGTCCGGCTGCCCGTCAGATTCACCGCCAAGGGGTTGACCGTTTGCCCGCCGCTCAGCGTGCCATTGCTATCGGTGAAGCTGCCGGTGCCAACATAGAAGGCCTCAACAGTGTGAGGTCCGGCCGCTAGCGTTGACGTCGTGTATGTCCAGGTGGCGGTGGTGCCGGTCGTGCTGGTCGCGATACCGGCCCCGGGGGTTCCGGAGTCGATCACGAAGTTGACGCTGCCGGTGGGCGTGGAAGTGCTGGTGACCGTGGCCGTGAATGTCACCGACTGGCCATAGGTCGAGGGACTGCCGGAGGTCATCACGGCGGTCATCGTGGGTATCGACACGGGCTGCTGGACCTCGAACGCACCGATATCCACGGTGCCGCCGACGATTCTCGGGAAGCCCGGGCCGCGCTGGTCGGTGGTGACGCCGGCGGGAATGAGGGCGTTATTGCCCGCGTCGATGGCTGGGCTGCCGGGGAGCAAGGCCATCGTCTGGGTCGGCCCGCCGTAATTGCCCAATGGTGCCAGCAGGGGGTTGAGCGGCTGGGCGATAGTGCCGGTCAGGTCGGAGCTGACCCAGCCGGAGCTGCCGTCGGTTTCGCCGATCAGGTTGTTCCCCTGGGAGGCAAAGGCTCCGAGGGCATCGGGCCCGCTGGTTGTGGCCGTGTTCTCCGCCACGATGGTGTTGGTCAGCTTGGTCGTGCCGTCGCTCCACAAGCCGCCGCCGATGCTGCCGGCGGAGTTGCCGCTGACGGTAACGTCGGTAAGGGTGGTCGTGCCGATGTTTTCCAGGCCGCCACCGTTGTTGCCGGCGGAGTTGCCGCTGATGGTGGAGTCGGTCAGCGTGATCGTGCCGTCGCCGCATATCAGGCCGCCGCCCCCGGCCCCGGCGGAGTTGCCGCTGACGGTGCAATCGGTCAGCGTGGTCGTGCCGAAGTAGCTAAACACGCCGCCACCGGTGTAGGAGGCGGAGCTGCCGCTGACGGTGCAATCGGTCAGCGTGGTCGTGCCCCCATCGTTGTCCAGGCCGCCGCCGCTAACCACGTTGCCTCCGTCGGTGATCGTCAGTCCCGAGATTGACGCGGTGACACCCGAGTCGACCTGGAATACCCGGCTCGTTCCGCCGCCGCTGACCGTCACGCCCGCCGCCGGGCCCGTGATCGTCTCCGTCCCGCTCGTGTTGCTCAGCTCGAGCTGGCCGCCGGTCAGGGTAATTGTCTGGGCGCTGGCGAAGACGGTCGGGTCGAAGGTAATGGCCGAGTCGGCGAACTGATTGGCCAGGCTGACCGCGCCGGGCAGGGTCAGGTCCGCGAGGGGGGCGGTAACGACCGATCCTGAGGTCGACTCGACCACGAGGCTGGCCTGGAAGGCGCCGATGTCGACCACCGAGCCACGGGGCGCGCCGCGCTGGTCGGTCGTGATCGGTGTACTCGTGCCCGGGTAGTCGGCCGTGACGCCCTTGCCGATCGCCGGGCTGCCGGGCAACAGGGCCATCGTCTGCGTCGGCCCGCCGTAGTCGCCCAACGGGGCCAGCAGCGGGTTACCGCCGATCAAGTTGTTGCTGCCCGAGTAGCCGCCGTCGATGTCGCCGCCGCTATTGCCGGCGACGATCGTGTTGGTCAGCGTGGCCGCACCGTCGTTGCGCAGGCCACCGGTGCCGCCGTCGATGTCGCCGGAGTTGCCGCTGACGGTGCAATCGGTGAGCGTGGCCGTGCCGAGGTTGTTCAGGCCGCCGCCGACATTGCCGGAGTTGCCGCTGACGGTGCAATCGGTGAGCGTGGCCGTGCCGAAATTGGACAGGCCGCCGCCCAAGCCGGCGTAGTTGCCGCTGACGGTGCAGTCGGTGAGCGTGGCCGTGCCGAAATTGGACAGGCCGCCGCCGTCGGAGTTGCCGGCGTTGCCGCCTGCGATGGTCAGCCCCGAGATCGACGCGGTGACGCCACTGTAGATCTGGAACACCCGGCTGGCCTTGCCGCTGATCGTCAGACCCACCGCCGGGCCCGTGATCGTTTCCGTCCCGCTCGTGTTACTCAGCTCGAGCTGGCCGCTGGTCAGGGTGATCGTCTGCTGCGTGGCGAAGACGGTAGGGTCGAAGGCAATCTCGGACCAGGGGTACTGGTTGGCCAGGTTGACGGCGCCGGGCAGGGTGAGGTTCGCGGCCGACGTGTCGACCGAACCGTCGGCCGACTCCACCGCCAGGGTCACCTGGCAGGCGCCGAGGTCGACGAAGGACCCACGAATCAGGCCGCGCTGGTCGGTCGCGGGGGCGCCGGCAGTGGTCCCGCCGCCGATCGCCGGGCTGCCGGGGAGCAAGGCAAAGGTCTGGGTTGGCCCGCCGTAATCACCCAGCGGGGCGAGCAGCGGGTTACCGCCGATCAGGTTGTTGCTTCCCGAGTAGCTGCCGATGATATCGCCGCCGCCATTGCCGGCGACGATCGTGTTGGTCAGCGTGGCCGTGCCGTAGCCGTAGACGTTGTACAGGCCGCCGCCGACGCCTCCGGCGGAGTTGCCGCTGACGGTGCAATTGGTCAGCGTGGCCGCGGCGCGGTTGTACAGGCCGCCGCCGACGCCTCCGGCGGAGTTGCCGCTGACGGTGCAATTGGTCAGCCTGGCCGTGCCGTGGCCGTTGTCCAGGCCGCCGCCGTCACTGGCGGAGTTGCCGCTGACGGTGCAATTGGTCAGCGTGGCCGCGGCGCGGTTGTACAGGCCGCCGCCGACGCCTCCGGCGGAGTTGCCGCTGACGGTGCAATTGGTCAGCTTCAGCGTGCCGAAGTACTGGTCGCCCTCGTCCAGCAGGCCGCCGCCATCGAGGGCGTGGTTGCCGCTGACGGTGCAATTGGTCAGCTTCAGCGTGCCGAAGTGGTTGTACAGGCCGCCGCCCAAGCCGGCGTAGTTGCCGCTGACGGTGCAGTCGGTCAGCGACAGCGTGCCGTTGCCGTTGTACAGGCCGCCGCCCTTGCTGTACACGTTGAGTTTGCCGCCGGTGATGGTCAGCCCCGAGATCGACGCGGTGACGCCATCGTCGATCTGGAACACCCGGCTCAAGCCGCCGCCGCTGACCGTCACGCCCGCCGCCGGGCCCGTGATTGTCGTCGTGGTCCCCGGCGTTGCGCCGGTCAGCTCGAGCTGGGTGCCGCTCAGGGTGATCGTCTGCTGCGTGGCGAAGACGTTTGAGTCGAAGACGATTGTGTCGCCCCCCCCCGTCCGAATTCGCCTTGCCGACTGCCCAGCTCAGGGTGCCGGTGCTGCCGTTGTCTTCGCCGAACTTCGTCACGGTCCACGTCGAGAGCAGCGTGCGGCCCTCCAGCGCCATCACCGTCGGCCGCAGCCGCCGCCGGCGCCGCGCCGCGTCCCGCTCCCGCCTGCCCCGTCGTTGATCCTTCGCACTGATGTGGTTCATGATATGTAGCTCCGTTGGTGATGGACGGTCCCCACTTCGATCTCACGGTCGCTCGCGCGGCTGGAACTGCTCGCCGCCAAGCCCCGCCGCGCGGGGGGCCGGGTCGGCCGGCGCCCGCAGCGCCGCCGGCACGTCGGCCAGCACCGCGTCGGGCACCACGAAGGAGTTTTCCAGCAAGCTCTGGTCGTCGTTGATCAGCTCCGGCCAGCGCCGGCCCGGCAGCACCGTCACGGCAAAGACCTCCTGCACCGCGGTCTCGAACCGCAACAGCGCCACGACCTGCCCGCTCGCCAGCTCGACCACGCAGACGCCGCAGGTCCGCTCGTCCTGCTTGAGCCGCTCGGTGATCGGGATGCCGCTGAAAACAGCGCTCTCGCGCACCTGCGAGAGCCCGACGAAGGCCAGGCCGCCGGCGAAGTCGAGCCCGCGAGTGAACCCCGGCACCTCGGCGATCGGCTGGTACCGGCCGGTCTTCGGGTCGATGAACCCGAGCGTCCCCGCCCCCGACTCGCAGACCCAGAGCCGGCCGGCGTACCACCGCGGCGAGTGGGGCATCGATAGCCCGCGGGTGATCACCGCGCCGCTGGCCACGTCCATCAAAATGCCGCCCTGGGCCTTGTTCGCCCGCCAGCCGGACGGCTCGTCGGTCGCCCCCAGCGCCGTGACGTAGCGCGGGCGGCCCTCCACCATCCCCAGGCCGTTGAGATGGCAGCGGTCGGTCGGATCCAGCGCCCTTACAAACGGCGGCCGCCACCGCGGCGCGAAGCTGGCCGAGCGATCGAGCGTGCAGAGGCAGGAGAAGCGGGTGTTGACCACCCAGAGCTCGCCGCCGCCCCAGGCCAGCTCGTGGCCCTGGATGTTGCCCGTGACGTGGCTGCCGCGGGGCAGGAAACAGGCGTCGTGCCGGCCCGGCGGTTCGAGCTTGGCTGTCACCGCGGGCACGTCCGCGAACTCCCAAACCTGGATCTTGGTGCCGACGGCCAGCCGGGTGCCGTCGAAGGCCAGGCCCATGGGGGCCTGGAAGGCGCGGAAGTGGGTGTTGAGGCGGTCTCCCTCGTCGCGCACCAGCACCAGCTTGCCAGCTTGGTAGGTGGTCACCAAGAGCGAGGCGCCGAGCTGGCGCAAGAGCGCGGGGAAGTTCGGCGTATGCACGGCGCGCAGCGGGGCTTCCGCCTCACTGGGGCCGTGGCCCGACGCCGGGCCGTTCGAGCTCATGGAGCTGTCTCGCGAGGTAGACGCGCCTCTTAACATGGGGATGCTGGGCCGTTTAACACGGGGATGCTGGGCCGTCCCGCGGCCTGGCACCACCGCCGGTATCCTACAATCAGTACCACAAACAAGAACCCAGACTTTCGTAAGAAGTCAAGAACTTTCAAAAAAATTCCGGCCGCCGAAGGGCAAAGGGGACATTGCTGAATGGCATTAACTTAAGCGTAAACCCAAGGCGCCTTTGCACTTGCGGTCGGTTTTTGCAAGACTAAACATATGAATTGCACACATATTAAATGGTTGTCATAGCAAAAAAACCCTGAATAAGAGCGATGTATAATAATTCTAATATCACCATCACACCATAACTAAAGGCCCATGTGATTGACGCAAGTATTTTAGTAACAAGGTTTTAGGCCTTATGTCAATGCCATTCGGGACATTGCTATTTACTTTAGTGGAGCGGGGAACCTAGAGAAGGGTATAGAGCAACAGCAACGAACTGCGACTCCGGCCCATGACAACAAATCATCGCCAAAAGTTTTCCAAACCGCCCATTCTGCTCTTGTTATTAGCAATATCCCCAATAGTGTTCGGCACCGAATTTGCGCGATATACCTTCCCGGGTTGATCTTGCCGTCAAGCAGGCAGGCTGTCCGGGATGTCCAAACGTAAAGCAAAGCCGCTGAAGTCCCGTGATATCCAGGGGTTAAAGTACGTTGGGGAGGGGTGTCTGGGGAGGGGTGTCAGACTTGGTTTTTGGTTTTTTGTTGAGTCCCTCGCTTCAATGAGCTCTACTGGGGAGATGCCTAGTACTACTCTGTCAGCTAGGCTGGGATTCGTTCCGGCACGATCATGAGTTCACGCAACACTTTTCTTGACCGCCTCGTGGCGTAGCCAATCGCAGATCTGCCGATGGATTTCCGGCAGCGTCCTGCGACGCCGATCCGCCCGAGGGGGAAAAAGCCCGCCGCGGTCTGCCCGGGCGGGCTCGCTCCTGCCGTTGCTGCCATTCCTGCCACACCAGGAAGCTGTAGGCCAGCATCACCGTCACCGCGTGCCGGTGGAAGCCTCGCCACCGTCGGCCCTGGTACTGGTCCCAGCCCAAGAGCCCCTTGGCCTCCTCGTGGTACTGCTCCACCCAGTGCCGCCGATGCGCGTACTCCACCATCGCCTCCAACGGCATCCCCGCCCGGAAGTTGCTCCAGTAATACTTACGCTTGCCATCGGCCGCCTGCTCCCCGATCAGCCAACCGAGACGGCGACGGCACGCCGCCGTCGTCCGCCAGCAGCGGACGGCGACGAACCGGCCGCGCAGCCAACCCTGGCTTCCTTCCCGCCACGTCACCGTGCGCCACGACCGCAAGGGCTGGGCGCCGATCAGGGCGTCAGCCCGCTGTTTGATCCCGCCGTGACGGCTCGGCGTGACGGCGAAGTCGGCGCGGACGGCAGCTACATAGCGCTGGCGGCGTTGCTCCAAGCCGTCCAGGAAGTTGGGATTGTCGCCGTAGTCCGCATCGGCGGTCACGCAGGCCCAGCGCACACCCCAGGCCTTGGCTTGGTCGAGCAGGGCCAAGGCGATCTACGGCTTGGTCTGGAAGGAGACCTCCTCGGGCACATGGGCCTTGGCACGTCGAGGCAGGTCTTCGGCCCAGTGCCGGGCCAAGTACAGCCTGGTCGCGACCGGCCAGGCCACGGTACGTTCGGCATAGTGGCAGTTGACGGTGATTTGGCAGTTACCTTTCTTGCCCAGGGTGCCGGAGTATTGCCGGGCGACGCCTACAGAGCACTTGCCCTGCTTGGCGAAGCCAGTGTCATCGAAGATCAAGACGCCGTCTCCCTCGCTGGGCAGTCGGAGCATCTGCTCGACACGCTGGCGGTTGAGGTCGTCCTGGTCCCAAGCCGTGGTGGAGAGCAGGCCTTGGAGTTGCTGTTCGGAGGTGCCGGGGATGCTCGCGGCGATGGTATCGCAGTTCTTGTTGGGCAACTGGACTGGTGTCAGACTTGGTTTTTGGTTTTTTGTTGAGTCCCTCGCTTCAATGAGCTCTACTGGGGAGATGCCTAGACGACTCCGCATCCAATTTGAGGGCGCCATCTATCACGTGATGGCCAGTGCGAGCCCGTCCCCAACTGGCCGATGAACTCCAGCAGATCATGGCACGGATCGAGCCGGAAACAAAAACCAAGTCCGACACCAAGACCTACGCGACCTGTGGGTTTCCCACACCCTTCCCACATCGGGCGTCTCAGAGGGGCCAAACGCGACCACCCCGAACCATCGGGAGTCCAGTCCAGAACGGTCCAGGTAGACTCATCAGGACATACAGATCTGTTTCATTGGCTGAACTCATGGCTTCAAAATCCCAGCTTCTCGAACATCTCACGCGTGTCCTTGTACTTCGTGAGCTCCCGTCCCTCGATCACGTCCCGCATCGCCTTGCGGGTCGCTGCGTTGGGAATGACAACATCCAAAGGAAGGCCCCTCCGCAACGCCACTTGCTTGTAGAACAATCGAATGGCATCGCTGGCCGTGAGACCGAGTTCGTCCAACACAGCCTCGGCGTCGGCTTTGAGCTTGGCTTCCACCCGCGCCCTGATCGTTTCTGTCTTTGCATGGTTCCTTCCTCCAAAATAACACTGTACCCCATTCGGGGAACGACGGCAAACAGGTCAAGGATTGTGGAAGTCTTTCTCAAACCTTGCCCGCAGGGAGGGCATGTTCCTCTGCTGAATTAGCGCGGTTTGCTCGCGCATTGCATACAGCGATCAAAAAAGGCCGTGGTGCTCATACCTTCTCCCCGCGGGAGAAGGTGCCCCGCAGGGGCGGATGAGGGCTGAGCTGCTTGCTTTGGCCCGCAAATCCCCTCATCCGGCCGTTCCGGCC
>Ga0208565_1001441_pt1 | contig 14001 bp, 10 predicted proteins | sample Sb_taG_7_FD_187706 | JGI IMG/M metagenome (GOLD analysis project Ga0208565, IMG submission 187706) | Peat soil microbial communities from Weissenstadt, Germany - Sb_50d_2_FS metaG (SPAdes) (version 2) | ecosystem: Environmental > Terrestrial > Soil > Wetlands > Peat | place: Germany...
TGCTGGTCAACTCGCTTATCCAGACGATCAGCGAGCTCTACGAGCACGACGGGGACAAGGACCGCCCCGCACTCGGAGCGCTGCTTGCCCGCATGACGGCGGCCGGCCAGGGACCCGCGCGACGCGTGCGGGAAGCCGCATGAGCCGGCCCGCCAGGCAAGTGCCCGAGATGACCGCCTCCGTGCGGACACCTCACTTCTAGCGCCGCGCGCCGGCGAACCTTCCGCGCTCGTCCCGGCCGGAGCACCGCCGCCGGGCGGGGCGCCAGGAATTCCCCCGCGTACCCGGTGACCTCGTGCCAGGCCAGGCCGCCCACCGCCATGCGGCCGATGCCGCCGGGCCAGTCCTCGCTGGTGCGGCTGGTGATGAGCACCGCGCCGCGCCCCCGCCCGGCTAGTGTCTCCCGGGAAGCCCGGGAGCTCCTGCCAGCCCGCCTCATCCAGGGGCGGCGCCGCCCCGCCAGGATCGGGCACGGACCGGACGGTCTAGAAGCTGTCCCAGATCAGCAGCAGCCGGTGCGCTGCCAGCAGGTCCTGAACCGCCCTCAGGCGGTCATCTGGCTGCAGGGCCGCGAAGCCGACGCCGAACATGGCTAGCCCGGGCTCGGTGATCACCCCGGCCGGGCCGAAGGACGCCACGCCCGGCTCGAAGGAATGCCAGAACACGAACCGTGGATCGTCCACGCCGCCGGTGTCACGCCACCAGCGCCCGAACGCCTTCGCCAGCTCGGTCTTCCTGTGGGGTGCCAGAAGCCTGCCCGGCCTGTGAGCTGCAGCGATGCGCCTGCGGGGTGCCAGAAGCCGGCCTATGGCCGTGACCTGGCGCGATAGGTGCGGCGTGGCTGCTGGGCATAATGACCGCCCGTGTCGTTGCGTCTGCTCTACCTGATCTTCGTGCGGCTTGCTGGCTGGCTTGTCCTGCTGGGTCGTTCGCCGGCGTTCAAGGATGCGGAACTGCTCGTGCTGCGGCACGAGGTCGCGGTGCTGCGCCGCACCTAGCCGAGGCCCGGTGGGACTGGGCCCACCGCGCGGTGCTGGCCGCGCTGATCAGGCTCCTGCCGGGAAGGCTGCGGGCGTACCGGCTGGTCACGCCGGGCACCGTCCTGCGGTGGAACCGTGGCCTGGTCACCGGGAAGCGGGCCTATCCGCGCCGCACGGGACGCCCAGTCCGAACGAGGTGTCCTTCGTCGAGCGGTGATAGGTGTGCAAGGCGGGAGCAGATCGAAGCGACAAGGCTGGACGCGCCCCGCGGGCCGTGACGGCGCGCCGTTGGCTGATGTGACCGCGGTGCGCGGCACGCCGTGCGCGTTCGCTCCCGGCGTAGCTGGGCACACTGCCCCGTTGCCCCAGGCCGGGCGGGGTGAACCCCGCTGCCGGCGGGGAACGTTTTACTTGTGCGACTTTCGCGTGCGCGACGGCGCCCGGCGAGGGCTAGCATGCGAAGGGACGAGCAAGATTTCAGTTGCCTCGCCGGCCGCTCGGTGAGGGGGCGACGAGATGTTCGAGAGGTTCACCGACCGGGCGCGGAGGGTTGCGGTCCTGGCTCAGGAAGAGGCCAGGATGCTCAACCACAACTACATCGGCACCGAGCACATCCTGCTCGGCCTGGTCCGCGAGGGCGAGGGCGTCGCCGCCCAGGTGCTGGAGTCGCTGGGGATCAGCCTGGAGGCGGTCCGCCAGCAGGTCGGGGGGATCACCGGCCAGGGCCAGCAGGAACCCTCCGGGCACATCCCCTTCACTCCGCGCGCCAAGAAGGTCCTCGAGCTGTCGCTGCGGGAGGCCCTGCAGCTCGGTCACAACTACATCGGCACCGAGCACATCCTGCTCGGCCTGATCCGCGAGGGCGAGGGCGTCGCCGCCCAGGTGCTCGTCAAGCTGGGCGCCGACCCCGGCAGGATCCGCCAGCAGGTGGTCCAGCTGCTCCGCGGCTATCAGGGCAAGGAGCCAGCCGCCGCGGGCCCGCCGCCCGAGACGGCGCCCTCCACTTCCGTCATACTCGACCAGTTCGGCCGCAACCTCACCCAGGGCGCGCGCGAGGGCAAGCTCGACCCGGTGATCGGCCGGGAGAAGGAAATCGAGCGCGTGATGCAGGTGCTCTGCCGGCGCACCAAGAACAACCCCGTGCTGGTCGGCGAGCCCGGCGTCGGGAAGACCGCCGTGGTCGAGGGGCTGGCGCAAAAGATCGTCAAGGGCGAGGTGCCGGAGACCATCAAGGACAAGCAGCTCTACACCCTGGACCTGAGCGCGCTGGTGGCCGGCTCGAGGTACCGGGGTGACTTCGAGGAACGGCTGAAGAAGGTCCTGAAGGAGATCAGGACCCGCGGGGACATCATCTTGTTCATCGACGAGCTGCATACGCTGGTCGGCGCCGGCGCGGCCGAGGGCGCGATCGACGCCGCGTCGATCCTGAAGCCGATGCTGGCTCGCGGCGAGCTGCAGACGATCGGCGCGACCACGCTGGATGAGTACCGCAAGCACCTGGAGAAGGACGCGGCGCTCGAGCGCAGGTTCCAGCCGATCCAGGTGGCCGAGCCGACGATCGCGCACACCATCGAGATCCTCAGGGGCCTCCGCGACCGCTACGAGGCGCATCACCGCGTGTCGATCACCGACGACGCCCTTGTCGCCGCCGCGCAGCTGGCGGACCGCTATGTCAGCGACCGGTTCCTGCCGGACAAGGCGATCGACCTGATCGATGAGGCCGGGGCCCGGATGCGGATCCGCCGGATGACCGCGCCGCCGGGCCTGCGCGAGTTCGACGAGAAGATCGCCGGCGTCCGCCGGGAGAAGGAGTCCGCGATCGACTCCCAGGACTTCGAGAAGGCCGCCGCCCTGCGCGACAGCGAGAAGCAGCTGACCGCGAAGAGGAATGCCAGGGAGAAGGAGAAGGAGTGGAAGGCCGGCGACATGGACACCGCCGCCGAGGTGACCGCGGAGCTGATCGCGGAGGTCCTGGCCACCGCCACGGGCATCCCGGTGCTCAAGCTCACCGAGGAGGAATCGCAGCGGCTGCTGCGGATGGAGGACGAGCTCCACAAGCGGGTGATCGGGCAGAACGTGGCCGTCAAGTCGCTCTCGCAGGCCATCCGGCGCACCAGGGCCGGGCTGAAGGACCCCAAGCGGCCCGGGGGCTCGTTCATCTTCGCCGGCCCGTCCGGGGTCGGCAAGACCGAGCTGTCCAGGACGCTCGCGGACTTCCTGTTCGGCGATGAGGACTCGCTGATCCAGCTGGACATGAGCGAGTACATGGAGAAGCACACGGTGTCCCGGCTGTTCGGCTCCCCGCCCGGGTACGTCGGATACGAGGAAGGCGGCCAGCTGACCGAGAAGGTGCGCCGCAAGCCGTTCTCCGTGGTGCTATTCGACGAGATCGAGAAGGCTCACCCGGACATCTTCAACTCACTGCTGCAGATCCTCGAGGACGGGCGCCTCACCGACGCGCAGGGCAGGGCGGTCGACTTCAAGAACACGGTGATCATCATGACCACCAACCTGGGCACCCGGGACATCACCAAGGGCGTCTTTGTCGGCTTCGGCACCGCAGGCGAGTCGCGCGGCTCCTATGACCGGATGAAGACCACGGTGCAGCAGGAGCTGAAGCAGCACTTCAGGCCGGAGTTCCTGAACCGCGTCGATGACACGATCGTGTTCCACCAGCTCAGCCAGGAGGAGATTCTCACCATCGTGGACCTGATGATCGCCAAGGTCGATCAGCGGCTCAAGGACCGGGACATGGGCCTGGAACTGCTGCCCGCGGCCAGGACGCTGCTGTCCGAGCGGGGCTACGATCCGGTGCTCGGCGCGAGGCCGCTCCGCCGCACGATCCAGCGGGAGATCGAGGACAACCTGTCCGAGAAGATCCTCTTCGGCGAGCTGAGGGCCGGCCAGATCGTCACAGTCGATGTGGAGGGCACCGGGCCGGAAGCGCAGTTCACGTTCGAGGGCGTGCCCAAGCCCGACGAGGTGCCCGACACGCCGCCCGCCGAGATCGACAGCAAGGCGGGCGCCGGCGGGACCGACGGGCGCCTGACCAACGGCGAGTAGCGCCACCCGGGCAGCGGTTAAGCAGCCCCTCCTGGGGCGTTCTGCGGTCCCTGACACGACTTCGGCGTGGGCCGCCAGCTACCGGGACCTGGCCCTGGCGGGGGTTCGCCCGGAGGAGTGCCGGTGCCGGAAACTCGGCGATGGCCTGTGATCTGGAGTTGCCGTTGCCCAGACGATCCTGCAGGCGCACGGGCCGACCAGGGTCGCTTCAGGAGGTGACCGGTGCCCAGACTGAGGGACAGGCCGCGGGGTGGTCTTCGCCCTGCCCCACATGGGCAACTACGACCTGGCTGGCGCATGGGTTATCGCCAAGGGGGCAGGGTCCGTTACGACCGTGGCGGAGCGGGTGAAGCCGGAGTCGGCGCCGCGGCAGGTGGTGAATACCAGCCCGGTGTCCTGCCAGCCGTCCCCGGCCGCGAGCCGCTCACCGGCCTGGCTGCCGGACCAGGCGCGGAGCGCCTGGACCGCCGCCGCGGGGAGGGCGAGGGTGCGGCGGGATCGCCTGTGGCTCAGAAAGCAGATATCACATGATCGAATGCACTCCCATGAACCCGACGGGGGGCACTCTTCTGCCGAAATGAGGGCGTTACCTGCAGGTATATTTATGTGCCACCTGGCATATTACTTATGGTTCGGCCGACGCGGCGGTGCTCAAACGGCGAGTTTCGCCTTTTCATAAAGCTGCCTCCCCACTCCGACCCGTCTGCATGTCTCTGCCATTGAGCAGATGTCCGGCCAGGCAGTGGGCGTAAGGCCGTACTCATGTGGCACTCGGATCCGAGGGTTGCCGGGCGGGCAGCCAGACACCCGAATCGACGGATCCGCGCCTGCGTCCGGGGTCGCCTGTAAGCCGGTGCCGCCGTGTGATGTATCAGCCGGTCCGTTGGTCCCTCTGGATTACTGCAGGCCGGGCTCGAGTCGCATCCGAGCCCGGAGCAGCTGTCCGAACGGGGGAACTAGTTATGTCTGTCCACGAGTACCTGATGAAGGCCCGACACGACGACCGGCTGCGGTCGGCGGCCCAGGATCGCCTGGCCAAGCAGGCGGGGCTGGCCAGGGCGGCGCACCATGACGGCGCGACAGCCGGACCAGCGCGTCGGCGGTGGCTACTGGTGTTGTTGCGGCGGGTCCCGGCCTAAGCGGCCGTGCGGGCACGATGATACCCGCCTCAGGCGCGGCGGTCATCTTCCCGCAGGGCGGCGTCACCGCCGCGCAGGGCGGCCCGCGCGGCCGCGACGTAGCGGGCGGCCCTTTTGTCTGGCAGGGATACGCGAACGGGCCCAAATGACTGGCCACGGGCCGACTTATTCAGCACCGGACAGACTCCGCGTACGTGCCGAGAAGAGTACGTACCGCCTCGCAGTTACCTGCCCACTTGGACTGACTAACTTAAATTGCGCTATGATCCACGGCGGAGGGATGGCGCACGACCATTAATCCTCCAGCGTTTAGATAACCAACGCTTTGACGGCTTCGCTTGGAGAAAGACTAACAAGATTCTCAATGGTCCTGCCGCGCCTGGACCCACGACCATGACTCGCTTCACACATGCCTATGGTGCCAATCCGGCGAGATCGCGGATATGTATCCCGGGGCCAGATGTGACTCACAGCTCGACCGCTTCTTGCGTGGCATGCCCCGCTTCCTTGGAACGCGCGCTCATGCCGCAATGACGGCACCTGCAAGTCTGCTCTGCTGCCAGTCCTTCGGTGGGCCGAGAGGCCCTTGCCGATCGCAGCACGGCCCGCTGGCGACGTCGTGGCTTGGGCCGATGATCCCCCTCAGTAGAGTGGCGGCATGCGCATCGTGATCGCGGGCGGGCACGGGAAGATCGCGCTCCTGCTGGAGCGCCTCCTGGCCGAGCGCGGCGACCAGGCCGTCGGGCTGATCAGGAACCCGGCCCAGGTCGCCGATGTGCGCGAGGCAGGCGCCGAAGCGGTCATCTGCGACCTGGAGGCAGCCTCCGCCGGTGATGTCGCGGTGCTGCTGTCCGGGGCCGACGCGGTGGTATTCGCGGCCGGCGCCGGCCCGGGCAGCGGCGCCCCCCGCAAGGACTCCGTCGACCGGGCTGCCTCCGTGCTGATGGCCGACGCCGCCGGGCGGGCCGGGGTACGCAGGTTCGTGCAGGTCTCCTCGATGGGAGCCGGCACGCCGCCGCGGCCCGGCACCGGTGAGGTCTGGGCCGCCTACATCACGGCGAAGACCGCCGCCGAGGCCGATCTGCGCGCCCGGGACCTGGACTGGACAATCCTGCGCCCGGGCGGCCTCACTGAGGCTCCTGCCACCGGCAGGATCCGGCTCGCGGCCCCGCCGGTCCCCGGTGGCACGGTCCCCCGCGCCGACGTCGCCGCGGTCATTGCTGCCCTGCTCGACAATCCGGGTACCCGGCACCAGACGCTCGAGCTGACCGGCGGAGACAGCCCGGTCGCCGCGGCCGTGCACAGCATTTCTTAGGCATACCGCGGAAGCTCCAGATGTCCGCTTCTCCCGATGTGAGCCCCAACTTTACCGTTAACCGCGTTCAGCCAACGCATAATACGGGTGGTACGACGTCGTGGTGCAGCATGGTGATGGGGCAGGCAATAACCATTGCAGGAACCTTCAGCCTAGCGAACCGTAATCAGAATCGTAATTGCACCCTCATTGTCCGTATAGCACGAAGTGCTGCTTGGCGGTTGCGAACAATTTTCGGGCATCAACTCATTAACAGTTAGCGCTAGCGGTCCAGAGCGGTCGGCCACAAACTGAGGCCGCTCTCCCAGTTCCTCCCATGGACCATCGCCTATCTTGCCGATGAGCGAGCAGAAGGGCGCTGAAGGCACGGCCCATGAGTGATACGTAGCTGTATAGTGGGTATTCCCTTGGATACCTGCAGGACCGGCGACTGTCGCACACCCATTGTCCACTGGTTTCCCTGATACTGACGACGTCGCCTCGTGTGAGCGTCAGTCCTGGCACCGGCGTCGGCGCCCATTTAGTAGGATCTACGTTATATGTAACAGTTGTTGGTTGCGGGGTCGGCTTCAGGCTGGTACTTGCGGCGACTGGCGGACTGCTAAGTGCCGTACTGGCTGGTGCGCCCGTCCGGGCCGGTCTACGATCTTCAGACCGCAGTGGTCTCCGGCCCCTTGCCTCGCCCGCGCCGGCAGAAGCCGCCGGGCGTCACAGGGACTAGCAGGTGATCCCTGCACCTGTTCCCGCCCGAGGGGAATCTCGATGACGCTCTACATGTACCAGGCCTCCTATACTGCCAAGTCGATGGCGGCTCAGCTCACCGAGCCGCACGACCCCATGGAAGCGATCAGGCCGACACTGGAGGACCTGGGAGCCAAGATCGTGGTGGCCGGCTTTCCGTTCGGCGAGTATGACGTGCTCATCGTGTACGAGGCACCCGATGATGTGACTGCTGCCAGCGTGGCGATGGCAGTTGCCGCTGCGGGCGAGGTCAGGTCGGCCAAGACCACGCGACTGCTCAGCGGGCAGGAATGGCTCGAGTCTTTGCGCAAGCGCAGGACCGTCAGTACCCGGAAAGCGCGCCAGCCGCACGACCGTCAGCGCGAATCGCCGGAACCCTTATAGAACGGCTGCAGGTCCGCGGGTGCAATCAGGTCAGGCCTTCTCAACCACCCCGGCTGAGCCACCAGCCCATCCGCTCATGCCGCATCAAGTGCGATTCCGCCACCTCGCGAAGAGCAGGTGCTCGGCCCAGTGTCGGGGCATGATGACCTTCACCGAACTGGCCTCAGTTCCCTCCGGTCCTCTGGCGCTGTTCACTGACCGGCTGCGGCTGGCAGTGGCTGCCTGCCTGGCCCGCTTCAAGGGTTCCTCCCGCGCGCACACCGACCGGCACGTGTGTGCACGCAGTGGGCGTAGTCCGGGACCTCGACCAGCGCTTCTCCGAGAGCGACCTTCGCGGCGACCCAATCGGCATGCTCGGAACTGGTGCGGTCCTTGGGCGCAGAAGCGAGCAGGCGCACGGCGTGACACGCCATCATCCAGTCCCCGCCCGGGGTGGCATTGAAGTTACGGTAGAGCACGTCGATCAGCACTGGCCCGAGGGGCAGACCCATCCCCACGTCTTCAACCGCGATGACCCGCAGGCGCCGCCACAGGTGCTGAGCGACATCCGCCGAGGTTGTGAACATCTCGTAGGCGGCGAGCACGGCGTTGTCGACGCGACTGCGCCTGATCTCCTTCTGCAGGACAGCGACGAGATCGTCCACCGGAATGCCGTGGGGCGAAACGACTTGTGAGTAAGGGTCCTCGGTGAAGTGCCCGGGACCGTAGAGACGTGGCATGAGTTGCGGCTCCTTGTGGGGTGCAGCGGCGACGATGCCGGCGCTCCTACACCGCCGGCACCCGCCGTCGCAGCAGGCAAAACTCGTTGCCCTCCGGGTCGGCCAGCACGTACCAGCTTTCGTTGCCGGCCTGGCCGATGTCGGCCCGGCGGGCGCCCGCCGCGAGCAGCCGGTCGAGCTCCGCCTCCTGGTCGCAGTCGGTGGCGTTGACGTCGATGTGCAGCCGAAGCTTGCCACTCTTGGGTTCGTCCGTCCGGTCGAAGACGATGGTGGGCTGCGGACCGCCGAAGCCAGCCTCCGGCGGTCCGATCTCGATGCTGCCGTCGACGCGGTCGAGCTCGACATAGCCGAGGACCGTGCACCAGAACCGGGCCAGCAGGTCAGGATCGTGTGCGTCGAGGACGAGTTCCGTTATGCGACATGCCACCGGGCCACGTTATCGCGCGGTCCGCGTCCAGCGTCCTACACTATGGTCCGGGTCCGGCCACTGGTGGATGCTCCAGGACCCTGCCCGAGCGGCGACCGTTCTGCGCGAGTTCTGGGCCACCCTGGCCTGACTCCGCCCGCTCCGAACCGGCTCGACCTTGCGAAGGCTGGTCCGCCAGCGGGTTGAGGCGCTTTCCCGGTGGCGCGGTCGCCGGTGCTGTCCTTGCGAGCGTCCAGCGGCTTGTGTTTGGTTCCTAGAGCAGATCCTCGCTTTATGCAACGGCTATCGAATGCGCACAATAACAGCATGAGGGAGATTTGACGTCAGAGTGAGCCACGTCCGATTCGGCAGGTCGCTCGCACTCCTGACGGGCTATCACTCTGCGTCACAGTCGCTGGCTGCCGCCGCCATGCGAGATCCGCCGTTCTGGCGCGTGGGGCCGGACCTGCCTTGGGCGACTTACACCGCACCGAACAGGCTTATATGTGGCCTCGGGCATGCCTGCTTTCGCGGGGGATCAGCGGGCCATGTAGCCGCCGTCGATGTAGAGCTCAAGCCCGGTGACGAAGGAGGCATCGTCGCTGGCCAGGTATGCGACGCCGGCGGCGACCTCTGCTGGCTGCCCGAGGCGGCCAAGCGGGGTCAGGCCGGTCATCGCGTGCTCGGCCGGCGTTCCCCTGACCGGGTCGAGTATGGGGGTGTCGATGAATCCGGGATGCACCGAGTTCACCCGCACCCCGCGGCCGGCCCAGTGCAGGGCGATGTTCTTGGTCAGCGTGCGGACGGCGCCCTTGGCAGCGTGATAAGCCGGCGAGGTGCCGAACCCTCCGCTGGCACCGAAGACCGAGCTGATGTTGATCACCGACCCGTGCCCGGACGCGGCCAGCGCTGCCGCCGCCGTCTTCATTCCCAGGAACACCCCGGTCTGGCCGATCTCGATCGTGCGGCGCCAGTCCGCCAGCGAGGTGTCCTCGATCCCGGCCAGGTCGACGATGCCCGCGTTGTTCACCAGGATGTCCAGGCCGCCGAACTCCCGGACGACGGCGGCGACCGCAGCCTCCCAGTCATCTTGTGAGGTCACGTCGAGATGCGCGTAGGCCGCACGGCCACCGCCTGCGATGATCTCCGCGGCAACGTGCGCTCCGGCGTCGTCCTGCACGTCAGTGACCAGCACCGCTGCGTCTTCGCTCGCCAGCCGCCGCGCTGTCGCCGCACCGATGCCGCTCGCCGCGCCGGTTACCAGCGCAACTCGCCCCGCCAGCCTGTCCACTGCATACCCCTTTCGCTGCCTGCGGTCACTACAGCCCCGATCCTGCCCGGCAGCCAGCCCGCCGCCAGGGCCATAGGTCTCAAGGGCAGGTATCTCAGGTCCTCCCGGACCCCGCAACGGCCGCACCTGGCCCTGAGCAGGGGGAGACGGCCCGGCCGACATCGCGGCACGCCTCTGCGCGGTGCAGTCCCAGACAGGTCGCAGGCGCACACGTAAGCTACGAGCTGCGTCCAGCCGCAGCGCCCGGCCAGACATCCCGTTCGGAGGTTACTCCTGTGATCGATCTTTCGGGCCGCGTCGTTGTCGTCACGGGCGGCAACAGCGGCATCGGGCTTGGCATCGCCCGCGGCGTCGCCCGGGCCGGCGCGTCCGTCGCCATCTGGTCGCGCCGCGCCGAGCGCAACGCCGAGGCGGTCGCGGAACTCGAGGCGCTGGGCGCCACGGCGATCGGTATCCAGTGTGACGTCAGCCACGAGGACACCGTGGCCGGCGCCATGCGGGCGACGCTCGACCGGTTCGGCCGCCTCGATTGCCTGGTCGCCAGCGCCGGGACGATCGGCAAGCAGGCGTTCACGGACATGTCACTCGACGAATGGCACCGCGTGCTGCAGGTCAACCTGGACGGCGCTTTCCTGTGCCTGCGGGAGGCGGCCCGGGTGCTGGTCCGGCAAGGACAGGGCGGGTCGCTGGTCGGCGTGTCGTCGACCAGCGCGATCGACGGGGCTCCCGGCCAGCAGCACTACGCCGCCAGCAAGGCGGCGTTGCTCGCGGTGATGCGCGCCCTGGCCGTTGAGCTGGCCCGGCACAAGGTGCGGTGCAACAGCCTGCTGCCCGGCTGGACCGACACCGAGCTGCTGGCCGAGGCGAAGACGCACGAGAAGTTCGTGACCGCCACGATCGGCCGGACGCCGGTCCGCCGGTGGGCCACGCTGCACGACTTCGAGACCGTCGGAGCGTTCCTCGCCGACCCCTCGCTCATCTTCCATACCGGGGACAGCATGGTCGTAGACGGCGGCTACACGATCTTCTGACCGGCGCCTTGGCCGGGCGTCAGTAACGACAAGCGATCAGCGAAGCTGGCGGCCGCGGACGAGCAGGGGCTCCCGGGCCGCCTGGTGCGAAAGCCGGGTTCGCGGCGCGCGCGCAGGCTCCGCCAACCCTCCCGCCAGGTACCGCTGCCTGCCGCTGACCGGCCGCCCGGCGCTGGGCCTGAGCGCGTGGGTGTCCCCCGCCACCTGGTCTGCGCGTTCCGGTCGGGCACGAAGTGCCCGCCCCATCTGGAGGCGGACGTTCCGCTGCCCGAGCGGCTGCGGCTGACGCTTGAGCGGTTCGGGCCGACGTTTATCAAGGCGGGGCAGATGCTCGCGCTGCGGCCGGATTATGTTCCGCTGGAGTACGCCGAGGCGTTGCGTGGCCTGCACACCCACGTCGGACCCTTCCCGGCGGCGGAGGCGGCGCCGAGTCGGCTGGGACCCGCCTCAACCATGCCGCCGGGGCTGGCTGAGGATCGTGGAATACAGGCTGCTGGGTCAGGACCGGTCAGTCGCGGTCGGGGTCGTGGGCCAGCCAAAGGACGCCGAGGGGCGGCAGGGTGAGGGTGGCGGAGTAGTCCAGGTCGTTCCAGCCGGGGGCCTGGGCGGTGACGGCGCCGGTGAGGGTGTTGCTGCCGCCGAATTCCGCGCTGTCGGAGTTGAGGATCTCCGTCCAGCGCCCGGGCTGGGGAAGCCCGACGCGGTAGTCGGGGCGGGGCACCGGAGTGAGGTTGGCCAGGCAGGCCACGGGGCGTCCGGCTGAGGCGGGGAACCGCAGGAATGACAGCACGCTGTGGTCGGAATCGTCGGGGTCGATCCAGCGGAAGCCGGGCCAGTCGAAGTCCTGCTCCCACAGGGCGGGTTCGGCACGGTAGACGGTGTTGAGCGCCCGGACCAGGGCCTGCACTGCGGCGTGCTCGGGGTAGCCGAGCAGGTGCCAGTCCACGCTGGCCTCGTGCCGCCACTCGTCGTTCTGGGCGATCTCGCCGCCCATGAACAGCAGCGGCCGGCCGGGGTGCGCCCACATCCAGGCCAGCAGCGCCCGCAGGTTCGCGAACTGCTGCCAGCGGTCTCCGGGCATCTTGCCGAGCAGCGATCCCTTGCCGTGCGCCACCTCGTCGTGGCTGAGGGGAAGGATGAAGTTCTCGGTGAACGCGTACAGCAGCGCGAAGGTGAGCTCGTGATGGTGGTAGCGCCGGTGCACCGGATCTTTGCTGAAGTAGACCAGGGTGTCGTTCATCCAGCCCATGTTCCACTTGAATCCGAAGCCGAGCCCGCCCAGGTAGGTCGGGCGGGAGACCGCCGGCCAGGACGTGGATTCCTCGGCAACCAGCATGACCGAGGGGTGGTGCCGGTAGAGCACCTCGTTGACTTCCTTGATGAAGTCGATGGCTTCCAGGTTTTCCCGGCCACCGAACCGGTTGGTGACCCACTCCCCCTCCCGGCGCGAATAGTCCAGGTAGAGCATCGAGGCGACCGCATCGACGCGCAGTCCGTCAAGGTGGAACTCCTCGATCCAGTACAGCGCGTTGGCGAGCAGGAAGTTGCGGACCTCATGGCGCCCGTAGTTGAACACCAGGGTGCCCCAGTCCGGGTGCTCGCCTAGGCGCGGGTCGGCGTGTTCGTACAGTGCCGTGCCGTCAAAGCGGGCCAGCGCCCAGTCGTCCTTGGGGAAGTGCCCGGCCACCCAGTCGACCAGGACCCCGACGCCGGCCTGGTGCAGCCGGTCGACCAGGTACCGGAAATCGTCGGGGGTCCCGAACCGGGCCGTCGGCGCGTAGTACCCCGTCACCTGGTACCCCCAGGACCCGGCGAACGGGTGCTCGGCGACCGGGAGGAACTCCACGTGGGTAAAACCGAGGTCGGTGAGGTACCCGGGCAGCACCTCGGCCGCCTCACGGTAGGTCAGCGGACGCCATCCGCCGCTGGTGTCCTGGGTGAACCGCCACGAGCCCAGGTGGCACTCATAGATCGATATCGGAGCATGCAGCAGGTCGGTGGTCGCCCGGGCGGCGAACCACGCCGCGTCCCGCCACTCATAATCGCTGCGGGTGACGATGCTGGCCGTGGACGGCGGTACCTCGGTGGCGAAGGCGAACGGGTCCGCACGCAGGCTCACCTGGCCGTGCCCGCTCAGTACCTCGAACTTGTAGTGCGCGCCGGGACCGACCCCGGGCAGGAAGATCTCCCAGACCCCGGAACTGCCCAGCACTCTCATCGGGTGCAGGCGGCCGTCCCAGCCGTTGAAGTCACCAACGACCCGGACCGCCCGGGCGCCGGGCGCCCAGACCGCGAACGAGGTGCCAGCCGTCCCCTGATGCATTCGCGGCTGCGCCCCGAGATGACGCCACAGCCCCTCGTGCCGGCCCTCGGCCAGCAAGTGAAGGTCAAGCGGCCCGAGCGTGGGCCAGTACCGGTACGGATCATCGGCCGCCACCACGGTACCGTCCGGATAAGCCGTCTCCAGGCGGTAGTCCGGGATGCCCGGCCCTTCCAGCATCCCGGCGAACACCCCCGCCGGGTGCACGCGGCGCATCTGGATCCGCTGCTCGCCGGCCAGGATGACCATGCCGGCCGCGTCAGGACGCCAGCCGCGGATCACCACACAGTCGCGGCCCTGGCTGTCCCGCTCCGGATGAGCGCCCAGCACGTGGTGTGGATCGTGATGCTGGCCAGTGACCAGGCGCTCAACGTCCGTGCCCTCGGCCACTACGCCGAGGTCAGCCAGTGAGCCCATGCTGACCCCCTTCCAAACGCGACGTCATGCGACCCTCCAGGTGATGACTCGTTGAGCTGATTGATCCGGTTGTCTCTGGTGTCCCACCGAGGAGATGATCGCTGCGACCCAGGTTCGCTAGCATCGCCTGGACGGCATCCAACCCGGCATCCAGGTGCCTTTCCTCGGCAACGAGCACCGCGCCAGTAAACGGGC
>Ga0208565_1001443_pt1 | contig 13999 bp, 7 predicted proteins | sample Sb_taG_7_FD_187706 | JGI IMG/M metagenome (GOLD analysis project Ga0208565, IMG submission 187706) | Peat soil microbial communities from Weissenstadt, Germany - Sb_50d_2_FS metaG (SPAdes) (version 2) | ecosystem: Environmental > Terrestrial > Soil > Wetlands > Peat | place: Germany: Weissenstadt...
CCGGGGATCGTGGGGGTCGCTCCAGGGAGGGGAGAGATCATGATCGCCCCGGTCTCGGTTTGCCACCAGGTGTCGACGATCGGGCAGCGGCCCCGGCCGATGACGTTGTGATACCACATCCAGGCCTCGGGGTTGATTGTTTCACCCACGGTGCCCAGCAGGCGGAGGCTCGAGAGATCGTGCCTTCTGGGAAACCGCTCGCCCCATTTCATGAAGGCCCGGATGGCTGTCGGCGTGGTGTAGAGGATCGTGACCCGATGGTCCTCGATGATCTTCCAGAACCGCCCTTCGTCGGGCCAGTTCGGGGCCCCTTCGTACATGACGCACGTCATGCCCAGCGCGAGCGGACCATAGATGACGTAGGAGTGTCCTGTGACCCAGCCCACATCGGCGGTGCACCAGAAGGTGTCGTCGGTCTTGAGGTCGAAGACCCACTTGCTGGATAGCGCGGTCCCCAGCAGATAGCCGCCGGTGGTGTGCAGGACGCCCTTGGGCTTGCCGGTGGCACCCGATGTGTAGAGGATGAACAGGGGATGCTCACTGTCCACGGGCTCGGGGGGGCAGTCGATCGACACATTTGCTTCCAGCTCATGCCACCAATGGTCCCGGCCGTGCGACCAATCGATCTCCAGTCCGGTCCGCCGATAGACTACCACGTTCTCGACAGTGGGGCACTCGGCCACGGCACTATCGGCGTTGACTTTGAGGGGAAAGGTCTTGCCCCGTCGGTAGCTGCCGTCGGCCGTGATCAACACCTTGGCCCGGCAATCATGGATCCGGCCAGCCAAGGCCTCGGCACTGAACCCGCAGAAGACCACCATGTGCGGTGCACCGATCCGCGCGCAGGCCAGGATGGCGATCACCAGCTCCGGGATCATCGGCAAGTAGATCGCGACGACGTCTCCCTTCTTGATCCCCAGGCTCTTGAGGATGTTGGCAAATTTCGAGACGTCGCGCAGCAGGTCCTGATATCGCAAGACCCGGCGCTCGCCCGGCTCACCTTCCCAGATCAGGGCGGCCCTGTTCTTGTCTGGTCCCGTGCAATGCCTGTCGATGCAGTTGAACGCAGCATTGAGCTGGCCTCCGAGAAACCACTTGGCGAACGGCTGGTTCCACTCCAGCACCTTGTCCCATGGTTTGAACCAGGTGAGCAACTGCGCCTGCTCTCCCCAGAACCCTTCGGGGTCGTCCTTGGCCCGGTCCCAGAGGGCCTGATACTCCTCCAGGCTGCGGATGTGGGCCGCTTGGGCGAACTCAGGAGGGGGAGGAAAGACCCGAGTCTCCTGGAGAACAGTGTCGATCGATCCGTCGCTCTCAGAAGTCATGTTCGCACCCTGCCCGTCTGGAACAGAGGAGATTCAGAGTTGAAGTAGAGTGGACAACCCCCGCCGGTTCCGCGACCGCCGCCCGGGATGTGTTTGGACGCTGGGTGGGCACGGACACGGAGTCGACCGAGATTGATCTTAAGGCGAGCCCGCCGCGGAGTCAATCACCGCGAAGCAGGCCCGGACGCCCTGTCTCGGGTCTGCTCGTGTTTGCGGAAGCGACTGTGCGCGGCTGGTCTGCGCTTGTGCGGCTCCCCAAGACCGCGTACTGGAAGCACAGCGCCGCCCTCGAAGCCGCCAGCAAGGCCGCGGTCGAAGCCCTCGCCAAGCTCGACTTCTTCCTCACCCCGGTGGGGCTGCTCACCCGCCCGGAGGTCTGCAGCGGCACCGCCGACCCGTCTACTTCCCCGAGTCGGCGAGGATCAGCTCGGAATGCATCAAGTGATCGGGTTCCACGAGATGGGTGTGGAAGCCGAGCTTGCTGCAAATGCGCAACATGCCTTGGTTCTGCGGCAAGATCACGGCGCTGAGACGGTGCAGCCGCTCGTCGCGGCCAACGGCGACGAGCCGGCGGAGCAGCTCGGTTCCCAGCCCGCGCCGCTGGAACCCGTCGCGGACCAGGAGGGAGAATTCGGCCTCGTCCCGGTCGTACATACGGCTCAACCGCCCCATGGCGATGATCTCGCGCTCCCCGGTCTGCGGGTCCTTATAGTCGGCCACCAGCGCCATCTCGCGGTCGTAGTCAATGAAGCAGGTCCGGATCATCCGCTCGTGGGCGATGCGCCGGCTCAGCTTCAAGGTCTGAAAGTAGCGCATGTAGACGGTGTCCTCGGACAGCTTCTCATCGAACCGAACCACCAGCGGCTCGTCTTCGGGCCGGATCGGCCGGATCGTGACGGTCAGGCCGTCCTTGCCCGTCCACGGGGCGACGTACTGGGTGGGATAGGGACTGATGGCGGGGCGGGGCAGCCGGTCCAAATCGACCTCCGCCCCATGCAGGACCACCCGGGCGTCCAGCGCGATCAGCCGCTTGGGCGAGGCGAGCAGCGGGTTGATGTCGATCTCCTTGATCCGCGGCTGCTCGACCACCAGTCCGCTGAACCGGACCAACAGCCGTTCCAGCGCGCCGAGATCGATGGGACGGCGGCCGCGGACCCCCTTCATCAGGGCACGGAAGATCCGGGTGCGCTCCATCATCCGCCGCGCCAGAGTCGTGTTCAGCGGCGGCAGGGCCAGCGTATGGTCCCTGAGCAGTTCGACCAGTCGCCCGCCGGCGCCGAACAGGAGCACCGGGCCGAACTGCGGATCGGGGCTGCAGCCGATGATGAGCTCGTAGCCATCGAGCTTGATCATCGGCTGGACGGTCACGCCCAGGAAGTGCTCGGCGCCGACCCGCCGGGATACGGATCGCTCGATCGCGCGATAGGCGCGGCGCACCGCCTTGGGATTGGTCAGGTTGAGCCGAACCCCGCCGACGTCGGTCTTGTGCGTGATCGTCTGGGAATGGAGTTTCAGGACCCCGGGGAAACCGAGTTCCGCCGCGAGGGTCACGGCCTGCTCTTCCGTGGTGGCGACCCCGGTCGGCACGACGGGGATGCGGTACAACTCGAGCAACCGCTTCGATTCGGCCTCGGTCAAGAGGGTCCGCCCCGAGGCCAGGACGGAGGCGATCAGGTCCTCGGCCCCGGCGCGATCGGCGCCGCCGTCCTCGCCGCCGGCCAGCGCCGGCGTCTCGTACAGGCTGCGGATGTTCTGGCTATAGCGCCACATGTGGTTGAAGGCGCGGGCGGCGGTGTCGGGGTAGGGGAACGCCGGGATGCCGCCGCTGTGCAGGACCGACACGCCTGCCGCAACCTCGTCCCCCCCCATCCAACTGGCCAGCACTGGCTTGTCGGCGATGGTGCAATGGGCCTTCAACTGGTCGGCGGTCAGGGTCGGGTCGATCATCGACTGGGGCGTCAAGATCACCAGCAGGCCGTCGGTGTTCGGGTCCCGGGCGACGACCTCCAGCGCCTTGACATAGCGGTCGGGGCCGGCGTCGCCGAGCAAGTCGACGGGGTTGCTATGACTCCAGGGCAAGGGGAGGATGCGGTTGAGCGCCTCGATGCTCTCGGGCGCCAGGGGGGCCAGTTGGCCACCGCCAGCGATCAGGGCATCGGTGGCGAGCACGCCGGGGCCGCCCGCGTTGGTCAGGATCGTCAGGCGGCGGCCCTTCGGCCGCGGCTGGGTATTAAGGATATCGGCCATACTGAACAGCTCGGAGATCCGGTCCACGCGCAACACGCCGCAGCGGCGGAAGGCGGCGTTGAGCACCTCGTCACTGCCGGTCAGGGAACCGGTGTGCGCGGTCGCCGCCCGGGACGCTCCCTTGGTGCGGCCCGGCTTGATGACGATGATCGGCTTGCTCAGTGCCACCTCGCGCGCCGCCGAGATGAAGGACCGCGCGTCGCCGATCGACTCCATGTAGATGATGATGCTCTGGGTATGCACGTCGTTGCCGAAGTAATCGATCAGATCACCCCAGCCGACGTCGAGTTGCGACCCGACCGAGACGAAGGCGCTGAAGCCGACGTTGGCCCGCAAGCTCCAGTCGAGCACCGCGGCGCCGAGGGCCCCGCTCTGACTGAGGAAGGCGATCCTCCCCGGCCGGGCCATGGCGTTGGCGACCGTGGCGTTCAGGCCGGTGAATGGGCTCATCACCCCCAGGCTGTTGGTGCCGATGACCCGCAGCCGGCCGCGCCGCGCGTGTCCCATGATCTGGCGCTCGAGATCCGCGCCGATGGCCCCGATCTCCTTGAACCCGGCCGAGACAACGATGGCCGCCTGGACACCGGCCTCGACGCACTCAGCGATCAGGTCGGGCATCGTCGGGGCGGGCGTGGCCACGATGGCCAGGTCGATCGGGTCGGGCACGTCCCCGATGCGCGGATGGGCCTTGATCCCCAGGACGCTCGGCCGCTTCGGGTTGACCGGGAAGACGGTCCCGCCGAACGGGCTGCTGATCAGGTTCCACACGAGGGTCCGGCCGATGCTACCGGCCTTGTCCGATGCCCCGATGACGGCGATGCTCTGGGGCGTGAAGAAGGCCTGCAGGCCGCCTCCCTTGGCACCGAGTAAGTCGGTAGCGTGATTCTTCTCCGAAGACGGCCCGCTCGCAGTACTCATGGGTCCATTTCCTGATTCACATTCCAGGTGAGACTGTCCGATTTGGCATTATACATCAGGTGGATGCGGGACTTCCTCTTCCCGGGAAAGCGGACAGGATCATCGGCTTTGTGTCTCAGGCCGACGTGGGGCGTCGCCCGATCTGGAGTATCTCGGCAAAGCGAACCCACTGGCAGCCCAGTTCTTCCCCAGGACACGAGGCGATCCTGCGGAAGCCATCCCACGGAAGGTCAGCCCGCAATGGAATTCCGCTCCCCTGCGTTCCAGCCAGTGGGGTTGCCCATCAGGACCGAGTTCCGGGTCGGGTGGATGGCAGAGGGCCGGGCGCCGTTCCGGCCCCGGGCCGACCAGGAGGAGGATCTCAGGGACCGGGGGCGTGCCTCAGCCGGCGGCTCCAACGCCTCGAAGGGAGGGGGCCGCGACCAGGGGTCGGAGCGGCGGTCCGCAATCGAAACCGCGCCAGCCAAAGAGCCACCCCGAGACGAGCGACGGGCGGTGCGAGCCGTCCCGGACAGGGTCAGCACCACGGCCACCCGGCCAAGTACCGTTTCCAGAGAAGGTCCAGCACCGACGCCGCACCTCCACTGATCTTGACCTCGACCTCGGACGTCACCGCCGTGGTCTCCGGGTTGATTTCCACCGTCGCGATCCCCGCCGCCCGAGCCAACTCCACCGGCGCGGCGATGTATTCGAAGAGGCTGCTCGTCCCGACGCTGAAAACCACGTCGAACCCCACGCCAAACTCGAACCACAGCCGGGCCAGCTTCTCCTCCGGAACCTGCTCGCCGAAGAGGACGACCGCGGGGCGCAGAATCCCCTGGCAATGCGGGCAGAGCGGCGGCAGGGCCAGGTCGGCGTAGTCCGACACCGTCACTTTGTAGTCGCACTGGGTGCAGCGAAGATCGTGCAGGTCGCCGTGCACGTCCAGCACCTGCCGCGAGCCGGCCCGCGAGTGCAGTCCGTCGACGTTCTGCGTGACCGTCCAGACGGCGTCGAAGTAGCTCTGCATCTCGGCGATCACCCGGTGTCCCCGATTGGGCACCCCTCCGCGGGCGGCCCGCTCCAGCTCGAGGAGGTAGTGCCAGGTGATCTCCGGCCGGGCCGCCAACATCGGCCCGGACAGGGCCTGCTCGATCGCGAACCCGTGGGGGGTCGTCAGGTCGGCGCGATAGACGCCGTCGCGACTGAAGAGGCCGTCGCGACCGCGGTAGGTGGGCAGCCCGGAGTCGGCCGAAAGGCCGGCGCCGGTGATGAACAGCAGGCGGCGGGCGGAACGCAGCAGGTTGATGACGAAGTCGATAGCCCGCTCATCGGCCCGCGATAACGAAAGAGTGGATCCTCGGCAGTCGGCTTGTTCTATAATGCCCATGGTGGGCCTCGCGCGTGGTGCTGCGGGCCGCGTCAGTCCCGGAGCGAGGGAAAGGCAACACGCCAATCCCGCACCCCGCCGATACACTGCGTCACCCGGGGTTGCGGCCATGTAATCAATGTATCATCATTTGAAAAAGTTGCATTTCTACTCTACAGATCCTTGCTGGAGGGAGTCAAGCAAAAAAAGCATTTCCAAAGTTTCGGGGGTTGTCGCGAGGCCAACACGACAACGCCTTCAGCCAACTCGAGATTGCCGGCCAGGCGGACACCATAGCCGGCGGCTTCCCAAAGATGCCCTCGACCAGATTGCTCAACCAGTGGACGCACCGGTTCAACCCGCTGCTCGGCGCTACCTGGCTGGGGCAGCGGGACGAGTACTGGGTCATCGACCAGGCCCCGAAAGACACGCCCCGCGGCTGTATCTTCCGGGGCTTCCAGCGGCACAGCGCCTCCCCCTCAGTGCCCTGACCGATCCGACGTAACCGCAGTCGCGCCAGCGCCGGAGGTGGCGCAGCAGCTCAGTGCGTCGCCACCATCTGCCTGATCTGCTCGACCACCTCCGGGTTCATCAGCGTGGTCACGTCACCCACGTCGTCGGACTGGTTCGAGAGTGCCGAGAGGACCCGGCGCATGATCTTGCCGGAGCGGGTCTTGGGCATGTCGGGCACGAGGTAGACGTGATTCGGCCGCGCGATCTTGCCGATGGATTCCTCGATGGCGTTCTTCACGGCTTCTTTGATCGCCTCGCTCGGCACAGAGCCCGGCGTGAGGGCGATGTAGACGTCCGGCACCTTGCCCTTCATCTCGTCTTTGCGTGGGACGACCGCCGCCTCGGCCACCTCGGGTACCTGGAGGCAGCAGGATTCGATCTCCTTGGTGCCCAGACGGTGGCCAGCGACGTTGATCACGTCGTCCACGCGACCGAGGATGCGGTAGTAGCCGTCCGCCGCCTGCATGGCCGCGTCACCGGCCAGGTAGGGCCAGTCCCTCCAGTCCTTGCTGTCCCTGTTCTTGCAGTACTTGCTGTAGTACGTCCCGACATAGCGGTCGCGGTCGCCCCAGAGGGTCTGCAGACTCCCCGGCCACGGGTTGCGGATGCAGATGTTACCGGCCCGGGAGCCGGCCGGGAGCTCGTTGCTCTGCTCGTCGTAGACCACCGGGTGGATGCCCGGCACGGGAGGCCCGGCGCTGCCCGGCTTCATCGGGTGGATGGCCGGCATGGTGCTGCAGAGGAAGCCACCGTTCTCGGTCTGCCACCAGGTATCGACGATGACGGCCTTCCCCTTGCCGACGCTGTGGTAGTACCACTTCCAGACCTCGGGCTCGATGGGCTCGCCCACCGTGGTCATGTGTTTGAAGTGGTAGTTGTACTTGGCGGGCTCGTCGGGCCCGAACTTCCGCAGCCCGCGAATGGCCGTGGGCGCGGTGTGGAAGATGTTGACATTGAGCCGCTCGGCGATCCGCCAGGGCCGCCCCGCGTCGGGGCAAGTCGGCACCCCCTCGTAGATAACGCTGGTCGCCGCCAAAGCCAGCGGGCCGTAGACGATGTAGGAGTGGCCCGTGATCCACCCAATGTCCGCCATGCACCAATACACGTCCTCTGGATGTATGTCCTGGATATATTTGGAGGTCCCGGCCACGTAAGAGAGGTACCCGCCAATGCTGTGCTGGGCCGCCTTGGGCTTGCCAGTCGTGCCGCTGGTATACATGAGGAAGAGGATCCCCTCCGCGGGCAGGACCACCGGGTCCACGCGCTTGCCGCGGAAATCGCGCAGCAAATCGTCGATGAAGAAGTCGCGCCCGTCCACCATGGGCGTCCCCGACGAGTACTTCCCCGGCAGCCTCCTCCAGACGAGCACCTTGTCCACCTTCTGCCCGGCCTCCTCCGCGACGCTGATCGCCACGTCGGCATTCGGCTTGTGGTCGAGCAGTCGGCCGTTGCGGTAGTAGCCATCCATCGTGACAATGACGTGGCTCTTGGAGTCGGCGACCCGATCGCCGCAGGCGTGGCCCGAAAAGCCGCCGAACACGACCGAGTGGATGATCCCCAGCCGGGCGCACGCGAGCATGGTGATCGGCAACTCCGGGACCATCGGCATGTGGATGGTGACCCGGTCCCCCGCCTTGAGGCCCGCGAAGTCACGCAGCAGCGCGGCAAACTCGTTGACGCGGACGAACAGATCCTGGTAGGTCACAGCGACGGGTGGCTCCTCCTCGGGCTCGGGTACGAAGATCAGGGCCGCCTTGTTGCGGTGCTTGGCCAGGTGCCGATCGACGCAGTTGTAGCAGGCGTTGATCTTGCCCCCGACGAACCACTTCCAGCAAGGGGCGTCGCTCGTGTCCAGGGTCGTGTGCCAGTACTGGTACCATTCGAGCAGGTCGGCGTACTCTTTGAAGCAGTCCGGGAAGTTGTCCAGGCTGAAGCGCTCGTAAATCTTCTCGTCCGTCATGTTCGCCTGGGCAATGAAATCCCGCGGCGGGTAGAAGAACTCCTCCTCCTTCCAGTGCACGGCTACTTCCGACTCAGAAACCTCGGTGCTCTCTCGTTGCTTCGCCATTCGGTTGCTCCTCTCTCCCCATCGTGACGTTAAGCCTCGATCGGTATCCTTTCATGCTCTTTCCGCCATTGCAACAAATTTCGAGGAAACCGTTGATGAATCGGCTAATGCCAATTCCGCGATGGTGCGTGACAGCATGGGGGAATCTTGCTGGCCCGTGGTGCTGATCAGTGCGGCGGAGTATCGCTGAGGGCCTCGGCGATCTCAGTCAGGACGGCCGCGTCGTCGATCGTGGGCGGGACCTTGAATTCCTGGTGATCGGCGATCTTCTGCATCGTGCCGCGGAGGACCTTGCCGGAACGGGTCTTGGGCAGCCTCTCCACGACCACGGCGAGCTTGAAGTCGGCGACCGGGCCGATCTGGTCGCGCACCATCTGGATGACCTCCTTGACAATCTCGTGGTGCGGGCGGTTGACACCGGCTTTGAGCACCAGGAAGCCCAGGGGCACCTGGCCCTTGAGTTGGTCAGCCGTGCCGATGACCGCGCATTCAGCCACATCCGGGTGAGACGCGAGCATGCCCTCCATCTCCCCGGTGGACAGGCGATGGCCAGCGACGTTGATGATGTCGTCGGTGCGGGACATCACATAGACGTAGCCATCCTCGTCGATATAGCCCGCATCGCCCGTCTCGTAGTAGCCGGGATGGGTGCTGAAGTAGGTCTTCTTGAATCCCTCGTCATCGTCCCATAGCGTCGTCAGCGTGCCCGGGGGCAAGGGCAGCTTCGAGTAGAGGCCGCCGCTTTCGCCGCACGGCATCTCCTGCTGCCCGGGGCCGAGCACGTGCATGTCGTAGCCCGGCATGGGCCGGCAGGCCGAGCCGTACTTGACGGGGTACAGTTGGGTGCCCAGCGGGTTGCCGCAAATCGCCCACCCCGTCTCCGTCTGCCACCAGTGGTCGATCACAGGGACCTTCAGGTTCTCTTCAGCCCAGCGCAGGGTGTCGGGGTCGGATCGCTCGCCTGCCAGGAAGAGCGCCCGGAAGTGGGAGAGGTCGTACTTCTTCATGTACTCCGCGTGCGGGTCTTCGCGCTTGATCGCGCGGAACGCGGTCGGCGCGGTGAAGAGGGTGGGGACGTTGTGCTGCTCGATGACCCGCCAGAAGGTGCCGGCGTTGGGCGTGCCTACGGGCTTGCCCTCGAAGACGATCGTGGTACAGCCGTGCAGCAGTGGGGCGTAGACGATGTAGGAGTGGCCGACCACCCAGCCCACGTCAGAGGCCGCCCAGTACACCTCGCCCGGCTCGACATTGTAAAAGTTCTTCATCGTCCACTTGAGCGCCACCGCGTGCCCGCCGTTGTCGCGAACGGAACCCTTGGGCCGGCCGGTGGTGCCGGAGGTGTAAAGTATGTAAAGCGGGTCGGTGGCGTTGACTGGCACGCAGTCGGCCGGGACGGCGCCGGCGACCGCATCGTTCCAGTCGATGTCGCGGCCGGGCACCAGCGCGGCCTTCTCCTGCGGGCGCTGGAAGATGATGCAGCGCTCCGGCTTGTGCTCCGACTCCTCGATCGCGGCGTCGACCATCGGCTTGTACTTGACAAGGCGGTTCGGTTCGATGCCACAGGAAGCAGAGACAACGACGCGGGGTTTTGCGTCGGTGATACGAGTTGCTAGCTCGTGCGGGGCGAAACCGCCGAAGACCATCGAGTGCACGGCACCCAGCCGCGCACAGGCCAGCATGGCCATCAACGTTTGGGGGATCATCGGCATGTAGATGATGACGCGGTCGCCCTTCTCCACGCCCAAGTGACGGAGCGCCCCGGCGAAGCCCGCGACCTGGTCCCGCAACTCCCTGTAGGTGATGGTCGCGACGGTATTGGTGACCGGGCTGTCATGGATGATCGCCGGCTGCTCACCGCGGCCGGCCTCCACATGACGGTCAATGGCGTTGTAGCAGGTGTTGAGAACGCCGCCCTTGAACCACTTGGTGAAGGGCGAATTTGAATCGTCCAGCACCTTGTCCCAGCGCTTGAACCAGGTGATCTCCTCGGCCACTTCGCCCCAGAACCCAGCCGGGTCGGACAGCGTGCGGGCATGGAGCTGGTTGTAACGATCGGCTGTGTTCCGGCTCATGAGGGCACCCTCTCTTTCATGTGTTGCTGCGAACTCTACACGTATGCCAGGGCGTTCCGGGCGATGCCTTGATGAGATGCTCACCATTTTGCCCAAGAGGCCGAGGAGTACAGCCACTCTCGCATGGCTGATCGGTTGGACAGGTACTTCGGTGGGTCGGATCGGTTGCCGCCGATCCGCCAGTCATCGCCCCAGGATAAGGATCGGAGCCCGAGCGATGACCCCCGGCTTCCGATTTTCGGCTGCCATCGATCACAAAGACAAAAGCCCAACCATGCAAGATATCGCACAGCAGGGCTACCATGACTTCCCCGAGCAAGACCCGCCTTGAGCCAAAATGAGATTTTCATATTAAAGTGAATTAGGACGAGGAATCAAGCCCCTGCTCAATTTCTCGGCTTTGATTTTCTGAGATGGGCTCGCATCACCAGTCAGCAAGCCCGCATGCTCACAATCCTGGCACCACGCCCGGCACCTGCCTCTCACCACGCACAGAGGCAATCCAGGCCCGTCGCCAAGACCACGGCCCCTCCAACTTGGGGACCTGGTTCAGGCGGCTGGTCGTTACTGCCTCCCAGGACGGGGCCGACCGCCCACTCTGATAGACTGGACGGATTGGCTGTTACGGATATTGACATCCAGGTTGAACAAGCTACGATGGAGTTGGACAGACGTCTAAAAACCTCTTCATTTATCGATTGGTATGAGAGGAGAGAAGCCATCGTTGTTGGATTCTCACACGGTTCTGGCTTTTGCTCCTTCGAACCGACCACGGATTGACATTGTGGTGGAGGGGAACGCGACAGCCGTCCTCCGGGCCCTTGACCACACGAGAGTTCCCCATGATGTGAGGGACCTTGGAGAGATGTCAGTACATACTTACTGAACCCCTTTTCGAGGAGGCCGATCGATGCGAGTCAACAATGTTCTCGGCGCCAAGGAGCGACGGTTGATTTCAATCGCCCCCGAAGCGTCAGTTAAAGAGGCGCTGGCTCTGTTCGTCGAGCACAACATCGGCTCGCTGCCAGTCGTCGATGCCTCAGGAAAACTTGTCGGGATCTTCACTGAGCGTGACGTGATTTTCGGGGACCATCGCGACCCAGAGCAGTTCCATCACCAGCTCATCAAAGAAGTTATGACGCCCGACCCTTTCACTTGCAGTTCCAACGATGCTGTGCACGAAGTCGTGGGCAAGATGTCACGGAATCGTGTAGGCCAGTTGCCCGTGGTCGACGAAGGCAAGCTGGTCGGGTTGGTTTCCGTCGGTGATCTCATCATGGCGTTATACAACCATGCCGAGGCTGCGAACGAGCAATTGGCGGCTTTTCTCTACGGACCAGGTTGAGACGCAGATAGGGTCGTCGGCAGCTATCCAACCCCTGCCTGCTCCCGCCTCACTTGGCCGGTCCGCAGACGGCCGACCGACAAGGTGCGGCTGATCGTCGTGGACGCACTCGAGATAATCGAGCGCCGCAAGCACGCGGAGTATCACGGTCGAGATGCCAGCCGGTTCACGACCGACCTTCTGAAAGGCAAACATGTGCGGCTGTAAATCCAGGCCAGTCGGACCAGCCAAAACCGGAATGGCAGGCTGCTGGCCTTTGTCTTCCGTCAGAGCGACAACCCACTCGTCTACAACGAGATCATCCGGTAGGGGTATCGGCAAGGCCACACCAAGTACCCCTTCGAACCGGCCAGGATGGTTGAGTTCACAGCGGCGGAGCGTCAGGCGCGTCAGAACAGACGGGGACTATGGGGACCCTGAATGCAATCGGCGTCACAGAAGAGGCCCTGCTGCCGACGGTTTCCGCGCTGGGTGATGTGGGGAGGCAAGCCAGGGACGACGACACGCGCCGATCGGGACATTACGGAAGACCGTCAGTAGCAGGACGGCCGGTCAATAATTACCTAAGGTGCTCCCGTCACGGAACTCCCTGCGAAAGCCATGGGGTAACTGGTTGACCGTCAGGCGTCGCCCGGGACGACCCGGCCCGACGCCGCTCGAAAAGGCCCTGTTCTTGTTGAGGTCGCCGTCAGAAACGCAATCATCGAAGATTGCGGCTACGGCCTTTATATCCAAGGCTCTGTTGTCTCCTTCTTCGTCCGAAAGTCGCAAGGTCATCTGCTACCTGCTAATCACAGCCCCCAATTCGCTCAATGACAGCGGCGTCGGCATGGACCCAAGTCGGCTCAGGGCGGCAACCGGGGGTGCAAAGGGCAACTGGGTGAGGTCGGTGTACTTGCGCAAAAGATGATAGGTGATCAAGAGCTGCGTCACTGCGAGCGGTGAACTGTGTTTCTTCTCGGCACGATCGAGGTAGTTGCCAATTTGATCGTCGCCGACGGGACGCAGGTCGGGCAGGTGCTGCCAGATGGCATTTTCTAACTCCGTAGCATGCTGCGCGGCCACGTCGCCGTCAATCTCGAGAAAATCGACCGGGCGTCCATCGTCGCGCCCCAGTATGAGACGGACGCCGGAATCCGGGTGATTGCTGTCTACGAGATAACTCAGGTCCGGGTGAGGAATGGTGGGACGCAGCACGAGTCGCACGTTAAGGTTGCCACCCGCCTCTTCCGGCGAGACGCCTTCCGGCTCATAGAACGTCACGACGATGTCAGCAAACGTCTTCTGGGGGCGGATAAAGTCGCGCGAGTCGGGTTCCCGGCCCTCGAGTTCCTTCAGCACCTGCTCGGTGGTGTAGCCGCGCTTGGTCGTATCGCGCTTGATTTTCCACAGCCTCCGCATCTCTTCCGGCGGGGCAAGATAGACTCTAACATCGTAGAACTGCCGCATGTTTGGGGTGGAAAAGCCCAACAGGCCCTCGACGATGACGAACGGGCGTGGCCGGATATACTCGGGTCGGACAAGGGTGCCAGTGGCGTGGTCGTACACCGGCTTGAGGATCGGCTGACCGTAATGCAGACGCTCCAGGTGCAGCTCGATCACGTCCATGTAATTGCACTCGGGGTGCAGCGCCGTGATGCCGCGCTCCGCGCGTTCCTTCCGGTCGTATTTGTGATAGTCGTCGGTGCAAATGTGCGTGACGCAGTCGACGCCGAGGATCTTCACTAGCCCTTGCGTGATCGTTGTTTTGCCGGCTGCACTGTCGCCTACAATACCGAGAATGATCGGGCGTTGTCTGGTCACGGGAACACCTCTGTACGGGTTTGTCGTTTGTTACTTCGGTCCGCGCACGCGTGAGGGCACCATTTCTCAATCCGCCACTTCGAACTTGACCTTGCCCCACAATTCCATCGCCTCACGCAATTCGGGGCAGGTCTTGGCTGCATCATTGAGTGTTTTGCCGGAGGCAATCGCTTCGGTGGCGACCCTGTTGGCGCGTGCTCCCGCGCGACTGCCTCTGGGGTGACCGTGGGTGCCGCCGCCAAAGAGCCAGAAGGCATCGTTCCCGTAAATGGCGTACAGGTCCGGGATGTTGAGAACGTGAATCCCCCCCGAAGCCACGGGCCAGACCGCCTTGAGCCCCGCGAAGTCCTGGTCGAAGTA
>Ga0208565_1001446_pt1 | contig 13990 bp, 14 predicted proteins | sample Sb_taG_7_FD_187706 | JGI IMG/M metagenome (GOLD analysis project Ga0208565, IMG submission 187706) | Peat soil microbial communities from Weissenstadt, Germany - Sb_50d_2_FS metaG (SPAdes) (version 2) | ecosystem: Environmental > Terrestrial > Soil > Wetlands > Peat | place: Germany...
CTTGGCCTGCGTCAGCACCTGCAGGTAGCGCGACAGGCGGGCGGCCACCCCCAGCGACAGCCGCTCGACCGGCGGGCCAGCGCCCTCCTGCCCATCGGCGAGGGCGGTGCTGCGATCTGCGTAGCTCATCGGCGTGACTTTAGACGCTCCCGCACGAGCGCCTCAGACACGTGGTATTCGCACAGCTCCTCGCCGTCGATCGCGACCACGGGGATGCGCTCGAAATACGCGCGATGGAGCGTCTCCTGCGCGGTGATGTCGAGCTCGCGCAGCGCGAACCCCAACTCCGGCTGCAGGCGCCGCAGCACCGCCATCGCCTGCTCACACAGGTGGCAGTCGGGCGTGGAGTAGACGGTCACCGTCGCCACCTCAGCGCCTCGATTCCCCGGTCGCGTACGCATCGAGCGTCAGATAGCGCGGATAGGGCAGCGGCTCGCGAAAGCGCGCCGCGCTCGCGATCATCGCGGCGTTGTCGGTGCACAGCGCGCGCACGGGCACGTGCAGCGTCACGCCCAGCTCGCGCAGGCGCCGGCGCAGCGCGCCGTTGGCGGCGACGCCGCCGCCGAGCGCCAAGCGCTCGATCCCCGTCTGCGCCAGCGCCTGCTCCGCGCGCGCCGCCAGCTGCTCGACGATCGCCGCCTGGTAGGACGCCGCCAGGTCGACGGCGCGCTCGCGCGCGCCGTCCTGCCCCAGCTCCCGCACGGCGTACAGCAGCGCCGTCTTGACCCCCGCGAAGGAGAAGTCGAGGCTGTCGGCGAAACGCTTGCGCCGCGCGGAGCCCACGCGGCGAGCGCGCTCGCCCGGCGATCCTGGGAACGCGAAGGACCGCGGGTCCCCCCCGGCGGCCAGCCGCTCGAGCGCCGCGCCGCCCGGGTAGCCGAGACCGAGCATCCTCGCGCCCTTGTCGAACGCCTCGCCGGCGGCATCGTCGAGCGCGCGGCCGAGCACCGTGAAGCCGTCGTGCTCGCTGACGAGCGCCAGCAGCGTATGCCCGCCGCTGGCGATCAGGCAGACGAACGGCGGCTCGAACGGCGGCTCGCGCAGCGGTTCGCCCTCATGATCATCGACGCCGTCGCCCGCCTGGGCGCGCGAATCGCCGGCGTCCCGCGCGCCGACCACGACGCCGGCGCCGGGGAGGAAGTTCGCGGCTACGTGCCCCTGCAGGTGATCGACGGGCGCGAACGGCAGCTCGCGGGCGGCCGCGAGCGCCTTGGCGGTGGACAGGCCGACGAGCAGTGCGCCCACCAGGCCGGGGCCCTGCGTGGCGGCGACGAGCTCGACCTGCTCGAGCGTCGCGCCGGCCCTGCTCAGCGCCTGCGCCACGATCGCGTTGACGAGCTCGAGGTGATGGCGCGAGGCGATCTCCGGCACCACGCCGCCGAAGCGCTCGTGCTGCTCCTGCGAGGAGATCACGTTCGAGCGCAGGCTCCCGTCCGCGTCGAGGACCGCCGCGCACGTGTCATCGCAGCTGGTCTCCAGCGCGAGGATCGTCAAATCGGTCCCACCCGCCCAGGGTTCGGCACGTCCGCCAGCGAGCCGGCGAGCGTGGCGGGCGTGCGCCACATCACCAGCGCGTCCTCGCCGTTGTCCTGGTAGTAGCGCCGGCGCATGCCAGCGGCGCGGAAGCCCTCCCGTTCATACAGATGGATCGCCACGTAGTTGGAGCGGCGCACCTCGAGCGTGAAGCGCGCGTGACTGTCGCCGACGCGCTCGTACAGCTCCGCCAGCATCGCCGACGCGAGCCCGCGTCGCTGGTGCTCGCTATCCACGGCCACGTTCATGACATGCCAGACGGTGTCGTAGCGCGAGCAGATCAGATACCCGACCAGCCGCCGCCCGGCCGCTCCGGCGCCGGGCTCGGCGACGGTCGCCGCCAGGCAGATGCCCGACTGCTTGGACAGCTCGAGCACGAACATCGCCAGCGACCACGGCGTCGGGAACACGCGCCGCTCGATCGCGATCACGTTCGGCAGGTCGGGGTAGCTGAGCCGGCGGACCTGCACCGAAGAGACCTGCTCCCCCTCCCCGTCCGGGGACGATGCGACGGGGTGTTGGGCGGAGGTTCGCTCGTTCATATCAACCGGCCCCTCCAGTTGCTGGCGTCCGCAAGGCTAGCTCGGCGTCCGGGCGGCGCCGGTAGTCGGGCACGATCTCCCCCACGCTCGCCGTCGACGCGAGCGCGCCGAGCTCGCAGATCGCGCCCGCGCTCACCAGATGCAGCGTCGAGGCGTCCGGCGGCGTGGCGATCGCGCTCCCCTGCAGCTGCTCGCGAAAGCGCACCGCGCCGTCGCCGACGGCCACCCAGCGCGATGGCGCCGCGGCGGCGGCGCGTGCGGCCTGCGCGATCACCCCCGACAGCTCCTCCGGCGCAACCGCGCGCGCGACTGCGAGCTCGCGCGGCACACCGTTCTCACCCTGCTCGTAGGCGGCCGCGAACGCCTCGCCGCGACGGGCGTCTATGACCGCGAGCACCGCATCGGGCTCGCCCACGGGCGCCGGTGGAGCGCCCGCGCCGAGCGCCACCGCCGCGAGCGCCCGCAGGCTCGATACCCCGACCGCCGGCAGCGACAGCGACTGCGCCAGGCCGCGCGCCGTGGCCACGCCCACGCGCAGCCCCGTGAACGTGCCCGGGCCGACGCCCACCGCGATCCGCTCGAGCTCGCGCCAAGCGACACCCTCGTCGGCGAGCAGCCGGTGGGCCATCTCCAGCAGCCGCGTCGCATGACCGGGGTGCGCTCCGGCGGGCGGATCGTCGCGCGCCTGCTTGGTGCGCCCGTCGGCGAGGCGCAGCGCGACGGCGGTCGCGCGCGTGGCGGTGTCGAAGCCGAGCACGATCATCGCGTTCGCGGCCGGTCGCGCTCGCTCGGCGTGGCCGGCGTGGCACTCGTCTGCTCCGAGCAGGAGGGCGAGAGCTCGTCGACCTCGATCAGGCGGCGATCGCCGCCGCCGTGGCTGAGGGTTACGCGCAGGCGCGCGCGCGCGAGCTCCGCGGCGGCGTCCTGCGGCCACTCCACGAACGCGATCCGTCCCGGACCGAGGTAGTCCGCCAGCAGGTCGGGGTCCTCGTGCTCGAGCCCCGCCAGCCGGTAGAGGTCCAGGTGCGAGACGCTCACGCCGCCGGTGCTGTAGCGGTGACCGATGCTGAAGGTGGGGCTGGTCACCGGGTCGCTCACGCCGAGCGCGCGGGCGGCGCCGCGCACGAGCGTCGTCTTGCCCGCGCCGAGCTCGCCCCGCACGAGCACCACATCGCCGTCCGCGAGCGTCGCCGCCAGCTCGGCGCCCAGCGATTCGGTCTGCGCGGGCGCGGTCGTTTCGACGGTGCGTGTGGCCACCCGGAGACTCTAAAGCCTGCGCATGTGTGCCCCGGCGCCGGACTGCGGCGCCACCCTCGTCGGCGTCGATGCCGCGCCGTTGACGAAAAAAGACCGGCCCGCGGGAGAATGTAGCGCGGGCCGGTCGTTTACTCCTGGAGGGATGGAGACAGGACCTTCATCGGCGGCCTTGCCGACTCACTTTAGGACCTGAGGCTAAATCTTCGACAAAGCCCCGATAAACCCCTCCTATGCAGGGAAGATTGCCGGCCAGGGCGGCTAGAACAGTCCGAGCTGATCGGGCTCTGAGCCGGCGGCGGCCTGCACCGGCGGGCCGCTCGCCAGCGCGTCCGTCGCAGCGAGCCCGTGCTCGCCGCCGGCCGGCTCCGCGGTCTCGGGGAGCTCCGGCACCTCCTCGGCGGGCGGCTGCTCCGGCGGCCCGAGCGCGAGCAGCTCCGGCAGACGGTGAAAGTCCTCGCGCAGCGTCTCGAGCATGCGCGGCGTGTACAGCGCCGCCGCCGGGTGGTAGATCGGGTACAGCCGCACGGCGCGCACCCCGAGCACGATCACCTCGGGCTGTCCGTGCAGGCGCGTAATCCCCGTCGGGTCGCCGCGCAGCAGCTTGGTCGAGAAGTTGCCCAGCGTGCAGATCGCCGTCGGCTGGATCAGCTCGACCTGGCGCAGCAGGTACTCCTGGCAGTTGTCGATCTCGATCGGCTGCGGGTCGCGGTTTCCGGGGGGGCGGCACTTCAAGACATTGCATATGAACACCTGATCTCGCGCGAGGCCGATCTCCTGCAGCAGCGTGTTCAGCAGCTGGCCCGCGCGCCCGACGAACGGCAGGCCCTGCTCGTCCTCGCTGGCGCCGGGGGCCTCGCCCACGAACATCAGCTCCGCGTCCGCGTTGCCGGCTCCGAACACGACCGTCTTGCGGGTGGCTGCCAGCTCCGTGCAGCGCGCGCAGCCGCGCGCCTGTGCGAGCAGCTCCTTGAGCGACTCGCGCCGCTCGGATGCCGATCGCTCGAACTCGCCGGAAGACATCGCGGCGGATGGTAGTTGCTGACGGCGAGGGGCCGCACGATCGCGCGTTGAGCGATGATCTGAGCATGGCCGCAGCCGGCGAGCACTCGGTGATGGCGCCGTTGGCCGGCGTCGTCGTGGCGATCGCGCACGAGCTGAAGGAGCGGGTTCACGCGGGCAGCGCGGTGGTGGTGCTGGAGGCGATGAAGATGGAGCACGAGGTGCTCGCGGAGATCGACGGCGTCGTGCTGAGCCTCGCGGTGGCGGTGGGCGACGCGGTGCAGGAGGGCCAGCTGCTGATGACGCTCGAAGCGGGCGAGCGCCGGGCGGCGGGCGAGACCCCGCGCCCGCAGGCATCCGCGAGCGGCGAGCGCGCGGACCTGCGCGCGGTGCGCGAGCGCCACGAGATCGGCCTTGACGCCGCGCGCCCGGACGCGGTGGCGCAGCGGCGCGAGCGCGGCCGGCGCACCGCGCGCGAGAACCTCGCGGACCTGCTCGACGCGGACACGTTCGTCGAGTACGGGCCGCTGCTGTTCGCCGCCCAGGAGGCGCGTCGCCCGCGCGAGGAGCTGATCGCGCGCACCCCCGCGGACGGCCTGGTGGGAGGCGTCGGTGAGATCGACGGGCGGCCGTGCGTGGCGATGTCCTACGACTACACCGTGCTCGCCGGCACGCAGGGCATGCGCAACCACGCCAAGAAGGACCGCCTGTTCGAGCTCGCCGAGCGTCGGCGTGTCCCGGTGGTGCTGTTCGCGGAGGGCGGCGGCGGGCGTCCGGGCGACGTCGACATGCCGATCGTCGCGGGCCTTGACTGCCGCGCGTTCGCGCTGTTCGCGCGCCTGTCCGGGCTGGTGCCGCTCGTGGGAATCGCCTCGGGCTACTGCTTCGCGGGCAACGCCGCGCTGCTCGGCTGCTGCGACGTGGTGATCGCGACCGAGGACGCGATCATCGGTATGGGCGGGCCGGCGATGATCGAGGGTGGCGGCCTGGGCGTGCACGCGCCGCAGGACGTCGGCCCAATCGACGTGCAGCACGCAAACGGCGTGGTCGACCTGCGCGCGACCGACGACGCGCACGCGGTGGCGCTCGCCAGGCGCTACCTGTCCTATTTCCGCGGCGCGCGCGAGCCGGGCGTCGTCCCCGACCAGCGGCTGCTGCGCGAGCTGATCCCCGAGCAGCGCAAGCGCGCCTATCAGGTGCGAACCGTCGTGCAGACGCTGTTCGACGAGGGCTCCGTGCTCGAGCTGCGCGACGGCTTCGGCGCGGGGATGATGACCGCGCTCGCGCGCGTCGACGGGCGCCCGCTGGGCGTGGTCGCGAACGACCCCACGCACCTGGGGGGCGCGATCGACGCCGACGGCGCCGACAAGGCCGCGCGCTTCATCGGGCTGTGCGACGCGTACGCGCTGCCCGTGCTGTTCCTATGCGACACGCCCGGCTTCATGGTCGGCCCCGACGCCGAGCGCACGGCCACCGTGCGCCACTTCGCGCGCATGTTCCTCGGCGGCGCCAACCTGACCGTGCCGATCGGCACGATCGTGCTGCGCAAGGGCTACGGGCTCGGCGCGCAGGCGATGGCCGGCGGGGGCTTCACCGCGCCGCTGTTCACGGTCGCCTGGCCGACGTCCGAGTTCGGCGGCATGGGCCTCGAGGGCGCCGTCAGGCTGGGGATGCGCCGCGAGCTCGACGCGATCGCCGACGAAGAGGAGCGCGAGCGCGTGTTCGCGCAGCTCGTCGCCGCCGCCTACGAGCGCGGCCAGGGCCTCAACATGGCCGCCTACGGCGAGATCGACGACGTCATCGACCCGGCGGACTCGCGGCGCTGGATCGCCACGCTGTTCGAGGAGCACAGCGGCGAGTGGTGGCGGCGTACGGGCAAGAAGCGACCGTTCGTGGACGCGTGGTGAGGGCTGCGAGAATGTGACGATGCTCGGAATCTTCTTTGGAGCGCTGGTGGTGTGGACCATCGCGATGGTGCTGGCAGGCCGATGGCTGCGGAAGAAGGGCACCGAAATGCAAAGAGGAGGAAAACGCGCTAAGTAGGCGGGGTGCCCCGCCCTATGGCATCGACGCACAACGCTACCCCTCCCCCTTTGCGATGCTCGAGGTTCTAACGTCCGCAAGCAGTAGGTCATCGGGGTTGCGGCCGTGCTCGCCGGGGAACCCGGGGGGCAGGTTGCCCGACGCCCCGATGACCAGACCATGATAAAGGTATAGTTGACAAACCTTAAGTGCCCTCACCGGGAGAGCACTCCGTGGCGGGGAGTCTGCGCGGCGTCGGCTTCTGACCGCTTCCACCGAGCACGGATGGCCGCGTGTTCACGCTCGAATGCAGCCGTTTCGCGCTGAACACGGTTGAAGGTCGACTCCAGTTGCGGGCTCAAGGGCTGCGCGCGGGGCGTCGGGAAGGCGCTTTCGACCAGCGCCGGACCGAGACTCAGACCCATCGCGAGCACGAACCCCGACACGAAGATCACAAGACCGCCCTGGATGCGAGCCCACCGGCCGTTGCGGCTGAGCACGACGAGACCGAACAGCATTCCCACGGACGGCAGCAGCACAGCGAACAGATAGGCAACGAACACCAGCAGCAGCGGCCGGCCAGGCCGCTGCTCAGCCCCCGATCCCAGCCTCGACGCCAACGAGCCACCTGAGGCGGACGCACCCATACGATCACATCGGCGAAAACCGGACGGCCATTGAGGTTGCCATCGCCGGCCTGGCCTCATGTATGTGACATCGAGCACACAGGGCCGACGCGCCTTTGACATCCCGCCACGGCATGTATCATTTTCCCACAGGCCGTCAACGGGCATGCTCGAGATGGACCTGACGCAGCACCCGCTGGAGATCTGAAGTCGCGCCGGTATCCGTAGGGAACTGGACCGAAACCGATGAGAACCCACCCCCCGACCCTGCACTGCGCATGAAGACCGTGCGCACGGTCGCCGAGCTGTGCGAGGCGCTTGCGCTCGCGCGCCGCGAGGGCCTGACGATCGGCCTCGTGCCGACGATGGGCGCGCTCCACGAAGGCCACCTGTCGCTCGTGCGCCGAGCGCGCGAGGACTGCTCAGTTGTGGTCGTGTCCCTGTTCGTCAACCCCGCCCAGTTCAACGAGCGCGCCGACCTGGAGCGCTATCCGCGCCGCGAGTGCGACGACGCCGAGCTCGCGGCGACGGCGGGCGCCGACGTGCTGTTCGCTCCGTCCGTCGACGAGGTGTACCCGCCCGGCTTCGCCACCAGCGTCGAGGTCCTCGGCGTGACCGAGCGACTGGAGGGGGTGCATCGCGGCAGCGAGCACTTCCGCGGCGTCGCCACCGTCGTGACCAAGCTGCTTTGCATGGCCCTGCCGGACATCGCCTACTTCGGCCAGAAGGACGCTCAGCAGGTGGTCGTCATCCGCCGGCTGGTCGCCGACCTGAACCTGCCCGTGCGGATCGAGGCGCTGGCGACCGTGCGCGAGCCCGACGGCCTGGCGATGTCAAGCCGCAACGCGCTGCTCGCCCCGGACGAGCGCTCCCGCGCGCTGGCGCTGCCCGCCGCCCTCGCGGCCGCGCGCGCGCTCACGGCCACGGGCGAGCGCTCGGCCGCGGCGCTGCTCGACGCCGCCCACGAGGCGATGCGCCCGTTCGGCGTCGAGCCGGAGTACCTGGCGCTCGTCGACCCGCATACCCTCGAGCCGCTCGACACGCTCCCCCTCCCGGGAGGATGCGACGGGCGCGCGCTGCTGGCGCTCGCCGCGCGGATCGGCGAGGTCCGCCTGATCGACAACGAGATCCTGCACGCACCCACGGCAGCGAGCACCAGTCAACCGCTCCCACGAAAGGCGACCACATGCAGCGCGTGATGCTCAAGTCCAAGATCCACCGGGCGACGGTCACCGATTGCGACCTGCACTACGTCGGCTCGATCACCATCGACCCCGAGTTGCTGCAGGCCGCGGACATTCTCGAGCACGAGCAGGTGCACGTCCTGGACATCGACAACGGTGCGCGCTTTGAGACCTACACGATCGCCAGCCAGCGCGGCTCGGGCGACATGCGGGTCAACGGCGCCGCCGCCCGGCTGGTGCACCGCGGCGACACGATCATCGTCGTCTCCTACGGCTCCTACGAGGAGGCCGAGCTGGAACGCTACGAGCCCCGTGTGGTGCACGTCGAGGCCGACACCAACCGCATCATCACGATCGACGAGCAGGTGGCGACCCTGCTCTCCTGATCGAGTCCCGCCCGCCCGTCAACCGGCAGTCAGAGAGGAAGCACGCATGTCCAGTCACCCCATCATCCAGGCACCTTCCGACCCCAGCCGCCTGCCGATGACGCTGCCGCTGCTGATCGAGAAGAAGCGGCTTGGCGAACCGATCGTGATGGTCACCGCCTACGACTACCCCAGCGCCCGCGCCGCCGAGGCCGCCGGCGTCGACCTGGTGCTCGTGGGCGACTCCGCCGCCACGACCGTGCTCGGCTACAGCGCCACCACGCCCGTCGAGCTCGACGACATGCTCGTGCTCGCGCGCGCCGTGCGCCGCGGCCTGCGCTCCCCGCTGCTGATCGGCGACCTGCCGTTCGGCTCCTATGAGGTCTCCGACGAGCAGGCGATCACGACCGCCATGCGCATGATCAAGGAGGCCGGCTGCGAGGCCGTCAAGCTCGAGGGCGGCGGCGAGAGCTCCGTGCGCCGCGCGCGCGCGATCATCGGCGCGGGCATTCCCGTGATGGGCCACGTCGGCCTCACGCCGCAGACCGCCACCGCGCTCGGCGGCTGGAAGGCGCAGGGACGTACGGCCGGCGCAGCCGCGCGCATCGCGCAGGAGGCACAGGCGCTGCAGGACGCGGGCTGCTTCGCGCTCGTGTTCGAGGCGATCCCCAGCGCCGTCACCGAGGAGCTGATGGGGCTGCTGGAGATACCCGTGATCGGCATCGGCGCGGGGCCCGCCACCGACGGCCAGGTGCTCGTCTTCCACGACCTGCTCGGCATCCGCGACGGGCTCGGCGCGCGCTTCGTCAAGCGCTACGCCAACCTGCAGCAGGAGATGAACGACGGCGTCGGCGCATACGCCCAGGACGTGCGCGCGCGCCGCTACCCCGGACCCGAGCACAGCTACTCGATCAATCCCGCCGAGCTCGCCGAGCTGCGCGCGCTGCTGGGCTGAGAGCAGTCGCTGTTGGAGGCGTCGCCGTAGCGCTCAGCGGATGACGCTGAACCCGCTCGTCACAGCACGGCTGGACTTGCCCGCCGCACCGCGGGCGACCGCCAGCAGCCGGTAGCTGCCGCGAGGCAAGGGCCGGTGGTTCACGCGGCCGGTGAAGTGCAGCTTGACCGAGCCGCCGCTGTCCGCGTGGGTGAAGCTGCCGAGGGTCACATACCTCGGGCAGCGCCGCAGGCGCCCCTTGTGATGGCGCGGGGCCTTCGCCTGACAGCGCTTGCCGACGCGGAAGCCCTGGCGCACGCTCTGCACGGTCAGCGTCGTGAGCGCCGCTGCGCTGTCGGAGTACACGATCGTCGCCCCGCGGCCCTTGCGGGTCACGCCCAGGCTCGCGCCCTTGCCCGGTTCGGCACGCAGGCTCGACGGGCGAACCGCCAGCCCGCTCAGCTCCGGCGCCATCGGCGGAGGCGCCTTCGCAACTGGGGTGGTGGTGAAGGTCCGGTCGAGTCCGAAGCTGGTCCCGTCTGGGTTCACGGCGACCGCGCGGTAGTGGTAGAGGGTTCCGGGCGTGAGGCCGGCGAGCGCCGTCGAGAACGCGAAGCCCGTCGCGCCCGCCGCGAGCGGCCCCGGGATGGTCTTCAATCCGTATGCGTTGCTCGGGCCGTACTGGAAGTAGACGGTGCCTGCCAGCACGTCGGGGTTCGTGGCGGAGCCGGCGACGGTCGCGGCCGTCGATCCGACCGCGCTCGCCGGCGAGGTCGCCACCGCAGGCGGCGCCAGCTCGAACGCGCCGATGTCGCACGCCAGACCCTGCGGACGCGCCACGCCGCGCGCGTCGGTGCTCGGGCATCCCGACGCCGAGCCGGCGTCGAGCGCAGGGCTGCCCGGCGAGATCGCCTCGGTCTCCAGGGCTCCGCCGTTTTCGTGCAGCGGGCCGAGCAGGGGGTTGGCGTTGACGAGGTCGCCAGGCTTGTGGAAGGTGCACTCATCCCGACTATCGAGGTTGTTGCCCAGCGATTCCACGCCGCCGGCACAGTTCTCGACGCCCGCCGGTCCCGCGCCTGCGTTGACGATCGTGTCGCGGACCTGCGTATGTTCTTCGGAGTACAGATCTCCCCCGCCGCTGGACGCCCCCGAGCCTTCGACCGCGTTGGCGTCGAGCGTCGCGCTCGTGAGCGTGAGCGGCTGTTCTTCGCCGGCCGTCCACAACCCCCCGCCCTGCGCGATCCCGCCGCTGGAGGCGCGCGCGGCATTGCCCGCGACCGTCGCGTTGACGATCGAGAGCGTCGCTTCTTCTGTGGTCAGGTACGCCGCCCCACCCTTGGCGATGCCACCAGCCGCCGTACCGCTCGTGCCACCCGCCGCGAGTACCAGGTTCGCCGTCGCCGTAAGCCCCGCGATCGAGGTCGGCACGCCCGTTTCGATGAACAGCCCCCCGCCCTTGGCGACCCCGCCGGCGGTTTCACCGGGCCCCGCCGACGCGTCCGCGACGTTTTCGCTGGCGGTGACCACTCCGAAGCTGGTGGGAGCAGGTCCGTTGGGAACCGTGTAAATAGCGCCGCCCTTCGCGACCCCGCCAGCCTGTTCTTTACTGGGGACGCCCTGCCCTCCGCGTGCGTCGGCCTTGTTCCCGGTGAAGCTGACGGAGGCGAGCGTCAGCGCGTCCGAGCTCACGCCGCCGCCCTTCGCGACCCCGCCGCCTCCGCCGCTTCCGCCGTCCGCGCTCACGGTGTTTTCGCTCACCGTCGTGTTCACCAGGCTCAGCGAGCCCGAGACTTCGGCGATCCCACCGCCCCTCGCGACACCCCCCGATTTGCCGGGTTCGCCGTCCGCGCTCGCCCGGTTGTGCGTCACGACGTCGTCTTCCAGCGTGAGGCTCGCATGTTCGTCGAACACGCCGCCCCCTTCGGCGATACCGCCGGGTTCTTCGACCAGGCCATCGCGGATCGTCACGCCCGTGATCGTCGCAGCCGTCGTGTTGCCGCTCACGTGCAGCACGCGCGAGTTCGCGCCCGCACGCAGGATCGTGGTGGCCGGGCCTGCGCCAGCGATCGTGAGGCTCTTTTCGATCGCCAGTTCGCCGCTCGTGAGTGTGTACGTGCCCGCCGGCACGACGATCACTTCGCCGGGGGCGGCCGCGTTGATCGCCGCGCGCAGCGATCCGGGACCGCTGTCGTTGGTGTTGGCCACGGTGCTCGCGTCGGCATCCGCCGTCACGATCGCCAGCACCGCCGCCGCAAGCGCGAAGGCCATACTCAGACGCACCCCCCGATCCACGGTGCACACAATACCCGGCGGCCGGCCGGCCCGACAAGTTAGGCGAGCGGCTGGCCGTAGTGCTCTGAGAACGCGAACTCCTCGACCGGCTTGCGCGCCAGGCGCGTGGGCCAAGGATCGGCGCGGTATCCGACGCCGATATGCGCCGCCAGCGCCACCTCCTCCGGGATCCCCAGCAGCCGCTTCACGTCCGCCTCCGCGGGCACCAGCAGCGTCGTCATCGCCGCGCCCAGGCCCTCCGCGCGCAGCGCCAGCAGGATGTTCTGCACGAACGGGTAGATGGACGCGCCACCGACGATGCTCTGACGCGGCAGCGACGCGTCGGTGACCGCGAGGTCGGGCAGGCGCACGCCCACCACCAGGTGGACCGGCACCTCATGCAGACGCTCGGCGTACTCGTCCGCGCCCTGCACGCGGCGCACTGTGGCCGCGTCGAACGCCTGCGGATCGGCGAGCACGCCGGCGCCGCCGGCGCTCTCCAAGTAGGCGCGCCAGCCCGGCAGGTACAGGTCGCGCAGCGCAACACGCAGCTCGGGATCCCGCACGACCACCACGCGCCAGCCCTGGCGGTTGCCGCCGCTGGGGGCGAAGCGGGCGTTCTCGAGCACGCGCCGGAGGGTCTCACTGGGGACGGGATCGGGCGTGAAGCGCCGGGTCGTGGGCGCGCAGCGCATCGCCTTGTAGAGGTCCACCCATCGCAGCCTAGCTGGCTACCGCTCCGCCGGGCTGCATTGATATCGGAGTCAGCGAGTCCGATACTCGATCCGCCGCAGCACCTTCGCAGGTGCTCCCGCGGCGATCGAGAACGCTTCGATGTTGCGCGTGACGACGCTGTTCGCGCCGATCACACAGCGCTCGCCGATGCTCACGCCGCTGGTCACCACCACGTTGGCCCCCAGCCAGCAGTTATCGCCGATGCGCGTCGGTCCCTTGCTCTCGAAGCCCTGCCAGGTGATCGGCTTCTCCGGATCGTCGTGGCGGTGGTTCGCGTCCGAGACGAAGCAGCCGTTCGCGAGCATGCAGTGATCGCCGATCTCCACCAGCTCCTGTGCGGCCACCATCACGCCCATGTTCAAGAACGTGCCCGCGCCGATCCGCACCCGCGCGGCACCCGGCGCCGTGATCCACACCCCCGGCTCCAGCAGCGTCCCCGCGCCGATCTCCAGGCGCCCCTCGCGCAGCGCCTCCAGCACGTTGCCGTGCACCGGCCAGCGCACGAAAGCCTCCCTGCGCATCAGCTCCCAGTGGATGCGCGCACGGTTCCACGGCAGCGAGTTGCGCTCGTACCAGCGCCACTTCTGCGCCCACAACCTGGCTTGACGCGCGAGCTCGGACGCGTTCGTGTGGCGCTCGGCGACGGTGCTCGGGCGCTCCGCGTCGTGCGCCGACCCACCCACGGCTCTAGGCGGCGACCTTCGCCCTGCGCCTGCGCTTCGGAGCGCCGCCCTGCTTGGCTGCGGCGCGGCTGACAGCCGGCGTGAGCAGACCCGCCAGGAACTGCCCGGTGTGCGACGCCGGCTCCGCAGCCACCTCCTCCGGGGTGCCCGTCGCGATCGCCATGCCGCCCTCCTCCCCGCCCTCCGGGCCCATGTCGATCAGCCGGTCCGCGCTCTTGATCACGTCCAGGTTGTGCTCGATCACCACCACGCTGTTGCCCTGATCGACCAGCCGTTGCAGCACCGTAAGCAGGCGCTGCACGTCCGCGAAGTGAAGGCCCGTGGTCGGCTCGTCCAGGATGTACAGCGTCCTGCCCGTCGCCACCTTCGACAGCTCCGTCGCCAGCTTCACGCGCTGGGCCTCGCCGCCCGAGAGCGTCGTCGCCGGCTGGCCCAGGCGCACGTAACCGAGCCCCACCGCCTCCAGCGTCTCCAGACGCCTGCGGACCTTCGGGATGTGCTCGAAGAAATGCAGCGCCTCCTCGACCGGCATGTCCAGCACGTCCGCGATGCTCCTGCCCTTGAAGCGCACCTCCAGCGTCTCGCGGTTGTAGCGCTTGCCGTGGCACTGTTCGCACGGCACGTACACGTCCGGCAGGAAGTGCATCTCGATCTTGATCTGCCCGTCCCCGCGGCACACCTCGCAGCGACCGCCCTTCACGTTGAAGCTGAAGCGTCCCGGCTTGTAGCCGCGCGCGCGCGCCTCCTGCGTCTTCGCGAACAGGTCGCGGATCACGTCGAACAGGCCCGTGTACGTCGCCGGGTTCGAGCGCGGCGTGCGCCCGATCGGCGACTGGTCT
>Ga0208565_1001447_pt1 | contig 13982 bp, 14 predicted proteins | sample Sb_taG_7_FD_187706 | JGI IMG/M metagenome (GOLD analysis project Ga0208565, IMG submission 187706) | Peat soil microbial communities from Weissenstadt, Germany - Sb_50d_2_FS metaG (SPAdes) (version 2) | ecosystem: Environmental > Terrestrial > Soil > Wetlands > Peat | place: Germany...
CCAAGGCCTGCTCGTGCTGAGCGCGGGCACCTACGGCAATGTCGTGCGGCTACTTCCCCCGCTGGTGATCCCCGACGACCTCCTCGACGAAGGCCTGGGGATCCTGGAGGCGGCGGTGTCCGCCCCCTGAAGGTCAGTCCGTGGCGGCGGCGGCGACCGTCAGGGTCGAGCCGGCTCGTCGGGCCACGGCGGCGGCGACCCCATGGGCGGCTCCCCGAGGTCCAGCTCCCGAAGGGAGTGCTCGAGGACGAGCTCGGACAGCTCGGCCGCACTGGCGTCGAGGATCCGGGTGTTGAGCGCCAGGCGGCGGGCCTGGGCCTGGGCATCGGCGAACTGGTCTTCGAGCCGCCGGCGGCGGCGGCGCCAGTGCAGGATCCCTGCGGCCGCGGCGCAGCCCAACAGCAACACCTCCGCGCCCAGCGCGAACGCCAGGGCCGTGGTCACCCCCCCACCCCCATCAAGACCAAGCGTACTTCGAATCGGCCGACTTCGACTCGAGCGGCGGAGTCAGTCCTCGGGAGTGGGCACCACGAGGACCGGCACCGTCGAGCGGTGCAGGAGCTTGTGGGGTACCGAGCCCAGGATGGCGCCCATGATGGGGCGCTCACCGCTCCCGCCCACCACGATGACCCGGGCACGGCGTTCGAGCGAGGCCTCCAGCAACGATTCCACGGGGCGTAGCGCAGCCACGATGGGCTCCGCCGCCACGGACGGGTCGAGGGCCTTCGCCTCCTTGACCGCCTCGGCGAGATGGTCGCTCCCGATCTTCTCCAGCTGGTTCTTGTAGTCGGCGGTCTCCCCGCCCATCGGGTTCGGCTCGTACCCGAACACGATGGTGAGCGGCGCGTCGAAGGCTCCGGCGACGGTGACCGCCACCCGCAGGGCCGCCTTGGACCCCTCCGAGCCGTCGTAGCCGAGGACGACGTCGCCGGCCATCAGTCGGTCACCGGGACGACGCCAGGGGTGAGAGGCGGCGCGGGACTGTCGACCCCAGCGGCGGTCTCACGGTCGCGTTGGAAGAACTCGGGGTGCCGGACCCTCCAGAAGAGCATGAGTGGAACTCCGATCAGCAAGAGACCGATGCCAAGGACGACGGGCGGTCCGAGGCCCTTCTTCACATAGAGGTGCCAGTGGAAGATGTGGAAGCTGAAGTGGATGAACGGGAGCCACGCCTGGCCGGTGATGAACGAGTTCTCCGGGTTCGAGTAGTAGAAGATGGCGACGAAGAAGATGCCGGTCAGGATGACGGCGCCGAGCAGCGGAGCCAAGCCGATGAACACGAAGTTCTTCACGCTCTTGAAGAGATGGCGCCGGTAGTAGAAGACGCAGGCGAACCCCGTCATCCCGTAGTAGAAGGCGATGCCGAACCCCAGGGCCGAAATGGAGTTGCCCAGGACGTCGTTGGGGCTCACGATGGTCAGCGTCACGTACCACACGATGGAGATCGCCCCGAAGATCAGCGTCGAAAAGCTGGGCGAGAGGTATCTGGGGTGGATGTCGGCGAAGCGCCGGGGGAATGCCCGGTGCACGGCCATCGACAACGAGGATCGCGCCGCAGGCAGGATGGTGGTCTGGGTCGACGCCGACGCCGAGGTGAGCACGGCGATGATGAGAAGCTTGTCCCACGGCGAGCCGAGCACGTCCTTCGACAGTGCGCCGAGGATGTCGTTCGAATTGTTGGTGAGGAAGTTTGCGCCGTGGAACGACTGGGCGGCGATGGCGACGATCACGTAGATGGCAAGGAGGATGAGAGTCGAGAGCAGTGCGGCACGCCCCGGTGTGCGCCTGGCGTCCTTGGCCTCCTCGTTGACGGTGACGGCGGTGTCCCACCCCCAATAGAGGAAGACGGCGACGAGCATCCCCGCCGACAGTGCTCCCACCGACGAGATCTTGAAGGGATCGAGCCAATTGAACGACGGGCGGATGCTGTGCGCGACGCCACCCCCGTACACCTTGGCGAGCGCCACGATCGAGAAGATGACGAGGATGACGAGCTCCGCGCCCAGCAGGGCCACCTGCGTCCGGGCCGAAAGCTCGATCCCGATGTAGCAGATGGCGGTCATCACGACGATCCAGATGACCCCTACGAAGGTGACCCAGAACCCTCCCGGGTTGTTGGCGATCCCGTGGGCACCGAACAGTGAGAAGGTGTACTGGCCGGCGATCGAGCTCAAGCTGGGCATGACCACGAGGTCGGTCACGAGGATTCCCCAGCCCGCCATCCACCCCGTCTTCGGGCCCATGGACCGGGTCACCCACGTGAAGGTGGTGCCGCAGTCGGGGTCGGCCCGGTTCATGTAGTAGTAGGCGGCGGCGATGAACAGCATGGGCACGAACGCCAGCAACATGACCGAGGGGGCGAAGATGGTGACCGCGGCGGTCACGAAGCCGAGCGAAGCGGCGATGCTGTAGGCGGGGGCGGTCGAGGCCACCCCGATGACGAGACTCGAGACCATGCCGAGGGCGCCGGACTTGAGCCCCTTGCCCCCCGATTGTTCGCCGGTAGGTCTGGCGCCGAGCTCCCCGGAGTCTGCGGTCGTCGTCGTCAATTGACCCCTCCCCCGCTGTGCTGCGAGCATATTCGCAGAGAAAATGCCCGCTGACAAGCAATCTCGTTGCATAATGGGCACAACGGCTGCGGATTCGCAGGCAGATTCCGGATGTCCGAACGGGGTACCGGCCGGAGCGCGGTGGGAGGGACTCGAGGGCAATGACCGACGCCAAGGACCACGACACGCCACAGGCGGGCGCCGACGACGAGCGGCTCAGCGCCCGGGCTCGGGAGCTGTTCGCCGAGGAGTTGGCGGTCCTCGTGGAGGCGACCCCGGGATCGCGCCGTCTGTACGAGCGGGCCCGCAAGACACTGCCCCTCGGGGTGGCCTCCTCGTTCCAGGCGGCCGACCCCTACCCCATCTACCTGGCGCGCGGCCTGGGGGCCGAAGTCTGGGACGTCGACGGTCGGGGATACGTCGACTTCCACAACGGCTTCGGGTCGACCGCGGCAGGCCACGCCCATCCGCGCGTGGTGGCGGCCATCGAAGGGGCGGCGCGGTCGGGCACGCAATTCGCGGTGACGACCGAGGCGGCGGTCACGTTGGCAGAGGAGCTGTGCCGACGCTTCCGGCTCGAGCGCGTCCGGTTCACCAACTCCGGGACCGAGGCGACCATGGACGCCATCCGGCTGGCGCGGGGGGTGACGGGCCGAGACGCCATCTGCAAGATCGAGGGCGCATACCACGGCCATCACGACACCGTCATGTTCTCGGTCGCTCCCAGCCTCAACCTCATCGAGGCCACCGAGCACACGGGCCTCAACCCGCCGGCATCGAAGGGCATCCCGGTGGAGATGCGCAAGTGGACCCTCGTCGTCCCCTACAACGACCTGGGGGCCCTCGAGCGCATCTTCGCCGAGCGCGCCGAGGAGATCGCCTGTTTCATCCTCGAGCCCGTGATGATGAACATCGGCATCGTGCTGCCCCGGCCCGGCTACCTCGAGGGCGTACGCGAGCTGTGCACCCGCCATGGGGTCGTGCTCATCTTCGACGAGGTCAAGTGCGGCGCCACCATCGCGGCGGGCGGAGCGATCGAGCGCTTCGGGGTCCAGCCCGACCTGGCGTGCTTCGCCAAGTCGATCACGGGAGGTGTCGCCGCGGGGGCCTTCGGGGGCCGGGCCGACCTCATGGAGGAGATCGGCAAGGGAATCGCCCAACAGGGGACGTTCAACGGAAACCCGCTGGCGGCCGCGGCCGGATTGGCGTCGCTGACCGAGGTGCTCACCCCGGAGGCCTACGAGCACTTCAAGCAGATGGGAAGCCGCCTGGCCGAAGGGTGTGCCCAGGCCATCGCCGCCCACGACATCCCGGCCCACGTCATCGACCTGGGCTGCAAGGGGTGCGTCTCGTACCGGCGCCAACCCCTGGTCGACTACCGGAGCTTCCTCGACACCGACGAGGACCTCTTCAACGCCTCGTGGGCGTGGCTCGTGAACCGGGGCGTCTTCATGACACCGGGAAACGAGGAGCAGTGGACACTGTCGGTGCAGCACGAGGCGCGCCACATCGACCGGTTCATCGACGTCTTCGGCGAGTTCTGCGCCGCCGTCGCAGGATGAGGAGAAGGCAACGTGGCGCTCAAGGCCGCTCAGCGTCCTAGGGCGTCGCGTATCCGGAATCCCACGCCCGCCACCGCCAGCAGCGACGGGACCTGCGCGGGCCACGGCAGGGCTGGCCAGGGTCGTCCGGCGAACGCGGGCAGGCTGCCCGAGCCGCAAAGCCACCGTCCCACGGCCCGGCCGAAGTGGATGGAGAGCGCCACACCGCTGCCGCAGTACCCCATGGCGTACACCACGCCCGAACCGGGATGACGGCCCACATGCGGAAAACGGTCGGCGGTGAGCGCGACCTGTCCTCCCCAGGCACGATCGACACGCACACCGGCGAGCTGCGGATGGATCGCCACCATGGCCGAGTGGAGCAGGTCGCGCGACCTCTCGACCGTCGTGGGCGCCAGCGAGGTCCTACCCCCGAAGAGGACCCGGCTGCGGTCGGGCGACAGGCGCCAGTAATGCAGGAAGTTCCTCGTGTCGAAGAACATCCGGGCATGGGGGTTGACCGATGCCGCCACGTCGGGCTCGAGGGTCTCGGTGGCGATCATGTAGCTCCCGACGGGGAGGATGCGTCGCCCCAACCACCGCAGGAGCCTGCCGTCGGTCGTGCCGTTGGTCGCCACCACGACCTCGTCGCTGCGCAGCGCACCCCGGGAGGTCTCGAGCTCGAATCCCTGACCGCGCCGCTGCAGCCCCAGGACGGTGGTCGCCCCATGGAGCGCGGCGCCGGCGCCGGCCGCGGCCCGAGCCAGGCCGGCCGCCAACTTGGCGGGATGGAGACCGGCGCTCCGCTCGACGAGGAGGCCCCCGAAGAACCGGCCCGAGCCGATCTCCGAACGCAGGTCGGCGACGGTGAGGACCCGGGCCCCCTCGCCGATCGAGGTGTAGGCGTCGGCCACGGCGCGCTGGGCGGCGGCGACTCGAGGATGGTGGGCCAGCTCGATGTGACCGCAACGTTGCCAGTCGAAATCGATGCCGAGCTCGGGGGCGAGGGCGTCCACCCCCTCGAAGGCCTCCACCGTCTCGTCCCAGAGATGTCGCCCGTCGGGCATGCGCAGGAAGTCCGACACCGGGTGCTTGCCGCCGGGGTGGGCCATGCCACCGTTGCGACTGCTCGCCCCCGACACGATGTCGTCACGATCCAGGACCACGACATGGCGACCACCCCGGGAGATCTCGAGGGCGGCGGCCAACCCCGTGTACCCGCCTCCCACGACCGCCACGTCGACCGCCTCCGGCAGGGGCGACGGTGCGGGCCGGGGGAGCTCGACACCGTCCCACCAGTACGGCACCGCCTCGTACTCCGGCGTCACGGGGGCGACCTGGACCACGGGGCAAGGCTCGCACCCCCCAGCGCACCGGACAACCGCGCACCGGACAACCGCGCACCGGACAACGACGGACTGCGGCTGTGAGACCCGAGGGCAGGGTCGTGCTCGACGATCTCGACAAGCGGATCATCGAGCAGCTCCAGCAGGACGGACGGCGCCCCTACACCCAGATCGCGCCGGCGGTGGGCCTGTCGGAGGCCGCCGTACGCCAACGCGTGCAGCGCCTCGTCGACTCCGGCGTCATGCAGATCGTGGGCGTCACCGACCCCAAGATGATCGGCTTCGGCCGCCAGGCCATGATCGGGTTGACGGTCGAGGGAGACACGAGAAAGGTCGCCGACGCCGTGGCGGCTCTGGCCGAAGTCGTCTACGTGGTCCTGACGGCGGGATCTCTCGACGTGCTCGTGGAGGTCGTGGTCGAAGACGACGAGCACCTCCTCGAGCTGCTCAACGACAAGATCCGCGCCATCGACGGTGTGCGCGACACCGAGACGTTCCTGTACCTCCGCATCCACAAGGAGACCTATGCATGGGGCGCACCGTGAGCGAGGAGGCCGACCGGCTCCAGGCCGCGGCCCGACGTCACCTGTGGATGCACTTCACCCGCCTGGGAGGCTACGAGGACAGCGACATCCCCATCTTCACCACAGGATCGGGAACCCGCCTCTACGACGTCCACGGCCGCTCGTTCCTCGACGGCCTGGCCAGCCTGTTCGTCGTGCAGGCCGGTCACGGCCGGGCCGACCTCGCCGAGGCGGGGCGGCGCCAGGCCCAGGAGCTCGCCTACTACCCCATCTGGTCGGCGGCGCACCCGACGGCCATCGAGCTGGCCACCCGGCTGGCGGAGCTCGCTCCGGGTGATCTCAACCGGGTGTTCTTCACCAGTGGCGGGTCCGAAGCCGTCGAGTCGGCATGGAAGCTCGCCCGCGCCTACTTCAAGGCGATCGGTCAACCGCAACGGACCAAGGCCATCGCCCGCCACCTCGCCTACCACGGCACGACCATGGGCGCCCTCGCCCTGACGGGTCTGCCCGCGCTGCGCGAGCAGTTCGAGCCGGTCATGCCCGGCGCCGTGCACGTCGCCAACACCAACCGCTTCCGGTCCCCGTTCGGCCCCGAGGTGGCGGCCGACGACGACCGGTTGGCGCAAGCGTGCGCGGGCGCCATCGAGAGCGCCATCCTGGCCGAAGGGCCCGAGACGGTGGCGGCGGTGTTCCTCGAGCCCCTGCAGAACACCGGAGGGTGCTTCGTTCCACCCCCGGGCTACTTCGCCCGGGTGCGCGACATCTGCGACCGCCACGGCGTCCTGCTCGTCTCCGACGAGGTGATCTGCGCCTTCGGCCGCCTCGGCACCTGGTTCGGCGCCGACCGCTACGGATACCAGCCCGACATGCTCACCTTCGCCAAGGGGGTGACGTCGGGCTACGCGCCGCTGGCCGGGGTGTTGTGCCGCGACTTCCTGGCCGAGCCCTTCCTGGAGCCCGGCGCCAGTTTCAGCCACGGCATCACCTTCGGAGGCCACCCCGTGTCGTGCGCGGTGGCGCTCGCCAACCTGGAGGTGCTCGAGGGCGAGGGCATCATCGACCACGTGGCGGCCATGGGGCCGTCCCTGGGGGCCCGCCTCGAGTCCTTGCGCGACATCCCGATCGTGGGCGACATCAGGGGGGACGGCTTCTTCTGGGCGATCGAGCTGGTGAAGGACCCCGACCACCCCGAAGTGCGCTTCACCCCCGAGGAACGCTCCGCGTTGGTGCGGGGCGTGGTGGCGCCGCGGCTGTTCGAGGAGGGCCTGGTGTGCAGGGCCGACGACCGCGTCGACCCGGTGGTGCAGCTCTCGCCCGTCCTGGTGTGCGGTGACGACGAGCTCGACGAGATCGAGGCGACGCTGCGCGTCGTGCTCGGCGAGGCCACGACGCACCTGTCTCTGCGCTAGCCCTCGGCAGGCCTCAGGCAGCGGGCGATTCGCCGAGGCCCGTCCGGCGGGCCTCACTACACTGGCGCCCGTCGACGGCGGCCCGAGCGCTGTCGAGCCATCTGTCGGACGCGTGTGAGGAGGCCCGTGGACCCCGCCGAGATCCTGTCCATCTGTCAGGTCAAGTACGCCTATTTCCGCCTGCTCGACATGAAGCGCTTCGCCGAGCTCGGAGAGCTGCTCACAGAGGACGCCACCACCGCCTACCAGTCCGGCGAGCTGCACCACGACGGCCGGGACGCCGTGGTGGCGTTCCTGCAGGAGTCGCTCGGGGACCCCGGGATCGTCACGATGCACAACGGGCACCATCCCGAGATCGAGCTCACCGGCTCGGACAGCGCCACCGGCAGGTGGTACCTCGAGGACCGGGTGATCGTCCCCGCCCACGACTTCGAGCTGCACGGCACGGCACTGTACGACGACCGGTACGTCAAGGTCGGGGGAAGGTGGAAGATCTCGCACACCGGGTACGAGCGCATCTACGAAGAGCATCTCCGCTACTCGAGTGGAGAGGTGCGCTCCATCCGGGCCGCCGGCCAGACGACGACCTTCTGACCGACCCGGCGCTCAGGGGACGAGGACCACCTTGCCCGTGACCGTCCGGTCGAGGAGGGACGCCATCACTGCGGCGGCCTCGTCGAGGGGACGCTGGGAGGGTTCGACAGGGTGCAGGCGACCGCTCTGGACCATCTCGATGAGCTCTCCGAGCATGGAGCGGTGGCCCTCGGGATCGCGCATGGCCCAGGCCCCCCAGTCCACACCCACCAGGGTGCGGTTGTTGAGCAGCACCTGGTTGAGGGGGATCGAGGCGATCGGGCCCGACGCGAACCCGATGACGCAGAACCTCCCGAACGTCCTGGTGGCGCGCAACGCGGGCTCGCTGTGCCGCCCTCCCACGGGGTCGACGACGACGTCCACCCCACCGCCGGTGAGCGCGCGCACGCGCGCCTTGAGGTCCTCGCGCTCGTACTCGACCGTGGCGAGCGCCCCCATACCGCGAGCAGCGTCGAGCTTCTCCGCACTCGACGCGGCCGCCACGACCTGGGCCCCGAGCGCGACGGCGACGTCCACGGCCGCCAATCCGATGCCACCCCCCGCCCCCAGGACGAGCACCCATTCGCCCTCGCTCACGGTGATGCGGCGCGCCAGGGCGAACCACGCCGTGCAGTAGCTCTGGATGAAGGCGGCGGCGTGGGTGAAGGCGAGCGCATCGGGCACCGGGTCGACCGACGACGCGTTCACGGCCACCTGTTCCGCAAAGGCGCCGAAGCCGGTCATGGCCATGACCCGGTCACCGACCTTCACCCCGGTGACCCCCTCACCCACCGCACTCACCACACCGGCGATCTCCCCGCCGGGCACGTAGGGGACGGTGGGCTTCATCTGGTAGCGACCCTGGCAGATCAACCCGTCGACGTAGTTGACTCCGGCGGCCCGCACGTCCACCACCACCTGTCCCCGTCCGGGTACCGGCGTGTCGCGCTCCTCGACGACGACGTCGTCGAGCGAGCCCAGCTCGTTGCACACCACCACACGCACGGACTCCGACACTAGGACACCGCCACCACGGTCCGGGAACCGCGGGCGGGCGCCCCACGCCGGCATCCGGAAGACTTCTTGCATCGTCAGTGCAAGCTTTTTAGGATGGCGCCATGTCCTCGATTGTTGCGCCCCAAGCCGTCGACGGGCGCGTGGCCCGGGGGGAACGCACCCGCCAGGCCCTCGCCGAGGCGATGATCGTCCTCATCGAGGAGGGCGACCCCCTTCCCACCGCCCGGCGCGTCGCCGAGCGCGCCGGGGTGTCGCTGCGGCTGGTGTTCCACCACTTCGACGACCTGGAGTCGATCCTGCGCGCCGCGGTGGGGATCCAGGAGGAGCGGCACTGGCGGAACATCCGGCCCGCGGCGCCGACGCTCCCGGTCCACGAGCGCGTGGCACGGGTCGTGCACCAGCGTGCCGTGGTGTTCCGGGCCGTGGCGCCGGTGCGGAGGTCGGCCGAGCTGCTCAGGCACACCTCGCCCACGGTGGCGGCGGAGCTCGGGCGCGCCGGCGAGTGGCTCCGGGCCCAGCTCCGGACCACCTTCGCCCCCGAGCTCGAGGATCGACGCCCGGCCCAGGCCCGGCTGCTGCTCGACGCCCTCGAGGTGGCCACGTCATGGAGCACGTGGGACCAACTCGAGCGGCTCGGCCGCAGCCCCGCTTCGTGTCGGCGGACCATGGAGACCCTCGCCACTGCCGTGCTGTCCGGACCACTCGACGGAGGTAGGCCATGAACGTGCTCCGAACACCCGACGAACGCTTCGAGAGCTTGGCCGACTTCGGGTTCGCCCCCCATTACGTCGAGGTCCCGAGCGGAGACGGGAATGGAACCATCCGGGTGCACTACATCGACGAGGGCCCCGCGTCGGGGGCCGAGAAGATCCTCCTCATGCACGGCGAGCCGTCATGGAGCTACCTGTACCGGAAGATGGTCGTGCCGCTCACGAGCGCCGGCTTCCGGGTCATCGCTCCCGACCTGGTGGGCTTCGGTCGCTCGGACAAGCCCGACCGCCGCAGCGACTACACCTACGCCCGCCACGTGGAGTGGATGCGGGCCGCACTGCTCGACGAGCTCGGGCTGTCGGGCCTGACCCTCGTCGGCCAGGACTGGGGAGGTCTCGTCGGTCTGCGCCTCGTGGCGGAACACCCCGATCGCTTCCGCCGGGTGGTGGCCGCCAACACCGGCCTGCCCACCGGCGACATGGACATGGGCGACGCGTTCCTGGCTTGGCAGAAATTCTCCCAGGAGGTGCCGACGCTCCCCGTCGGGCGCATCGTGGGCGGCGGTTGTGTGTCCGAGGTCCCGCCCCAGGTGATCGCGGCCTATGACGCCCCGTTCCCCGACGAGTCCTACAAGGAGGGTGCGCGCCAGTTCCCCATGCTCGTGCCCTGCCGTCCCGACGACCCCGCCGCCGACGCCAACCGGCGGGCGTGGGACGTCCTGCGGGAGTTCGACAAGCCGTTCCTGTGCGCGTTCAGCGACCGCGACCCCATCACCCACGGAGCGGACCAGCTCTTTCTCGACGTGGTGCCCGGCGCCCTGGGCCAGAACCACACCACCATCACCGGCGCCGGGCACTTCCTCCAGGAGGACAAGGGGGAGGACCTCGCCTCCGCCGTGATCGACTTCGTCCACTTCAACACCGCCCCTTAACCGCGCCCCGGACCGTCACCACCACGTGACGTCACGCCGGATGGCATCCCTGTCCCGCCGACCGATCGGAACCTCATGGGCCGCAAGATCCTCTTCGTGACCACCGACCAGCAGCGCTACGACGCGCTGGGGTGCACGGGCAACACCATCGCCCGCACGCCCGTCGTCGACGGCCTCGCCGCCGACGGCATCGTGTACCGCCGCGCCCACAACCAGAACACCGTGTGCACACCGGCCCGCTCCACCATGATCACCGGGCAGTACGTGCGCACCCACGGCGTCGTCGCCAACGGCGTGCCGCTCCCCCTCGACGCGCCCTCGGTTGCCGAGCACCTCCACGACACCGTGGGCTACCGCACCGCCCTCGTCGGCAAGGCGCACTTCCAGCCCGCCTTCGACCCCGACGGCAAGTGGATCGAGAACTGCCTGGCCAAGGAGGGGTCGACGGGCCCGTACCGGGGTTTCGACCATGTCGAATTGGCCATGCACGGATACCTGCGGCGGTGGCACTACGACACCTGGCTCGAAGCCAACGGCCCGCAGTGGCTCGACGCCTTCTACCCCCTCATCAATTTCGCCAGCATGGGGCTCAACGACGAGGGCGGGGGCGACACCGACGCCCCCGAGGTGAAGCACAATCCCATGCCGCGCGGGATGTACCACACGGACTGGGTCGCCGATCGCACCATCGCCTGGCTGGACTCGCTCGACCCCGACGACGACTGGTTCTGCTGGATGAGCTTCCCCGACCCGCACCACCCCTGGGACCCCCCCGTCGACGAAGTGCGGAGCCGGATCGACTGGCGCCAGCTCGACCTGCCCCCGGGGTACCCGGGATCGACCGACAAGGCCGTCGAGATCCTGGCCCAGAAGCCCCACCACTGGCTCGACTGGTACGAGGGGCGTTTCCAGAACATGGAGGGCGGCCCCATGAAGTTCGTGCCGGGGAACATGCCTGCTGACCAGGTGCGGGAGGTGAACGCGCTCATCCACGTGGAGAACGAGCTCATCGACGAGGCGCTCGGCCGGGTCATGGCGCGTATCGGAGAGCTCGGCTGGAGCGCCGACACCGATGTCGTGTTCACCACGGACCACGGCGAGCTCCAGGGCGACTTCGGACTGCTGTTCAAGGGCCCGTACCACGTGGACGCGTTGATGCGCGTGCCGCTCGTGTGGCGCCCGGCGCCCAGTGCGGGCGTCACCCCCGCCGAGGTCCCCGAGCCGGTCGGCCACGTCGACCTCGTCCCGACCTTCTGCGAGATCGCCGGCGCGGCCGTCCCCGAGTGGGCCCAGGGCCGGAGCCTGCCCACGGCCCCGGGCTCGGACCGCCAATGGGCCATCACCGAGTGGGACAGTCAGTTCCCCCACATCGGCATGCACCTGCGCTCGATCTACCGCGAGGGGTGGCTGTGCACCGCCTACGAGCCGGGCCCGCTCTACGAGGGGACCGAGGGCGAGCTCTACGACCTCGCCGAGGACCCCCTGCAGTGGCGCAACCTGTGGGAGGACCCCGACTACCGGGCCCGGCGTGACGAGCTCGTCACCGACCTGTACGACAACCTGCCCCCCGAGCGCGAGACGAAACTGGCCGTAGAAGCCCCGGTCTGACGCGGGTGTGGCCCGCGCTCACGACACGGGCCCGGGGGGGACCGTGGCGTTGTAGCCGTGCAGGACGGGCCCGTCGGCCCCCCACCCGATCCGGGTGATCGATGCCGTGGCGAGCTGGAGCCGCCACACGACCTCGTCCCCGGTGCCGAGCGCCCACGCCACCGCGGCCTTGATCGGCGAGACGTGGCTCACCACCACCACGTCGGCCTCGTCACGCGCCCCCGCGCCTCGGCGCGCGAACAGCTCGTCGCACGCGGCGCGCACGCGCACGCCCACCTCGGCGAGGGACTCGCCGCCGGGGGGCCGGAACGCCGGGTCGGCCCTCCATCGTCTCCACAGGTCGGCGGGGACGTCCCCGAGGGGCCGGCCCTCGAGCTCGCCGTAGTCCACTTCGATCCACCGCTCGTCGATTTCGAGCGGCACGTCCAGTCCCAGGGCTCCGGCGGTGTCGCGCGCCCGTCGCAACGGGCTGGAGACGAGCCTGCTCACGGGGCCGAGGACCGCGGCCAGGGCGGTCGCCTCGGAGCGGCCCCGGGCCGTCAGGGGCGACTCGCGTCGGCCCAGAAGCTGACGGGCGGCGTTCCCCTCGGTCTCGCCGTGCCGCACCAGAACGAGCACGGCGCCCTCAGTGCACCAGGATCCGGCCGCACTGCTCGCAGGTGATCACCGCGTCGGGAGGTGCCTTGCGGACCCGGTCGAGCTCCATGGAGGACAGGGTCAGGTGGCACCCACTGCACGAGGCACCCACCAGGCGGGCCGCGCCGGTGCCACCGAGCTTGGAACGCAACTGCTCGTAGCGGGCGAGCAGCTCGCTCCGCACTCCCGAAGCGGCCGCGGCACGCGCCCGGGACTGTTCGGCGATGTCGGCATCGAGGGCTCGCTCGGCGGTGTCGATCGCCGCCCGCAGGCGCTGTGCATCCTTGTCGAGTGCGTCTCGCGTCACCTCCCCCGCTTGCAGCTCCCCGTCGAGAGGCTCGAGCGACTCCATCACCTCGATCTCCCGGTCTTCGAGCTCGTCGATATGACGGGCGAGGTGCTTCACTTCCTCGTTCATGACCTGCAGCTCTCGGGCGGCCACGACCTGGCCTCCGTACATTCTCTTCTCGAGCGTCTCACGCCGACTGCGGGACGCCCCGATCTGCTGCTCGAGCGCGGCTTGGCGGTCACCGAACTCGTCTCGCTTGACTCGCACCTCCTTGGTGCGGATCTCGAGCGCTCCCAGCTGCCTGTCGACGTCCGCCAATTCGGCGCGCTCGGGCAGCGTGGCACGGCGGTGCCGGAGCTGGTCCACCACCGTGTCGTGATCCTGCACGTCGAGCAGCCGGGCCAGGGGACCGACCGCCGCATCGGGGACTCCTGAGCCCGTGCCGGGGGCACCTTCTCCCGAGGTCATCTCCCGCCTGTCATGTCTTGGCGCCTGTCATGTCCTGCCGCCTGTCGTCACGTTCGGTCAGCTCCATTGTGCCGGGACCGGGGACCCTTGCCGGTCGCGCCGGACGAGACGGGCGTCGCGGGGTCCGGGAGAGAGGAGCCCGAGCCCGACCGAGCCTCGGGCTGGAGCCGGGCGGCGCGCAGGGCGCCGAGCAGGGCCTCGTCGGCCACGGCGCCGGCCTCGTCCCACCCGAACCACCGCGCCTCGGGACTCTCCCCGGGCGGGGGTGCGGGGTCCCGGTCGGGCGCCACCAGGAGATACCGCAGGTCGAGGTGGGTGTGCCCCTTGGCGGCGTCGTGGACGTCCACGTGCAGCAGGCGCGGGCCCCCGGCGGGATGGGC
>Ga0208565_1001448_pt1 | contig 13982 bp, 7 predicted proteins | sample Sb_taG_7_FD_187706 | JGI IMG/M metagenome (GOLD analysis project Ga0208565, IMG submission 187706) | Peat soil microbial communities from Weissenstadt, Germany - Sb_50d_2_FS metaG (SPAdes) (version 2) | ecosystem: Environmental > Terrestrial > Soil > Wetlands > Peat | place: Germany: Weissenstadt...
AAGACCGACTCGGCGACGATCACCGTTGACGACACTCCGGGCGCCGGCGGGGTAACGATCGAGACGGCCGACGGGATGAAGATCGTGCTGGACGCGACCGGCATCACGATCGACAACGGCCAGGGGGCGACCGTCGAGCTCTCCGGCCCGCAGGTCGCGATCAACGACGACGCCTTGGAGGTCATGTGATGCCCGGCTACTTCCTCCACCTCGGGGCCACCGTGCTCTGCTCGCACGCGGGGCAGGCGCAGCCGGTCGTAACCAACCCGCGGGTGACGGTCGGGGGCCAAGCGATCGTCACCCAGGCGTGCGCGTACACGGTCGCCGGCTGCACGCTCCCGCCGCCCCCGGCGGCCAACGGGCCGTGCGTGACGGCGCAGTGGATCACCGCGGCGATCCGGGTCACGGCCGGGGGCGACCCCGTCCTGCTCGCCGACAGCCAGTCGATCTGCGCCCCCACGGGCACACCCCTGGAAATCCTGGTAACCCAGTTCCGCGTGAAGGGAACCTGATGTGAGCAACCTGGCCTTCCCCCTCCAGTTCGACGCGGCCGGGCGGACCGCCACGGCGACCGACAGCGACCACGTCGCCCAGATGATCGAGCAGCTTTTGTTCACCTCCCCGGGCGAGCGCGTGAACCGGCCCGATTTCGGCAGCGGCCTGCTCCAACTGGTCTTCGCCCCCAACAGCCCCGAGGTGGCCTCGGCCCTCCAGTTCGCCGTCAAGGCGTCGCTCCAGCGCTGGCTCGGCGACCTGATCGACCTGAAGTCGCTCGATGTCAGCAGTGACGACTCGACCTTGCGGGTCGTGGTCCAGTACGTCCTGCGGCAGACGAACGCGCCCCAGACCCTCGACATCACGAGGAAGGTCTCCACGCCATGAGCACCACCCCACAGTCGTGCCGTGACGAGCACCGCCGCGCCCTGGTTCGGGCCCGGCGCGATCCGGACCATCACCATGTGCTGAACGGCATTGATTACATCGATGTCGGCGACGACCGCCGCACGCTCACGGTCCACCTCCTCCACGAGGTCCCCAAGGGCCTAACTAGCGCGAACGTCCGGATCGACGGCGGGCGGCGGATCACGGGGGTCAAGGTCCTGCCGTTCAAGCTCCCCGTGCGGCCGCACGGTGCCAAGCCCGTCACGCAGTTCACGATCAAGGTCGATCGCGAGGGTGATTTCTCTCCGTACACGCTCCGGCTCGTCGAACCCGACGCCCACGGCCGGCCGGCCGAGACGCCCCTGGCGGGCTTCGACCCGGTTTACGCGCGGGTCGAGTTCAGCTTCAAGGTCGATTGCCCGACCGGCCTCGACTGCGGCCTGCCGATTCCGTGCGTGCCCGATGCGCCGGACGAACCGGCGATCGATTACCTCACCAAGGACTACGCCGGCTTCCGCCAACTGATCTTCGACCGGCTCTCGCTGATCATGCCCGGTTGGAGCGAGCAGCACGCCGCCGATCTTGGCGTCGCGCTCGTGGAGCTGCTCGCCTATGTCGGCGACGACCTGAGCTACCTTCAGGACGCGGTTGCGACCGAAGCCTATCTCGGCACGGCCCGGCAGCGAATCTCGGTCCGCCGCCATGTCCGGCTCGTCGATTACTCCATGCACGAGGGCTGCAACGCCCGGGCCTGGGTCTGCCTCAAGGCCGCGGAGGGGCTTGAAAAGAGGTCGGTTGACCTCGCTGGGGTCCAGTTCCTGGCCGGGAGCGCCAGCCCCGGCTCGGCGTCGGGTACCGTCTTCGAGGCCCTCTCGCCCAGGTCGATTGACCTCTACACGGCGCACAACGAGATCAAGTTCTACACCTGGGGCAACCGCGAGTGCTGCCTGCCTCGGGGTGCGACCTCGGCGACCTTGTGGGCAGGACCCAAGCCGGCCGCGGGGCAGCAACCGGCCGGCGTGGGCAAAGCCAGGACGACCGTCGAGGGACATCCGGCCCACGCCGACCAGCAGAAGACGGCGAAAGCCGGACAACCGGCCCACGGTCACGCCGAGCCCGAACCCCACCCTCCGTCTGCCGGCTACGGGAAACCCGAACCGCCGCCCCCGCCCGACAACCCGCCGCTCTTCCTCCAGCCCGGCGACGTGCTCATCTTCGAAGAGGTGCTCGGGCCCGACACCGGCAAGGCCGCCGACGCCGACGCACACCACCGCCAGGCCGTGCGCCTGACCGCCGTCACACCCGTGATCGACCCGCTGGGTAACGTTCGAGTCTACGAAGTCGAATGGGCCCAGGAAGACAAGCTGTTGTTCACGCTCTGCATCTCGGCGCTGGGCGACCCGCCCCAGTGCGCCGAGCGCACGGACGTGAGCGTCGCCCGGGGCAATGTGGTCCTCGTCGATCAAGGTGGTACGGTAAACGCCCAGTTCGTGGTCCCCGACTCGCCCGCGACCCGGAGCCAGTGTGTCGCCACGGGGCACCCGAGAGACATCCCGCAGTTGGTGCCGCCGTTCCGCCCGCCGCCGCTCGGCCAGTACCCGGTCACACAGAGCGTGCCGTTCCCGGTCAAGGGCGCGGTCGCCCGGCAGCAGGCACGGCAACTGGCCGGCTTGATGGACCAGGTGCGCGCGGTCCTGCCCGGCTTGCTGCAACAGGTCAAGCAAAGCCAGCAACCGCTCGCCGCCGCCGACCTCATGCGGCTCACCGTCATTTTCGGGTGGAAGGAGCTCGCGGAGGTGGGGCTGATTCACTGGGAGACGGGTGAGCCGTGCGTGCTCTCCGCGCGCGAGCAGATCAGGGCGCTGAACCGGCTGCTTGCCCGCGCGGACCGTGTGCTCGCCAAGAAGGCGCACCGCGTGTGCGTGCTAACCGGTTCCGCACGCACGGGCTACATCTTGACGGCGGACGAGGTGGCAGAGATCGGCGCGATGTTCGGCGCCGACTTCGCGACCGGCTTCCAGCCGGACGACCCGCGCTGGTTCGGCGCCGCCCAGGCCGCGCTTTTGCAGGACCCGCGCGCCGCCCTCCCCGCGATAATCCTCATCGCGACTGTCCCCGACACGCTCCCGGGCTCGCCCGGCGAGGTCTGGACCCCGAGCCCCGACTTGCTGTCGAGCCAGGCTGACGACCGCCGGTTTGTCGCCGAGATCGACGACGACGGCCGCGCCTTCTTGCGCTTCGGTGACGGCAACCTCGGAGAGGCCCCCGCGCCGGGGACGACGTTCGCAGTCACCTACCGGGTGGGTAACGGCACGGCGGGCAATGTACCCGCCGAGACGATTACCCAGGTCAAAGGGCTCCCGGACCCAACCGTGATCGCGGCGGTCCGCAACTCGCTACCCGCCGTCGGAGGCATCGATCCCGAGCCTGTCGCCGAGGTCAAGCTGTACGCCCCGGGCGCGTTCCGGGCCGCGAAGCGGCGAGCGGTCACCGCCGACGATTACGCCGAGCTGGCCGGACTGTACCCCGGAGTCCAGCGCGCCGCGGCGTCGATCCGGTGGACGGGCGGGCTTCGCGAGGTGCGGGTGGCAATCGACCCGTTAGGCACCGAAGACCCGTCTCCGGTCCTGATCGAGGCGATCCAGGCGAATCTTGAACAGTACCGGCGGATCGACCACGACCTCCGGATCGTGGCGGCGTCTTATGTCGCGCTCGACGTGGCGCTGAGCGTGGACGTGCAGCCCAACTACCTGCGCGGGCACGTTGAGGCGGCCCTGCTCCGCGTCTTCAGCAACACGGTCAACCCCGACGGCAGCAGGGGGATGTTCCACCCCGACAACCTGACGTTCGGCCAGGACATCGAGCTGAGCCGGCTGATCGCCGCAGCGCAGCCGGTCGCCGGGGTCCAGAGTGTGACCGTCACCCGGCTCCGCCGGCTGGGTGACCCGCCGCTCGCCCCGAACCAGCTTGACCCCGCCGTCACGGAGGGCATCCTTTCGCTGGGTGCCCTGGAAATCCCCCGGCTCGATAACGACCCCAGCTTCCCCGAGCACGGCATGTTCACCCTTACGTTGCGAGGTGGCCGATGAGCGAGCCTTGCGGGTGCTGCGACGGGATCAAGCCCGCCACGCCGAAATCCATCGCTAACCGGCCCGGCCTCGCCGCGCTGGCGTACCGGGTCGGCACCCATTCGAGCTTCCTCGAAACGATGCTGGCACGGCTGTCGACGTCACAGGTGTCGCGGCCGACCGGCGTTTACAGCGCCCAGGGCCAGCCCATTCTCCAGTATTATTCGACCCTCGGCGGGCTGAACACCCGCGACCCTTCCGACTTCTCGATCGCGCTGCTCGACGCCTGGGCAACCGTTGCCGACGTCCTGACGTTCTACCAGGAGCGGATCGCCAACGAGGGATACGTGAGGACGGCGACCGAGCGGCGCTCGATCGTCGAGCTGGCGCGGCTGATCGGCTACGTGCCCAAGCCGGGCGTCTCGGCAAGCGTCTACCTCGCCTACACGCTGCAGAACGATGCCGTGACCACGATCGACGCCGGCGCCCGGTCGCAGAGCGTGCCGGGCCCCGGCCAGCTTCCCCAGTCGTTCGAGACGTCCGATCCGCTCGACGCGCGGGCGGTCTGGAACGACCTCCAGCCCCGGATGAGCCGCCCCCAGCGCGTCCCCGACACGCTGAAGGACGGCCACCGCATTTTTCTGCAAGGCATCGCCACCAAGCTTCGCCCCGGCGACCCGCTGCTCGTCCGAGCGACGCCCGACAACGTCTACCGCGTCTGCCAAGTCAAACCCGACGCCGCCGCCGGCCGCACCACCATCGTCGTTCAGCCGTGGTCCCAGGCCCCGGTGCTTGCCGACACGATCGGCGGGGTCCAGAGCAAAATCGACGGCATCGGCAAGGAAATCGATGAGTTTCTAAACACCAAACCCCCTCAAGCCCTGGTGGCCTTCCTCACGTCGATCCAGAAGGATGTCCTGACTCCGTTGGAGGCGGCCCTCAAGTCGAGCGCGGCCGCCGCAGACCTCGACGCCGCTGTCTACCGGGCGGTCCGGAGCCTGACGTCGACGCTCCTAGGCGCAACCGCACCCGATCCCACCTGGACCCCCAAGGCAATCGATCTCTGGAATGGCCTATCTGCAATCTTGACCGATCCTCAGGTCAAGAACGTTCACGACAGCGAGCAGAATCACAAAGTGGATCCCTCCCTCGCCGCTCCGGCCGATCAGGAACACTTCCAGCACGTCAAGGCTGCGCTGGACGACCTGGAGAAGGCCATGTCCAACTTGCAGGCCAAGCAGCCCCCGACCTCGCCGCGCGATCCCAACAACCGCGACATGGTCGCCAATTTCGTGGTCGCGCTGCAAACCGCGATCGAACGGTTGCGGATCGAGTGGCACGGGATCGACGGCGCGGCCTTCGCCGCGACGGTGGACTCACTGATCTCCGAGTTCACCGACATCGTGCGGAATTTCCCCGCCTCCGCGATCTGGCACGGGCTCGATGCCATCAAGGCCGTCTACCTCGAGCAGGTCCACCTGCTAGCAGCCCCCGGCAACCCCAACGTCGCGATCGTCCAGGACGTCCTCGACGCGCCGGGCGGAATCTCCACGATCCCCGTTCTGGATGACCCCGGGGCGCTCGCCGAGAAGATCAGGGCCGCAATCGACTTGAACCAGTTCGACCCCAAGAACATGCAGGACAACAACCCGGCCGTCAACGACCTAATCGACGAGGTCTTTACGGCACTCGACGAGATGGTCGTGAGCCTCCAGTTCGGGCCGATCCGTTCTGACATCCGCGCGATCATCGAACGCTACCAGGACCCGAGCGGTGCCGGGATCTCGGGTAGGGGGCCGAAAGACACGGATGTGGATACCGCGATCGCCGGGCGCGCCATCAAGGCACTCCAGGGCGCGCTCGCCGATCTCGACCCGCACGTCAGCCTTGCGACCGTCGTCTCCGACTTGCAGTTGAAGCTTACCGCGTTGCGCACCGAGCTGAGTCTGGCCCAGGCGGGCGGATACCCCCGCGTCGAGCCCTGGTTGAGCAGCCTGGTCTCCGACTTCGACGCCGCCGTCCAGCGCGCTGCCGCGGCCCTGGGAAAAGACACACAAGGATATACAGCTGCGTTCGGAAGCCCGACGAATGTGAGCAACCTGCTCCAGCAGTTATTGACGAACCCCTCTGCCCCCCCGCCCGACTCCGCCCACTTGAAGCGGGCCCTCGCGCAAACGTTTTCCCGCGACGACAAGGGCGGCGACCGGCAGTTTGCAACCGCCGACGTCAGCACGCAGATCCTCGCGAACTTCGACCCGCAGTTGAAGACGTCGCTCTACCCCGCCCTGGCGAACGTCGCGGTCAGCGTCTCGTCCGCCCCCGTTGTGGTCCAGGCCCTCCGCGCCAAGGCCGCCCCGTTCGGCGCCGCCGCCCCCATGAAAAACGTCCTGAAAGACGGAATTATCATCGGCAGTGAAGAGTGGTTGTTGTCGTCCGCGACCCCCCCGCCGGAATGGAACGTGCTGACGCTCGACGCGGTTCACGACCAGATCGTGCCCGAGAGCTGGGTGGTGATCGAGCGGCTCGACAGGTCGGGCGACGCGGCGCTCCAGGTCCATCGGATCCTCAGCGTGGCGACGGTCACCGAAGCGAACTTCGGCCTGACGGGCAAGGCCACACGGCTGACCCTCGACGGCGACTGGCTCGACGCCGACGACAGCGACCTCTCCGCCTACCGCAAAGCCACTGTCTACGCCCAGAGTGAAACCCTGGCACTGGCCCAGGAGCCGTACGACGCCGATGTGCAGAGTGACACCATCGAGCTCGATGGCCTCTACGACGGCTTGAAGTCCGGCCGCTGGGTGATCGTTTCGGGTGAGCGGACCGACATTCCCGCCACCGGCGGCGTGATGGCCAGCGAGCTGGCCATGATCAGGAGCGTCAAGCAGGATTACGACCCGAACCTCTCCGGTGATAAGCTCCACTCCTACCTTGGCCTGAGCGTCGCGCTCAACTACAGCTACAAGCGGGCCTCCGTCACGGTCCATGGCAACGTGGTGAGGGCGACCCACGGTGAGACGCGCAACGAGGTGCTCGGCAGCGGGTCGGGGGCCCAGGGCTTGCAGCAGTTTGCGCTCAAGCAGCCGCCCCTGACCTTTGTCTCGGCGCCCAACCCCAGGGGCGCGGAGAGCACCCTGGAGGTCCGCGCCAACAACGTCCTCTGGAACGACGTGGACACGCTGGGCAGCCTGGGACCGCTCGACCGGGACTACGTGACGCTGACCGACGACAACGACCAAGTCAGCGTCGTCTTCGGCAACGGGGTCCACGGCGCCCGGCTGCCGACGGGGCAGGAGAACGTCACCGCCTCGTATCGGTTCGGCATCGGCCAGGTGGGCAACGTCGATGCCGGGCAGATCAGCCTGCTCGTCACTCGCCCGCTCGGCGTCAAGGCGGTCATCAACCCGCTGCCGGCGACCGGCGGCACCGACCGCGAGTCGCGCGATCAGGCCCGGCGCAACCTGCCGATCTCCGTCACTGCGCTCGACCGGCTCGTCTCGGTCCAGGACTTCGAAGACTTCGCGCGGACCTTCGCCGGCATCGGCAAGGCCAGCGCCCAGCGATTCGCCTCCGACGGCGCTGAGTTCGTTCACCTTACCATCGCGGGGGTCGAGGACATCCCGATCGACGTCAATTCCGACCTAATGAACAACCTGCTTCGCTCGCTCCAGCTCAACGGCGATCCCCTCCTGCCGGTGGTCGTCGCTCTCCGCGAATTGCTCACCGTGGTCATGAGCGCCGAGATCCGCGTGACCGACGGTTATCTTTGGGAGGATGTCTCCGACGCCGTGCGGCAAGCCCTCTTGGCCGCGTTCGGGTTCGATGCCCGTGAGCTGGGCCAGACCCTCTGGCTGAGCGAAGTCTATGCCGTCATCCAGGGCGTGAACGGCGTGGAATACGTGGGTATCAAGACGCTTGGTCGTATTCCCCAATATGGATCTGATGAGAAGATCATCACATTCGATGAGATCTCTACCCTGATTGAGGGCAAGTCGCCCACCGACAAATCTCAAGGGATCGCCAACAATCCGCCCGCCGAAGAGATCTCGGCCGAGCTGGCGAGGGCGGCCAACGGCAGGGTCTTGCCGGCCCAGATCGCGCTGATGACGGCCGACGTGCCCGACACGATCATTCTCAGGGAGATCTCTTCATGAGCCAACCGATCGACCCAGACCGGCTATACAACCTGCTCCCGCAATACCTCCGCGTCCGCGACTTCGACGAGGGCGAGCCGCTCCGAGGTCTGCTCGCGGTGATCTCGGAACAGGTCGAGGTGGTCGAGGCCGACATCCGCCAGCTCTACGAAAATTGGTTTATCGAGACGTGTGACGACTGGGTCGTCCCCTACATCGCCGACCTGGTCGGCTACCAGCCGGCCCACGAGGCGGGCGAGCCGGGCGGAGTCGCGACGGCGGAGGAACGACTCAAGAACCGCTTCCTCGTCCCCCGCCGCGAGCTGGCGAACACGATCGGCAACCGCCGCCGCAAGGGGACGCTCGCGCTGCTCGACGACCTGGCCGGCGAGACCGCCGGCTGGCCCGGCCGCGCCGTCGAGTTCGGCCGGCTTGTTGCCGTGACGTTGAGCCTCAACCAACCCCGCCCTGACCGCGGCCGGACTGCCGACCTCCGCCGGGGCGACGCCCTCGACCGGATCAACGGGCCGTTCGACGAGCTCGCCCACACTGCCGACCTCCGCCGCGTCAACTCGCACCGGACGCCCGGCCGCTACAACCTGCCCGAGGTCGGCCTCTTCGCCTGGCGGCTTGCTGCATTCCCTGTCGAACGCGCTCCGGCCTTCCCTTACGACCAGATCACCGGCGACGAGGACGACGGCAACAAGTACTTCTTCAGCCCGCTCGGCAACCACACGCTCCTCTACGCCCGGCCGGTCACCTTGCCCGACCGCACGCACATCACCGACGAGCGGAACGTCCCGGTACCGATCCGCCTGCGGTCGTTCGCCGAGCGGACGCCCGACTATTACGGGCCGGGCAAGAGCCTCATGATCTGGCGCGACGGGGAGCCGGTCCCGGCCGACGACATCGTGGCGGCCGACCTCACCAACTGGGTCTACACGCCCCGCGGCAGGCAGGTGGCCGTCGATCCCCGGCTCGGCCTGATCGCCTTCTCGCGCGAGAACGAACCCGACGAGACCGTCACGGTCTCGTATCACTACGGCTTCAGCGCCCAGATCGGCGGGGGCGGCTACCCGAGGCCAACCGCCGGTCAGTCCGATTTCCGCGTGCAACAAGGAGTGCAGCCGGACCCGAACGCGGGCCTCTTCCCCACGATCGCCGCGGCGCTGGCGCAGTGGCGCGACGACGTCCAGAAAGCCCCGCCGGACGACCCCAAGCTGGACTGGGTCATCGAGATCATCGACAGCGCCCAGTACGATGAGGCGATCGAGATCCGCCTCCCCGCCGGCAAGGTCGTTCCCCCTGCACAGGGGGCGGGCGCCGGCCAGACAATGCCCCCCATCAACCTGACCCTTCGCGCGGCCTCAGGACAGCGGCCGGTCATCCGGCTCGCCCAGCCCGGCCACCACCGCGACGCCATGCTGCTGGCCAGCGAGCACAAAGTGACCCAGGACAACCCCGGCGGTCGCCTGGTGCTCGACGGGTTGCTCATTACCGGCTGGGTCGTCCACGTCCACGGTTTCCTGACCGAGGTCGTCTTCCGGCACTGCACGCTCGTCCCCGGCTTGGGGCTCGACCTCCACTGTGCTCCCAAGCATCACGACCACCCGAGCCTCAAAGTGACCACGACGACCGCCTGGGTCACGATCGAGAAGAGCATCGTCGGACCGGTCCGGGTCGAGCAGGGCGAGGATTTGGAACCGCTTCGTCTCGATGTCGCCGACAGCATCCTCGATGCCCTCTCGCCCTTGCACCCGGCGATCCACGGCGATTGCGAGGGAGACTTCGCGCGGGCCTCGCTCACGATCAAGCGGGCCACTGTGCTTGGCGGCGTCAAGATACACGAGGTCGGCCTGGCCGAGGACAGCATCTTCACCGGGGTGATGCTGGTCGAGCGCCGCCAGACGGGCTGCGTGCGGTTCTGTTACGTCCCCTACGGCTCACGAACGCCGCGGCGCTTTGAGTGCCAGCCCGACCAGGCCGTCGCGGGCCTCTGCCCGCCCGCGGACCCTGCCGCGCAAGCCGCCGCCCGCCGGCGCGTCCGCCCTCTCTTCGAGAGCGAGCGGTACGGCACACCGACCTACGCCCGGCTCGGCGACGCCTGCCCCCCCGAGATCAGTCGCGGTGCCGACGACGAGTCGGAGATGGGCGCGTTCCACGACCTGTTCCAGCCCCAGCGCGAGGCGAACCTCCGCGCCAGGCTCGACGAATACACCCCTGCGGGCACCGACGCGAGCCTCATCCTTCCATCCGGAGACGAGCATGACACCTGATATCTCCCGCGACACCTTCGACCCGCTCAAGCGCTTCAGCCGGGTCGTCATGCAGCAAGGTCGTGTCCAGCTCGACTCCGACTGGAACGAGCAGGCCGAGATCCTGATCCACACGATCCGGCAGATGTTCGTCGACCTGGTCGGACCTTACGCCGCCCCACCCGCGCCCGATCCCGATCCCGACAACTTCCAGATTGGACTGCTGCCGATTCCCCCCTCGGGGGCAACGGATACGACGATCAAAGACCTGTCAGTCAGCAAGGGGCAGTACTACGTCGCCGGCATCCTCTGCGACAGCACGAACTTCAAGGACGATGAGATGACGTACTCGAAACAGCGGTTCGTCGACGTCTCGAACGACCTGGCCCAGCTCGCCCAGAAATTCCCGTTCCTCGTCTATCTCGATGTCTGGGAAGAGCCGGTGACGGCGCTCGACGACCCCGAACTCCGCGAGGAGGCGCTCGGCGGCCCCGACACCACCGCTCGCACGCAGGTCCGCTGGGCGATCCGGGCCGAGGCCGTCGATGGCGCACTCGATCGCGGCGGGACGATTACCCCTCCCCCCTCCGGGTCACATCCTGGGACCCCTTCCACGAAGACCTTCAAGGATAAGCCCGATCCCAGCAAGGAATTCGCGAGTCTTCCCAACGACTCGCCTGCTTGGTCCCCCGAGTCTGGCGACTCATCCCAGCGATGGGGCTGGCTCCGCGCCAGGGTCTCGTCCCCAGGCGGGTCCGATGCGTCGGACCCCTGCGCCATCGCCCCCAGCGCCCAGTTCCGCGGGACCGAGAATCAGCTCTACCGTGTCGAGATCCACAGCGAAGGCGAGCTTGTCTTCGACTCGGCCAACGCGAAGGTCAACACTCCCACCTTCAAGTGGTCTCGCGACAACGGCATGGTCGCGTTCATCATCACCGAGGTCGACGGGTCGGACACACCCTGGACCGTCTACCTCCAGGACTTCGGCCGCGACAGCCGGTTCAGCCTCGACGTCGGCGACTGGGTCGAGATCATCGACCGCGAGGCCCGCCCGGTCGACGGCGCCGCGGCCTCCGACCTGCTCCGCGTCACCGCCGTCGACCCGATCGACCGGAGCGTCATCCTCGAAAGGCCTCTCGTTAATGGCGCCACGGGCGTGCCGCCGGTCATCGCCTACGACAAGACCGCGATCGCAACGAAGAAGCCGATCCTCCGCCGCTGGGACCAGCGGAGAGGCGCCGTCGATTCCAGAGATGACAGTGGGACGCCCCTCGGTGCGATCCCGATCGACCGGCAGCGGTTGACGATGAACGATCTCAAGACCTCAAAGCCCGTCTGGCAGGACCCCGACGACGGCCAGACCTGGTACGAGCTCGAGGACGGCGTGCAAGTCCAGTTCCAGAGGCCCTTACCCGACACGTCCAGCGTCGCGCACTTCCGCCCCGGCGACTACTGGCTGATTCCCGCCCGCACTGCTTCGAACGGGATCATCCTCTGGCCCAAGGACGACGCAGACCCTCACCAGCCTGCCGCCCAGCCCCCCAAGGGTCCGCAGCACCACTACGCCCCACTGGCAGTCGTCATCGACCCGGAGAGCGACCCGGGCAAACCGGAAGACTGGGTCATCGATCGCCGGACGCACATCAACCGTAACAACATCGTTACCGGGCCGCAGAGTTAGAGCGGTTTTCCCACGAACTGCGCACGGGAGAGGGAAATGGGGACTGGCTCCCGGCCCGGTTTCTGCCTGGTTTTCCGCACCGGAGTGGGATAAGGCCGGGTGCCCGTCCCCATTTTTCATGAACCAGCCGAGAGAAGACCGCTCTCGCTCAGTCCACACCCATTCGCAACCAACGCCGAGGGAGGGGTCTCAGCCATGTTCGGGTCCGCCACGGTCGAAATCGCCATGGGGATTTTTTTGTCTACTTTTTGCTCAGCTCGATCTGTTCCGCCGTCAACGAGTGGGTCGGCGGCCTGACGGCGAGCCGAGCGCGGACGCTCCAGGGGGGTATCCGTGCGCTGCTGAACGACCCCAAGGGCCGGGCGCTGGCCAAGAATGTGCTCGAAAACCCGCTGATCAAGACCCTCGAGCCGCCGCCAGGCCGGTTCTCGCTCCCCGGCCTCCTTGGGCTCTGGTGGGACCGGTTCCAGCGGCCGCACTACATCTCGTCGAGCCTGTTCGTGACCGTCCTGCTCGACGAGATCGCGCCGATGGGCAACGACGCGCCCCCCCAGGCCTGCGGCGACATCTGGAACGCCCTGCACGCCAAGCTCAAGGAGCAGACCGATCGGAAGACGGACCTCGAGAAGTCGACGACCGAGCTGACCACCCAGGCGGCGCAGCTCGCGGCCGACGCCAAGGTCAACCGCGACTCCGTCAAGGCGAAACAGGCGTCCGAGACCGCGAAGAAGGCCGAGCAGGCGCACCAGGACGCCCTGCTCGCCGACAAGGAGGCCACCGCCTTCAAGGCCCTCATCGCCCTCGCCAGCCGCTCCCCTAACGACCTCGACAAGCTCCGCGAGAACCTCGAGACTTGGTACGACGAGGCGATGGAGCGCGTCTCCGGCTGGTACAAGCGAAAGTCGCAACTCATGCTGATCGCCATCGCGGCAAGCGTCAGCGTCGCGATCAACGCCGACGGGGTCTCGTTCCTCCAGTACCTCAACCAGGACAGCACCGCCAGGGCCTCGATCGCTGCCGCCGCGCGCGACTTCGTCCAGAACCCCGCCGCCGACCCCCGCAACACCGGGGGCACAGCCACGAAACCCGTGACCACCGCGACGAGCACCGAAGCCGCCGCCGAGAGCCAGATGGCGGGCGCCGAGGATCGCGTCAACATGCTCAACGCGCAGCTTCGGTCGTACTCGATCCCGATCGGCTGGAATCTGAACAATTTCTCATGGAAGGACTTGTGGGCGAGCTTTATGCGCGACGAGGTTCCGACCACGCTCCAACCATCCTCTCCCGCCTCGGTCTCAGCCCGCACCGACAAGCCCCAATCGGCATCGTACTTTGTCGCCGAGCTTCGCCGGCTTCCTGCCACCCGTTACGAGTGGTTTCTCAAGGCGCTCGGCCTGCTCTTCAGCACGGTCGCGATGTCGATGGGGGCGAGTTTCTACTTTGATCTGCTCAACAATCTCGTCAACCTCCGTCAGACCGGTGTTCCCCCTGACGAGCAGAAGAAGAAACCCCAAACCAACACGGCCTGACAGCCAATCCTACAGCTACTGAGATCTGGTCGCCTTAGAAAGTGCGCGGGAATCTTGACAGACTGGACACGAATCGGGGATTCGGGTCAACTACGGTTGGAGATCGATGTTGAAATTAAGGAGTAAGGCGACCGGCAGGATTGAATTCACCTTCGACACGGTCCTCTGCGGGCTTCGTCATGCGGGAAATCCAAACAGGTCTACACAAACCGGAAGGTGGTACCAAACAGCGTCTTACGAAAAGCGCCGATAATTCGGCGCTCGTTTGCTTTCCAACTGTGCGTCGATCTGTTTGGGTTCTCGGGTAAGGGCCCGTAAAACAATAACAATTACACACAACGCCCGCTGTGCTATACTGCCAGCATGAGCACAACAGAAAAACTTCAGCATAAATTCGACACGTTGTTTCCGCACCTGAATGAGCGACAGCAACA
>Ga0208565_1001449_pt1 | contig 13977 bp, 16 predicted proteins | sample Sb_taG_7_FD_187706 | JGI IMG/M metagenome (GOLD analysis project Ga0208565, IMG submission 187706) | Peat soil microbial communities from Weissenstadt, Germany - Sb_50d_2_FS metaG (SPAdes) (version 2) | ecosystem: Environmental > Terrestrial > Soil > Wetlands > Peat | place: Germany...
GCCGGTTCGCCGGTTTGGCCAGGGCTCAGGTGTGCCATTGGAGAAGCTAGCTATACCGGTTAAGTGTTGCCAGTTAGAGCCGTTAAGTAAAGCGGCAGGCTTGTAACGCTAAGGTCTCGATCGGATATCCGGCAGGTAACCGGCTCGTTTGCCGGGCAGTCCGGGCAGTCCTGCCCCGGGCTCCGGTCGCGGGCTGCGGTCGCGGGCTGCGGTCGCGGGCTGCGGTCGCGGGCTGCGGTCGCGGCCAGGCTAGGGTCGCGCGCGACCCGGTACGGCGGTGCTGTCGCGGACCAGGAGCACCGGCGGCCCCTCGGCGAGATGACCCGGCGGCCGGCCCGCCACCGCCTCGCGGAGCATCCGCGCCGCGTGGACACCCGTCGCCGGGATGTCCCGGCGCAGCGCGGTGAACGCGGGGTGGACGAGCTCGCAGAGCGTGCTGTCGTCCCAGACCAGGATGGACAGGTCGGCGGGCACCCGCACGCCCATCCGCTGCGCCGCGCCGAGCCCGGCCAGCGCCATCACGTCGTTGTCGTACATGATCGCGGTGGGCGGCGCGGCCTGCTTCAGCAGGTCCCGCGTCGCCTCGGCGCCGTGCTCGGCGGTGTAGTCGGCGGCCACCGATATCGCCTCGATGCCCGCATCGCCGGCTACCTGGGCGAGCGCGTCTGTCCGCAGCTTGGAATGCCAGTACCTGGCGAAACCGCCGACCCGGGCGACCCGCCGGTGACCGAGTCCGGCCAGGTAGCCGACGACGGTCTCGATGGCGGCGCGATCGTCCTGCCAGACGGCGGGCAGGCTGCCTGCCCCGCGCGGGGTGCCGAGCACCACGGCGGGCATGCTGAGTTCCTCGAGCACGCGGATCCGGCGGTCACGCACCTGCAGGTCGACCAGGAACACGCCGTCCACCTTGCGCTGCGCCCACCAGGTTCGGTACATGCGGATCTCTTCGGCCTGGTCCTCGGCCATGGTGAACAGCAGGGTTATATGGTTAGTCGCCAGCTCCGCCTGAATGCCCGAGATGAGCTGCATGAAGAAGACCTCGCTGCCCAGCGTGCGCGCCGGGCGGTCGATGATCAGGCCGAAGGCGCCGGCCCGGCCGTCGGAAAGGGCCCGGGCGGCGCTGTTGGGCTCGAAGCCCACCTCGGCCGCGATGGCCAGGATGCGCTCGCGGGTCGCGGCCGACACACCCGGCTGGCCGTTGAGGGCAAAGGAGACGGCGGCCTTGGTCACGCCCGCGCGCCGCGCAATGTCGGCGATGGTCGGACGTCTCATCCGGCTTCCTTTCCCACCCGGCGGCCACCCTATGCAGGTCAGCGCGTACCTGCCCAATCATAAGGCCACGAGATCCACGAGTCGGCATTGACACTAAACCGGTATAGTGATTCGATCCCAGCAGCGGACGCCCGCGAGCCAAAGGGGCGCGGCACCGACTGGACTGAGGAACGAGGGACGGGGAAAGGCGACGCCTAAAAGGCGCCCCGGAGGCGAGAGGAAAATAGTGCGCAGGAGCACCGCCAGGATTACCGCGGGCGGCCAGCCGGTCAGCTGGCTCGGGGCCAACTTCTGGTCACGCACCGGCGGCCCGCACATGTGGCGCCGCTACGACCCGGCCGTCGTCCGGGCGGAACTGCGCGTGCTGCGCGAGCACGGCCTGACGATGACCAGGTCGTTCTTCTACTGGCCCGATTTCATGCCCGGGCCGGACGTGATCGACGAGGAGATGACCGCCAGGTTCGCCGACTTCCTCGACCGGCACGCCGACCAGCAGATGAGCACGGTCCCCACCTTCATCGTCGGCCACATGTCCGGCCAGAACTGGGACCCGGCCTGGCGGGGCGGCCGTGACCTGTACGACGACGTCTGGATGGTCGGGCGCCAGGCCTGGTTCGCCGGCGAGATGGTGCGCCGGTTCGGCCCGCATCCCGCCGTGGCCGGCTGGCTGGTCTCCAACGAGATGCCGCTGTACGGCGGCGACCACGCCCCGGCCGAGACGGTCGCCGCGTGGGCCCAGGTCATCAGGGACGCGGTGCGCGCGGCAGGCGGCGACCAGCCCTTCTCGCTCGGCGACGGCTGCTGGGGCATCGAGGCCAGCGGCCGCGAGAACGGGTTCCGGCTGGCCGACGCCGCGCGACTGTGCGACTTCCTCGGCCCGCACGTGTACCCGGTGGGCGACGATCAGATCCGGCAGCACTACGCGGCCGCCTGGCAATGCGAGCTGGCCAGCACGTTCGGCAAGCCGGTGGTGCTCGAGGAGTTCGGGGTCAGCTCCGACTTCGCCGCGGACGCGAACGCGGCCCGCTACTACCGGCACGTCCTGCACCACAGCCTGCTGGCCGGCGCGACCGGCTGGATCGCGTGGAACAACACCGACTTCGACCTGCCCGGCCAGGACCCGTACCGGCACCACGCCTTCGAGCAGCACTTCGGCCTCACCGATGCTTCCGGCGCGGCCAAGCCGACGCTGGGCGAGATGCGGTCGTTCGCGGCCACCCTGGACGCGATCGAGGTGACCCGCTGCACGCGGACCGACACCGACGCCGCCCTGGTCATCCCGAGCTACCTGGACACCAGCTACCCGTTCGCCGATCCGGCCGACCGGGCGCACATCGCGCGCTCGCTCGCCCAGGCCTACGTCTCGGCCCGGCTGGCGGACCTGCCGGTGGCGCTGACCAGGGAAACCAGCGGCATCAGCCACGACGCGCGGCTGTACCTGGCCCCCTCGGTGAAGCAGCTGCTCGCGCCCACCGCCGCTGTCCTGGAGCGGCTCGCGGCCGGCGGCGCCTGCGTCTACGCGTCCTATTCGGCCGGCGACACCGAATGGCACCGCGGGCCCTCCTACGGGCGGCTGGACGAGACGTTCGGCGTGCGGCACCAGCTCGACGTGGGGATGGCCAACCCGATCGAAGATGACACGGTGGTGCTGTACTTCCACCGGGACTTCGGGGACCTGGCCAGGGGAACCACGCTCACGTTCGGCGCGGCCGGCAGCCAGCACAGCCGGGCGTTCCTGCCCGTCGAGCCGGCCGGCGCCGAGGTCATCGCGACCGACAACCGGGGCCGGCCCGCGCTGCTGTCGCGGCGGGCCGGCCCCGGGGGGCGGGGTTCCCTCATCTTGTGCACCTACCCGATCGAGCACATGGCCGCGCTGACCCCGCGGGTCAACCCGGACGACACCGTCACGCTCTACGACGCGCTGGCCGCGCACGCCGGGGTGCGCCGCGCGGTCACCGTCGACGACCCGCGCGTCGCCTGCGACACGCTGATCCGTGACGACGGCACGCTGTTCGCCGTGCTGGCCAGTCACGCCGCCGAGCCGGTCACGGTCAAGCCCCTGCTAGCTGGGGAGGCGCTAGCTGGGGAGGCGCTGGCTGGGGAGGCGCTGGCCGGGGGGGCGCTGGCCGGGGGCGAGCTGACCGCCCTGGACGGCACGGAGGCTGGGGAGGGCGTGACACTAGGGCCGTTCGGGATAAAGATCTTCATCGTGACCGGGCGGCCCGGACCATGACCGCGGCCGCCAGCAGGCCTACGGCGGACAGCGCGGCCAGCCAGCAGGCCGTGCCGGACAGCGCCGGCCTGCCGCGTACGCCATGATGGGCCTGTGGAGTTTGAGCCGTACCGGGGTGAGCTGGTGGCGTACTGCTACCGGATGCTGGGCTCGTTCCACGAGGCCGAGGACCTGGTGCAGGAGACGATGCTGCGGGCGTGGAAGGCCCGCGACCGGTACGACCACACGCGGGCATCGGTACGGACCTGGTTGTACCGGATCGCGACCAACGCGTGCCTTTCCGCGCTGGAGGGGCGTGCGCGGCGGCCGTTGCCGTCCGGGCTGGGCGCGCCGAACGACGATCCCGGGGCGCCGCTGACTCCGGCGTTCGACGTCCCCTGGCTACAGCCGTTTCCCGATGCGCGGTTCGACACGGGGACGCGGGCGGACATGCGGCTCGCGCTGGTGGCGGCAATGCAGGTCCTGCCGCCGCGGCAGCGGGCCGTGCTCGTGCTCCGCGAGGTATTGGAGTTCAGTGCCGCCGAGGTCGCCGCGCAGCTTGGGACCACGGTCACGGCCGTCAACAGCGCCTTGCAGCGGGCCCGCGCTACCCTGACGGATGTGGGCGATGCGGGCGAGGTCACCGAACCGGACGATCCCGGGGTACGCGCGGTGATCCAACGGTACGTGCAGGCCTTCGAGGCGGCCGACGTCCCCGCGCTCGTCCGGCTTCTCACAGATGAGGCGGTCCTGGAGATGCCGCCGGTGCCGCTGTGGTACCGGGGCAGCCGCGACTACGGCCTGTTCATGCGCCGCGTGTTCGAGACGCGCGGTACGGGCTGGAGCATGTGGCACCTCACCGCCAACGGGCAGCCCGCGCTCGCCGCGTACGCGCCGGAGCCCGGCGGCGGGCATCGGCTGCACACGCTCCAGGTCTTCACGGTCACAGGCGGCCGGGTCGCGCACAACGTCGTGTTCGCCGATCCACGCGTGTTCGAGGCGTTTGACCTGCCCCAGCAGATCTCCTCCGGCGAGTTTCGTCAGGCGCGATGAGTTGGGCCGGTGCCGCCGGTACGTACGGGTGAGCATCGACCGAAGGGAAACCCATCGTGAGCGTCATCGTCATTCAGTTCATCACCCTGGACGGGATCGTGTCCGACCCGGACGGGTCCGGGGGCACCCCGGCCGGCGGCTGGGCGTTCCGGCACGGCCCCGAGACGGTCGCCGGGGACAAGTTCCGGCTCGGGAGCACGCTGGACGACGGGGTCATGCTGCTAGGGCGCAAGACCTGGCAGTTGTTCTCGCGGCTCTGGCCGGGGCGCGACGACCCGTTCTCCGCCCGGATGAACGCCGTGCCGAAGCTGGTCGCCTCCCGCACGCTGTCCGACGCGTCGGCGTGGGTGAACTCGCGAGTCATCGACGGCGACATCGTCGACGCCGTCAAGCGCGAGCGGCGCGATGTGATCATCACCGGCAGCCTGAGCGTCGTGCACGCGCTGACGGCCGAGGACCTGATTGATGAGTACCGGCTGCTGACCTTCCCCACGATCCTCGGCATCGGCGAGCGGCTCTTCCCCGTTGGCAACCCGCCCGCTTACCTGGAGTGCCTGTCGGCCGAGCGGACCGACGCCGCCGTTCTCGCGCGGTACGGGAGGGCAGCACGATGACGGTTCGCTTCCTCGCCCTGTACGAGATGCCGACCGACCCCGAGGCGTTCGACCGGCACTACCGCGAGGTCCACATTCCGCTCGGGCGCCGACTGCCGGGGCTGCGCCGGTACGCGGTCGGACGTGACGTCGTGGCCGTCCGCGGCGCGCCGTACTACCTGGTCGCCGAGCTGGAATGGGACACGATGGAAGAGCTGCGCGCCGCGTTCGCCTCGCCCGAGGGCCGCGCCACCGCCGCCGACGCGGCACGCCTCCAGGAACTCGCCCCGGTACGCAGCATGACCTTCACCGTGGACGATGGCGTGCTGTAGGCACACGCTTCCGCATCGTCGCAGGGGCCAGAATCGGTTTCGGCGTCGCTGCTATCTTGTCGTGTGCATGACGAACGGAACGTGCCCGGGGGGACAGTGGTCTTCGTTGAAATCGCGGGAACCACGCCGTGGCCGACGGGGAATGAGCCGGCAGGCGTACGCCCGCGGGCTACCAAGCTCCGGGCAGGTGTAGCCCCCGGGCGGATGCGCCGCGGCGCGTTCCTGGGCAAGGTTAGCTAGTGACACAAGCCAACGCTCCGGTCACGGCACTGATGCAGGCGCGTCGCTTTGCGGCCCGGCTGGTGGCGCTGCGGGATGGGCCGTGGATGCGGTCAGCGCTGGTGCTGGTGGGCGTGACGGCGCTGGTGGTGTACCTGCTGCCCGGACTTCCGGCACCGGCGTCGCACTGGCCGTTGTGGGATGTCCGGGTGTACTGGTGGGGCGGCCAGCAGGGCACCGCCGACGGCAGGGCGCTGTACGCTCCGGGCGCGCCGTTCAGCTTCACCTACCCGCCGTTCGCCGCGCTGCTGTTCGCGGTGTTCGCGGGGGCGTCCATCGGGGTGCTGAAGGCGGCGCTCACGGCCGGGAGCGTGGCGGGGCTGGCGGTGCTGTCTGGCCTGTCGCTGGGCGCGGCGGGGGTGCGCCTGCGCGCCGAGAGCGTGTTCGCGGTGGCCGCGATAGGCCTGCTGACCTGGCCGGTGGCGTACACGCTGCACCTCGGCGAGGTCAACCTGATCCTGGCCGCGCTGATCGGCGCCGACGTGCTGCGCCGGAACGACGGCGGCTGGTGGCAGGGGATCGGAACGGGGCTGGCCGCCGGGATCAAGCTCACCCCGCTGATCTTCGTGGCGTACCTCGCGGTCACCGGGCGGGTGCGGGCGGCGGTGACCGCGACAGGGGTGTTCGCGGCGACGGTCGCGGCGGGATTCATCTGGCTGCCCGCGCGGTCCCGGACGTTCTGGCTGGGCGGGGTGTTCTACAACCAGAGCAGGATCGGCAATCCGGCCAACCCGTCGGACCAGTCCCTGGCCGGGGCGATAGCCCGGCTGGCCGGGACCGGGGACCCGCCGCGGACCTGGTGGCTGGCCGCGGTCCTGGTGACCGGCCTGGCCGGGCTGGCGGTCGCCGTCTGGGCGCACCGCCGCGGGCACCGGCTGGCCGGGACGATGTGCTGCGCCATCACCGGGCTGCTCGTCTCGCCGCTTTCCTGGACCCATCACTGGGTGTGGGTGGTCCCGCTGCTGGTATGGCTGACCGCGGCCACGTGGCGGCGCCGGTCGGTAGCCTGCGGCCTGGCGGCGTTCGCGGGCGCGGTGGTGTTCTCGGGGTTCCTGTCGATCCCGTGGCCCGGCCATCCGGTCCGGCCGGAGCTGATGCTGGCCAGCGATCAGTACGTGCTGTACGGGCTGGCCATGCTGGCCGGGGTCGGCGTGGCTCTGGCCAGGAAACGTTTCCGCGGAAACGCTCCGCACGCTGGCCGACCTCCGGGTGCGGGCGGGGTCTTTTAGTGCGGGCGGGGGGATTCGAACCCCCACGGTGTCGCCACCAACAGGACCTAAACCTGCCGCGTATGCCATTTCGCCACGCCCGCCTGGCCGCTGGTCGCCGGGGCCGCTGATACTGGGCCTGATACTGGGCCGCCGGTGACCGGGCCGCTAGTAACGGTACCGCTTAGGCGCCGACCTCGGTCCGCAGCCGGGCGACGTGGCCGGTGGCCTTGACGCCGTACATGGCCTTGAAGATGTTGCCGTCCGCGTCCACCACGAACGTGGACCTGATCACGCCGACCGTGGTCTTGCCGTAGAGCTTCTTCTCGCCGTACGCGCCGTAGGCCTCGAGCACGGCGTGATCGGGGTCGGAGAGCAGGGGGAAGGTCAGGCCTTCCTTGTCCCGGAACTTGGCCAGCTTGGCCGACTGGTCGGGCGAGATGCCGAGCACGGTGATGCCCGCGGAGTTCAGGTCGGCCAGGCTGTCGCGGAAATCACACGCTTGGGTGGTGCAGCCGGGGGTCATCGCGGCCGGGTAGAAGTAGACGATCACCCGCTGGCCGCGGAACGAGGACAGCGAGACCTCTTTGCCGTCGGCATCAAGCAAGGTGAAGTCGGGAGCCGGGTCGCCAGGTGCGAGTCGCTTGTCCGTCATGAGCCCAACGCTACCGCGCGGGCCGGGCCACGAGGGTGATGAACGGGGCCAGCGCGCGGAAGGCGCGGCCGCGGTGGCTGATCGCGTCCTTGGCTTCGGCGGTCATCTCGGCGGTGGTCTGGCCGAACCCGTCGGGCAGGAAGATCGGGTCGTAGCCGAATCCCCCGCTCCCTCGCGGGACCCGGACCAGCCGGCCCTCGACGTGCCCGGTCACCACCCACTCCCGGGCGCCGGACCCGGGCAGGCCGGATCCGGGGGCGCCGGACCCGGGCACGACCAGCGCGGCGGCGCAGACGAACTGCGCGCCGAGGCGGCTGTCCGGCACGTCGGCCACCTGGGCCAGCACCAGCTCCAGGTTGGCCCGGTCGTCGCCGTGCCCGCCCGCCCAGCGGGCGGATAGCACGCCGGGCATGCCGTTGAGCGCGTCCACGCACAGGCCGGAATCGTCGGCCACCGCGGGCAGGCCGGTGTAGTCCGCGATCGCGCGCGCCTTGAGCAACGCGTTCGCCTCGAACGTAGGCCCGGTCTCTGGCACGTCGGGCGCGCCGGGGAACTCGTCAAGCCCGGCCAGGGCGATCTGCGTGCCGTCATGGTCTTCCGCCGCCAGGATCCGGCCCAGCTCGCGCAGCTTGGCGGCGTTCCTGGTGGCCAGCACTACGGTGTTATCCACCGAGGGCGTCACGCTGCAGCATGGTCAGCTCGGCGCAGCCCGCAACGGCCAGATCGAGCAGCTGGCCGAGCAGGTCGCGGCTGAACGGCTCCTGCTCGGCGGTGCCCTGGATCTCCACGAAGTCGCCGCTGGCGGTGCAGACCACGTTCATGTCGGTCTGCGCGGCCACGTCCTCCTCGTAGCACAGGTCGAGCCGGGGCTCGCCGTCCACGATGCCCACGCTGACCGCGGACACCGAGGTGAGCAGCGGGTCGCCCTTGGTCCGCTTCCGGGCCTTCAGCCAGGCCACCGCGTCGGCCAGCGCGACGTAACCGCCGGTCACCGCCGCGGTGCGGGTGCCGCCGTCGGCCTGGAGCACGTCGCAGTCGATGACGATGGTGTTCTCGCCCAGCGCCTTGTAGTCCACGCAAGCCCGCAGCGACCGCCCGACCAGGCGGGATATCTCCTGGGTACGGCCGCCTAGGCGGCCCTTGACCGACTCGCGGTCGCCGCGGGTGTTGGTGGCCCTCGGCAGCATCGCGTACTCGGCGGTCACCCAGCCGAGCCCGCTGCCGCGCCGCCAGCGCGGCACGTCCTCGGTGACGCTCGCGGCGCACAGCACCCTGGTGCGGCCGAATTCCACCAGCACCGACCCCTCGGCGTGGTCAAGCCAGCCCCGGGTCAGCTTCACCGGCCGTAGTTCGGTGACGGATCGTCCGTCGGGTCGTGACATGACGCACAGCCTATCGGCCGGCGGGAGGTGGGGCGCCGGGACCGGCGGCCGGCGGGGCGCCGAGCGGGGCGCCGGGGCCGAGCACCAGGCCCGAGGTGGCCAGCGACAGCGGGCCTCGGTACGCCTGCGACGCCTCGGCCAGCGTCAGGTCCCGGTCGTTCCACGGCACCAGGTGGGTGAGCAGCAGCTGCCCGACCCCGGCCCGGGCCGCGTGCTCGGCCGCCTGCCGCGCGGTCAGGTGCAGGTTCGGCGGGTTGTGCGGCCTGTCGAGGAGGGACGCCTCGCACAGCAGCAGGTCGGCTCCCTCGGCCAGCCGGACCAGCGCGTCGGACTCCCCCGTGTCGCCCGAGTAGGCCAGCCGCCAGCCCGCGTGCTCCACCCGGAAGCCGAACGTCTCCACCGGGTGGTTCACGTGATCGGCGGTGACCCGGAACGGCCCGATCTCGGTGGTGCCGGGCTCGAGGTCGCGGAAGGTGAATCGTGCCTGGACGGCCGCCAGCCCCTCGCCGCCGAACTCCGTGACCCGCTCCGCGGTCCCCCGCGGGCCGTGCACGCCGATGGGCGGCCTGGGCCCGTCCGGGGTGTACTGCCGGGCCACCCAGTAGGCCCCCAGGTCGACGCAGTGGTCGGCGTGCAGGTGGCTCAGGCAGATCGCGTCGATGCTGAACAGCCCGGCGAACCGCTGCAGCGTCCCGAGCGCGCCGTTGCCCAGGTCGAGGACCAGCCGGAACCCTTCGGCCTCGAGCAGGTAACAGGACGCCGGGCTGTCCGGCCCGGGAAAGGTCCCGGCACATCCGACCACGGTCACGCGCATGGCTGCCATTATGGCCTCAGCCAGCGGGCCTCAGGCCCAGAGCTGGCCCTCCAGCCGGGCTTCTGCCTCGTCCAGGGTGCCGGCGTAGGCGCCGGTGGACAGGTACTTCCAGCCGCCGTCGGCGACCAGGACCACGATGTCGGCGCGCTCGCCCGCGGTCGCCGCCTTGGCCGCAATGCCCAGGCCGGCGTGCAGCGCGGCGCCGGCCGAGATGCCCGCGAAGATGCCCTCGGCGGAAACCAGCTCCCTGGTCCGGCGCAGCGCGTCGGCCGAGGACACGGAGAACCTGGTGGTCAGCACGGACTCGTCGTAGAGCTCGGGGACGAAGCCCTCGTCCACGTTCCGCAGACCGTAGACGAGCTCGCCGTAGCGCGGCTCGGCCGCGACGATCTTGACGTCCGGCTTGCGCTCGCGCAGGTAGCGGCCGACGCCCATGAGCGTGCCGGTGGTGCCCAGGCCGGCCACGAAGTGGGTGATCCCGGGCAGGTCGGCCAGGATCTCCGGCCCGGTCGTCTCGTAGTGCGCCCGGACGTTCGCCTCGTTGCCGTACTGGTAGAGCATGACCCAGTCGGGGTGCTCGGCGGCGATCTGCCTGGCCACCCGGACCGCCTCGTTGGAGCCGCCCGCGGCCGGCGAGCCGATGATCTCGGCGCCGTACATCCGCAGCAGCTGACGGCGTTCCTCACTGGTGTTCTCCGGCATGACCACGATCAGCCGGTAACCGCGCAGCCTGGCCACCATGGCCAGGGAGATGCCGGTGTTGCCCGAGGTGGGCTCCAGGATCGTCGATCCCGGCGAGAGCAGCCCGTCCTTCTCCGCCTGGGCGACCATGAAGAACGCGGCGCGGTCCTTGACCGAACCCGTCGGGTTCCTGTCCTCGAGCTTGGCCCACAGCCGGACATCCGGAGAGGGAGATAGGCGGGGCAAACCGACCAGGGGCGTGTTGCCTAGCGAGTCAAGCAGGTTCTCGTAGCGCATTACCCCAGGTCCGTTCGGTATACAAAAAAACCAAGTACGGCGGGACCCCTAGCGGGCGCCGCCGGCCACCGCGGGCAGCACGGTCACCGTGTCGCCGTCCTTGACCGGGGTATCCAGGCCGTCCAGGAAGCGGACGTCCTCGTCGTTCAGGTACACGTTGACGAAACGCCGCAGGCCGCCGCCATCGACCAGGCGGTCCCGCAGGCCGCCGTGCCGCTGCTCCAGATCGGTGAACAACTCGCCGAGCGTGGATCCGGTTCCCTCGACTTGCTTGGCACCGTCGGTGTACGTACGAAGGATCGTCGGGATGCGAACCTCGATGGCCATGAACAACGCTCCACTGGGTTATCTGGTCGGTCCTTGGCGTCCAACCCGCCTGCGGCCCGAATCATTCCGGCAGGGCATCATTCCACCACGGACACCGGTTCCTCGGTGACCACGCCGTCCACGATCCGGTACGAGCGGAACTCCGCCGCGTTCTCGTCCCTCGTCGACACCAGCACGTAGTGCGCCTGCGGCTCGCTGGCGTAGGAGATGTCGGTCCGCGACGGGTACGCCTCGGTGGCGGTGTGCGAGTGGTAGATGACGACCGGTTCCTCGTCCGCCTCGTCCATCTCCCGCCAGAGGATGAACTGCTCGGCGGAGTCGAAGCGGTAGAAGGTGGGGGATCGTTCGGCGTTCATCATGGCGATGAACCGTTCCGGGCGGTCGCGGCCGGCTGGTCCGGCCAGCACGCCGCAGGCCTCGTCCGGGTGGTCGGCGCGGGCGTGGGCCACGATCTTGTCGTAAAGCGCGCGCGGGATCGTCAGCATGATCCTTCAGGCTAGTGCCTGGACCAGCGACTCCTGCACCGCGCCGAGCCAGGCGTACACCTCGAACGCGGTCCACTGCGGGTCGTCCGGCTTCAGCCGCGCCCACTGCTCCTCGAAGTCCTCGGTGACGCCCAGCCGGACCCCGAGCGCGAGCCGGACGTCGTTCAGCGCCTTGAGCCACGACAGGGCCTGGTCCTGGGTCAGCTGGATGCGGCCGCCCACCTCCGGCAGCGTGTCCAGCATTTCCTGGGCGGCGGCGTGCTTGGCGCTGCGCAGCGCGGGCTCGGTGTACCTGCGGAACTCCCCAGCCGCCTCCGGGTCGTCGCGGTAGCCGTCCGGCAGCAGCCGGGCCAGCACCGGGTCCTCGGGGATCGTGTCCGCCCCCGGCCCGTGCAGCATCGCCTCGAGGGCGGCCAGGTCGTCATCCTCGGCGCTGATCCGGTCATGGGCCGGGTCCCCGGTTTCCACCAGGGACATGATCTGGCCGACCAGGCTGCGCAGCAGGGACGCCTCGGCCGCGGCGAGCCAGGCGCGCGCGCCGCCGCCGCGGACCGACCGGAACGGCTCCATGTCTGCTGGCTACTTGTCCTGGTTCACTGTGGCCCACAGGCCGTAGCCGTGCAGGACCTCGACGTTGTGTTCCATGGCCTCCCTGGCCCCGGCGGCGACCACCGCCTTGCCCTTGTGGTGCACGTCGAGCATCAGCTTGGTGGCCTTCTTCTTCGGGTAGCCGAACACGTGCTGGAACACGTACGTCACGTAGGACATCAGGTTGACCGGGTCGTTCCACACGATCGTGACCCAGGGCTTGTCCGAGGATAGCTTGTCGGCGGATCGCGGAAGATCCACCTCAGCGGGCGCCGTGCTCACAACTACCCACCTCCCACTCCGTAGTCTTCCACCTGTGACGAATCCCGTGAACCACCAGCCCTCGCCCGGCTCCGACCCATCCGGGACGGCCCAGCGCGGGACGGCCCAGCGTGGGACAGCACTGCTGACCGACCACTACGAGCTCACCATGCTGCAGGCGTCGCTGCGCAGCGGCGCGGCCGACCGCAGGGCCATCTTCGAGGTTTTCGCCAGGCACCTGCCGCATGGCCGCAGGTACGGCGTCGTGGCAGGCACCGGGCGGCTGCTCGACGCGATAGAGCGGTTCCGCTTCGGCCCGGCCGACCTGGAATTCCTCGGCGGCGCGGGCATCGTGGACGAGCCGACGCTGGCTTTCCTCGAATCCTACCGTTTCGGCGGAAACATCTGGGGTTACTCCGAGGGGGATTGTTACTTCCCCGGTTCGCCGATCCTCGTCGTGGAGGGCACGTTCGCCGAGGCGGTGCTGCTGGAAACCGTCGCCTTGTCCATCCTCAACCACGACACGGCGATCGCCTCGGCCGCGTCCCGGATGGTGACCGCGGCCGGCGACCGCCCGCTGATCGAGATGGGCTCGCGACGAACCCACGAGTGGGCCGCGGTGGCCAGCGCCCGGGCGGCCTACATCGCCGGCTTCGCGTCCACGTCGAACCTGCGGGCGCGGTACGAGCACGGGATCCCGAGCGCGGGCACCAGCGCGCATGCCTTCACCCTGGTGCACGACAGCGAGCGGCACGCCTTCGAGACCCAGCTCGAGGCGCTCGGCAAGGCCACGACGCTGCTGGTGGATACCTACGACGTGCCCCGGGCGGTGCGGACGGCGGTCGAGGTGGCAGGCCGCGACCTGGGCGCGGTGCGGATCGACAGCGGCGACCTGCCGGTGCTGGCCCGGCAGGTCCGCGCGCTGCTCGACGATCTCGGCGCGACCGGCACGAGGATCATCCTCACCGGCGACCTGGACGAGTACTCCATCGCGGCGCTCGGCGCGGTCCCGGTGGACGGCTACGGGGTGGGCACGTCGCTGGTCACGGGTTCCGGCGCGCCGACGGCGGCGCTGGTGTACAAGCTGGTGGCCCGGGCCTCCTCGGCCTCCGACGACGACGAGATGGAGCCGGTGGCCAAGCGCTCGGTGGGCAAGCCGGGACGGGGCGGGCGCAAGTGGGCGGTGCGGCACCGCGATGATCACGGCACCGCGCTGGCCGAGCGGATCAGCCTGTCGCCGCCGGAAGCCGGGCCGCTGGACCGCGAACTGCTCGTGCCGCTGGTCGCCGACGGCCAGATCGTCGGGCGCTCCGGAGTGGCCCAAGCCCGGGCGCGGCATCGCGAGTCGCTGGCTGAGCTGCCGCCGTACGCGCTACAGCTGTCCCGCGGCTACCCCGCCATCCCCACCGTCTTCGATCCCCCGGACGGAGCCGAGTCCTGATCGTAGGCGCTGGGGCCCGGCCGGCGCCTGATGACTTTGTCAATAAAACCTATTGACTTTATGGGTATTTGGTCTACGGTGATTGGCATGGGTCACC
>Ga0208565_1001450_pt1 | contig 13976 bp, 11 predicted proteins | sample Sb_taG_7_FD_187706 | JGI IMG/M metagenome (GOLD analysis project Ga0208565, IMG submission 187706) | Peat soil microbial communities from Weissenstadt, Germany - Sb_50d_2_FS metaG (SPAdes) (version 2) | ecosystem: Environmental > Terrestrial > Soil > Wetlands > Peat | place: Germany...
TCGAGCCGAAGAACTTGACCGAGTTGCTCCAGCGGCTGGAGATCCACACGGGGGAGTCCCAACGGCGTCTTTCGCACTGGACTGATAGCGATCTCCTGAATCAAACTCCTTCGACAATGAAGGTAGGCGAATCACTTCGAGCTCGGGTGTTGGCGATCCGGGAGGAGTTGAAGATACTTGCGAAGACGGCCATGGATTTGTCAAGAAAGCTTGAGTCGATTGCGGCCGGAGGCCCGGAACTCAGTAAGGAAACGCCAGTTAGAGCGGTCGAAGCTCAGTCCATGAAGAAACCGAGCTGAAACGCTGGCATCGCTTTTTTCTGTTCCGCGCTGTGGAACGATGATGCAAGATCGTCAAATTGCTCCTTCGCCACCTCAGTCAGTTTGAACCTCGATCCGTCGAACCCTTGACTCACCGGAATTTCGTGTGCCTTAACCTTCCCTTGAGCAAGAACCCGAAAAACCGGGTTCGGGTGAGTGCCAAGAGATTTGGTTCGGTTGCACTCTGAGTTGAGTGGAATAATGTTATTCCGCACCCTTGCCAGTTCCAGTGAGAAAATGGTGGACACGATGTCCGGATCTGGCGGGTAGCTGCGAGTCGGCACGGTACTGTGTAGGGTCCGAACCGTCCTCCGAGTCTTGCCAGCGGTCAGGTCCGAGTCTTCCGCAGGCAAAACTACCAGCGGAACATCCTCACACGATCCAGCCCATCCTTCGGCCGTAACCCTACGTTCACTCTTCGCCGAGTGAAAAACCTGATCCCCTTCGTCAGCTCGCGGGGTGCCATGCGCCCCGGGACGGAGCCGGCCATGACATCACAGCACCAGGACGCGACATCGTGCCAGTGGAGCTATCGCCTTACCCCTCGATCGCAGATTCGCCGCCAGGCTGGTGCGGCTCTTCCTCGGTGCGGTCCTGGCCCGCGGCCCGAGGATTGTCGCGAGTTGAGTACGGCACGCAGACCGCCACTCGCCGACCCGGTGGACTTCCTGAAGTCTTGGACCAAACCGGTCGTCGCCTCGGCCACGCGGACAACCGGAAGGCATGGCGTCTCTAACTGCTGGGCGAGGAGATTCCTGCGGTTCTACATCGCAGGGTCCCCGACAGCGGAATTCAGTCCGTCGCCATGCGGCAGCTCGGCGATGGCTATGACGCCGGTTTGGAGGCAAAATGAGACTCGATCCCTCGGTCAAAACAAGTGGCGACTTGACCGGACTGTTTCGGTGTGCTCGAGTTTGGTTTCAGGTGGCCAGGAACGGGACCAAAACGCTTGGTCTCTCTGGTCCCGATCCGGTCATCTGGGAAATGTTCGTTCAACGCGACGCTCGCCCCGGCGCCCTCCTTCCTTCCGCGCACACACCGGCAACACTGCCGGGCTTGGTCGAGTGCCCGGGTTTCCCGCTCGGGGTGACGACACCTGAACGCGTGGGGCGATCGCCATGACTCCGCTTCGACACTTGGGCCAACGTCGCGCTCTCGCCGCGGTGGCGGTCCTGGCGCTGGCCGGTGCTGCGAGTGCCGGGACCAAGCTCCAGCAACTGAAAGACAAGACCCTGGTGGCCTGGGTCACTCTGGCCGACCGTCAACAGCGCGGGGGCAGCGTGCTCAGCATCATCGACCCTCGTGAACGGTTCGATGCGATCGTCTTCGGTGAGATCACACCCGGGAAATGGATGCCCGTGAGTGCCTTGCGGCGTCGAGCCGGGGTTGTCCGCCCTTGGTGCTCGGCTTCCACATAGGCAAGATCGGCTCGAAAATCTTTCACAGTTCGTCGGGCAGAAGAGGCTGGCCATCGTCATACAGTCCGAAAGATGAGTCCAGGAGGAAAATTACGCGATCCGCATGCCTATCTCACTTCGGCCACCCATTATTGTTAGAAGCTCTAAAGTTGATCGGCATTTGGTATTCTGGCATGTGGGTAAGAAAGCCGAGCACATTGGTGAGGTGAGACTTGGGCAATGAGCATCTCCACGCCGCTCGGATGGAGCGGTATTGGTGCAGACGCGAGGGGCACTTCCGCATTGACTCCTGCGGGTTCTTGCTCGACCCGGAGGGCGAGTTCCGCAACACTCTCAACCCCGAGCTAATCCGACTCCCCGAAGTGGCAGATACGAACTGTCTCATCCTGCTCGGAGAGCCTGGGATGGGCAAGACCACCGCGCTAGAGGCCGAGCGCGAGCGCTGGGGGCAGTCGATCGGCACGACGGGCGACGTGATGGTCTGGAGAGACCTCGCCGAGTACGGCGACGAGGCACGCCTGATCCGCGATTTGTTCGAGACATCGGAGTGGGATTCCTGGCGTTCGAGTGACCTTACCCTCCATCTATTCTTGGACAGCCTCGACGAGTGCCGCCTCAACCTGCCCAACATCTCTGCCATTATCCTGGGACAGCTCAGGAGGCTTCCGCAGCTCAATCGGTTGAAACTACGCATCGCTTGTCGCACCGGCGCCTGGCCCCACTACCTTGAGGAGGGACTGCGGGGATTGTGGCCGGGGGACCGGACCGACGCGTTCGAGTTGGTCCCGCTTCGTCGCCGCGATGTCGCGGAGATCGCCTCCGGATTTGGACTTGAGAACGTCGAGGCGTTCTTGCGCGAAGTAGAGCTGCGCAATGCCGGTCCCATGGCAGCGAAGCCTGTCACACTCAAACTGCTCGCGAACCTCTACATACGCGGTGGACAGTTACCAAGTACCCAGGCGGAGTTGTATGAACGCGGTTGCCGGGCTCTCTGCGAAGAAACCAGCCTCTCTCGGCAGGCGGCTGGCAGGCACGGTGTACTCGGCCCGGAGCAGCGGCTCGCCGTCGCCGCGCGGATCGCGGCCGCAACTGTATTCTGCGCTCGAACGGCCGTCTGGGACGGGCCAGACCTGGCGGATCAGCCGGAAGACGATATTTCCGTCACGGCGCTCAGCGGATGGGCCGAGTGCGTGAGCGGCGGCGAGTTCGCAGTCTCCGAGGGGGCCGTTCGGGAAGTCCTCTCCGATACGGGGCTGTTCTCCTCGCGCGGGCCGCGTCGCATGGGTTGGGCGCACCGGACCTTCGCCGAATACCTGGCGTCCCGATATCTCGTCGAGCGCGTGTTGGCGGTCGGGCAAATTGAGAGCCTGATCTGGCACCCCCACATGCCTGGCAGGGTCGTGCCGCAACTCCATGAGGTCGCGGCATGGATTGCTGGGACCGTCCCCGATGTATTCCGTGCGATTATGAAATCCGATCCCGGAGTTTTGGTCCGCAGCGACGTCGAGAACACCGCGGCCGACGACCGTGAGGCTCTTGTCGCGGCCCTGCTCGCTTCGGCTGCCGAGAACCGCCTGGGAGACCTCAGACGTGATGCACGCTCCGAGTACCGCAAGCTCAAGCATCCCCTTCTGGCGGAGCAGCTGAGGCCCTTCATCGTTGACAAGTCCAGGAGCCTGGAGTCCCGCTGGCTCGCGATCGAGGTGGCCCAGGCCTGCGAAGTCCTGAGCGTTCAGGAGGACCTAGTCGAGGTGGCCTTGGACCGCTCGGACGACATGACAGTTCGCGTGGAAGCCGGATACGCCGTTTGCGCGATTTGTGAAGATTCGACCCGCCGACGAATGCGTTCGCTGCTTGCGCAAGACCTCGACGAGGACACGGGCGACGAGCTAAAGGGGTGCGCCTTGCGGTCGTTGTGGCCGGGCCTGTTCTCCGCGGAAGAGCTGTTCAGGGTATTGACACCTCCTAAGAGGCAACACAATCACGGGGCGTACGCGGGATTCCTATCGGGCGATCTGCTAAGGGGACTTACCCAGGCGGAACTCCCCGTTGCCGTTGGGTGGGCGTCGGCGCAGAAAGAACCCGGCAGCCTCGGTTCCGTCTTGGGTTGGGTTGTCGACCAGATCGTACTCAGGGCCTGTAACGAAATCGATGGGGAGGGTATTCTGGACGCACTCGCCGGGGTGGTATGGTCCCGCCTCGAGGCCCACGTCAACGTGATTGGCTCTTCGACCGCAGGGGCGTGGAGCGGATGCTTGCCTCTAGACGCGGGTAACCGACGCAAGCTCATCCGCGTCCTCATCCCCAAGCTGACGGCTGCCTCTTTGGAGCCGACTCGACTCGTCTACTCGGGTCCCCCCCTGGTGGTGTCCGACGACACGCCGTGGCTAATCGGACTGCTCGATCTCGAACACGACGGCTCGATCCGGGCCACCATCGCTCGCTTGGTACGCTCCGCATTCCTCCTGTGCGGTACGCAGTCTCCCGACCCCCTGCTCGAAGCGGCACAACGTCATCCCGAACTCGCGGATGCAATCCGCGACCTAACCTCGCCTGTCGAGCTCAATTCGCCAGAAGCGACTGCCGCCAGGAACCAGCGAGCAAGAAAGACGTTTTACGAGCGGAGTGCACAACAAGTCTGGACCCTCGATCCGCCGCCGCAGGAGCGAATTCTGCGACTCCTCTCTCAGGCGGAGGCTGGCGACCCGGACGCTTGGTGGCAGTTGACCTTGGTTATGACGCTTGAACCAACGAGCAAGAATCTGGGGGAGACCTTCCGCTCGGGCTTGACCACACTGCCTGGATGGCGGGAGGCAGACGCAAACACGCGGGCGATGATGTTGAACGCCGCGCATCGTTACGTGGTCGAGTATCGTCCCTCCCCAGACGAGTGGTTCTACCGGGAGGGTATCACCTATCATCCGGACGAGGCGGGCTTCAAGGCGTTGCGGCTCCTGAACGAGGAGGCCCAGGAGCGTTTCGCCACCCTCGGCGCCGACGTTTGGAGCAAGTGGGCCCCGGCGATCATTGGCTATCCGGCGTCCGGTCGGGACGATGACGAGGAGGCCCAACGACGGCTCGTCGCCGTAGCGCACCGGCAGGCACCAGACGAGATTCTCTCTTGGCTTGCCAGGTGGCTCGCGGAACAGAACAGTCGCGACTATCCCCTCATCACGACGCGGTCCTGGGCCGACATCTCGGGACCTGGACTCACCGCCGTCTTGATGAAGACCGTGCGGGATCCCACGACAAAGTTCGCCGTGATGGAGGCCCTTCTCAACGACCTCCTGACCCGGAACATTCCCGATGCGCGGGCGTATGCAACATCGCTCCTCTCCGCGACCCTCCCTGAGGGAGAGGGGCCCTGTGAGCGCTTCCTCACCGCAGCGAGGTCGTTATTGACCTGCGCGCCCGATGCGGGGTGGCCCGTAATCTGGCCGTTGCTTCAACAGTCCCCCGAATCGGGGCGTGACGTTATCCTCTCGGTAGCTTCTAGGTTCAACCGGGAGGGCACAACCCCGTTCCTTTCCCGGCTGTCCGAAGGCCAGGTGGCGGACTTCTTCGTCTGGCTCGCGCGCCACTTCCCCCATGACCGAGACGAGGATCACGGAAGCGTCCACGCCGTAGGCCCTCGCGAGTACGTCGAGAGGCTCCGCGACGGAGTGCTCCGGCATCTTGAGCAACGCGGCACGCTCGCATCGCTAGGCGCTATCAAGAGGATCACAGGGGAGCTTCCTTCCCTACCCTGGCTCGCCAGCGTCTATCTCGAAGCCGAGAAGGTGATGCTAGAAAGGACCTGGATGCCGCACCAGCCCGAACACTTGTGGAAGCTAGTCAGGGACCGGGAGGCGCGCTTAGTCGAGGGCGGGGACCAGTTGCTGGCAGTCGTGATCGAATCACTCCGCCGCTACGAGGGCAAGCTCCAGGGCGAGACTCCAGCGAGCTTCACGCTCTGGGACAAGCAGGCCGGCGGTCGGTATCGCCCCAAAGAAGAGGAGCGAATCTCCGACGCGCTAAAGCTTCATCTTGTAGACGACCTCAGGGTGCGGGGAATCGTCGCGAATCGTGAGGTGGTGATCCGCAGCGGCTCGGGAGGTAAGTCGGGCGAGCGGACCGATATCCATGTCGACGCCATCACTCGCGGATCCCGTCCGGGAGCATTTGACCAAATAACGGTTGTCATAGAGGTCAAGGGTTGCTGGAATCGCGACGTGATGGAGGCGATGCAGATCCAGCTAAAAGACCGCTACCTGAGCGGCGGCGCGTGCCATCACGGGCTTTACGTGGTGGGATGGTTCCTGTGCGATCAGTGGGACCCGGACGATTATCGGCGGTCTGACACGCGCGGGCAGCTTCCTCCATCGAAGCCCGAAGCCCAGGCCGTCTTCGCAGCTCAAGCGGAGCGGTTATCAGGCAGAGAACTTAGGCTTGCTGCGCTGGTCATTGATATCGCGCTTCGGTAGGGCTAATTCGGGAGTCGACCAAGCAGCAATTTCTGCTGATTGCTAGTCGGTGCGAACGCCATTCTTGGACTCGACGAGCAACTCCGCGAGTGGCACGCGAAGGACCCTGGCGATCAGGCGAAGGTTGAGAATCGAGAGATTCCGCTCGCCGCGTTCAACCGAGCCAATGAAGGTACGATGCAACTCGCACCGCTCGCCGAGTTGCTCTTGAGTCAAACCTCGAGCTAACCGCAACTCGCGGATGCGAAAACCCAGGGCCTGAAGAAATCTCGCGTCGTCCAGGTTCATGCTTGACAAACATTGTGGCGCCAAGCATGATGCGTTTAAGTAGCATTCGAGCAGAGCCTCGACAGTTTAACCGATGATGCGCCCAGCCTCTGCGGACCGAAATTGTCCGGGTGGCGACTCCTGCGAGTCCGCCCGAGCATCAGGAGACCGAAGCTGACCGGAAGAAAGACGTTATAAGAGCGGCGCGAAAAGAGGCCCGCTACCGGCCGCCGCAGGACCGCGTGTCCCGTACGCATCTAGCCTCTGAGAGGCTCTGCCTGCCGCCCCGAGATCGAAGGAGACTTGGGCGTGACTGAGTCCAGCGCGGGTCAACGATCCAGGGGCCTGTCGAGCAACGCGACCAAGCTCCGTATGCTGCGGCCAACCTTCAATTCGATCGTTGGCGTAATTGGCCCTATTACGATCGCGGTCCTGCTCTTCTGGTTCTTCTTCCTGAAAGAATCTCATCCGCCCGCGAGCGGGCCCACTCCGCTTGATGTAATTACTCGAGAGCTGGGGAATCTCTGTCCAGAGGACCCGACTCTCGCGACTCGGACCGCAACGCAGTGGCTCTACGTCGCACAGCGAGTCGGACGCGAAGAAGGCTGTGACGGTCTCCGCGCTCTCGACTGGTTCGGGGATGACGCTGTCTATCTCTTCGAGAGTAACAGTACCGCGTTCCGCGACCTGAGGGCAGTAATGTCGCTCGAGGGACCGCTCTTTGCGGCGACGACAGGCCCCTGGCGAAAGGCAGTCATCGAGTGGGCCATGAGCGGCCGGCTCCACTTCTTCCTCAAGTACCTCGATGGGCTGACTCCAGCGGAACGCGAGCAACTACGGGCTGTACCAGGATGCCTCCCGCTTCTCGGCCAGCAGGCACCGACCGCGAAGTCAATGCTCGCCAGGTACGGGGCCAGGGCCTGGCACCTGTTCATGCTGGTCGATTTCGCCGACGCGGGGTCAGATGGCATTGAGCGAGTGGCGCACGCCCTGAGTCTCAACGGCGAGTCCATGCTCGACCTGAACGAGCGATTTGGCCTGGCAATCGCCTTGCTCTTCGTTCCTTCGCCGGATGACGTGAAGAATCAACTGCCCTCTCTGTTCCGGCACGCGATCGACATGCTCGGCCCAGAAGAAGCGGCAGCGCTCTTCGTGAGCAATCACGACGACCTCGCAGCGCTCGTGCTGAAAGAACAACGTCCTCTCGACGAACTCGTCGAGGCCGTCGATATCCTGTCGGCTCAGCCGCCGCAGGTGCAGGCCCTGGCCATCGACAGCAGCCATTCATTCCGACTGATACTCGAGAAGCAGGGTTCCGAGCACACGGGACTCCGGATTCTGAGGCGATGCGGGCCAGACGCCGCAGATTTGCTTTTCGAGCCGGGAGGGTACGCAGGCCATCCGGATGACCGCGAAGCCGCACTGATCATCATGAGCCGGGAGGGTTGGCCAGGTCTCGAGATCCTCCGGGAATTGCACGGGTGGGATCCCTGGCACAAGCTGCTTCGACGTAAGGAACTACGAGAGTCAACGAAGGATCCGCTTCTGGGGAAAATCGTACGCAAGCTCGCGTGCTCTCCTGCCAGGCAAGATGAGATCGAGAACTTGATGGTGAAGCCACTTCATCAGATCGAGAGTCAGCAGTATCCTCCCTCGCAGGCGGAGCAGGCTCTTGAATGGATACCAGGCTACCTCGCCGCACGGGCTCTCCGGGATGTCTCGAAAGGATACTATCTCGATCGCTCCCAGATCGGCTGGGCTCTGTTCGACGGCCTGCTGACGGCGTCGATGATCGGTGGACTCACCGCTGAGGCTGTGAAGACCGTCGGACGCGGGGCGGTGAAAGAGACAATGGAAGAGGTCGGGCGGCAGGCCACGCGCGAGCTGGCCGAGCGCGAACTGGCCGAGCAAGGCACAAAGCAGGCGACCAGAACTCTGTTGATGCGGCTGCCCGGGGCAGCACTCGCCTATTTCAAAGCGCTACCGCGACGGGCCCTCACGGCGGACATCACGCAGATCATGAAAACTGCGTCGGCCGCTGCAAAGGGGATCGGTATTCGTACGTGGGGGAAGCTCGATCGACGGATCATCATGCGAGGAGACCGGCGCGTGCTCATCGACTTCATGAACCCGGATTTTCTCGCCAAGCTCGGCGAGGATGTAAAAGGCCAGCTCGTCTGGGGCGCTGTGGCCTTATCGGTGAACGAGGTCGGCCCGTGCATCATGGAGCGTGTCACACCTTCTCTCAGGTTGAACGAGGAGTGAACCACACCATGGCTCGATCAAACGTGAATCGCATTACGGTCTGTTTTGCTCTCGTTGCCCTCGTGCTTGGTGGTATCCTTCCTGCCCGAGCCGGCTCCGTGGGCGAGATTCTCGAATCCCTCATGAAGGCGGGGCGCAGGACAGGGAAGGCAGCTTCCGAGGGAAAAATCCTACGGCACGTGGAAGATCTGCCCGTAACTCATCTGCCCAAGCAAAGCGAGGCCGAGATCCTGCGCCGCTTCGAGCGCTTTGAGAATGTGGATGATACCCTGCGCCGGGAGTTTCGAGAACTGCCGCTGCAGAAGCGGATCCTGGTCGTTGAACTCGGCGAGGCCTCGAAAAAGATCATGAGCAGCCACCAGAACGGTGAGGAGATCATCCGCAAGCTCGACGGCGAGGGACTGTGGCAGGCCCGTACCTACGGCGATTTCGTCGCAGATGGGGTGCAGCTTGTTGGCCCTGAGTATAAAGACGTCGTTCGAAAGACTGGATCAGGCGCGGCTGAGTTCTTCTCAAAATACTTGAAGCCTCATTACAAAGAGCTTGCGGCAGCTGGTCTTGTCTCTGCCTATGTCGTGGCGCCAGAGCGATTTCATGACGCTGCGGGCCACTTGACCGAGTCGGCCACCCGGGAACTGACGAGACTAGGTATCGAGGTCGGCGGTGCGGCAAGCCGGGGCTTCTGGAATGGCATCCGCTCGAAGGTCGATGAGAGCCCCGTGTTCTCCCTGTTCGGGATCGTTGCCATCCTGACCTGCCTGGCTCTGACCTTACCCCGCGTCCGCTGGCACCTATTCAGGGCTATCCGGCCGCTTTTCACAGCTCCGACAACCGATAGTTCTAACGCGGAATTCCGTTCCTCGCCGACCCGACGCTTCGAGGAGTAGGCCATGTCTCCGCCAGTCCGATACTTTGCCCTCTTCGGACCGAGGGCCTGCGGCAAGACCGTCTACCTCGGGGCCATCTATGGCTCGGGCCGGAACCGAGACGTCGCCGGAGAGGAATACCACGTCGGCACCAGTCACGAGCCCACTCACGAGTACCTCAACCGAGCCTGTCGAGCCCTCATTCAGGGTTCTTGGCCGCAGACCACGCCATTCGTTGAATTGATGGTCATGTCTCTGGATTTCACCTCGCACGGGTCCGCCTATCGGCTCATGCTTCCAGACGTTGGTGGAGAATTGACCAGGCGAGCCATGGACTCCTCCGAGAAAGCATCACTGCTCAAGGCACAGATACTTCGGGAATTCCAGGACTATCACGGCTTCCTGATCTTTGCGCCGGTGGGCGACGAGCCTGCACTCAGATCCCTTGAATACAAATGGGAGGTCGACGCCCTTCTTCAAGCGCTCAAAGAGCGTACACAGGACGGCGGTATGATCTCACGTCCGGTCGCTGTGCTCGTGTCGAAGTGGGATCTGCTGGGACCGATGGACGAGCTTGCCGACGACGAAGCTGCAAAGTACTTCGAGAAGTCGTACCCTGAGCTTGCCGCGGGCTTGAAGGCGACCTGCAAGAATCTGACTGTTTTTCCCATTTCCTCGACAGGACTACTGGTAGACGACAAGCCTCCCGTTCCACTCAAGCCATATAACCTGGGGGCCCCACTGGAATGGCTCTTGCAGACATCCGACCAGATGATGCTAGAGCAGGTCGAGGACTACTTGAGGTTATCCAAAGGTTGCCTGTTCGAGAAGGACGAGAACAGTCCCGAGAAAGCAACTCGTTATCAGGTCGCCCTCCAGCGCATCAAGCAGTTCCTCCAGGAAGTCCCGCGGGGGTCCCTTTCGGACGTCGCACGACAGCATCGACGAGAGCTGCGGCGACTGAAAAGAGCCCGCAGCCTCAAGATCCTCGCGCTTGCACTTCTGTCGCTGTGTATCATCGTGTCACTGGTGGGATTGGTGCGCGACCGCGACACCTATGTTCGCACTGTTCCGCTTCTCGAGTGGCCGCCGAGCACGCAAACTCCGGAGGAGGTCATCAAGCAGGTCGATATCATACTCGCTGACCGAACACGAGCCGTCGGGCGTGTACTCGGGTGGTGGGCCGAAATACACCGGAGGAAGAGAACCTTCGATGAAAAGTATGAGAGTGCGACGTTCGAAAGAATCAAGCGGCTTTCCCCTGCGGTCGACCCCGATGCTGCGAAGCGCTTGGTTGCATTGATTGACGAGTTCGAGGAACGGTTCAAGGGATCACCTCACTTACCTGAAGCTGAGAGCCTCCGCGAAGCGGCCCTAAAGATTGAACGCGATGCGGATGAGATCCAAGCCTTTACCGGCATTCAGAAGTCCTACGCGAAGTCCAAAGAGGACCAGGCAAGCAGTGAACTAATCAAGAAAATCCATGACGACTGTATCGGCTTTCTCGAGACCTACAAAGGATCCTTGCGCTGCCCTGAGGTCCAGAATATCAAGGCAGAAATGGAAGTGACGCGGCACAAGATCCAGCCCGGTCTCGATTTCGCCAAGCTTGAAGCCGAATTGAGGCAGGCTGCCGACAATCCCCTCAAGTGCTTTCATCTCTGCAGCGCCTTCCTCGAGAATTGGCCCAACGACAGTCGAGCAGCAAGCGTCGGTTCTCGCCGTGATGCCTACCTGAAGCAGGCTGACGATCACGCCTGGAATGAGGTTCTGGCCTTTGCTCGCGAATATCCGGACCGGTATTCCGCCCAACTCGACAAGTGCGAGGCTTACACGGCGAATTCCGTCTTTATCGCGCATCGCCAAGAGGCGACAGCGTTCCGGATTTCTGTTATGCGCAGCTACGACCGCTCTCGCTACGAGGCGCTGAGGGATCGGGCCCGGGAAGGGAATGAGCCCGAGACACTTGAGGCCGTTCACAAATTATGTCAGCAGTATCAGAACGATAGCTCGAACACGATCCAGGCGATGACCTCGGAAGTCAAGAACTGGCTGGATTGGTACGATTTGTGGGCGGGTGGAAGGGAATTCTTTGTCACCGTGACTTCGGTTGAAGTCAAGCACGGCTCCCAGTGGGACTACCATTTTTACTGGCCGACTGTCTGGGTCGAGGTCGGCATCAACGGCACCACTTTCAAAACCGGAAGTAAGTGCATCAATCTCGACCGCGATGAACGAGGCTTGCCGGACAGCAGGCTGGGGCCCTTCCACTCGAAATGGGGCGAACCGGGAGTCGCGGTCTGGATCAAGTGGCTTAACGCGAATCCCCCCGAGTGGCGATCCGTTTTCTCGAACTCGCAAGTCGATCCTTTCCTGGTGCGCCATCTGAATGGCGAAGTCGAATACGACGGCGGCAAGATCCGCGTTCGCCTCGAATGTCCAGATGTCGTGCGACCAGAGCTGGCTCCGTACAAGGACTGAGGTCGCAATGTCAGCTTTCAAGATTCTGGTACGGACCTGGGTTCGTGGTCGCGGCTGCGTACACGCCCGGTCTGATTCGATGACAGAAGATGAGGCAAGATCAATACTCGAGGCGATCCGGAAGGTCTCCGATCTCAAATGGGACGCGATGCCTGATCTTGAGCTACTGGAGTTACGTCTGCGGGGACTGTCTGGCCGTGCCTTCGCCGCAACTCATCGCATTCCCGACCCGGATCACCCTCAACGGACCGCTCCGTGCCTGTACGTAGTCTATCTGCCCGACCCCGAGTCATTCTTGCTGGGGTCCCTGAAGCACGAACTGGGGGCTCTCGAAGTCCCTGGCTCGGTTGCGGAAATCGATGGCCGCAAGTGGGTCTCGATCGATCCGTTGGGCAGCCAGCCTGAACCCGAGAAGTCCGGTAGATCTGGGGGCCGTGACGGACATGCTCTTGAAGGCTTCCGCTGGAAACGCACCAGCGCGCTCGCGGTGACGGCAGTTCTCTGCCTCTTCGTTTGGTGGGCTTGGATCCGCAAACCTGCCGAGCCGGATCGCATTCAAGACCTCTCCTCCAAGACTCCGCCCATGAGCCCCGCGAATGTACGACGATGGAATGAGACCAGTCGCGACTTGAGGAGTCTGCTTCGACAGCCCTGGGCGAAGGCGAACACCGGCATCAACGACCCAGAGGTCCTTCAGGATCACGAACTCCTGAACGCGTTCGCTCGTCTTTTCAAGAGGCCAGACATCAGTCAATTGCCCGATTCAGATAGACTTTTAAAGTACATGGAAACAGAATTCGATGCCCACCCGTTCACAGGCTTTCTACACCGGCTACCTGAGGTCGTCCCGTCAACCACGAGATTGGCGACCGATGGAGAGCACAGCCGCCAGGGCCTCGACTTTCTGTCCGAACTAGCTTCCGCACTCAAGGAATCGGGGATCAACCTCGACACCAACACGTCCGAGGGTCTCACCCAGTCGGCAAGGCTTGCGCTCGATTACCGTCAGTTCTTCGAAGCTTGGAGAACGAGGCGAAGTGAGCAGGAAGCCTCGAATTACTGGTGCGAGCAGGAAGAAAGGCATCCTGATTACAAATGGGTCGCGGGCGTGCGATCGATCATCAAGACCAATTACCCATTTTACGGTGCTGCAGCCGAAGGGTATTCGGATGGCCATTAGCGTCCGCTGACGTCAATCGTTAAGACAGCGTCGGACAGTTGTTGCATATGGGCTGTCGGACTCGACCCGGGGATCTTCTCTCGGATAGATGAGAACCGAGTGCCCGACAGCACTCATCATGTCTTACTTCCGGTGGTGCAGTTCACTCGTCAGGTAGGTGAGCCCAGTTCTTGCGCAGGACGATCAGCCGGATGGCGTTTTGACTGACATTGTACTCACGGGCCAGCGATCGTTGCGAGCGACCCTCTTTTGCTTTGCGGCGGATCTCGACGACTTCCCAGTCTACCAGCCTCGACGTGTTGACATCTGCCCCGCGGGTTGGCTGGCGGGTTCGCGTGACTGCTCCGGGAACATGCCCCCACGTCTTGCCGCTGACGGCCAGCAGGATTGTTGTCTCTGACACACCCAACTCGGCAGCAAGCTCGGCGGTTCTTCTGCCAGCGGCATACTCGGCGCGAGCCCATACGACCAGTTCCGTTTTCAGTCGGCGACGGGGGTTTCGCTAGCGTAATGCCAGCTGCTCCAGCACAAGCAGGCCCGGCGAGTACAACAGCGGAAACCACGCCAGCCGCCCCAGCAGGAGAAAACTATTGGTTCATCCGGGGGAAGCGTACAGGCCTTGAAAAAAGTGGACATGCTTGCCCAATCTAATGTTGCGTCAAGTACTCCTTTCAGATTGGAGACACAGCATGTCCACCAGCTTGTTGTACCATGCG
>Ga0208565_1001458_pt1 | contig 13914 bp, 11 predicted proteins | sample Sb_taG_7_FD_187706 | JGI IMG/M metagenome (GOLD analysis project Ga0208565, IMG submission 187706) | Peat soil microbial communities from Weissenstadt, Germany - Sb_50d_2_FS metaG (SPAdes) (version 2) | ecosystem: Environmental > Terrestrial > Soil > Wetlands > Peat | place: Germany...
GACAGCGGCCAGCGTACCGTCGAATGCGGCGCTGGTCCTCGAGGTCAGCACTGGCGATACATCGACGCCCGACAGGACTTGGTCGGCATGGACAGCGGTCGCCAACGGCGGGGATATCCCGGTGCCCGGACAGTACCTGCGATACCGCGTGAGGGTGTTGGCGGCGAACTCGTCCTTGACGACAGTCCCGGTCAATATCTCGCTTATCTCGGACCCGGTGGGTACGGTGACGTCGGCGCACTTCCCGGGATCCAACCTGCCTCGGCCGGATGATCAATGAGCGGCTGGGGATCAGTGACGTCGGCGCACTTCCCGGGATCCAACCTGCTGGTCAACAGAAATCCTGAGTAGAAAAGCTGCTTGCGGATCATGATTCCGTTATGTGCTATGGCTCTCAGGATGGTCTGGCGGCATTGGTTCTTGGAGTACCGCGCACGGAGGACAGAGACCAGCCGCCGTTTGAGCATCTGGGGCAGGATGATCGTCCGAATGTCGTGCGACCGAACGCTGCGATGATCAACTTCGGTGCCACCCCCTATCAAAAGTTCGGGATGGCCACCAACTTGAGCTCGGCCTCGGGGAACTATTGGGCCGTCTTTGGCACGCAGGCGACCACCAACACGTTGTTCGCACAGGTCAACGTGTCGGGGACGACCCAGGCCGTCAGCTTAGGGGCGTTGCCATCGGGCTTCCATGATTATCGATCGGATCCGGCCGGTTTCCGGCGGCATCCAGTTCTCGGTCGATGGCGTGGTGCTGACGACCATCAACCTCACCATCCCCAGCGGAACACCGCTGGCGATCGCCAAGTCGGCCTTCAGCGGTGCGCCTCAGCCGCCGCTGCAGGTTGACTCGGTCAGCATGACGTCCTACGCTTCGAGCGGGACTTTCACCTCATCAGTCTTCGACGCCGGCAGCGATGTCAACTGGGGATACGTCAACTGGACGGCCAATTTACCAGCCGGCACGACGCTGACCGTCCAGATCCGCAGCTCGACCGACGGTGTGAACTGGTCAGCCTGGTCGACTGTGACCAACGGAGGTGCGATCACCAGCCCGAGTGGGCGCCACATCCGTTACGAGGTCCTGATCACCACGACCAATCCCGCGGTGACGGCGACACTCTCCACGATCTCTTTCACGTGGGGTTGAGAAAATCACTGGGCGACAAGTAGTCCCCGGGGAGTTGAAATCGGCCTCGTTGCCTGGGGATCGAGGGGCCCCTTGGAGGAGTACGGTTTGCGCGTATCAAGATCATCCTCATTTCGGAACTACTCCGGAGGATTCCAGCCGGGCGGGGTGAAGAGGAACTCACCCCCGCCTGCGCCAGAAGCTCAATCCCCCGACGGCCCCCGGCAGGGGAGACGTCGGCATTCTCTGGATTTTGCCCTGTTTATCCTGCTCAACGCGATCCTGTTCATTCGACCTGCTGAGATCGTTCCAGCGATCCATGGCTTGCCGATCTACGAGGTCGTCATCCTCAGTTGCCTGGCTGTTTCGTCCTCGGCCGTGCTCGCTCAGTTGACCCCCAGGTCTCTGCGCAAGAGCCCGATCAGCACTTGCGTTCTTGGCGTTCTTGGTTCAGTGATCCTTTCACTCTTGTCCCATTTCTTGATCGCTGACGCGATTCTCTCGGGGATCGAGTTCCTCAAAACTCTGCTTTACTACTTGCTCCTCGTCAGTGTTCTCGATTCGTTTGAGCGGCTTCGGAAGTTCCTGCTCTGGCTTTGCTTCTTCGTCGTGGTGCTCACTTCTCTCGCACTTCTTCATTACCACGAAATCGTCAATATCCCGGCACTGGAAGCCTACCACGAAGGTCAGGATATGGTCGATGAGGAAACAGGCGAACCCGTCGTCCTGGCGCGGCTGCAAAGCGTGGGGATTTATGGTAATCCTAATGATCTCTCACGCATCTTGGTGGTTGGAATCCTGCTCAGCATTTACTGGCTGGGCGACCGCCGTTTGGGTCTGCTCCGACCGCTCTGTTTGCTCCCGATGGCTCTTTTCGGGCATGGGCTCCATCTGACTCATTCGCGTGGAGGATTGCTCTCCTTCTTCGCGGGTCTTATCGCTCTATTCTATACTCGCTATGGCAGAGCAAAAACTCTTCTCGTCGGTTCTTTGATCATTCCCATCTTCCTTGTTGCGTTTGCTGGCCGGCAAACCAACATGTCGACGAGTGAAGGAACGGGCCAGCAGCGAATCAAACTCTGGAATGAGGGTTTCGTGGCCATGCGAAGTTCGCCGGTCTTCGGCATCGGCATGAATCGATACGAGGAGGAGGCTGGCCTGGTCGCTCACAATTCATTCGTACACTGCTATGTCGAACTGGGTTTCGTGGGTGGTACGTTCTTCTTCGCCATGTTCTATCTTCCGGCCATGGCGCTGCGAAATCGAGATCTGCACAGGACTCAGGGCCTCGATTCTGAGTTGATGCGGCTCGCTCCATTCATTTTCGCAGTCCTCATCGCGACCGTGGTCGGTATGTTGTCCTCGACACGCAGCTATGCAATCCCGACCTATCTCATCGTCGGATTGTCCACGGCTTATTTGAAGATCTTATCAGATCGAGGACATGCCTTGCTGCCGCGGTTCAACTCGAATCTCGTCAGTCGGGTCTCGTTCGCCAGCGCCTTGACTCTGGTCACATTCTATTTCTACGTGCGTCTCGTCGCACGCTACTGAAGGTCGGGGGGCCTTGCCATTCTGGCCCCGAGGCGAGTGCATTGAAAACTCGGTTGCAGTGAGAAAGCTATGGGCCCTGCGAGTGTCAGTGTCGTCATCCCTACCTACAACAGCAGCCAATATCTTCCGGAGGCGCTCGAGAGTGTTCTGGCTCAGACAGTTCTACCTCTGGAGATCATCGTTGTTGATGACGGCTCCACTGACGACACAGCGGACCGCCTGCATCCGTACCTGAAACTAATCACTTACAGGTTCCAGACCAACAGCGGTGTTTCCGCTGCAAGGAACGCCGGCCTGCAATTTGCCAAGGGCGACTACGTCGCGTTTCTGGACGCTGACGATGTCTGGCATCCACGAAAGCTGGAATCTCAGATGCGTATCCTGACATCGCATCCCGACCTGGGCCTGCTAGGGACGGGGAAATTTGACTGGCCGGAAGCGGCCCTCCCGATTGTCGAGGCCGGTCTTGAAGATACCATTACCTATGTCACCTGGAGGCAGCTCGTTGTCAAGAATTATTTCACGACGTCATCGGTCGTGGCTCGGCGGGATTTGCTTGAACAGGCGGGCGAATTTGATTGCAAAATGCAGGGCCCCGAAGACCGGGATTTATGGCTCCGCTTAGCCGAACTTGCACCCGTTGCCAATCTCAACATCCCTCTCGTTGGTTACCGCGCGGTTCCGGGGAGCGTGAGTCGGCAATGCATCCGGGTGCATGAGAGCATGCTGCGTCTGCTACGGAAACTCGACGAACGGAACGCATGGCGGAGCGACCACTTCTTGAGGAAAAGGGCTTACAGCTACGTCTTCTACACCAGTGCTCTCAATCTCAAGGAGGCTGGCCGACCCACCGATGCCCTGGGTATGGTGATGCGGTCCCTGGCGTCGTATCCCTGGCCCTTCCATCGCGGGGAAGTCCGAACCTCTTTTGCGCGTCCCAAGAGCCTGTTGGTTTGTTTGCTCCAGTTAGTCGGGCTCAAAAGGTCGTCGTTCAATTGAAAGCCATGATCTCCGGCTTCGACGGCTCGACCCGGCAAGACGTGGCGCAAAGAGAGGTGAGGGATGACCACCAATCGCGAGCATGACACCGCTTCTCCGGCCCGCATCCGTATCGCCCTTATTGCGGGCACACTCGGGCAAGCAGGCGCGGAGAAGCAGTTGGTCTACATGGCAAGGTCATTGCGAGATGCTGGCGCGGATCTGCGAGTCTACAGCCTGACCAAGGGGGAGTTTTACGAAGCCCACCTGCGGGAATTGGGAATAAAGCCCCGCTGGTTCGGCTGGTCCGGGAGCATCAGATTCGCCAACATACCCCTGCGCCTTGCGTCGCTCGCCCTGGAGCTCGCGCGGTTCAGACCCCACATCGTGCAGTCGGGCCACTTCTTCTGCAACCTGTACGCGGGCCTGTGTGGCCGGCTGTCCGGCGCCCTGACCATCGGGGCCATGAGAAACGACTTGGATCGCGAACAGAAGGCTCAAGGTCGATTGACCCGGCATCTCCTCCGCCTCCCGTCGGCAATCATCGCCAACTCGCAGGCCGCGCTGCGGGGGATGGAAGAATTCGGGGTTAGCCCTGAGTCGATTGTCGTTCTGGAGAACGTCATCGATCTGGAGGACTTCGATGCCAGGCTGAGCTTGGGTGCTTCCGACTGGGACGCAGATGGCCCGCCCGTTGCCTTGGCGGTTGGGCGCATGCACCGGGAGAAGCGCTTCGATCGCTTCCTGGCGGCTCTTGCGCTGGCACGCCGAGCATCGCCTGTTGTGCGTGGGGTGATTGTGGGGGATGGGCCTGAGTGGCCCATCCTGCGTCAACAAGCGCACGATCTCGGACTTTTGCCAGACGGTGTCACCTTCCTGGGGCGTCGGAACGACGTGCCAGCCCTGCTCGACGCAGCCGATTTGCTCGTTCTTTCCTCCGATCATGAAGGCTGCCCCAACGTGGTGATGGAGGCCATGGCTGCCCGCCAATCGGTCGTGACCACCCCCGCAGGAGACGCCGGATTACTGGTGGAGGACGGGGTCAGTGGCTACGTCGTGCCCTTCAACGACGTCGAGGCGATGGCCGATCGAATTGCCCGCCTCGCCAAATCCCATGAATTACGCCGCAGGTTTGGCGAGGCAGGACGCCGCCGTGTGGAAAACGTACTTGACTATGACGGCCTGGCTGGCCGGCTAATATCGATTTACGAGCTAATCGCAGGAAGGCACAACCGGCAAGACGTCCTTGCCGCCATCGCCAACCTGCGAGTTCCCTTCGGCTTGCAGTGCCCGGGCCGAACCGTAGACATCCAGGAACAGGTCCCGGTGCAGACCGGTTCAAATCCGGACGCGAAGACCTTGACTCCCTAACCTGCACTCATTGGCAGTCCCTCCGAGACGGACGGTCGCGGGTATGAAGGAGCGACCCAATTTGAATATCCTGTTCATTACCAACGTGTTTCCGAATCCCATCGAGCCCACCAAGGGGATCTTCAACCTCCACCTGGCTCGAGGATTGGCTCAGCGACATCAAGTGCGCGTGATCGCCCCAATCTCCTGGCGAGATGAGGCGCGCATGTTGTGGCGCGGGGACGTCTCTCTCGGCCGCGATTGCCAGGTTGTGTGTGATTGTGTCGAGGTTCACCATCCTCGCTTCCTCTACCCGCCCGGCGTCCTTCGTGAGCATTACGGTTGGTTCTTCTGGCAATCGATACAGGGCACGGTACGGCGGCTGATATCCACCAAGCTCCCCGATGTCGTCATCGGATACTGGGTGCACCCGGATGGTGAGGCGGCCGTGAGGATCGCGCGGCTGGCCGGTGTACCGTCGGCGGTCATTGTAGGAGGGTCCGACGTCCTGCTAATCACTCGCCGGCACGGCCGTCGCCGTTGCGTGCTGGATGTTCTCCGAGCAACCGATGCCGTGGTGACAGTTAATCAGCACCTTAAGGAGACGATCGTTCATCTTGGAGTAGAGCCGGAACGGATCCACGTCTGGCATCAAGGCATCGACGAAACGGTATTCGGCCCGGCAGACCGCTTGAGCGCGAAAACGCGTCTTGGGATTCCCGCTAACCACCATGCCCTCGTGTGGGTCGGTCGGATGGTCCCGGTCAAGGGGCTCGATGTTCTCCTCGGGTCCTGCGCAATCTTGCAGAACCAGGTAATCGATTTTCATCTCTACCTGGTGGGAGACGGACCCTTGAAGCAGAGACTTGTCACAGAGACCAGGGAACGTGGCCTCGCCCCACGTGTCACGTTCCTCGGCCCGAAACTCCACGATGAGCTGCCCGATTGGTATCGCGCCGCCGACCTCACGGTCTTGCCGAGCCGGTCGGAGGGACTACCGAACGTGCTGAGAGAGTCGCTGGCCTGTGGTACTCCGTTCGTGGCCAGCAATGTGGGGGGCATCTCCGAGATCGGAGATGATTCGTGCCGCATCCTCGTTCCTCCAGAGGATCCTGCAGCCCTGGCCCAGGCTATCCAACAAGGACTCTCCCGCTGGGGTTCGGCCGGGCGACCGGAAATCGCGCCCCAGTTCCTGACCTGGTCGGACTCTGCGGAGTCGTTGCTCCGCATTCTGAGAACTTACAGCTCAGCCTCCCCGGTTACAGTGTCCTGATCCAAAGTTGTACATCATGAATAGTCTTCTTCCTTTGAGACGATCGGCTCGTCCTTCTCTGTTTCTGTTGCGACAAATCACCAGGAAGAGTATGGGGGCAGTGCTCCCTCGGCGACTGTTCATGACGCACGGACCAGTCGGCAGCGGGGCGGTTTGTTTGACCTTCGACGACGGACCGGATCCGATACTGACGCCACGACTGCTCGACATCTTGAGCACTTGCGGTGTCAGAGCGACATTCTTCGTCATCGGCGAGAAGGTTGCGCGCCACCCCGAAATTGTCCGGCGCCTGGCTGCAGAAGGCCACGACGTTGGGGGGCACGGTTACCATCACGGTGACCCGGGATTGACCTCGTCCAGCCATCTCCTAGAGGAGATCAGGCGCACGGCGGACCTGCTCGCCCCGCTAGTGGGTCGCGAGGTCACACTGTTTCGCCCACCTCACGGCAAGCTGACAATTCCAAAGCTCTTTCGGCTCTGGAGAGCGGGGCAGACAATTGTGCTCTGGAACGTCGACCCAAAAGACTACTCCCGAGCCACTTCCCATGAGGTCAATCAGTGGTTCGAAAGTCACTCTCTCCAGAGCGGCGATCTTATATTGATGCATGATAACGTTGGCCACGCTATCGACGTCTTACCGGGTGTCATTGAAGCGGTTCGCGCTTCCGGCCTGAGCTTCGCAACGGTTTCTGACTGGGTCACTTGATCGCAGGAGATGGAATGGTGCTAGCACCTGTGGATTCGTCGTCACAAGAGCTCGTTTTTCTTTACTTCGGAAACGACTGGCTCGCGGAGAACCGCACTTCGAGCCACCATATCGCACGGCGGCTGGCTCGCCAGCACCGCCTTTATTACATCGAATGTCCAGGGCTTCGAGCGCCCAGTGGAAGCGGTCGAGATCTCAAGAAGATCTGGATTAAGTTGCGACGTTTTCTGTCAGGACCCCGATCAGTTGCAGAGAACTTGAAGGTCTGGACGCTCCTTCAGCTTCCATTTCACCGTTTCGCACTGGTTCGCCGTCTGAATGGTTTCCTCGTTCTGGCGACTCTTCGCTGGCTCATGTGGCGAGAAGGGATTCGACGCCCCCTGACCTGGTTCGTGCAACCGCATTTGGCCCCGATCGTCGGGCGGCTCGGGGAGCGGATGTCCGTCTATTACTGCACCGACGATTACTCGGCGATGCCCGGCGTGAACGAACGGGTGGTCCGGCTCATGGACGAGGAGACGACCAGAAAGTCGGACTTGGTCTTCGTGGCCTCCGAGACGCTCCTTGAGCCCAAGCTCCGGTTGAATCCCAACGTCCACGTTTCACCACACGGAGTCGACGTCGATCATTTCGGGCAGGCTCAAGATTCTCGGCTGCCTGTCCCGGCGGAGATGTTGGGGATGTCGCATCCGATCGTGGGGTTCTTCGGCCTGATCGAGAGGTGGATCGACCTCGACCTCATCCGTTTCTTGGCTGAAAGCCGGCCACAGTGGACTTTTGTAATGATCGGGCGACTGGCCTCACCTGCCGAACAGTTGCAGCGGCTGCCCAATGTGCATTTTTTGGGCAAGCGAGCCTATGAAGACCTGCCGATCTACGGAAAGCAGTTTGATGTCGGAATTCTTCCTTATCATCTGAATCGACAGGTTATACACGCTAATCCGCTCAAGCTCCGAGAGTACCTGGCCATGGGCAAGCCGGTGGTCTCGGTGAGTACAAACGAGATAGACAAGTATGCCGACGTCGTCGAGATAGCGCACTCGCCCGAGGAATTCCTGGCGAAGCTCGACTCAGTTCTATCCCGCCCTTCCACGCAGGCCGAGGTTCAGCGGCGCATCGATCGGGTCGCCAATGGAAGCTGGGATGCTCAGGTCGACAGGGTTCTCAAAATCGTCTGTCAGTATCGAAACGAGAGAGGCCGTGATAGCTCGGGGCACGCGGACCCCGAGGTCGCATCCGGCACGAGAAGCGCGCAGCGAGTCAACCAGCTAGAAGAACATCCTGAACCTGACCTGACAACCGATACCAGGAGAGGACTGGGCGATCAGGGCCACGCCTCGACTGGTCCGCTCCTCTCACGAGTCGAAAGCGTCTGACAGTGGTTCATGCGCTTGAGCCGCCATGCCTCGACGTCGCATCGTCGCTTCGGCTCTGAAAGTTTTTCACACAACTGCAATCGCCGAGTTGTTACTCGCAGGGAAGAGCCTTCCGCCAAGACACAATTCGTGGCACTTGAACATCGTGAAGGCCTAATGAAAGCCCACATGACAGGCGATTCTTGATCGCGGGATTCAAAAATCGACACGAGAACACTCTATGAACAATGAACCACTGACGCGAGCAAACGCGTCGGCTGCGGCGAGGTTCGAATCAGATATGACCACGCAGATTCACGTTCCCGAGAGAATTTTGAACCTGAGTCCTGCCGAGGAAGAGCCCGCCCACCACCAAGTCGATGATCTTCCGTTCATATTTCGATGGTGGTCTACTGTGATTGTCTTGACGGTTCTCGCAGCGGGTTTGCGCCTCTGGGCCATCAATGCTCAGAGCTTCTGGTACGATGAGGCTGTCGCTGCGCGGCTCGCTCAATCACCTTTCGGGGACCTCATTCTGGGCCGGGCAAAGGACAACGGGAATCCGCCCCTTTACTGGCTGTGCGTGAAGGCATGGACTCATGTGTTCGGTCGTTCCGAAGCCGGTTTTCGGAGCTTTTCCGTGGCTTGCGGCGTTCTGTCAGTCTCGTTGCTGGCATTCTTGGGACGACAACTGCTCGGGCCAAAAGTCGGAATTCTTGCGGCGGGACTACTTGCCGTTTCGCCGTTGCAGATCGAGCTCTCGAATGAGGCCAGAGCCTATACCCTCCTGCATCTGCTCGCGATTGCGAACACCTGGTTTTTCGTCCGGTGGATCCAGCATAAGCGAGCGACCGATCTGGTTGCCTACGGTTTGAGTACTGTGTTGGGCTGGTACTGTCACTATTATGCACCCGCTCTCCAGTTAGCCCAGGCGATGGTACTGGCAACACTGCCTCAGCTGCGGAAACTGTTGCTCCCCTGGATCAGCACCATGCTGGTCGCATTGCTCCTGTGGAGTCCCTGGCTGCCCAACTTCGTCCAGCAGCTTGGAACTCCGGGAAACCTTCAACGCATCACCGGGGAAAGCTGGACAACACAGTTCCTCGCAACCCCACTTGCCTTTGGTCTAGGACGCACTTTTGCGTGGCGCAGTTCACCTCCGTGGAGATTAGCGATAGCGAATCTGGGGGTCTTAACTACCTTACTTTGGCCGGCAGCAATCGGGATCGTCCGCCTTGGCCGATGGCCCTTTGCTCGATCTCTCCTAACAGGCTGGCTTCTCATTCCGATCCTCGGACCACTGCTGGTCGCATTAATGGTCGCGCCCATTTATTCGCACCGATATGCGAGTATCGGGCTTCCGGCTTTCCTGCTGATTGCGGCGTTTGGTTTCGAACAGTTTCGCCCCTTGTACCGAGCATCACTCTTGGCAGTCCTCTTGGCTCTGACCGGTGTTTCCTTGTTCCGGTACGCTACCCTACCTCTCAAGGATGACTGGCGTTCGGCATCTCGCATCATCCTGAACAGTCTACAAGACGACGAAGCCCTTCTTTTCGACAACTCTATCGAGGTTGCTTCATTTGGTTATTATGCATCTCGAGCTGGATCGATGCCTGTTGAGCTGATCGGCTTGCAAGGTGGCCGGGATGACACCAACCTCTTTCAGGGAATCGCTCACCAGCACGGCATGAGAGTGGACCAAAACAACCGAGACTATACGGGCAAGATCGCGCGATTTCCCGGCGTGTGGTTGGCTCTTTGCCTCCCTGACGTGCCGGCCGATCGCTACGAGGCGCATCTCCGTCGTCAGGGGTTCAGACTCGCCGGGAGCTACGCATTTCAACGAATCACAATTTATCATTACGTGAAGGAAATTTAGACTATCTGGGTTACATATGAGCATCATATCAATAGTCGTTGCCTTAACATTCTGGACTTGTGCAGCGCTCATCATTTTCAGCTACGCTGCATATCCGATAATTGTCTGGTCTCTGTCACGATGGTTCACTCCATCGGTCGAGGCACCGGTATGTGAGCCAACGGATTGGCCATCCGTGTCGCTTTTGATCGCGGCGTACAACGAGGAGGACGTCATCGAGGAGCGCGTTCGAAACGCGCTGGAGATGGATTACCCGCGCGATCGCCTCGAAATCGTGATCGCGCTAGACGGTTGTACCGATGGAACGGCTGTGATCGTTCGGCGTTACGAGAGTCATGGTGTCAGGTTGCTCGATTTCCCAGAGCGTCGAGGGAAATCTGCCGTCTTGAATGCTGCCATTGGAGCGGTGGAGGGAGAGATTGTTTTGCTGTCGGACGCCAATACGGGCATCGACCCGCAAGCGGCGCGTCGTCTCGTGCGGTGGTTCCGTCACCCTCACGTGGGTGCGGTTTGCGGCCGGCTCGTTTTGACCGATCCTCATACCGGACGCAACGTCGACAGCCTTTACTGGAAGTATGAGACCTTGCTCAAACGTTGTGAGGGCCGGCTCGGAGCCCTGTTGGGAGCGAATGGCGCGATCTATGCAATTCGCAAGGAACTCTACCAGCCCATCCCGAGCCAGACCCTCATCGACGATTTCGTGATCCCATTGCTGGCAAAGCTCAGGTCGGGCTGCTCGATCATCTATGAATCCTCGGCGGTCGCCACCGAAGAGACGCCCGCGGACGTCCAATCAGAGTTTCGCCGGAGGGCCCGGATCGGAGCGGGGGGATTCCAGAGCATCGGCATGCTTTGGAAGCTTCTTGATCCGCGCCAAGGCTGGGTGGCTCTTTCGTTCCTCTCCCACAAGGTTCTCCGTTGGTTTTGCCCTTTCTTCATGATCGCTGTTCTTGCCAGCAACCTCTTGCTGCTCGATATTCCCTTCTACCGCCTGGTTCTGATGTCCCAGCTCGGATTCTACCTGGTCTCCGTGCTGGCAGCGTTCCTTCCTGCCTCGATCAAGTTCCTCAAGCCGCTACGGCTCGCCACCATGTTCACGAGCATGAACCTGGCGTTGTTTGTGGGGTTCTGGCGTTGGCTGTCGGGAAGGCAGAACGGTGTCTGGGTCCGGACAAGTCGAATTACTGGGAATCAAGGAATGTCTGATGAGCCGTCTAACTTCGATCTTTCCCGTTGTAATTGAAGGGTAGACCTGATGAATGTTCTTGTCTGGATGTGTACGATAACAGGTGCATGCCTGACGATAATACTGTTCCGGGAGTTCCGAAAGCGAGACCTTGATCGCTGGCTCGTTCCTTACGTGATTCACGCTTTCAAACGACGCAGTCCGAGGCCTGGTACTCCCGTCCATGTTCTCCTGTGCATCGCCGATCACTTCGAGCCCGGCCGCGGGGGAGCTTCGCCAGCGCAGGCCCGAGAACGTGTTGAACGATGGGTGAGGGACTATCCCCGCTTGTTCGGAGGGTTCCGAGACAGCGACGGTCGGCCCCCACGTCACACCTTCTTCTACCCCCTTGAGCAGTACGACCCTGAACACCTCGACGCTCTGGCAGAGCTTTGCAGGCAAAAGTTCGGCGAAGTTGAAGTGCATCTTCATCACGAGGGCGATACCCCGGAACAACTCCGCGCTCGCTTGATCGCCTATAAGGAACTTCTGGCGCGCCGGCATGGTCTCCTTCCCCGGGAGAAGCAGTCGGGGGAGATCGTCTATGGCTTCATTCATGGCAACTGGGCGCTCGATAACTCGCTACCCGGCGGGCGCTGTTGCGGAGTCAACAATGAGCTCGACATTCTGCGAGAAACCGGTTGCTACGCCGATTTCACCTTGCCATCGGCGCCAGACCCGACCCAGACCCGGACGATCAACAGCATCTATTATGCGGTCGATGATCCGATACGGCCCAAATCGCACGACCGGGGAATCCCCGTGGGGATAGGAACCGCGCCCTCCAACGCACTGATGCTGATCCAGGGACCACTGGTTCTCGACTGGGAACGCCGGAAGTGGGGGATTCTCCCGCGGATCGAGAACGGCTGCCTCCAGGGCAACCAGCCCCCGGGCCTGGATCGTCTCGACGCCTGGCTCACGGCGCGGGTCCAGATTCCCTCGCGGCCGGACTGGTATTTCGTCAAGCTCCACACCCATGGTGCCCCGGAGGGGAACCAGGGGGTCCTCCTCGGCGAGCCGATGGCCGCGTTCCATCGCGCGCTGGCCCGGAAGGCCGGCGAGGATCCGAGCTTCCAATTCCACTACGTGACGGCCCGGGAGATGTACAATCTCGCCCGCGCCGCCGAGGCCGGTTGGCAGGGGACGGTTGACGAAGCGCGGGATTACGAGCTCGTCTTCAACGGGGGCGGGGGATCGGTGCGCTTCGCCGGCCGCGAGCTCGCCGGGGCAGCGACGGCCCGGTGCGCAGCCTCACTGGCTGAGCCCGAGTGCCCGGGAAGGCCGACGTGTTAAACGCGTTACACATTAAAAATGTTTATTAACGTTCGAATAAAGATATTTATTACGAATACTTCGAGCTCAGACCGTACTCACGCGCGATCACACGAACTTGGAGCGAGCCATGCCGGAATGCGCACTGATCGACCTCTTGGGGAGCAAGGATCGCGATGCGGAATCCATCCTTGAATGGCCTGATGTCTTTATTGGTTCCCTCAAGAGACGCCTACTTGCCATCCATTCGAATTCAGGCTTATCTGCCGACGATCTGGCAGAACTGAAAGCCTATTTGCTGCTCGACGAAGCGACGGGTAAGCCCACAGCGTTGGGCGAGTACTTGATCGATCTCTTCGTACGCGAAGGTTGGGACCAGGGAGGAGAAATCGAAACCTTGCGACAAATGAGCATAAAAAACTCCGTTGCCTCGGTCTTGGACATCGGTTGCAGTTCGGGGTGGGCCCTCAGGACATTGGGGCCTTCGCTGGGCGCCAAGAGTGTGGGTGTTGATATCGATGCCAAAGCCCTGGCACTGGGCTGTCGATTAGCCGAACAAGAGAATATGGAATGCTGCTTCTACTGTTGTTCGGCGCACTGCTTGCCCCTAGATATTAAAGATGTTGATTTTATCATTTGCAGAAACGCACTGACTTACGTTCATCAACGAACGGCCTTGAGGGAGATGTGCCGAGCCCTCAACTCGAATGGATTCATCTTTATCCGTTTCGAGAACATCTGGTATGATCTGATGCGCTTGTCTCACCCAAAATCCTTCAAATCTCTGTGCTGCAAATTCCGAGATTTCTTTTTTGGCCTGGTCCTTGCGGCTCTCGGGTGGCAACCAATACCCGGAAGCACCTTGCGGGGCGGGCGAGCCTTCGCTACCGTGAGAGGACTGAAAAGGATGCTGCGGCATTACAACTGCGAGATTACCCATACCGATGAGTCCCAGGAACGCCCCCGTTTCATGGGCTTTTCCACTCAGACCTCAGTGTTGGCCAGGAAGACCGATAACCGGTAGATCCGGACCATGTCGTCGAACCCCATGACTGGACTCTGGCGAAAAAAGGCCTAGCGCTCGCGAGTTGGTGCGCGACGAGAGGCAGGATGCACAAGATAGGAGGTTGATTTCCCGAGCGATTCCGCTCCGGGGTAGCGGCTCTCCCTGCCCGAGCGATAAAAAAG
>Ga0208565_1001463_pt1 | contig 13887 bp, 11 predicted proteins | sample Sb_taG_7_FD_187706 | JGI IMG/M metagenome (GOLD analysis project Ga0208565, IMG submission 187706) | Peat soil microbial communities from Weissenstadt, Germany - Sb_50d_2_FS metaG (SPAdes) (version 2) | ecosystem: Environmental > Terrestrial > Soil > Wetlands > Peat | place: Germany...
TTCGCACGCTGTTCAAATCAATCGACGTCTCAAACGTGGTGGGCCTCCGAGACCGCGCCATCCTCGCGGTGCTCGTCTACACCGCCGCCCGCGTTGGGGCCGTCGCCAAGCTGACCCTCAAAAGCTTCAAGCACGACGGGTCGCAATATACGCTCCGATTCGCCGAGAAAGGCGGCAAGTCCCGCGAGATCCCAGTGCGGCACGACCTCGAGCAGTTCCTGCGGGAGTATATTGAGGCCACCCAGATTAGCGAGGGCCGCCTCTTCCGCACGGCAGTCCGCAAGACGAAGGTGCTCACCAAGAACGGGATGACCGGGATCGACATCTGCCGGATGATGAAGCGGTGGCTGAAGGCCGCGGGGCTCCCCGGGCACTTCTCGCCGCACTCGTTCCGGGTCACGACCGTGACCGATCTCCTCGAGCAGAACGTGCCGCTCGAGGATGTGCAGTACCTCGCGGGACATTCCGACCCGCGCACGACTCGGATCTATGATCGGCGGCGCCGCAAGGTCACGCGGAATATCGTGGAGCGGATCTCGATCTGACGCGCTAAATCGATCAATTCTTGACGCCGCACAAGGTGGATCACATGGAAAAGGATCCGGATCGATGGACATGATGAATCGTCCGACCGGCACAACCGGTGCTGCGGCTCGAGACCCTTTGCCCCTGATCCTAGGCATCACTGGCCACCGCGATCTGCGCCCGGAGGATGGCGCGGACCTCGAGGCCCGGGTCCGCGCCATCCTCGAGGATCTCCGGAAGCGGTACCGGGACACTCCCCTAGTCCTGCTCTCGCCCTTGGCCGAGGGGGCGGACCGGCTGGCCGCCCGGGTCGCCCTCGACTGCGGCACCCGCCTTATCGTCCCCTTACCCATGTCCCAGGCCGCCTATGAGCGGGATTTTCAGACGCCCGCCTCGGTGGTCGAGTTCCGGGATCTCCTGTGTCGGGCCGACCGGTCTTTCGAGCTGGCCTGGGCCGGGCTCGGTGACGAGGGGACATCCGGGGTGAGCGGCGGGGATCGGGACCGGGCGTATGCCCTCGTGGGAGCCTACATCGCCCATCACTGCCAGATCCTCATCGCCCTGTGGGATGGGGAAGACTCGGACAGCGAGGGGGGCACGGCGCAGGTTGTGGGGTTCAAGCGCGAGGGTATCCCCGATTGCTACGCCATTCACGTGAAGAGGTCCGCCGAGCCTGGTGCGCTGGCATGCAGCCTGATTGAGCCGGCGGAGTTCGGACCCGTCTATCACATCGTGACGCCGAGGGTCGGCAACCCAAACCCGACCCGCAATATCTCGGCCCCATACAGCCCGCTCTTCCCCGCCGACGTCAGAGGCGAGGACGCGATGAGGGAGGCGTATAACCGGATCTTCGCTCGAATCGACACCTTCAACAGCGATTGGATCGGCCTGGCCGCCAAGCTCACGGCAAAGCGAGAGGCTGGGAAGACCGACCTACTCCCCGATCACGGGGAGGGGCTTCTACCCGCTCCTCTGGAATCGATTCGCGAGCGCTTCGCCCTGGCCGATGCGCTGGCGCTGTACTACAAGCGCCTGGTGCTCGGCACATTGAAGGGCCTCTTCCTGTTGGTCTTCCTCGCGGCGTTGGCGTTCGACCTCTTCGCGCACGTGGAACAGCTTCGGCACCCGACGATGCTTCTTGCCTATCTCATTCTGCTAGGAGTGGCGTACGCCTGGTACTGGATCGCGACACGGCAGTTTGACTTCCAGAACAAGTTTCAGGACTACCGCGCGCTGGCCGAAGGCCTTCGAGTGCAGTTCTACTGGCGTCTCGGCGGTCTCAAAGACCGCGTAGAGGATCACTACCTGAGTCTACAGCGGGGTGATCTGGACTGGATCCGCATCGCCCTGCGCAACTGGGAACTCCTTGATGGTCGATCCGAGGCACAGGATAACCCAGTTGCATCTCCGGGTCCCCGCGATTCCATGACGCTCGTCCTCGAGCACTGGCTCAGGACCCAGTGTCATTTTTTCGAGGAAGCGATCCCGCGCGATAAGACCCTGAGAGAAGGATACGAGTGGCTCATCAGGATCTTGATGGTTGTAGGTCTGACGCTCGCGGTCGTGGCGCTGCGGTTCTTGACTTGCTTGGAGGGGACGATCTGGCATGGTCTCTTCTTCGTCGCTGCAGGGATGGCGCCCGTCGGTGCCGCCCTGATCCACGGTTACATCGAGAAGAGAGCGTTTTCCGAACACCTCAGGCGATATGGCCGGATGAGTATGCTCTTCGATCGCGCCTGCCGCCGCCTGGATGACTTGCTCCACGTCGGGGACTATGCTGCAGCCAGGCAACTCATTCAAGAGCTAGGCAGGGAAGCTCTGGCAGAGAACGGAGACTGGGTGATCCTGCACCGCGAGCGGTCGTTGGAGGTGCCTAAGGCCGGTTAAGGGTGCCGCCCAGATTGCCGCAAAATATCCCGTAAGACTGGCATCGAGGCACAATGGCGTACTGCAACCGCTCACAGGACAAGGAATTAAGGAGCCGGCATGGTGACTGCGAAAATGCTCGTCATCTTGACGCGTAGTTGACCGTAGAATGCTTTGACTTTCTTGGTCCACAAGTGCGAAAAGCAATGGCCCGATGACCTTTTCGTAGCGCACCTCTCCCGCCGCAACCTCCAGGTGGCTCGGAGATTCCGCCTCACGGAGTGATCATGCTAAGGATGTTATGAAATTACTATTCAAAGGGTTCGCCCCGTGAACGCCTACGACCCGACGGTTGAGGTCGAAGGTTGTACCGGTGCGCGGATGAAAAGGGGTGGATCGCTTTGCTGCTGCATCCCCGGAGATCGTTGAGCTCCCAGGAGGAAGAGGCCTGATGAAGTTACGGGTGTTCGTCGTCATGCCATACGGCTGCAAGGAGGCGCGGGCAGCCGTCTACTCGGCCGAGGGGAGGCTGGAGCAGCCCGCGATCGTTGTTGATTTCAATGCGGTGTACCAGAAGCTGATCCGGCCGGCTCTCGAGCGGGTTGACTGCGAGCCCTTCCGCGACGACGAAGGGTCCGGTGCGGGCGATATCCGTACCGATATCTTCTTCGAGCTCGTCACCGCGGACTTCGTCTTGGCCGACGTCTCGATCCTGAACCCCAACGTGTTTTACGAGCTCGGCGTACGCCATGGCGTGGCGCCGCGGGGCGTGCTGTTGATCCACGGCGGGTGGACGAGCCAGCCATTCGACATCCGGCCCGACCGCCTGCTCTCATACGACGGAGGCCTGTTCGCGCTCTCGAACGCCTCCGCCCCGGCGGTGCCGCCCGACAAGTGGGTGAATGAGGCCGAGAGCCTTGCCACAAAGCTCCGCGAAGCGATCCGAGTTGACGACCGGGGCCTTGGTAGCCCCGTCTACAAGGAACTGCCGGGCCTCAGGCCGGTGGATTGGACGAAGGTCGAGACGGCACGATTCAAGTTCTTCCGCGGCGTCCTCGACGACTGGCGGCGGCGGGTGGACGTAGCCCGCCGCAACGGCCGCCCGGGCGACATCCTGACCCTCGCGGGCGATGCCCCGACCCGCTACCATCGGGCGGTGCTGCTGCTCGAGGCGGCCCGGGGGCTGATCGACCTGCGCCAGTATGCGGCCGCCGAGCCGGTCCTCGAGCAGGCCCTGGGCTTAACCTCGATGTCCGCCGACATCGATGCACCATCCCTGCTCGGGCTGGTCCGGAACCGGCTCGGACGGGGCGCCGAGGCGTCGGTACTGATGGGACAAATCGTCGAGGAGCAGAAGGGGCACCCCGAGGTCCAGGGCGTCCTGGGGCGCGTCTACAAGGACATGTGGCGGTCGCGCTGGGAGCCGATCGCTGATCTCCAGGAGCGTCAGCGGGCTGCGGTGCTCTGGTCGGCGCTGGCCGCATCCGCAATCCGCAGCTACGAGGTCTCCCAACGGCACCGGCTCGACTCCTACTACAACGGGATCAACGTCATCACGCTGGTCAGGCTTCTGGAGCACCTCCGGCGAGCGACCGGGCAGTCGCCGGTGCTGCCCGGCGTGATGGACATGGACGATCTCATCGCGGTAGTCCGGATGGCGGCCGCCGGCGCGCTACAGCGGGCGATGTACTCGGTCCAACTGGAGCAACAGAAGGAGGTCGCCTGGGCGGCCGCGACGCTTGGGGAATTGGCCGTGCTTGCCGAGGAGCCGGAGAAAGCCCGCAGCTCTTACCTACAGGCGATTGGGGCACCCGACCTTTCCTATTTCCAGGTTGACTCCATGCTTACCCAGTTGCGCCTGCTGACGGACCTGGACTTCCCCTCGCCCGCCCTGGCGCCGGCCGTCGAAGTCCTCCAGGCCCGCCTGAGGCAGTTCCCAGCGCCGAAGGAGTACGGTAAGGTTGTCATCTGCAGCGGTCATCTGATCGATGAGCCTGGTCGCAAGGAGCCGCGATTCCCATCGGAGAAGGAAGGCCGCGTGCGCGAGGAAATCTCCCGGCAGCTCGACCAATGGGAGATTGGCCCGGGGGACCTGGCGCTCTGTGGAGGCGCCCGGGGCGCCGACGTCCTTTTTGGCGAGTGCTGCCGCGCCCGTGGGGCGCACGTTCGGCTGTACATTCCCCTGCCGGTGGGCGAGTTCCTCGACCATTCCGTTCGTCTGCCCGGCCCGGTGGACTGGGAGGGACGCTTCGAGGCGCTCCGCAGGTCATCCGAGTGCTGCTTTCAGCCCGATCGGCTCGGGTCGCCACCGGAGGGTATGAGTCCATTCGAGCGGAACAATGTCTGGATCACCAACACCGCGCGCGTGGAGGCGTCGTCGGAGACACTGTACGCCATCCTGGTCTGGGATGAGAGACCGGTGGGAGGCGGTCCCGGAGGGACAGCCCACTTCGCCGCCGAGGTTAAGGCGCTGGGTGGCCGCCTGAAGGTTGTCAATCCGATGACGCTTTGACTCACACCCCGGAAAGGGACATCATGGCGGGTCCGATTACAGACAGTGAACGATCCTCCCCTACTCCCACGAGGACGTTCCTCTGGATCCTGTCCGGGATTGTCCCGGTGGTCGGGGTGCTCGACACTACAGCGGTTTACCCATGAGTTGCACACAAGCCGGCGTGCCGGAACCAACCGAGGATGTCCTCCGGGGTCGCTCGCCTCAGCGCCTCCCCCAGGGCCTCGTAGAGTTCGGCCTTCGCCCGTGCCCCGGCCCGGCGGAGCCCCTGCTTGACCTTCGAGAACATCTCCTCGATCGGGGTGGAGTCTGGGCTGTATGGCGGCAGCGGCAGCACCCGCGCGCCGGCGCCCTCCATCGACGCCGCCACACCGGCGCTCAGGTGGGGCTTGAGGTTGTCGAAGACCACCACTTCTCCCTCGGGCCATTCCGGCACCAGCACCTGCTCCACGTACGTCCGGAACGCCGCCGTGTCGGTCGACCCCGGGAACGCCAGCGGGGCGCGCACACTGTCCAGCCCCAGGGCCGCGATCACCGTGACCGTCCCCCACGTTGATCGACCTTCAGCAGGCCACGCCGGATCCGGGCCCGGAGCTGCGGTTCGGATAGATAGCCCAAGGAACTCGGTCTTGAAGATCCGGCCCAGGTCCCGGTGGGCCCGGTAGAAGCCGTTCTTGGCACTGCAGGCGACCAGCCGCTTCAGGGCCACCAAGGCGGTGGTGTGGCAACGATTCGCGACAAACTGGGCGGTACCCTCCATAGTAAGGCGCAGTACAAGGTGAGGCTCCGCTGGTGGCTGTCACCGGCTTTGGGCCTGAACCAACACCTCAGCTTCGCGACGGAGGAGTCGTAACTCCAGCCGTACATCCCACGTAAGCGGGATGCCGACATCGGCCTTTCCGAGATCCTCTTTGGTCAGTTGGTTGATCCGCCCCCCCGCCTTGTCCAGCCATTTTCGTGCCTCATCGGCGTGACCCAGGCGGTGGTGGGCCATGGCCAAGAAGAGCCAATTGTAGGCGTTGTAAATTATCCCCTCCTGACTCTTGACTTTGATCCTCCGTAGCCTTGTTCAACCGTTCGACCGCGACGTCAAACTGGCCGGCGCGGTAGAGGGCGGCCCCGAGCGTACCGAGGTGGGCGAAGTTCTTCGGAGCACCCACGACCGCTTTCTCAGCCAGCCGCAAGGGTCGATCGAAATCGGTGGTCGCATTCGGGACGACCGTCAGGGTCCAGGCCACGCTGTGGGCGGTATCGGGATCGTCCGTCTGGCCGAACCGTTCCAGCAGGTCCTCACATGCCTTACGATACCCCTTGCTGTCCCCCACCGCTAATCGCACCCGCGTGTAGCAGTGCCAAGGCCGATAGTCTGCCGGCCGGAGTCTGATGGCCTTCGCAGACTCGGCGGTGGCCTCATCCCATCGACCCATCGCGGCGTGGGCATTTCCGAGGTTGTTGTGGTAGTCGGCCTCGCCGGGCTTCAGCTCGACGGCCTTGCGGTATTCCGCGCTCGCCGTGTCGTACTCGCCCTTGGTCTCCAAGGCGCAGCCGAGATTGTTGTGGGCCTCGTGGTAGTCCGGCTTCAGCTCGATGGCCTTGCCGTAGGCGGCGATCGCCCCGTCGTACTCGCCCTTATCAACTCGACGGCCTTGCGGTATTCCGCGTTCGCCGCGTCGTACTCGCCCTTGGCCGCCAAGGCGCGGCCGAGGTTACTGAGGTACAAGGCCTTGTCGGGCCTCAGTTCGATGGCTTTGCGGTATTCCGCGCTCGCCGCGTCGTACTCGCCCTTGGTCTCCAGGGCGACGCCGAGGTTGCTGTGGGCCTCGGGGTAGTCCGGCTTCAGCTCGATGGCCTTGCCGTAGGCGGCGATCGCCCCGTCGTAGTCGCCCTTGTCAACCAGGACGTTGCCCAGGCCGACGTGGGCGTCGGGGTCGTCGGGCTTCAAGCGGAGGGCCTTGCGGTAGGCGGTAAGTGCTTCGTCAAGGACACCCTTGCTCCTCAGGGCATTGCCCAGGTAGACGTGGGCGTCGGGGTCGTCGGGCTTCAGCTCGACGGCCTTGCGGTATTCCGCCATCGCCGCGTCGTACTCGCCCTTAGCCGCCAAGGCGCGGCCGAGGTTGCTGTGGTACAGGGCCTCGCCGGGCTTCAGCTCGATGGCCTTGCGGTATTCCGCGCTCGCCGCGTCGTACTCGCCCTTGCCCGCCCGCGCCTTGTTCTCCAGGGCGGCGCCGAGGTCGTTGTGGTAGTCGGCCTCGCCGGGCTTCAGCTCGACGGCCTTGCGGTATCCGCGTTGACGTCAGGGCCGAACCGTTCCAAGAACCGGAACGACTGCAACACCTCGTCCGTGACGCGTTGGTAGATCGGGTCGGACTCCGGGGACGAGATCATCTCCACCACAACGAGCACGGTTCCGCGAGGGCCGCTCGTACCGCACCAGAGATCCCGGACGATCACCCCGCTCTTGTGCTTCGCGCTCACTCGAACCTCGACCCAGTCCACCCCGGCCAGTTCGACTGTCCGCACGGATTCCAGCTTGCTTTCCAAAACGTTCTCTCCTGAGTACGACTTGAGGCACTGTTCTGCGAGATTCGAGAAGTCCTCTTGCTGATCGTGCGCGATGACTTGGACTTGGAGGCGATCGTCGGGGGATTTCCACCAATGTTCGTTCATCGCCTTCTCGGAGGTTTGTTTCAAGAAAGCGTCGGGGATCTCGAACTGATAAGGGACCGCTCGGCCTTGAAGAGTAATCCTGGCTGACCGGGCGACGAGGTCCAGTATCTGTTGCTCCGGAGGCGGCGTGGGCCCGCTCTGCGGCGCCGAAGGACTGACGAACGGGCCGACAATGTACTGGGCGACGGTATGGATCGCGCCCATGGAGCCGAACAGGATGACGAGAGCGAGGAGTAACGCCGCGACTTTGGCGGACGCCTTCCCGTCGCCGCGGCCCCAGCGCGGTGGACGCGGCATCTCCCGCTCTCCCCCGTGTATCCCCTGCACGAAGGGGTGCAGGGTATAGACAAGGTCCGCAGCGTCCGCGGTGAGCGGCCACAAGACCGGGTTCTTGTAGCTCAATTCCTGAAGCCGAGGGACCCACCCGCGCTCGAAGTAAAGAAAGGAAGGGCGGGTAAGGAACGGAACCACACGCGGCAATTCCAGCCGGAGGTTCTCCTGGGCGAGGCTCGCCAGATCCTCGTATGCCTGGGGATTCCACCAGTAACTCACCAGACAGAGGAGCACGCGGTAGGGATCAACTCTCGCACGGATTTCTTCAAGTTCCCATTGGACTCCGGCCGACAAGCCGGGTTGCACGATGACCGCCTGAGATCTTGTGAGCTCGGTCCTTACCGTCTCTTTCCAGCGGGCGTCCTCGACATACACACGAGACGCTCCCGGGGTCGCCAGCCCCTCGCCAGGCTTGCCTATGGCGACGACCGGGCCGAACTTTTCGAAGTACCGGACGAGCGACTCTTCCGACGTCCCCACACCGTAATCCAGAACCATGCGGAGGAGCTGTACCGGGTTGCTGATCATCAGGATGTTGCCCGCTGTTGTCCGCCCGGCCTCTTGTGCCGTGCTCCATTGGTACGGTAACTTCGAGCGGACACCTGTGATTGAGGACAACAGCCCCGGGGGCTGGAGCGTGGTCGTTGAGTCGTCCTCGAACGGTCTGAGAAACAGGATCGGCTTGCGCGTGTCGCCACGGTCGGACGGTTCGTAGCGACGCTGGCAGAGTCGATAGCCAGTGTAGATGAGCAAGGGTGCCGGTGCCCAGATCAAAGCCCAGATCTGACCTTGGGAGTAGGCGCTTTCGATATTGTTTTGGATATAGTCTTGTAGGCGGTCTGTAAGTGGGCTCGCGATCACGACCCAGTAGGCGATGCCGAGCAGCTTGAGCGTCCATCCGAGCCACCGGGAGCGGATAGTGCGGCTCGCACACAGGACTGGCTTGCGTTGAGGGAGATCCTGCGGTGTGGTTCCCGTCGGGAGTTCGCCACCCTGCATCCACTGGCCGGAGGCTAGAACGGCGTACAACCCGGCCACGCACAGAGTGAGCCCTAACGCGACCCCAATTGCCGCGCCGACCGGTGAAACACTCGACTCGGCATAGACCGCCATCAACAAGAAGAAGATCAAGATGATGCTCAGGCAGATCATCGCAACCCCGGCGAGGAGGCGGCTTCGCCGCACGGTCCTGGATAGGTAACGGTCTGCAAACTTGGAGGAGAGCACGGTGCGCACGCTTCCGGCCTGTGACAGCGGCACCGAAAAACGGAGCCGCCGACGGTCGTTGGAATGGAGCGTGAAGCGACAAAGTCTGTCCGGTTGTAACCGAGCCTTCGATTTTTTCGGTTTCTTGGGCGCTTGCTCGCGGATTTCCGAAACGTCGGCGAACTCGACCCGTTTCGTCCAGCGCAACAGGCGTCTCAAGGCCGGCTCACCGGCCGGATGACACATCTCTTCCGTGACGGGTACGGACCCACGGAAACGCGTCCCCATCAACACGTGCGTCTCGTAGATCGCGACGACCTCGAATCTGAGAAAGCGTCGCCGAATACGGATGACCGGAAACCGCGGTGCAGTACGACCCGCGGTTTCCGGCCTGTCGTGGCCGTCGGCAGGCTCTCGCCGGGGTAGCTCGCGGTCCGAGGGCGATCCTTTCTCCCCAGGCGGCACGGTCCCGGCGCCAGACTCAGGGCCCGGCATCTTGAAGAGTCCATTGACCCTACGGGCCGAGAACCATTGGGCCTTGTCGAGCGAGATGAGCGTGTTGGGGCCGACTCGGCCGGAACACGCCAGTTCCCGGAGTTCTGACAGTGGAACGGGCCCCCGGACGGCGCCGTCGATCTCGATCCAGAATTGTTGACCCAGCATCTCGTTAAGCCCTCTGCGATGCCACCTACTTCCGCACATCCGGGCCGCGCATTATCCAAGCTTTTTTCCGTACCTCTCTCGTCCGACGATCTGAGCAATTTCTCTGATTATCCCACTCTTCGGGGAAATTTGCGATAGCCACCGAGCGACGCCGAGACCAGCAGGTTTTGGAGCCATTCGGGGTGATACCGATTCCCATTGAGGCGCTCCGCCGGGCTCCGCAGCCCCGGGGTCGCTCGGACCGTCCGGGGGCACGACGGGGCAAAGTTGTGGATCAGCGCCCAGCCCCGCAGGCTACCCTCAGCGGCCCGAGTCCCGGTAGTCGAACACTGTGTCGCCGTAGGGGAGCCCCATGAGCTGCCGGGCGCGGGTCGCCGAGAGGGCCTTGGTCTCGTCGCGCGGGTCGGACGAGCCCCGGGGGATGAACTGGGCGTGGGCCGGATTGGGCACCGTGATGGGCAGTCGAAACTCGGAGGCCACGCCCTGGAGGTACTTGTAGAAGGAGCTCAGCGAGACGATGCGGCGGTTGATGGTCTTGGGGGCCTTGGACTCGGCGAGCATCTGATCGCGGAAGGCTAGCACGTCGGCGACCGAGACCGTGAAAAGCTGAGTCGATTCCTCGGGCCAGCGGATGCCGAGGAAGCGGACGAAGTCCATGACGTCCTGGCGGTAGACACGCTGGGTGTGCTTCGAGGAGCGCCGGGTTACCCAGCGCTCGAAGATGGCGGCGACGGACTCGCAGAAATCCTGGACCTGGGCCTCGACCGCCGGCGTGTGCCGGCCGACCAGGATCGGCGGCAGCTCCGGCTGTGCTGTGGTCACCGGCACCAGCTCACTCGCTTTCTTCTCGTCCATGACCCGTCCTTTAGCGGCCCGCTCTGCCGCGATCAGGGGTACTCCCCTGCTCGTTTGGGCCGTCCTGACGACGGAAGATAACCGGTTTTATCTTCAGCCGTCAATCAACCAAAAACCGGGGCAGTGGGCCTGGTTTTCATGTCCAGACCCTTCTCGAGGTTAAGGCATCGTGAGGATCACCGAAACGACATCGACCGCATACCAGAGGTTGGCGATCCGAAGATTCTCGTCGGACGAGTGCTGATTGTTGTCGTGATTTACGGTGGGCACGATGACGAAAGGATCCGGTAGGACATGCAGCGTGAGGCTCCCGCCCATCGAGGGCACGAGGAGAAGCGAGTCTCCCGTCACCGCTCGCATGGCCCCCTGGACCTGTCGGGCGAGCGGATTGTCCATGGGGGTGCGCGCGGCGGGATAGCCGGGGCCTCGGGTGACCTTGGCGATCAAGGGGTACTTCCTGCGGGCCGCTGGGTCCGGATCCTCGTCTACAATATGGTAGCCGCGGGCTTCGATGTGCTTGACGATCAGATTCACCATCTGCTTCGGATCGTTTCTCTTGACCAATCGCACCTCGATCGCCGCGGTGGCGCTGGCCGGGACGGTGTTCGTGGCCTCTTTTCCGACACGACTGCTCGCCATCCCGCGGATGTTGAGCGATGGGTGTGAGAGACGTTCCCAATAAGTCTGTGGGCTCCCTTCCGATTCGGCAAATTGAAATTCCTCGCGGAGCTGGGCGTCGAAATCGGGGAGGTTCTCAATGGCCTGTTGCTCGAGTTCGCTTAGGGGCTCCACAGAATCCTCGAAACCTTTCACGAGGACGTTGCCCCTCTCATCTTTCATGCTGGCCAGGAGGTGGGAAAGACGGAGTGCCGGATTGGGTGCGAAGTTGCCGTAGTGGCCACTGTGGAGCTCCTTAACCGCCCCGTACACCGTTATCTCGAAATCGACCACACCGCGGACGCCGAAGACGAGTTGGGGGCGTCGGCTCTGGTGAGTGGGCCCGTCGAAGATCAGCCAGATGTCCCCTTTGAGTTTGTCGGCATGCCCCTTGATGAAGTCGGCGAGATTGGGCGAACCATCCTCCTCTTCGCCGTCGAAGACGAATCGAAGATTGGACGTCGGCTCGACCTTGGCATCTTTCAACGCGTCGAGTGCGGAGAGGATCGCAACGATCGGGCCCTTGTCGTCCGATGAGGACCTCCCATAGAGCCGCCATTCGGGATCGATCCGACTCCCGACGGCCGGCCATCCGAGTCTCTTGCCGCCCTCGGATTGGGGCTTGTCGTAGAGGACGGGGGTCCACGGCCGTTTCTGCTCATCGGGGTCGGTCAGGTCGGCGTTCACTTTCCACTCAGCCGGGCGGACCGGCTGCCCATCGTAGTGGGTGTAGATGACAAGCGTTCTCTTGGCACCGATACTGATCCGGTCGGCGTAGACGACCGGATTCACGCCCTGCCTTTCGAGCAACTCGGCGTTCAGCCCGCGTCTCTTCAGCTCGGAGGCCAGATACTGGGCATTTCTTCGAACGTTCGCCCCGTCGGCGGTGACGTTCGGAATCGCGACGTAATCTCGCAGAGCTTCCAAGATTTGCACCTCGTTCGCTTCCCTGTAAGCGCGCACCGATTTAACGACGTTATTCGCTGGAGAGTCGTCAACCGCAGAGTACAGGGTCAGCATGAACGCTAACAATGCTCTCATGTTACAACCTTTAATGTGGTGATAATTGGTTTTGGTGAGTAACTGATCAGTTATGTAATAATGTTCATAACTTCTAAATTTCTATCATAACAACATGAGTATATTGTAACAATCGGTTATAACGATGCCCGGTCCCCCCTGCCCTCAACTCGCTCTTGCCTTTATGCCGAATAAAGGCGGTTATTTACCCCTAATGACGCGGCCCGATTCCATCCATGCAACTGCCGCCGCCTCGACAACGCCCGGCAGGCGTGATAAGCTAGAAACCAAAGGAAAAACTAAAGCATGATGATCTATTTACCCAACGACCTCGAAACCTCGATCCAGGCGGCCGCGCAAAGCGGTCGGTTCGCTTCCGTCGATGACGCGATGGCCGAGGCCGCCCGCTTGGTGCTACGCACGATCACGCAGGAGTCGAAGCCAACACCCGCGAAAACCGCTGCCCCCTCCGACCCGCTGTTGGGCATCTGGCGGGACGCCCCCGAGGAGATAGACGAGATCGTGGCCGAAGCGATGCGGCGGCGCGAGGAACCCTGGCGGGCCATCCCCGGTGAATAAATCCCTTCTCGACACCGACATCCTCTCGGAAATCGGCAAAGGAATCGACCTGACCGTTGCCCGCCATGCCGCCGCCTACCTTAGCGCCTTCGGCCGCTACACGCTTTCGGCCGTCACCGTCGCGGAGGTCATCTGGGGCCTGGAGAAACGGCAGAGCGTCCGCTAAACTACCCATTTTGCTTAGAACGCTTTCATTATTCACAGTGTCCCCCTCGGCCCTGCCCGATCGGCGTGACACCGTTTCGAAAACGGACCATGCCGAAACCGTTTCAAGCGTTCGATTGCTGGAACCAACGACGGACAGCAGCGGGCAAGAACCTCGTCAGGGTCGGCGGTTCCCAGTTTCCCCAGTTGCCCTGGAAACTCGCGCGGTAGCGGGGATAGGTGACCGTCAGCCAGGTCCTGGCTCGCGTCAAGGCGACGTAGAACAGGCGCAACTCCTCGTCGAGCTGGGCGGAGGTCTCCATGGCTCGATTTGAGGGGATCGCCCCCTCGGTCGCGTTGATCACGACGACCACGTCCCACTCCAGTCCTTTTGCGGAGTGGATCGTGCTCAGCACGAGAAAGTCCTTCGCTTGTGCCGATGCGCTGGCTATGTCCTGGGTCGAGGTCGGCGGCTCCAGCGTCAGTTCGGCCAGGAACGAGGCCCGATCCTCGAAACGCTCTCCCAGGTCGCAGAGCTTCCGCAGGTCTTCGAGCCGTTGCTCCGGTTCGTCGTAGGTCTGTCGCAGCAGAGGGGTGAAGAACTTGAGCACCCGCCTGACCTGAGCAGCCACCTCAGGGACAGGCTCCTTAGTCAGTTCGCGAAGGAGCGTGAGAAACTCCGCCCAGGAAGGGGCCGCTGGGGCCGGCACCTTGCATCGAGCGAGGCGATCGAGATCACCGCCTACGGTGAGAAACTCATCCATGATCCCCTGGGCCTTCTTCGGGCCGATACCCGGCAGCAGCTTGAGCAGCCGCAGGCCCGAGACGACATCACGGGGGTTCTCAGCCAGCCGCAGGAA
>Ga0208565_1001467_pt1 | contig 13871 bp, 16 predicted proteins | sample Sb_taG_7_FD_187706 | JGI IMG/M metagenome (GOLD analysis project Ga0208565, IMG submission 187706) | Peat soil microbial communities from Weissenstadt, Germany - Sb_50d_2_FS metaG (SPAdes) (version 2) | ecosystem: Environmental > Terrestrial > Soil > Wetlands > Peat | place: Germany...
CTACCCGCCTTACTGCTCGAAGTACAATCCGATTGAGCATCGCCTGTTCCCGCATTTGACCCGGGCTTGCCGCGGAGTGATCTTCCACACCCTGGAGACCGTTCGATACTACATGGCCAAGGCCGAAACGACCACCGGAATGAGGGTCAAGGTGAGCATCCTCGACAAGGTGTACGCCACCGGCCGCAAGTGCGGCGCGGGATTCAAGAAGGCCATGAAGATCGTGTTCGACAGCTTCCTTCCCAAATGGAACTATACAGCCGTTCCCGAGCCAGTATGAGACTACGAGATCGGGAATTTATTCCGTGACTGTTCCTGAGACGGCGATGTGCTCGTGGGTCGAGGTTTACGGCGAAGGAGGATTTGACCTTCGCCAACCTGCACATGGGCAACGCCCTGCCCACCTACAGCGAGTCTGGCTACGGCTATGCCGTCGAGAAGGCCCCGACCACCAAGGGCTGGTCTTACCGCGTCTACGAGGAGCTCTGGAACTACGGCTTTCCCCAGGAGATGCACCACTTCGCCCGCTGCGCCCGCGGCAAGGAGACCCCGATCGCCACCGGCGGGACGGCTGGATCGTCCAGGAAGTTTTCCTGGCCGGCTATCGCTCGGCCCGGATGGGCGCGAAGATCGGCCTAACCCTTCCGCCCCAGTGGCATCAAGCGCCCCATCGACCTCTGGCTCGGCGCGGCCGATAAAGATCTCTCGTGATCCGCGTCCCCCGCCAGATCTCTCTTGATTTCTTTTCCTTCTGCCGACATATACTATGTCTATCGACTTAATATGAAATAAAGGTGGGCACCCGCATCTCATCGAAGGTGATCGCCATGGTCACGAAGGAACCCAAGGCGAGCGGCATCCGATCGCTCGTTCAGCAGTTGCGGCACGTCAAGGAAACAAGGTCCGCCCGGCAGAAGCGCCGCCGGGCCTCACTGTCCCGGGCAATCGAGCATGTCGCGTTGCCTTGTCTGATCTCGAGCGAAGCAATTACCGGTTGAAGCCATGCGATTGACGGCTTCGTCTTCATTTTGCTCCCATCCGGGAGAGGATTGCGAGCATGGCCTTGCGCAAGTCGGACATGGTGTGGAAGCGGTCGGCCGGGTCTTTCTTCAAGCAACGCTGGACGAGCTGATCGACGCTGCTGGCCACGCGCGCATGAGAACGAGGTATGGACGGGACGATTGAGGGTGGCGCGGAGCGGGAATGCTGGCGGTCGAGCATGTCCAGCGACTTGCCCCGAAACGGCAGCTTGCCCGTGATCATCTCGAAGAGAACGACGCCAAAGGCGTAAATGTCGGCACGACAATCCACCGATCCGGGATCGCGGAACTGCTCGGGAGACATGTAGGCGCCGGTGCCAAGCCTGGCGCTTGACCGGGTCAGGCGGGGATCGGCCTTCTCGTCCAGCGGGACGTATTCCGAGGTCTCTTTTTCCTTCTCCATCGTGGTCGGAGTGGGCACGGCCACGCCGATCGGGCCGTTTTTCGTGGCGGGAACCGGCAGGCCCCAAGTCTTGGGCGTGGACCTGGCACTGGCAGCGTTGGCCTGTGCTCCCGCATTCTCTTGCGCCGATGGGCGGACGGTCCGAGTCGCTTCGGGGTTGGCGAAGCCAATTGGCCGGACTTCCTGGTCCCGGGGATCGGTAAAGATGATCCGTTGTGGAGCTTTCGGAGCATCGGCCAGCGGGATCGTGCCGTCGGCAAGCTCGGGACGAAACGCAACCATTTCCTCGCAGACCCGCGCCAGGCCGAAGTCGGTGATCTTCAGGACGCCGTCCTCGGTGATGAGCAGATTGCCGGGCTTGATGTCGCGATGGCAGCTCAGCCCCTGCCGCGTGGCGTGCTCCATTCCCTGGCAGAACTGGACGCCAAACCGCAGCGACTGGACAAGGTTGAGGCGGCGGCTACCGATCCAGCGAACCAGGTCCCCGCCCTGAACCAGCTCCAGAACAACGTACGGCTTGCCCTCGATGATCTCGACCGCATACGCCTGGACAATGTTCGGATGCTGACCGAGTTGCACCCAGAGCCGGCACTCCGTGGCAAACCGCGACCGCCTGATCTTGTGACGCAGCAGTTCGTCCTTCAAGGTCTTGAGTGCGACCACCGTCTGCCCGGATTTGCCCAGGTGGTCGTTGACCACGTAGACCAAGCTCATTCCACCTTCGTGCACGTCGAAGATCTCGAATCGGTCACCGATCCAGTCGCCCACACTCCGGACGCCCACCATGAGAGAGTACCCCATCCCCGGATCTCATCAGCGTGCGCGAAACCACCGAGCTTGCTGGCACCATTATACGCCCGATCCAGCCTTTGGTTCGGACATCCGCCAGGTCCTCTATAGAAATTCGTGGCCGGTGCCCCGAGTTTGGAGTGAATGGAACGGGCCGGCGATCAAGGGGTCCGCGGGCCCCGGTCCATTTGCCAGTCGGTCGCGGTAAGACGGTAGAGCCGGTGCGGCAGGCCGGCGAAGACAATGTCAGTTTCGTAGCGAAAGCCAAGCTTTTCCATCACGCGCCGGGAGGCGACGTTGAATGGCAAGGTCCAGCTCGCGACCTCCGGTAAGGCCAGTTGCTCGAAGCCGATTCGCAAGCTGGCCGCGGCCATCTCGGTGGCCAGGCCGCGATTCCAGTGATCGAAGATCACAGCGTAGGCCAGCCCTACGACGTCCTGATCGTCAATCGTGTACCACTTCAACCCGCCCCGGCCGAGGAACTGTCCGCCCTCCCTGGCCCGGAAGATCCAGAACCCGAAGCCGTGCTCTGTCCAGTGGGCATCGTTCTGCACAAGCCCCTCCTTGGTCACCTTGTCAGGCAGGATCTGGCCATCCGGAGAGAGCGTTTTCATCACCTGCGGATGCAAGTGCAACCGACGGATCTCCGGGTAGTGCGTCGAGGTGAGCCGCTCGGCTGTCATGCGGCGCGTGGTGAAGCGTTCGATCCCTGCCTGCACCGGGTCAATCCTTGTCAGAATCATGGCCCCCTACTCTTTCCACGTCGAAAGGTGGAAAAATCCACCCCTATTCTATTCTACGATCTTTCCCATGATTTTGGTCGATCTGATTACCCGGCTCGAGTGTGAAACGGCACCGTCATGCCGGCGCAAATCCTTTTGTCACCGAGATCAATTTCTTTCGAGAAGACGCGCCTTCAAATCAACAGCCGCTCCAGGTAGGCGCGCAGCCTGGAGGCGTCCGGAGGCAATGCCCGGTAGCCGATGCAGCCGTCGGGACGAAGCAAATAAAGGCAGGCCGAGCGGGCTCCGTAGCCACGGTGAAGCGAGCCGTCCGGGTCGATCAGGACCTTCCCCTGCCGCGGTAAGCTCCGGCGCGCGGACGCGACAATCATCACATGCAATGGCAATATTATATCCTGATATTTCGAGCCGATCATCGCCTCGATCGTCTTCCAGTCTGTCGGGGTAGAAGGCTTCGCCGCAAGCCCCTCGAAGAACAGCAGGTGGTGATGTGGCCTGGTCAGGGTGCTGGAGAGCCGATCCCAGGCGGGGTTGGCCTGGAGCTCCGGACGCAGGGCGACGTCGGGCGACCGATCTCCAGGGTGCGGCCCGAAACCAAAGGCGTGCTGGCTGCGAGCTGCCTCTCGCCCGGATCCGAGCGCGGCAATCCAGCCCCCTTGATCCTCGGCGACGATCGGACCGCCGCGATAGTTGACGGCCAGCTCGGAAAGTTGCACCGAGGCCGTGCGCCGCACCGTTGCAAGCCCGCTCAGGGCTGGGCAGCACTCTGGTTCGGCATTCGCAGGCAGCACTCCGGGTTCGCACGATTCTCTTTCTGCTAGTCACCAAACCTACAGCCGATCGCGCCGAATTCCATCGGTGTCACCACCGATAATGGAGACGCGGCAAGAAAGCGCGGTGGAACACAAAGGTTGCGATATTCAGATCCGAGAAGGCGAGGGAGCCGGAATCCGCGGGAGGGGACCGTCATGGAGGGATCACGCGTCCAGGTCGTAGGCATGCTTGAGCCACTTCTTCACTTCGGCGTCGACGCCGGAGAGAGATTCGATTGGGATCCGGTGGGTGATCCGGTCCTTCTTTTCGAATCCTCCGGTTTCGACCAGCCTGCCGGCAGCCTTCATGCTATCCAAGGCGAAGCCCAGGTCGATACGGCTCGTGGTCGCCGGCTCCTCTTCCTGGACCAGATCGATCCATTCATCCAGCATTCGACCCGTCTTCTGATGCAGGCCCGCGGTCCAGGCATGCATCATGGCCACACTCGGGTGGACGCTGTAAAACGGCGCAACCCGCTTCTGGGTCGCAACCCGCTTGGTTCGCCCCACGAAAACCCTCCTCCGTGATGATCAACGTCAATTCCCGTATATGAGAAACGAGCCTACCCGATTTCTAAATATTTGTCAATTAACGAGATCGATGAGGTCACCGAGTAGAACGGGATCCGGCTCGAGCTGTTGCCAATCCACACACTCGACCCCGACGGTAGACATTCCGGGCCGCGAGCAATCGGTCTTCTGGTCATGCCTGCTCTGACGTTCGAAATACGCCACGGCGCTGACGGACATGGTCTTGCTGGGCAACCTCGCCCAACGCACAGGCAGGCCGATCGAATGGGACGCCGAGCAAGCGCGCGACGAACGCGATGGAGGTCGCGGTGCTGATCCGGTCTCTCTATCGCCCAACCTGGCAGTTTTCAGGAGCGGGCGCCTAAGTTCTTGGTATCCAGGGTTATCCATCGACCGAGACCATCGACGGGATCAGTGGATCGCGCCGACTCCAGTCATTCCGAGGTCGTTATCCGAGGACGCCCCCGGCCCCTGCGAGGCATGTCGATGTCCAGCGACGGCACGTAGCTTCTGCTGGGCTCGGCCTGTGCAACAGGCGGAGGGATGATCGGCAGCAAACGGAACGATTCTTCGACGATCCGAGCAATTCCGTCTGCCAAGGGCGAACCCAGAAGCATCCGGAACTTTTCGATCAATTCGTCCGCGCGATCAGACGAGAGCGATCGCTCGAGACTACCACTGATCATGGCGTGGGAGTAGGATCCTCCCTCGGCAGGCCCCTCCGAGGACGGTATCTGCTCCGACACGACAGGCGTGGAATCCAGCAGGATTTCCAGCGGCACTCCAAGTGCCCGGGAGATTCGCCGTAGTGTTCCAGCCTGGGGTTTGCTAGTGTTGCCCCGCTCGATCTGGTAGAGCGCGGTTCGCGAGATCTTGGCACGATTGGCCAGCTCGTCGGGGCCCCAACCCTTCGAGTAACGCAGATCACGGATTCGTTTCGCCAGGTTCATGGATCGCCCCGTTTCGTTATTGATTGAACCGGATATCTCAAGGAATTATACGTAATTCCCGCTCGCCGCCCGCCGATTGACAAAATTTTTTTCCGTGAGTTGAGATCATAATTCGTCTTCATAAGGAATTCAATTCCGAACCCGGTCTTCATTTTCAAAAAAAAGCGTAGAAATATAGCGCGGTGTCGAGATTGGCGTCTCTTCCGAGCTTCTTTTGTAAACCCATGCCTTGTATGCACGCTCAATCGACGCTCGCACTGAAGAATGGCGGCAACGATTCATCCGCCAGAATTCGAGGCTCGGCTCCACGTTGAAGGCTGGACAGAGAACCAATCCGTTCACATGACCTCTGGGAATCAGTTGGTCTTGCAGCAAACATAAGGAGACTTGCAAGGGCCTGCTAAAAGAGACCGCCATCAAGCATATTAAGCGGTCTCATGGCCAAATAGTGTAAAATGCGAATGAATTAGGAGTTCGATCGGCAGTTTACCTCGTCTCTGCACCGGATGATTTCTCACTAATATTATCAGTAAAAAAACAAGTTTGTCAAGTTCGCACATCCTCCCAAGCGATCACAAGGGGATGAGATCTTTGACGATTTGTCGTTCAGTTCGGCTCACGACGACGCTTCTCTGGCTCTGCGTCCCTGTCTCTCATGATTCAAATTGCATGCTCGCCTGCATTGTTTCCAAAAAAAAACAGCGGCGTGCAATCGGTCAACCTGAAGCTGCAACCAGGCAACCGATTGTGCAATTTAGATCTTGTTGTGTTCAGTTATGCCGTCAATTCTGAACGCTGCGATTCCCGTTCTCAAGATAATGGGATGCAAGCCCTTGTGATTCACCGGAGATCGGGTATAAGGGCGTTCTGGTGCAATCAAGAATATCGTCTATCATCCAAGCACAATAGGAATGGTACCCGGCGACCTGGAAGAAACCTACGGATGGTAGGCATGAGGGCGTTCTCTGTTGTTCGGCCGCCGATCGATTGCCCCGGTCCTCACCAGAATCTAGGGCACGGATCGGTTCGCCGAGATCGTGGAGTTGACCTCCGATCGTCTTCGCTTACAAGTCATTGACACGGAACTGGTCACGGTCTGTAATCCAGCCAAGGTAAGCGGGAGCCAGTACACAATGTCTATTTCTGCTCAAGATCTCGATCTGTTCTGGGTGTCCAACGCTCCTCGAAAGTTTATTCCTGCCAGCCGTCCCCTGGTTCCACTCTATCGCGTGGGTGAGCCGCTGCAGCGCGGGCGGCGGCACTGGCCGACGGGAACGCAGTACACCCACGGCTGCAACGGCCATGAGCTGACATTATTTCTTCCCGAAATCGATGACCGGCACGTTCAGGACGTAAAAAATGGCGAGGGGGAATTCGCAGTCATCGCCAGGCTCCCTCTGATCGTGCTGGCCTATCGGTTCGGTCAATCGGTTGCCTGGAGCGACGTCCCCTACTGCTGGCATATGCAGCCGGCGCACTACCGGGTGATTCCCCCTCTGGAACTGTCTCCCGAGACCAGAGCCCTGCTCTGGGTCACGTTGGTCGGTGCCCATGACGGAATCATTCACGCCCAACGAGGAATGACCTTGGCTCCCGAGTTTACCCGCTTTCTAAACGGCGCCATCCGCGCCCAAGCCTGCATGCTCTTCAGTCCCGACCGTTGCATGACGGTCATCAGCAACCTCCTGATCGCCCATCCCTGCACGCTTGACCGCCTTCCTCTTGCCCAAGCTCGAACGATTGGCAATCGGTAAGCAACACAGCACCACCACGTCATCATGCATGATAGCGTGTGTTAATTCTGGGTCAAGAGCAATTTGTAACCCAGAAGACCACACCAGAGCCGCTCGTAGGCGGCAACGGTCCGATCGAGGGAAAACTCGTTTTCGACGCGAGCCCTTCCCTCGTGGCCGAAGGTCCAGCAGAGATCGGGAGCGCGGGCGGCTGCCAGCAGGGCGGTGCTGAGCACCTCCGGGTCATTGGGAGGGACCAGCCAGCCGGTTTGACCGGGAATCACGAGTTCCTCGGTGCCCTCCACGGCCGTGGCCACCACTGGACGACTGGCGGCCATCGCTTCGAGGACCACGTTGGGCATGCCCTCCCAGAGCGAAGCCAGGACCAGGACGTCGGCTGCCTTCAAGAGACCCGGAACGTCATCGCGTGGCCCCAGCCAGTGAATCCGGCCGCCGAGCAAGGGTTGTGTGTCGACCTGCTCCAGCAGCCAGGCGCGGCAAGGGCCGTCGCCGGCAAGTGCCAGATGCCACGAGGGACACTGGGCGATGACCTGCTCTGCGGCGGCCAGTAGATCGGCAAGACCTTTCTGAACGTCGAGGCGGCCGACAGCCAGGGCCAGATGGGCCTGCTCGGGGATTCCCAGGTCGCCACGCGGCACGGCGGAGGCCCGATCAAATGGTCCGGGATCGATTCCATTGGGAATGACCGTCAATCGCCGGGAATCCAGACCCCCGGCCCCGCGGCTGAAGCGGAGCACGCCGTGCGAGACGCAGACGGAGCCAGCGGACAGGAACGCCGTCAAGCGATCGAGCGCCCGATGCCATCGCTGCCGGCGTTCGGCCACGCGGAGACCCCCGACGACCCACGGCTGCCCGGCCCAGGGCGCCGCCAACCGGGTCGCGAGGTTGGCATGGAACAAGAAGCTCTGCACCAGCTCGGGTCGGCATCTGCGCAGCGACCGGGCCAGCCGTGCCACGACCTGCACGGGCCGGCGCCGACTGCCTGCCAGGCACTCGCAGGGAAGGCCAGCCTGGCGAACAACTTCAGCCAGGCGCCCTTCTTCTCCCAGGGCGACGACCGTCGGCGACCAACGGCTTCGGTCCAGCCGCGTGGCCAGGTTCACCAGCGCCCGCTCGGCACCGCCAACATCGAGGTCGGTAATGACCAGGGCAATCCGGACCGGGACTTCCGGAGCGGGACGTGAACCGGCAGTGGCAAGGCGGCCAGTCAAGGTCTGCACGACGACGATGGTTTCCTCGATGGCTCGCTGTTTCGCGGCAGCGCAGCGAGCATGGACAGGACGGTACAATAAATAATCTGACGGTTTCCGGCGATGCCGTCCTGCCCTTTCGATTCTAGAGTCCGCTTGCGGTCCGATCGCCCCCCTGTTCCGGTCCTCGAAGCGGAAGGAGCGACTCGCGTGCTCGCCGCCGAGTTTGACTTCGATCTTCCCGACGAGCTGATCGCGCAGCAGCCGGCGGAGCCGCGCGAGCAATCGCGACTGATGGTCCTCGACCGCGCCAGCGGCCGGACCGCACACCACCGGTTCACCGAGCTGCCGGCCCTTCTCGATGGTCGGGACATCCTGGCGCGGAACAACACGCGGGTCATTCCGGCGCGGTTGATCGGCCGCCGCGAAGCGACCGGTGGAACGTGGGAAGGACTGTTCCTGCGAGATCTCGGCGATGAAACCTGGGAGATTCTGGCCACCACGCGGGGCAAGCCCGTACCCGGAGAGCGGGTCGTCGTCGGCCGGGGACTGCGCCTGGTCCTGGAGTCCCGGGGAGAGGCGGGCCGCTGGATCGTCCGACCGCTGCCCGAAGAGGGCTGCGATTGCACCGCTGGAGCGCTCGGTCTTCTGGAACGTCATGGCCGGACGCCCTTACCTCCTTATATTCGCAAGGGGAGAGACGCGGCGGGCGACCGGACGTGGTATCAAACCATCTTCGCCCTGCGTCCGGGCTCGGTCGCTGCGCCCACGGCGGGTCTGCATTTCAGCGAGGCGATCTTCCAGGAGCTGGCCGCACGGGGAATCGGCTGGGTTGACCTCACCCTGCACGTCGGCATCGGCACCTTCCGGCCAATCGAGGCCGAGGAGATCGGCAACCACGTGATGCACTCCGAGTGGGCCGAGCTCTCCGCCGGGGCGGCCGAGGTACTCAGTGCTCGCCGCGCCCGCGGCGGTCGGATCGTGGCCGTCGGCACCACCGCGGCACGTACCCTCGAGACAGCCGCTGCGGAGGGTAAGGGAACGCTCACCGCGTTCGCGGGCAATACCAGCCTGTTCATCCGGCCGGGACACGTCTTCCGCGGACTGGACGCGCTCGTCACCAATTTTCACCTGCCGCGCAGCAGCTTGCTGGTTCTGGTCAGCGCCCTGGTCGGAGTCGAGCTGATCCGTGAAGCTTATCTCGAGGCAATTCGCCGCCGTTACCGCTTCTTCAGCTATGGCGACGCAATGCTGATTCTGTGAGGAATTGGATCTCGATACCAGTCGTGCCTCCCCCCGTGTCGCACCAAGTGGCAGCCAAAGCTCTCGATCGCCTTGATCAGATCGACGCGCTTCATGAAATGGTCAGCTCCCCGACTCGGCGCACTCCCGGAATTTGGCCGCTCGTCAGGTCGAAGTAGAGATCCTTGAGCTGTTCCCTAAGTTCGTCCAGGCTATCTCCCTGGGTCCAGTAATCGGGGTACTCCTCCAGGTAGCCGAGCCAACCGTCTTCGTCTTGCCAGGAAACATATCTCACGGTTTGCATCGTCAGACCTCCCGAAACGAGTAGACGACCGGTGAGCTGCATGAAAAAGTGTGGATGACACTCTGTCTCAACTTTGATGCTTGGGATCCTTCAGCGGTCCTCTCGACCCATCGGTCCGAAAAAGCGCCGGATCAGTTCGGGAAGGTCCGCGGAGAACTTGCTCCGGGGCATGACGGGGTCGCACCCCGCGGCGCGAGCGGCCGCCAATGCCTCGGTATCGACGTGGGAGCCAAAGGCCACGAAAGCGGTCGCCGGCCCGGCCAGCCCTTGATAGCCCAATAGGGCCTCCGGCGCCACCAGGGCGCCGGCCGCCAGATCGACGAAGACCACGCAGGGCCGCCACTGCTCGATCATCGCCAGGGCCAGAGACGAAGTGCCTGCCACCAGCACGCGATGCCCCAGCTCGCGTGCTGTCCCGATCACCTTGGATGTGAAGATCAGGTCACGGCTGAGCAAGATGCCGGTCGGACCGGCGTCCGCGGGAACAGGAACGGCATCGATGGGGGAGAGGTCCATGGTGGATTCCAAATCCCAGTTGACAGATGGCAGATGGCAAATGACTGGCAACTGGTCACTTGCCACTCACCATGTTGCACGCGGATCTCGGGCGAAGTGGTGATCGATCCAGTCTGGGGTCAACGTTTCCAGTCCGTGGATGATGGCGTCGGCACCGGATTGGCGAAGCTGGGGAGTGTTATACGTATGGGTGATGCCAATCGCCCACATGCCGGCTCCCTTGGCCGAGACGATTCCGGCCTGGCTGTCCTCGACGACCAAGCACTCGCGGGCTTCCAGGACCGTGCCGGCGATGGTGGATGGAGACCTTGCCTGAATGTGAGTCCGCAACGCGTCGAGAGACTGCAAGTAGCCCGCCGGGTCGGGTTTGCACTTGTGGGCATCCTCCGCGGCGATGATCGCGGCGACCTGGGCACGGCGGTTCAGCCGCTCGAGCGCATACTCGATCTCCGACCGTAGCGCTCCCGAGCAGATGGCCACTGGCCAGCGTGCCGCAATCGAGGCCAGAGTTTCGGCCGCAAAGGGAAAAAAGCGTAGGCCCGCATCAGCAACTTCCACATAGCGACGGGCCTTCCGCTCGATGAGCCCGTCGAGCCGCTCATGGTCGAACGCCTGCCCGGCGTCGCCCAGCGCCGCGGCAAAGCAGCCGCGATCATCATAGCCGAGGTAGCGCTCGTGGTAATCCCGGTCGGTCATCACCACGCCTTCCTTGGCCAGGACCTCGCGAAAGAGCTCGAAATGGACTGCCTCGTCGTCCACCAAGACGCCATTGAAGTCGAAGATTACCGCCTGGATCATGTTGCCCTTGCAGTGGCCAGTGGCCAGTTATCGGTGGCCCGCAACTGGTGCCCGACACAACTGGAGTGCCAGGGTCTACTCTTCCCTCTAACTTATTGGCCACTGGTCACTCTCTTCTGATCAGATCGCCTCCGGCCCGCGCTCGCCAGTGCGGATGCGGATGCAGTCGTCCAGGGGAAGGATGAAGATCTTGCCGTCGCCGATCTTGCCGTCGGGTCCGCTCCGGCCGGCCTCGAGGATGGCGTTGACGGTCGGCTCGACAAAATCCTCGTTCACCGCGATCTGAAGCTCGATCTTGCGCAGCAAGTTCACGGTGACCTCGTGACCGCGGTAAACCTCGGTGTAGCCCTTCTGCCGGCCAAAACCCTGTACATCCATGACAGTGAGCCGGAAGACCTCGACCCGGGAGAGGGCCTCTTTGACGGCCTCGAGTTTGGTGGGCTGGATGAGCGCGATGATCAGTTTCATCGAAAGTTTCTCAAGGGTGGTTGCCCTGGCCCCGGGAAGAGAATCCCTGTCCCGGACTCCCGGCGCATGGCTGTTCTGTCTGTCACTTCCTGATTGTCCGGAAGAATCGCGATCGTCGTCAACACGGCGGCGACCGAAAAGAATAACCGTGATGCACAAGAGGCCATCATGAACAAGGAATCGATCATCTTGACATTTGCCAATCGGGGAGCGACGATGAGCGCGATTCAGGCAACTGCAAGGCCATGATTCTGTAGATCAAGGGTCGATGTGTGAGACCCGACCGTGAGCGTCCAGGTAGGCTGTGGGTTGGCCACTTATTTGTCTCTGTGGTCGTGTTGATGTTTGGCCTGAGCTCGAGCGTGCCCGCCACAGTTCTCGCGGTTCGCCATCACGGGGAACCCCACCTGGATGAGCACTCCCAGTATTGCCGGTGCGGGCCGCGGTGTTTGAGGACTTGCTGCTGTTGCGGTCCCCGTGATGTGGCGCCGCGCCCGATTACGTCTTCCGAATCCCAGCACAGATCTGGAACCCCTTCGACTGATATGCGAGCCTGCATCAGTTGCGTCCCATGCGGCGACCGCGGGTTACCACCCCCTTCCGCGAAGGGCACGCTTGCAGGGAACGGGATGGCCATCACCTCGTGTCAACACGAGAGCCTATCGCTCGCCGAAAGCTTCCTCCGGTTCGAGCTCTCCATCGATCTTCCGGATCCTCGCGCGTCACGTCTCGACAAACCTCCAAGATCTCTCATCGCCAATTGAACGCAACTCGGTGCTTTCGCTGCTGCCGAGACCACTTCGCACCTCCAGGTGCGTTCGAGAATCGAGCAGCCTTTGTCTCGAGAGACAACGATCTTTCTGCTCACGCCGTCTGAGAGTCGCCGGGCGGTTTCGAGCCGATGCACCACGCGCTGATTGCCACGGATCCGACAAGTCCAAGTGGCGGATGTGAGTCGTGGTCGTGGCAACGCGTGGGTGCACTGGGGCTCTCGTGTCCCGGCGATAAGAAGGTCCACATAACACTGGAGATGATTCCATGCGTCGCGGATTTACACTCATTGAACTCCTGGTCGTGATCGCGATCATCGCGGTCTTGATTGCCCTGCTGTTGCCGGCGGTGCAGTCGGCACGCGAGGCCGCTCGCCGAACCCAGTGCATCAACAACCTCAAGCAGATTGGAATCGCCCTGCACAATTACCATGACATTGTCGGCTGCTTCCCGTTCGGCAAGGGCTCAAATTACAGCGTGACGGTGCCGGGGGCTCCTCCCTACGCGAGATGGTCGTCGCTCAGCCAGCTTCTTCCACAACTGGAACAAGGGACTCTGGCAGCAGCGATCGACTTCCGGTTTCCGCCCGAGACCCCCGATGTTGGAGGCTACGGCAGCATCTTCCTTCCGGCCTATCAGGATCCCGGCCGTCAAAACTCCACGGCCAGCCAGGTCCAGGTGGCGACGTTCCTCTGTCCCTCCGACGCCGCGAGCCTGGGCGATTGGCCGGGGCGAAATAACTATGTTGCCAACGAAGGGACCTGGCTGTGCGACCTGAGCGACGCAGCGCCCGACATGATGTTTCCGGCGGAACGCCCCATGGGTGTTTTCTATAACCAGAGCAGCGTCCGGATTTCCAGCATCTGCGACGGCACCAGCCAGACGGCCTTTTTCAGCGAGAAGCTCCGCGGTCAGGGCACTCCGGATCCGCGCACCGATATGTTCATGATGATGCCGATGACCACTTCCGTGGATCAGACCTACCAGACCTGCCGCGCCCTGAACTACAGCTCCGCCTGGCTGAGCCAGCAGGGAGCGGCCTGGGCCATGGGGGAAATTGTCAGCACGACTTACAACCACGTTTCCGGCCCGAACTCGCGAACCTGCGCCGGCATGGACAGTTCGATGATGATGAGCTTGTCCGGCTGGGCTGAGGACATACCGGCCTCGAGCAACCATCCCGGCGGTGCCAATGTTTTCAACGACCGAAGACGAGGCTAGGATTACCCATCTTCACACTCGCAACTGACCGTGCTCCAGAGTCTTGCGTCGCCATAGTGGTCATACGTTCCCTATGATTCTAGCCGCGTTCTCGGTCGTTGAATGTTTTGATGGGGGATGGGGCCGTGCACTTCATCAAGGACAGCATCGACCTCGGCGTCTGGCGAGCGCTGGCCACGCGCAACGGCGGCGAGGTGATTTCCGGCGACTCCCTGTGACGAGCATCGATGGTTTTCCGAGGAACTCTCATGCGAATTATCGACCGGTTCCCCCTTGCGCTGCTCCTGGCCTGCTGCCTGGGAGGTTGCGAGGGGGAGACATCCACCAATCAAGCGCCCC
>Ga0208565_1001468_pt1 | contig 13863 bp, 11 predicted proteins | sample Sb_taG_7_FD_187706 | JGI IMG/M metagenome (GOLD analysis project Ga0208565, IMG submission 187706) | Peat soil microbial communities from Weissenstadt, Germany - Sb_50d_2_FS metaG (SPAdes) (version 2) | ecosystem: Environmental > Terrestrial > Soil > Wetlands > Peat | place: Germany...
AAAGCGCGCGCCGGGTGTGGTCGATCCGGACCTGGCGGTAATGAGGATCGGGCTCGATGAACGACGGATGCCAGTACGGCTGGCGATGGTCGGCGATCGCGTTCATCATGAACGCGTTGATGTTGGAAAACTTCAGACCCGAGTGCTCCATCGCCGCTGTGATTGCGCGCTTCTGGCCGTCGAGCAGGCCCGCCGGCCAGGCGTGGGGCACATCGGCCAGCAGCTCCAGGCCCGCGTAGCCGATGCCCGCGATCCGCTCGGCGGCCTCTTCGAAGGCGTATTTCAGATAGGCGTTGGTGCTGAAGGCAAGCTGCATTCTTTTCTCGTTTTCTCTCGGCAGCGCATTGGCGGCAGAGCTAGACGGAGCGACCCGAAGGGTCGATTTCACCTTCGGCCCAGTAATCGGACTCCTCGTGCATGTCATAGGTCCGGGCGACTTCGGGATCGGTCGTGACAAGGCATGCGTAACCATCAGCGCTCGATCGATCCGGGTCCAGCATGACTCCCTTGGCTCGCATCTGGTCGAGCTGGGATGACATCTCCGGCAGTGCGACCTTCAGATCGTCCCAGGTCGCGATTCGCGGTGTCAGCCGAGGATCGTGCAAGAGCTTGATATAGCGGCGGCGGCTTTGTGCCCAGAGCTCGCGAAACTTGCTTTGAACATAAGGGTTGAGCTCCGCGGCGAAGCTCTCGGGAAGGTTGCGGAGCTTGATGAGCTCCATGACATCGGACAGGTCTCTGATCCGGCCCGGGCTGGTCATGCCGGACGCGAGTTTGAGCTCGATCAGTCGCGGCAGGCTGAGAAAAGTGATGCCCTGGCTGAGCGTACCGGCCGCGGTGGGATCCGGAAAAGCCAGGGGCTTCGGTTTGCCGTCACCGGGAAAGTCTCCCGTCACCAGGAATTCGACGCGAACGCCATTCTCCGTGTCGCGCAGGTTCTTGCTGCGCGGGAAGGGCGGGAGATAGCCGAGGCCGTCGAGCCTGGCGTGGATTTCCTTGAGTCCTTCCCGCGTCACCAGGATAGCGACGTCCTCGGTGAATCGGCGGTACCCATGCTGAAACAGGGCCATTCCGCCGGCGACACAGTACGGGATGCCCAGCTCGTTCAAGCGGCCGGTGATTCTCAGGAGCGCTTCTTGCACAGCGCCCTTGCCCTCGAAAAACTGGCTTCCCTGGCTCAAGGCCCACCTCGGATCACGATCCAGGAGTTGCTCGAAAGCGGCGATGGCTGACATGGCAAGAGCTCATGGGCGTTGCGGTTTAGCGACGTGGTCGATCAGCCGGTCGAACTGCTTGAAGAAGTCGTTTTCCATGACTCCCTCCGGACTCTTGAAGAAGCAGGCCAGATGACGCATCTGGCCTTTGCCTCCGCGCTGTTTTTCGAGGTCGGTCAGACGAGCCAGGTCGATGGCAAGGGGGGCTGCCAGCAGGCTGTCGCAACCTTGCCAGGTGAACTGGAGGGTCATCTTGGTGCCGAGAAAGCCCTGGAAGTGGATGTGGTCCCAGGCGGTCTTCCAGTCGCCCATGTCGGGCAGGTACTCGATGGTGACGATCGAGGAGGGCTTGTAGCCGAGAATCTCCGTGATCACCCGGTCCTTGGTTTCCACCTTCGAGGTCTTGCTGGTCGGATCGTCGAGCACCAGGCCGTCGCGGTTGCCGAAGATGTTGTGTCCGACCCAGCTCGAGACCTTCAGGTTGCGGTGCGCGAACATCGGGGCCAGCACGGTTTTCATCAAGGTCTCGCCGGTCTTGCCGTCCTTGCCGGCGTGGAGCGCTCCGGTCGCCTGGGCTAGCTCGTGGATGGCCGGCATCGACCCACCCAGGCTGGGGGTGAAGTTGATGTGGGAATGGCCGCCCTCGATCGCCGCCAGAGCGTAGAGCGAACTGGAGGGCAACACCTGACTGGCGTCGTCCAGCCGGGGCTTGAGCGTCTTCCAGTGCTGGTGGACGTCGCCGAGCGGGAAAGGGGGCTCGGTGCTGCCGACGTTGAGCACGATCAGGTGGTCGATGGATTCGCTGGCGATGAACGCGCCCAGGTCCGTGGCGATCGCATCCACCGCCTGGCGTGCGGTTCGGGCGGCCCTGGCTTCCGCCCAGTCGGCCAGGCCCGACACCACCGCGCTGAGACCGAGGCGAGGTCCGGGTCTGACCCGGGCCGAGGCCGCGTCAAGCTCTGCGCGGCAGGCGGCGATCCAGGCCGGGTCGAAGACACCCGAGGTCCGGCGGAACTCCTCGGCCGATTCCGCGAAGGTGGTCGAGCGGATCTCATGGCCGCCGACCACGAAGTCACCGGGTTCGGGCAGCGGCAGATCGCGAAACGGGGGCAGGGCCGTGACCAACCCGGTGCGGTCGGCCAGTCCCCGCGCCATTGCCGCCAGGCCGAGCGTGATCGTCGTTCCCACGCCTCCGAACGCTCCGACCAACCAAAGTCCGACCCGGCGACGTGTCATGTTGGCTTCAACCTGTGGCTCCGGAGTGTGCGTGGATCCGGGCACCCGGATTCGGCGGGAAGCGGCAAACGGCCCGAACTCGAAGGCGGGAAAACAGCCTCGCCATCGTTCTCCCTCCTCGACGCAAGCTCATTATGTGCCTGAGGGCTTCGGCATTCAACCCGATCCGTGAACACCCGGTCCCACCCCGGCAGCAAGCTGCTCTGGGATCACCGGTGGGAATTCTGGACGGCGTTTTCGTTTGGCAACACGAAGTTGCCATCTCGAAGCGCCTCGGTCACCACGCCCGGAACCGGACGTCAAGAGGGTGTAGTGGTCAATCAAGGCCATGAATCGACCCTTCACGTCTCTCTTCATGCGAGGGCTATTCCGTGTATCAGATCGTCTCTCACTTTCGCCAATTGTTGACCAGTGAAGACGGCCCCGCGGCGGTGGAGTACGCCGTCATGCTGGCGCTGATTTTGGTCGCCTGCATCGCGATCGTCACCACGCTCGGTCAGAGCGCGAGCAGCACCTTCTCCACGGTCAACGGCTCCATGGCCGGTTCTTAAAGGGTGCCAGAGTCGTCAGCAGATCGCGGTGCGCCTCCGGGGCTGGTCCGATGTCCGTCTTCCACAAACTGGGAGACGGCTCGGGCCTGGCCCCGGGAATGCGCGCTCGTCGAGCTGGAAGTTTCGGCTTGAGTCCTGGAGCGCTCTTCCCTCACGGGGCAAACGGCTCATCCGGGAAGGCCAGGTCCATCATGAGCATCTGGAAGTCGGGACGCGATCGCAGGGGATCGAGGTCGGCGTCTCGGCGCATGAACGCCGCATCCTGGAGGCCGGCGGCGACGGCTCGGATCGAGGATGTGGCTTCGCGAAGCACCATCCATGAGTTCTTACTTCTTCTTGTTGCCCGGTTCGGCGGCGGCCGCTTCGAGCCCTTCGGTGTCGGCGGTTCGATAAAGGGGCAGATAGCGGTAATAAACTTCCAGGGTCAGGATCGAGAGCGACGTCTGGAAGAGCCGGCCGGCGACCTCGCCCCAGTGGTCGGGGCTGGGATGCGACGGGTCCCAGCTTCCGCTGGCGCAGGTATCGTCTTTGATCTGCGTCTTGATCAGCTCTTCGCGGACCTGGGGGTTCCAGCGCTCCCAGTCCTTGTTCTTGAGGTTGTGCAGGAGCTGCGTGGCGTAATACCAGTAGTAGATGTTCCGCTGCTTATTGCTCTCGAGGTGCGCCGCCACTCGGCCCGCGCCCTTGATCAGCGCCGGGTGATTGCGCGGCCAGCCCAGGAGCTGGCGGCTGACCAGGGCCTCGGCGGTCATGACCGGCGTGAGTTCGCGGCCTGGCAGGTACGAGTACGTGATCTTCTTCGGGTCGGCGGCGGCCAGGTTGAGATAGTCGGAGCAGCCGCGCAAAGTGGTCCGAGGGACGGGCAGTCCGGCAAGGTGGCCGCTGCGCAGGGCGAAGATCTGCCAGCCGAAGACCGACGTGTCGCCGGATTGCCCCGGTAAGTAACGCCAGCCGCCGGTCGCGGGGTTCTGTGCCTCGATGATGAATGCAAGCGCCCGCCGCGCAGGCTCTTTGAGATGAGAGTCGCGTGAGATGCCATAGGCCTCGCACAGGGCCATCGTGGCAATCGCATGGCTGTACATGTAAGCCATGCCCGGTGGCCCCGTGAACAGGTCGCCGTTGGGTTGTTGATGCTGGACCAGGGCCTCGAGGCCGCGGCGCACGGCGTCTTGATGACGGCATTTCACGGTATGGATGTAACCCGCACCGAGCAGGGGAAGGAGGGCCAGTCCGGTCGCCGCGGTGTCCGAATCAAGCACATGGTGGGACGGGCAGCTCTGGGCCTGACATTGCTCCTGAAAGTTCAGCGACCAGGAGCCGTTGGGCCGCTGGTGCCGCACGATCCAGGCCAGACCCTCTTCCACGGCCTTCTCGGAGTGCACGGTCCCGCCCTCGCGGCGCACGAGCTGCGCCCGGTCCAGTCCCGATCTGCCCGAGAATGGCGCCATGATCTGATCGGCCAGGCCGGGGAAGTGCGGACCTGCCTTGCCGCTGCCGGAGATCGACAGGTCGGTCAGAAGGGTCGTACCACCTTTCGAGTCGGATCCGGAGGGGCCAGCCAGCTCGGGTCCGAACCTCTGCAGGCCGGGAATCTCGGGTTGGGCCGAGAACTTCAACGTCGGGTCGTTGGTCTCCAGTCCGAGGGAGGGAGGGTCCAGGCTCTGCTCCTTGGTGAACGGGTCGCCCGCCTGGGACGCCTCGACCAGCGACGTCAGATCGTTGATCTCGCCAGGCAGCCGGCTCTCGATCGCCCGGGTCTCCGTGAAGGGACGTCCAACCCGGATCAACAGGGCCAGTATCAGGAGCAGCAGGGCATGGAGCAGAAAACTCAGTCCCCAGGAGGGAACCGAGCGGAGGGTGTCCGGATCGTAATGCCGCCCTATCAAGGGCGCCAGCCAACGCTGAAGTCGGTCTCTCCTGGGGTCGGCGGGCCGTTGTGCGTCCATGAAAAGTCCCGACGGCGATGAAAAGCGAGCGCCGCACAGCGAACTGTAGGATCCCGAGTCCATTCTATGTTCTCGACGCCCTGATCGACTAGAAGGAAGATCGCCGGGTCCGAATTTCTTCTGAGATTTCCTGCATCAGCGCTTGTCTTGGAGCGTTCCCATCCCGGGGGAAGCTCAATCCTCGATGATCTCCAGCTCTGCCCATTCGAGGCGCTTGAGGGGTTCCGCTGCGTCGGCGGCGTCAGCGACAACCACGGCAACCAAGGCGTCGGGGTGGATCTGCCGGTGCAGGGCGGCGTTCAGGGCATCGAGATCGATCCGGGAGAGACGGTCGGGAAAGTCGATGTAATGGTCTGGAGGCAGGCCGTGGATGAAGAGGTTGGCGTACCGGTACACCAGGGCCCCGGGGGTCTCGAACTGGCGGGTCTGGCCCTCGACCAGGGCGCGCCGAGAGTTGTCCAGCTCGGATTGGGTGGGTGGTCGGCCGCCGCGTAGTGCCAGGAGCTCGCGGTAGATATCATCCAGAGCGTCGGCGAGCTTGTCGGACTGGACGGACGTGGTGATCGAGAACGGGCCGCGGCCCAGGCGACAGTCGAAGTGGCTGCGCACCCCGTATGTGTATCCTCGCTCCTCGCGGAGCTTCTCATTGAGCCGCGAGGTGAACTGGCCGCCCAGGATCTGGTTGACCAGGATGGCGGGCTCGAAGTCGGCATCATCGCGCGCGATGCCGACGTGACCGACGCGCAGCACCGCCTGGGCCGCCCCCGGGCGATTGAGCAAGAGGATTCGGGGAGAGCCCGGCAGTGCCCCGGTGGGAATCACTGGCCGCTCGAACGGCGGTCCCGTCCAGTCGGAGAGCTGTCGCTCGAGGGTGCGGGCGATGCCCTCGGGATCGACGTCGCCGGCGATCACGACGGCCGCGCCACCCGGTCCCAGGAAGCGGCTGTGGAACGCGCTCGCCTCGGACCGGGTCAGTCCGGCGACGATGGAATCGATCCCGTTGAGCGGGTAGCGATAAGGGTGATCCACGCCATAAAGCGCGGTCAGCAAGCCTCGGTAGGCACGCGATTCCGCACTATCGCGTTCCGACCGCAGCGCCGCGAGAGTCTGGCCGTGGATCCGGTTCCATTCGGGCTCCGGATACGACGGATGGCAAAGCAGATCGATGGCCAGGTCGAGGCTGGGCTTGAGGAACGCTTTCAGGCAGCGAAACGCGACGAAGGCACCATCCCACTCGCAGTTCGAGGAGAGACTGGTTCCCATGGCCTCGGCGGCCAGGGCGATCTCGGCGGCGGATCGCGTCGTCGTTCCCTCGTCGAGCATCGAGACCGCGAGCTGGGCAAGCCCGGCTCGAGAGGGCGGTTGCAGGCTGCCGCCGCCGGGCAGCGTCACGGTCAAGGCGACCGTCGGCAAGTCCCGCTGGGGCAGCACCCAGACCGCAATCCCGTTGCTCAGCCTGAGGATCTGCGGAGAGGGAGCGCGATAGACAGCCGGTGGATCGCTCTGGGGCGGCGTCTTCCGGTCCAGGGGAGGGGAGATGGCCACGGGCTTGCGACCCAGCACGGACAGCGTCACCCTGGGTTTTCCGTCCAGGTAATGGACCGCCGCGGCGCGGACGGCGTCCACGGTGACCTGCTGGAACCGCTTCAGGTCGGTCGTGATCAGCGCCGGGTCGCCCCGGTAAACGTGATAGGCATTGAGCCGATCGGCGACTCCTCCGAACCCGCCGATGTGCTCGAGGGCGAAGAGGAAGCTCGCCGTCTTCATGGTCACGACCCGCCCGAGCTCTCCCTCGGTCACACCCGCCGCCGCGATCTGGGCGATCTCGGTCTCGAGGAAGTCACGGAGCTCGCCGATCGAACGGGACGGACGCAGCGTCACCGAGATGCCAAAGGTGCCGGCAAGCTCGCGTCCGGAGTGGTAGGCTGTCACATCCTGAGCGAGCTGCCTGTCGATCACCAGCTTCTGGTAAAGCCGGCTTGCCCTTCCCCGGGCAAGAACGTCCGCCAGCAGGCTCAAGGGGGCGTCAGCGTCGTGGAAATGGGGGACCGAGTGCCAGACCGCGTAATACCGGTCCAGCTCGACTCGATCCTGCAGCACGATGTCCCGGCTCGCCGCGGCCGCCGGGCTCGCCACCCACGGCTGCAAAGCCTTGCTCCCGCCCTCGATCTCGCCGAAGTAACGTTCGACGAGGCCGCGGCTTCTGTCGAGATCGATGTCTCCCACCAGCGCCAGGCTGGCGTTGGCCGGCACATAGTAACGTTGGAAGAAGGCCGAAACGTCCTCGAGCGATGCCGAATCAAGATCCTCCATGACCCCTATCGTCAGCCAGCTATAGGGATGCTGGGGCGGGTAAAGTGCCTCTGCCAGGATCGGCCAGACCATGCCGTACGGGCGATTGGAATAATTCTGGCGGTATTCGTTCTTCACGACCCCTTTCTGAATTCTCAACTTGGATTCGTCGAGCGCGGGCACCATGTGGGCCATCCGGTCCGACTCCATCGCCAGGACGAGCTCCAGATGCGCAGTCGGCAAATCGACGAAGTAATTCGTGCGATCACTCGAGGTCGAGCCGTTGATGTTCGCGCCCAAAGGCTGCAAGTGTTTGAAGAAGTCGCCGGGGTAATGCTCCGAACCCTCGAACATGAGATGCTCGAAGAGATGCGCAAAGCCCCGCTGGTTCCGCTCCTCGTTCTTGGAACCGACGTGATACCAGAGGTTTGTGGCTACAAGCGGGAGCTTCGGCTGGCGCCGCAGAATGACATTGAGGCCGTTGTCGAGCGTCACCTGGGAAAAGTCGATTTCCGGTAATTGCATGGGCTGGCTAATTTCGGGAAAATGGCGTGGCTTTTGCATCACCTGGGTCGCGAGGTCACAAGGGCGAAGCCGGTCAAGTAGTATTGCATGCGGACCGATTCAGCTTATACTTTCCGACCATCCGAGGGTCAAAGGCTCCCGCCGCACGCCAAATTCGAAGGATTTAGAAGAAAAGATGCTCGCTGCCGTTTCCGGGGAGTACAATACTCTACCCTGAGGACGGGGTCGGAAAGATGGCGTGACCTTAGTCATCGGGGATAGGCCGGTCAAGAGTCGAGGGGCGGGGTCGTTGATCGCGGGCCGCGGGCGGCGATCAGGGAGCAACGGTCCGGCAGAATCAAGACGCCAAGGTCAGACCGTGAACTGGGACGATATCATCATCGACGCGGCAGCATCCGACACGGGCATGCGGCGGTCGAACAATCAGGACAGTCACGCGGCTGTTCGGGCCCCCAACAAGGAGGTCTGGCACAGTCGCGGGCATGTTTTCATGGTCGCCGACGGGATGGGCGCCCATGCTGTCGGGGAACTTGCCAGCAAGATGGCCTGCGACCTGATCCCCCACAACTACATGAAGGCCAAGGCGGGCACGCCGTCAGAGGCGATCGTCAAGGCATTTCACGAGGTCAGCGCGCTCATTCACAGTCGGGCCGTGGCCAATCGCGATTTTCAAGGGATGGGTACGACGTGCTCATCCCTCTTGCTCTTGCCTGACGGAGTGCTGGTGGCGCACGTCGGCGATTCCCGCGTCTACCGGATTCGCTCGGGCCGGATCGACCAGCTCTCGTTCGACCACAGCCTGGTCTGGGAGCTGGTGCGCCGCAATCACTTGACTCCCGAGCAGGCCAACCTGTCCGTCCCCAAGAACGTGATCACCCGCAGCCTCGGGCCCGAGCCGACCATTGAGGTCGACCTCGAAGGTCCTCTGGCGGTGGAACTTGCCGATGTCTTCCTGCTCTGCTCGGACGGCCTGTCGGGGCCGGTGACCGACCTGGAGATCGGCGCTTTCGCAGGCAATTTCCATCCCCGCAATGCTTGCCGCTACCTGGTCAACCTGGCCAATCTCCGGGGTGGCCTCGACAACATCACCGTGCTGATCGTGCGCATTGGCCCCTGGGTGGATCCTGACTCGGCGGAGTCGTCCCATCAGGACCTGGCCGCCAGCCGTCCACGGAACGGCCGCGGCAACTCCTCGTGGCGGGATCGGCTGATCGGGATGTTCAAGAGCCCGAAGAAACCTCCGGCCACGCTCGCCCCGGAAGAAGAACACCGCTATCGCTCGGCCGCTTGCCCGATCGAAGAGGCACTGATCGGCCGGCTATCCGATCTGACCGATCGCGTCAGGGAGGCAGCCATCGAGCAAGCGTGGTCCGTGGACTGGACCGAGCTCGCCGACCATCGCCGCAAGCTCGCCGAGTCACGCGCGGCCCATCACGACTGGTTGACCCTGCGCGAGCTCGGCGAGCTCATCGCCATGCTCGGCCAGGCCGCCCGCTATTTCCGCAAGAACTCTGGCGCGGCCAATGTGCCTTGATTGAAGGATGACGCCGAGATGTCCGCAGACCTCTCTCCTGGCGATGCGACCCGCTGTGCTCGCGCAGCGGCTCCGGCTGCGTCCGTCAGCCGAGCTCTGGTTCCCGCGCTCGCTCTCAGCGTCGTCTACGAGATCGCCGACCTGGACCAGATCGACGGTCTGAACACCGGCCGTCTGAGCGGGTTCTCCTACGCCCGCGACGGCCATCCCAACGCCGTCCAGCTCGCCGCCAAGATGTGCACAATCGAGCGCGCCGAAGCGGGCCTGGTGTGTGCCTCGGGGATGGCTGCCATCGCCTCGACCCTGCTGACGCTGGTCAGCCAGGGCGATCATGTGATCATCTCGGAGGGACTCTACGGCAAGAGCACGACGCTCGTGTCCAGAGAGCTGGTACGGTTCGGGGTGACCCATGACAGCTTCGATCCAGCCAGCCCTGACTCGCTCGCGACGCTGATCACATCGCGCACCCGGCTGGTCCTCGTCGAGACCATCTCCAACCCGCTGCTGCGAGTCTCGGACCTGGAAGCGATCGCCCGGGTCGCCCGCGGGGCCAACGTGTCCTTGATGGTGGACCACACGTTCGCCCCGCTGCTGTGCCGGCCGATCGAGCTGGGGGCGACCTTCGTCATGCACTCGGTGACAAAGCTGATCGGCGGCCACAGCGACCTGACCCTGGGCGTGGTGGTCGGCCCGCGTGAGGCGATCGACCGGATCCGACCCGTCGCCTCGACGTTCGGACTGACGGGCAACCCGTTCGAAAGCTGGCTGGCGCTGCGCGGTCTGGCGACCCTGAGCCTGCGCTCGGACCGCGCCAGTGCGACGGCCCTCGACCTGGCGGCCCGCCTCGAGGCCCATCCCCAGGTGCCCCGGGTCGTTTATCCCGGGCTTCCCTCGCATCCCGACCACGACCTGGCCCGGCGCCTGTTCACAAACGCCTTCGGTGCCATGGTCACCTTTGATGTCGGCGGGCGAGAACAGGCCGACCACCTGATCCGATCGCTCCACCATATCCCATTCGCCCCCAGCCTGGGCGATGTGCAGACGACGCTCAACCACCCGTGCTCGACCAGCCACCGCGGCCAGGACCCGGAAATGCTCCAGCGGCTGGGAATCACCCCCGGCCTGATCCGCCTCTCGGTCGGCCTCGAGGATCCGGAGGATCTCTGGAGCGATCTCTCGCAGGCCCTGGAAGCCCGGTGAGCAGGACTTGAACACCTCTGATTGCGCGGACGCCGTCTGCGCGAGCGAATGACTCAACCTTCGAGGGAGCCTCGACCGGGAGTCAGACAGTCTCGGCCCGGTAATCCCTCTCGAGAATGTCTTCAAGCGTGAGAGGACACGCTTGCGGGAAAGTGCTTTCGCTCAAGCCTGTTTCGATCGAAGCCAATTTGACGGCCTGCTCGTAGGCTTTAGCCAGGACGTCTTGCGCGTGGTTCCTGAGCGTGCCGCTCTCCAGGAGATATTGCAACTCTTGCCTTTGCTCCTCGATCGTCTTGACCCAGCTATTCGACCTATGGTCAGGTTGATGCTCCCACTTGAGGAGGTGCAAAAGCAGGGTTTTGAGACGGCTAAGGACCTCTCGCCGATCGCGTCTTGCCATGTCGGTAAGGAACTCGTGCAGGTGCTCGTAGTCCAGCTCGCCAAATCGCCTTTCGGCTATAAGGCGAGCCATCACGTCCAGCCAGGCAGTCTCATCCCTGGTGTACAGGTCGCCATTCGGGTTCCGGGGAGTCTGCGACACTCCGGATGGGTAGAGCTTCGAGTAGCTGCCGATGAGCGAACCGCTCGACTTGACCTGGTGCTTGCCCTCGCGGCCGGTCGCTTTGGCTATGTACAGCCCGGCCTTCTGGTTCACGACGTCCTTACCCAGGTCATGGCAAAGCGCGAGATACCGATCATGCCACTGTGGGTTCTTCTCGATCGCGCGGAATACTTCGTCAATGACGTCTTCTGATGGAGGGGGAGCCAGTGTCCGCAAGATCTCGCGGACCAAAGTCTTGACCTCAGGAGTTCGTCGTGATGTTGCCATGTTTTCGAAAGCCTTACCTGAACTGGATCTCTTCCTTTATGTTAACTTATCCTGCCCCCTTGGGCATCATGACTTGATTCGCTTCTGGATACTCTTCAAGTCCCCGACGTTGACGCCGAAGAAAGGCCCTCTGGCGCCGTGCTTGAGCAGGACATTTTTCGTCGCCGCTTGCCGCGTCGTCGCCGAGCCCGGCCGGTCGGCCTCACGGCCGAGGTTCGGTGCTGCGCCCGTTTGAACCACGGTCTGACGACACGTGGTCACGCCTTCTCTGCACCCTGCGGTCAGTCCAGCAGCTCGCCCCTGAGCACGGTCACCGCCTGGCCGATCAGGACCAAGCGCGGTCCTTCGACGCGGACCTTCACCACACCGCCGCGAGGCGAGACCTGGTGGCCGGTCAGCTCGGTGCGGCCCAGTCTTGATGCCCAGAATGGGCCCAGGCAGCAATGCGCCGAGCCGCAGACCGGGTCCTCGTCCACGCCAACCCGAGGAGCGAAGAACCGCGAGACGAATTCAAATCCGGGCGATGAGGCTCGGCTCGTGACGATCACACCGCGGACGGGGAAGGCGGCGATCAGGCGGTAATCCGGCTGGAGCTCTCGGACGGTCTTCTCGTCGGCGAGCTCGACCAAGAGGTCGAACCGGTTGCGGCCCGCCGAGATCAACGGCGCGTTCAGGGCAGCGGCGATCCGATCGAGCTCGAGCTGGTCGATGATCGCGGTGTCGAGCGCTTCGGCGGGGAGTGATGACTGGCCACGCACTTTCGACTGGGAAAGATAGGGGATATGAAGCTTCAGGGAAAGGAGAGGGCCATCCACTTTTGCGCCCGAGGGCAAGCAAGCTCCGGCCAGGCACCTCTGTCCGGGATAAACAGGAAAGGTGGGATGTCAGTTTGCACTTCCCGGCTGCACTGGCAAAACGCCCAAAGAAAATTCAGACTACCGGCCTTTCCCACTCGTGAGTGCGTGGCCGAAGCGTTTTGAGTGCGGTCAGGACGGGTTATCGCAGATGCTGATATCCTCCCGCGATGTCTTGAGCTTCAACGTTGTGAAGAACAGTGGCACGCTTACTGACCAGGTCGGGCGTCGTGGACTTTCGACATCCCAAGCAGACGCAGCACGCGACGCTGCAGCCGGCTCACTTGAGTAGTGAAGACCAGAGCCCGGCGCCGTCCAACTTGTAGCGAGTGCCGTTGCACATCCTCGAGCAGTTCGATCAGCCGGCGAGCCGTGGGATGGCGACACTTCTGAACGCGTCGCTTGGGGCTCAGACCTGTTGGTCGGGAGGCCGAGTCATCTGTATAATGGTGCGGATAGGTTGGGAAAGGGAGATTCGTTCGGAGGAGAGTCGTGGAAACGCTCAAGGATTTTATCGCGTCGCAGGCTCAGAAGCTGCGGAACGAGGAACACCAAGCAGCCCGGAAGCGCGATGAGTGGGTCAGCGCTGTCGATCGCCTGAATCAGCAGATCAGGTCATGGCTCACGCAAGCCGACCCGGATCATGAGGTCCTTGAGGTGCGCGAACACCCTTACCAGCTTCGGGACGAGGGAATCGGCAGTTATGAGGCTCGAGGTCTCCTGATCAGTCTCGGACGGCGACAGATCCGTCTCGAGCCGATCGCGCGAAATGTCGCGGGTCCACTTTCGGCGACCGGTGTTATCCACGTCGGTCGAGCGTACGGGCGAGTGGATCTGACGGACGGCTTGAGGAAATTCATGATCTTCAGAGTGGAGCGAGATCCCGACGATCGCTGGAGCATCATCGAACAGGACGGGTTCCGGATGCAGCCCTTCGACCAGCTCGCGTTCGAGCATGCCTTCAAGACTTTGCTGGAATGATGACGCTACGTGATGCCTGGCACTGGTATGAATCAAGTGCGCAGGTATCGCAACTGGGTCGCGCACGGACGCCGGACTGCAAAGCCGGATGCCGTTGATCCTGAGACGGCGTTCAGGCGTCTGAAGGAATTTCTCGACGTCCTGGGGATCGGCACGGAGCAAAGTTTTTGAAACGGCGAAGCTGCCGCGGGGATGGATACTGGCCGTCGGATCGGCCCCGTTATGCAGGACTCGTGGCCGAGCTGGAGCGGAAGGGCGAGCGAGTGCGGGCCGGGTTGCTTTCGCCCGCCGAAGCGCGGACCGTCGAGCACCTGGCGACACCGATCGGCAAGCACGTAGCTGGCTACATCGGCAATCTCGAAGCCAGCGGAGCGGGCGAGAGATATGTGCGGGAAGCCCGCCGAATCCTCGACGCGGTGCTCACCGGATGCGAATTTCGCACCCTTGCCAACCTCGACAACCGGCGTCAAAGAGGCGACTGTAGTGGAGACGACCGGGATCGAACCGGCAACCTCCTGGTTGCAAACCAGGCGATCGAGTCGGACGTAAGTCATATTGAAGCAATGTTTTAAGTGCAAGAGGAGCCAACTTGGCTCGCACGAGCCAATCTTCCGCGCCGAGGCTGATCGACGTACAATTAAGAGGTGGTTAGGATCTCGGGTGTGGGGAGCCAGAACATGGAGATTTTCGATGAGGAAACT
>Ga0208565_1001471_pt1 | contig 13836 bp, 9 predicted proteins | sample Sb_taG_7_FD_187706 | JGI IMG/M metagenome (GOLD analysis project Ga0208565, IMG submission 187706) | Peat soil microbial communities from Weissenstadt, Germany - Sb_50d_2_FS metaG (SPAdes) (version 2) | ecosystem: Environmental > Terrestrial > Soil > Wetlands > Peat | place: Germany: Weissenstadt...
GGTCTGTGCGAATAACAGATCCGCGCTGCGGCTGATCAGGAGCAGCCGCTCGGTATCGTTGAGCGGAACCACCGCCAGCCATTGCCGCTCGAGCCCGACTCGGGCAAGTGAAGTACGAGACGGAATCAAATCCCTGGCAAACGGAACCTGCGCTTGGACCGATGGTCCGCCCAGGGCCGAGAGCGCGAGTGCCCAGACCGGAGCAAGACGGCAGGACATGGCCTGTTCCTTTCGGATACCCAGAAGTCGCCGCCAACTAGAATCGACACTCATCCCTAGCCGACAGTCGGCGCCACGTCAAGCTGGGCGAGCAAGGGACTTTATCGAACTTGCACGACATCCAGAGACCCCATCATTATACGAGGTCAATCGCCCGTCTGCTCGCCGGCAGGACGCCGGTTTCGCAGGAGCAAGGTCGGTTTTTTCCCCGTTAGATCGGCCCATCGATTCACTCTCTCACCCCCGTAAGTCCTGGGAAGTCTGATCGCACCGAGTGCCGAGGGACCGCCCTTGCGCATCGTCGGGGCGAGTTGATGAAGCGCGCAGCCTGACCGGTATCGAGGTTGTTCCGATACGGGATCAAGTGGTGGGCGGTCCTGGCGGCCTTGCCGCGAGTTGTGCCTGGGCCAGGCAGGCCGGGCACGCGTTGGCAAGTCCGTTGTAGGGCTGGCCGCAACGGGAGCAGAGCCCGGCGCTGCGGCGGAGGGTGGGCAGCGAGGCGCGAAGGCTGGCGCCTTCCACGGTGTGGCTGAAAGCGTCAGCGATCCGGCCGGCCAGAACGGCGAGGTCGGTCTGGATCTTACTGGTCCGTAAGCGGTTGTGAATCAACCGCAGAAACCATTGGGACAGGTCGGCCTCGAGTGAGACGCGGGTTTCGGCGTCGAGCAGGGGAAGCAGAGACTGATGGATCTCGAGCACTCGGTCGGGATCGTTTACCTGGCGCGCCGCATTGAGCTGGGCCAGTTGCTCGGCTCGGGCGGCCGCCTGAGCCGACTGAATCTCCTGTCTTAGCGCCGCCAGCCGCGGATCGTCGAGCTCAGCGGGCGAATACCCGTCCAGGAGGGCCGCTGCTTCGTCCCACTTCCCCGCCCGGATCGTCCTCCGGATCTCGGCGAGCGACTGCTCTCTGAGCCAGTTTGTGGAGGTTGCCGCCAAGGCTGGAGGCAGCGGCACGGACGGGCTGCACGGCTCGGCCAGCCGCTCACTCAACTGGTCGATTCGCTCGGCCAGCGATCCCAGGATCGACTGGCTCTCGGCTTCGGGCGGTTGGCGATGAAGCGATAACCATTGGACCAGTACGCGAAGTACCGAGCTCGCTCCCAGGCCAGCCAGTACAGTTGTTCCCATCATGCAGATCGCCCCAAGCAGGCCTGCGAGCCAGCCGCCCGGAAACGATGCTCCATGATCAGTTGATTCCAGCAATATGCGTGTTCCACCCATGAGGCCAAGAAGCGGAAGCCCCCAGCCGATCAGAAGGGCCACCCGATCGAGCATCGCGAGTCGTGCGGCGAACGCGTCTGGAGCGGGGTGGGAGGAAGACGGGGTTCGGGGACACTGCGCTGGTGACTCGGTCGGCACTTCCGCCTGGGCCCGGCCAGTATCAGAACAGTTGACTGGCTCATTCATGGGTACGCTGTCGTTCATTGGAGAAGAAGCTCTGCTGGTCCTCGGCTTAGGACGGGCTGATGCAGCAATGGTGCGGCCACCTGGCCGCCGGATTCCTTGGACCACCCCGCTTCATTATTCCGAAATCCAGCGTGCAGGGCCATTGTAGCCGGCCAGCGTAGGGACGATGGTCAGCTCAGAATTGCGGAGACCATCGCGGCGCGCCTGAGGAGCGGGCTGCGATGGTCCCTTTTGTTCGGAGGTTGGCCGGGGCCATTTCGTCGCGGTCTCAGGAACCAAGCTGCTTGGCGATGCGATTGATCGTGGCATGCGCCTCGAGGTCCGATTCGTCGAGATGATAGAACATGCTGTAGGCATCCTCGCCCGTATCCTGGTAATGCTCGCGGACGACCTCGGCCGCGCGGAAGCCGACGATCCGGAAGAAGAACTGGGCCGGCAGGTTGGTCTCGCGCACGAAGAGGGCGATGCGGTTCCTCCTCTGGGAGGAGAGCTTGCCGGCCAGCTTGCTGACCATCTGGCGGCCCACGCCGTGGCGTCGCAGCTCCGGGTGGACGGCGAAGTCGAGGACGTGAATCTTGTTGCGGTGAAGCTCGTAGATCATGAACCCGACGATTCGCTCACCGAGCTCGGCAACCATGCCGATGCAGTTCCGCTGACGGAGGACCCGGAGGAACTCCTCCTCGCACCAGGGATATTCGAAACTCGCATGCTCGATGGCCAGGACCTCGGGCATGTCGCGGCGAATCATCCAGCGAATATGTACTCGGGTCTGGGCCAGCGGGGTAGGAACCGTGCTCATCGAGCCTCCTTCCATGGAACGTTCCGGTACGACCGGCTGCACGCTCGCCCTGGAGCGTTCCGACCGTGCAACCATTGGTCACCATCATCGGCAATGAGCGGAACTGCTTGGGAATGGAGACGACTGGATAGACGTGCGTCGGGCTTATGCAAGCGATCGACCCCACCGCGAATCAGCAAAGCGAGACGGATTCTAGCGGAGGGTCATTAGCCTGCCAAGGTCGCTTCTACCGCCATCTCGCGGGATCGACCGGCCTGTACCGGCAACGACGATGAACCAGGTTCAAGGACGTCGGTCGGAAACGACCGGTCGGGCACTTCGTTTCCTTCGTTCCCCATGTATCGGCACCGCCCGGACGAATCGTGAGGATTATGGCAACAACAACGAATGTACTGGAGAGAGCGAGCTGGGACCAACGAATGAGCCGAACGGGAACGATCGATAGCTGCATCGAGCGATCAGAAACGACCGAAGGAATACTGGCGATTGCAGGCATCGAAATCGATGTCGCCGAGGCCGACGTTGAGTTTGAGGTCGATGTACGAGTATTCCTCGGCCAGGTCGGCGGGAGCACCTGGTTCCCTGGGCCAGTCGTAGCCTTCGAAGCGGATCGGCAAGTTCAGTTCCGAGTCGATGAATAGCCGCACCTTGTAGAACTGGAAGTCCGGCTGGCGGCGGGTGTGAATCGACTCGATGAGCTGGCAGTGCCGCGGTCCGATCGTCATGTCGGAGTCGAAGACGATCACGGACTCGTCCGAGCTGAGTTCGGCCGCCCAGCGGCGAGCGACCGTGTCGATGAGCGCGCCGATGCCCGCTTCGGTGATCGGGTGACGGTTGTCTTCCATCGCCCGAGACGAGCTGGGCTCGAGTTCGAGAGTGCCGGCGAGGAACTTGGAGAATCCCACGTCATGCGCGAGTATCTTGCCGCCGTTCTGTCCTTCGACGAAGATCGCCTCACGACCCTTATAGGGGTCCGCGAACTTGAAATAGATGCTTTTGGGCTTGGTCCGGGCCTTCATCGCCATCACATAAAGAGGCGTCAGCCGGCCGTTGATTCGCTCACGCTTGTAGAAAGTGCATATGTAGTCGGTCACACTTTCAAACCGTGACTGGCAGGCAGTGATCAGCCGGAGGGCTCGCGCGGTCGGCGGCTCTTCCGCAATCGAGGCCGACGGGGCGGCAGGCTTGGAAAGAGTCGAAAGATCCGGCTTGAGCGTGGAGTGTGTACTCGTCAGACCCGTCGTGAGCGCAACGCGCTGCGCGGCGACTACCGATGACGAGGTCGCTCCGCCGCGTGCCGTTCCCTTGGCAGTTGACGACCCAGCCCCCACGGTGGCCTTCGAGCTGTCTGCCGCAACCTTTTCGGAGCTCGCTCGCTTGTCCTCGGGCCCGGTGCTGGGAGTATCCGCCAGGACAGAGGCTGCCGAGAAAGTGCCGGCCAGAAGCATGACTCCAGCTCGCGTGCGGGAGATCGCCGAGCCGCTGCCAGGCTCGTCCCGAGATCTGCATCGGTCTGTCGGCATGACTGCTCTGCTCCCGACCGCGGTTTTCCAGCATTCGTAAGGAAAAAGACTTGGTTGACCTCTGCGCAGGGAGCGGACCAGTAGCGAAGACGGTCCGGCCATCATGGCCAGGTTACTGGCTGCAACGCCTTCATAGCCCCGATTTGCACGGTCGCGGAGCCACGCGACTCGAAGTGCGGATTGGCCAGACACCTCGAACCACTGACTCAAGATTATTCTATCACGCAACTTGTACGCCAAGCTGAAGTCTCGCGTTTTTTTGCCCGCCCGGCTATGCTCGGTTTCTGCATGAGGTGACTTGACCGAATCGCGAACAATTCCTCTGGAAAGAGGCGCTGATCGCCCGCTCAATCCGGCCCCTCGTCAAAGTCGAGCCTGCCGGTTCTCGGATTGCCAGTCCGTTCGACCAGTTTCGTGCTACGAAAGGAGTGCTGGTGACTCAACCGAATTACACGATCGAGGTCATTGAATCGGCTCCTTTCGGCCAGAACGCATTCGTCCTCTGGCACGAGGGACGAACCGACGCCATCGTGTTCGATCCCGGATTCGATTCCCGTTCCATCCTCCAGTTGTTGGAGGCGAGGAAGCTACGGCTGGCGGCCATTCTGGACACACACGGGCACGTCGATCATATCGCGGGCAACGCTGCGCTCAAGCAGGCCCATCCGGACGCCCCGCTGGTCATCGGCCGTAACGAGATCGCCGCGCTCAGCGACGCCGATATCAATCTGAGCCGCCCCTTCGGGATCCCGATCACCAGTCCACCCCCCGATCGCCTGGTGGACGACGGCGAGAAGATCGAGATCGCGGGCTTCTCGTTCGAGGTCCGCGAGATTCCCGGCCACAGCCCCGGCTCGGTCGTCTTCGTCTGCACGACCTATGACCCGCCCTTCGTCATCGGGGGTGACGTCCTGTTTGCCGGCTCCATCGGTCGAACTGATCTGGGAGGCGATTACGAACAGCTCATGTCGGGCATCTTCGCAAAGCTGCTGAACCTCCCTGACCAGACGAAGGTTTACCCAGGTCACGGACCGGCCACGACCATCGGCCAGGAGAAGCGAACCAACCCGTTCCTTCTCGATTTCGCCCGGTCCCGGCCGCAAGCGCGCTCTTGAGACGGTGTTCGAGCTCCATCTTCGCCCGCGGCGGAAGCGATTCGCGGCCATGAATGTCTGGGCGATCGCCGACTTGCACCTCTCGTTTGCCCGCCCCGAGCGACGCGATCGCTATGCGGCGCGGTGGCGTGACCATGCGGCCAGAATCGAGGCTCAGTGGAACGAGGCGGTCCAACCTGAGGACCTCGTGCTTCTGCCCGGCGATCTGTCCATGGCCAGAAACCACCGTGAATTACAGCCGGATCTTGCCTGGCTTGAGTCATTGCCGGGAACCAAAGTGCTCTCGCCCGGGAACCACGACTCCTGGTGGAACGGCGTCGAGCGAATCCGCCCGCTGCTGCGCCGATCACTCCGCGCGGTGGGGGGCGACGCGCTGGAAGTCGGCGGAGTCATCGTCTGCGGGACGAGAGGCGTAGGTCCTGCCAGCGATGGACTGCCTCCCGAGCAGCAGGCCGTCATCGATCACGAAGTGGGCGAACTCGAGCGAGGGCTGGAACTGGCAACCCGGCTCAGAACCAGCCGCGAGCAGCCGCTCTACGTCCTCTGGCACTACCCTCCGTTCGACGCCTACGGCAGGCCAGGTCCCTGGGTGGCTCGCTTCGAGGAGGCGGGAGTTTCGGCGTGCGTGTACGGTCATCTTCACATGCAGGGCCAGTGGTCGCGTGCGGTTCAGGGTAACTTGCGCGGTGTGCGCTACTACTGCGTCGCGGCCGATGCCGTCGGTTTTCGACCACTTCGCATCGATCTATGTTGATGGCGGAATTTGGTAAACACATTCCCATATGGCTCAAGCAGGAAGCATCGATGGAAGTGCTATCCCGACTTCCCTTTTTTACATAGCCGATATCAGAAAGAGTGGCGGGGTTGACATCCCCATTCGAAATCAAGGGCGCATCTGGACCTAGGAAGAAACTCCGAAGATAAATAGCCGCAAAGGTTTAGGTATTGTATTATCAGATCCTGTTAAGCATCCGGCACAGGAAGTGCTCAGCAGAGAACTTTGTCTTGTGGGAACGGACGTTTAAGGCTTTCAATACTCGTCTTTACGACAACCGGGAGATTCCCATGCTGGTTCTGAGCAGGAAGCTAGGAGAGAAGATCGTGATCGGTGACAACATCGTCATCACGGTGGTCAAGATCGACCGCAACCAGATTCGTATCGGTATCGAAGCTCCCCACGACGTTCCGGTCTACCGCGAGGAGATCGCTCCTCAACGTACCGGCAAGGGCGCGCTCGAGGAAGTCATGGTCTGATCGTCACACTTGAATCTTTGGGGTCGCGGGTGCTGGCATCCACCAGTGGCCTGGGCCAGACGGTTTGCAGAGATGCGAGTGCTCGTCGAGCGGTGGCCAGGGTATCCAGTCCCTGCAGCGACCGGCAGTGCTTGAGCGGTTCTACCGTGACAGGGCCGTCATAACCCTGTTCGGCAAGCCGTTTCAGCAGGCCCCGGCAATCGGCCAGTCCGGTTTCACCCGGCAAGGCTCGTTCTTGATCGAGCACCCGGAGGCGATCCGGGTTGGCTGAGTCGGCGACGTGCACCCACACCACCGAATCGACGCCCCAGACAAACCCTGCCTCTATTTCCTCTCCGGCTGCAAACAGGTGGAAGGCATCGACCAGCACCCCGACGTTGGGATGCTCGTCCCGCAGCTCACCGAGTTGATCGGTGAGTCGATGGTACTGGTGCACGAAGGTCGCGCCCGGACCTCGCCGCGCCGAGGCTGGCCCCATGATCTCGAGACCAAGCCGGCTTCCATGATCGGCCAGGATCTCGGCGATCTTGCCCAGCCGCTCGACGTGTAACCTGACGGTCCGCCTGAGCAGGTCGTCGCCCTCGGAGCCCGGGAAAAACGTCGGAGCCGTCTCGGGTAAGACCCAGGTTCCGGTTCGTTGCAGACCGAGCGTCGCGGCCGCGCGCGCATATCGAGGCAGGTCGCGGAGGTCCTCTGCAAATTGCTCAGGGTTACTGCGCCAGTCAACTGGCAGGGGCCAGGCTCCCCCGCGCAGTCCGAGTTCGTCCATTCGCCCACGAACCGACTGCGGATCAACGCGGGATTCAACCAGGTCCCGAAGCAGCAGATCCACCGCGTCAAAACCCGCCTGAGCGGCGACCTCGACGGTCTCGCCGGCCGTGAGCCCAAGACCGACAGCCCGTGCGTTCCATGAGGCATACATCGACAGATCCTCCGTGGGGGGGTGATTTTTCTGGTAGTAAAGCGGTTTCCGGTCGTGGGCGATAGATCGAGATCCTTCGGTTCTCGGGATTATGGCGGCTGGATGAAGCCTGTCGATCAGCTCTCCACGATCGCTGCGAACCCTCCTGCCTCCCCCTTGGCGCAGCTGCGGGAAAGGAACAAAATCTATCACTCGCTCCCCGCGGTACGGCGGAAACTCATCGAAGGAACATCAAGGGGGGCGGGACCTTCGACCGTATGAACCGGCGAGGACGCGAGGCAACTTGGCGATGCTGGCAACCTGGATCGAGACGGCGGCGAAGGGCCGGAGTGCAGGACCGATCCGGGCCGGGATGTGGTCGGCGGCCGTGATCGGCACCCATCCCGTCGGGGACAATCAGCGCGTCTGGCTGGAGATCCTGGCCGACGACCTGGACCTGGGCCGCATTCCGGCCTACTGGATCGAGAACAAGGCGGGAAACAGCTTCTGGCACGCGCCGATCCCTCCCCAGGCCGTCGGTGTCCGATTGCACTACCGCTCGGTCGCCGAGCACGAAGGCGGGGAGATTGCCCTCAGCGCCCACCAGGACTCGATCGTCCGGCCGAACCTGCCCGATCGCACGGAGTCGCCGGATCTGCTGGGAGCCACGGCCGAGGGTCTGGTCGGCAACCGCATGATGACGGTCAGAATCGACGGCCGGGGGTCAACCTACGACGTTTACTTTCCAACCGTGGGCCTGCACTCGAACGTCCGGCCCAAGGAAGGCGACCTGCCGCAGAGCCGGTCTCATTTTCGAGCCATCGTCGGCGGCCTGGCGATCGGCCGTCGGCTCGATTGGTTCACCGAGAGAGCTGCCTGGGAATCGTTTCAGAATTACTCGGGCGTCACCAACCTGCTGACGACCGAGCTGACCTGGCGGCACGGCCCGATCCGGGTGCTGATCACGGATTTCGTGGCCATGGGTAACAGCATGCCCAGGAACGAGGGCAGGGAGAAGTCTCCGGGCCAGTACATCAAGCGGTTCCGCATCACCAACGAAGGAACGGAGCTCCGCCAGGCCATGATCGCCGTCTACGTCCAGGCGGAGATCAATGGCGGAGTGGGCGACATCGGGCTGAGCTGGCACGACCAGGATCGGGCTCTCCTGGCCATCAATCGGGGTCACGGCCATTCCAACCGCAAGCTCGCTCGCGATTCGACCATCGAGTTCGCGCTGGCACTGGACCCCCGCGGCGACGTGGATTGCGAGCCGACGGGCCCCAACGAGGCTATTCTCTACCGGTGGATCGAGCTGCCGGTCGGCAAGCCGGTGTCGGTCGATCTTCTGGTCAGCGGCGCTTTCACCGGCTGGAGCGGCGATCGGGGCACGTTCGAGCACTGGCTGCGGCCGGCCCTCACCTGGTTTCGATCGCCCGATACTGACCTGAACCAGGTCGAGCAACTCACGGCCCTGGAATGGGACCGCTTCGTCGAGCCGGTTCCCGACCTTCACTTTCCGCGTGCGTCCTATGCGGTCAGCCTGCGTCGGTCGGCCCTGGCCGCGGCGCTGCATGCCGATGCCGAGCACGGCGCCGTTGCCTCCGGGCTCGACCGGGGCCTGAGCGCGTATTGCTGGCCGCGCGATGCGCTCTGGGTCGGAGATGCAATGGAGCGGCTGGGCCACCCCGAGATCAGCAGGGGGGTCCTCCTTTGGCTGAACAAGGTGCGGACCACTCACCATCCGTTTCTTTACTGGTTCCAGAAGTACTCGATCGATGGCGTTCCCGAATGGGAGACGCCGGCCGTGGACCAGACGGCCATGATTCCGTGGAGCCTTGAGCGCTACTACCGGCACACTGGCGATCTCGATTTTGTCTCCAGCGTCTGGCCCATGGTCGAGCAGGCTGCACGGGTCTGCCAGGGTGATTCGGGCGGGCATCCCGGTCTTACCATGGACGAATCACTCAACCTCATCTGCTCGGCCGGCATGGGCGATCAGATCTTCGGTTCTTTCCTCTATTCAAACGCCTGCGTGGTGGCGGGACTTCGAGCCGCCGCCCGGCTGGCCATTCTCGTCGGCAGGGCCGAGACTGCGAAGCAGTGGCAGGCTCTTGCTGACCGGGTCTGGAACGAGGGAATCCTCCGCGAGCCGGCGACCGGTCGCCGCGACACGCCCGGCATGATCGATCCGGAGTCCGGGCGATTCCTCAGCGGCCGAAAAATCTCCACGCTCCGTTATCTCTGGACCCACCATCCCGACTTCTCGCTCGATCGCTCCGACAAGCTCAAGGTCAGCATGCTGGGCCTGGCCGTGCCGCTGGGGCTCTTGCCGGCATCGGACCCGAAGCTGGTGAAGACCGCGCAAACGATCATCCGGGCCAATAACAAGGTCAGCGGCGACCCCGACGTGCTCGCCCGGATTTCCTATGAGCCCAACCCCGCCAGCCGGAGCACGCTGTCCCACGTCCAGCAAGAGGTCTCGAGCCTGGGAACCTTCTGGATGGTCCGCTACCTGCTCCAGCTCGGACGGGAGACGGGGCAGGGCCGGCACTGGAACCGGGCCATCGCGATGATCGAGGCGATCCTCACCCGGATGTCGCCTCTGGGACTGATCCTCCGGCCCACTGGCCGGGGGCCCGAATCGGCGCGGGTGGTGGCCAACCCGGGCGGCAACGCCTGGCGGTTGCACGCCATGCTCATCAACACCATGCTCGATCTGGGGGGCCTGGAATACGACGCGGTCGATCGGCGGCTGACCCTGCAACCCATCCTCCCAGGACCCTGGCCGCAGACCGGCATTTCCCGCAGCTTTCCGTGCGGCAAGATCACCTTTCGCCTGGAGCGGCCCATCGGCGGCAACGTTCACCGCCTTCGGGTCGAGTCCGAGCTGAACGTCCCGGTCGTGCTCCAGGTCAAGATGACCTGCCCGGGACTGGCCGAGTTGGGACCCTGGCATGCCGCCCCCACCACGCCAGAGCCCTCGTTCGACCCCGCGACCGGACGCCTCTGCTGGTCCATTCGCCTGCCGTTTGGCAGCTCGGATTGGAGCTGGACGTGGGGATGAATTCCGCCCGGCCTTCATGGGCCTAGCGGCGGTGGGGTTTCGAGAAAGTCACGCAGGGCGACCGGGGGCAGGACGGCGATGTCACGCCCGCTGATCCAGAGCCCGCGGATCCGGGCGCGAATGATGACTCCCTTCTCGAGGTCGTGCCCAAAAAGACCATAACGGATGTGAAGTTGCCCGGCGATGGCCAGGTCCGGCTGGCTCTGTCCCCAGAAAATTTTCCGCGCGACGTCGTGAGGGTGCACCATTTCCAGGTATCGCCCTCCGGAATCACGACCCGGACCAAGGGTGGCGACCTGGGAGAGACCAGGCGCGATGGAGTCGAGTAAGGGCAGGGTGGTGAGCCGCCGGAGATCAGCCGCCGGCACGCGACCGTCGTAGCTGAAGCCTGCCGACCGGGAATCGCGCGGTCGAACCCAGATCCAGTGCGGCTCATCGGTGGAGGCGCCAGGGTCGGTGATTTGAGAAAAGACAAAGGTCTCGAGCCCTCTCAGCTCGCCGACCGACGGTGCCGAGACCTGGATCTCCAGGTCGATCCCGTCGTGCCGTGAGGTCGGACTCCAGCTCGCCCGCACTTCCAGACCGCCCCACCGCGAGGCGGCATACGTCGCTTCCACCCGATGGGCGAGGCGCTCCACTCTGACCAGCGACTTCCCGGTGAGCGCAGCGGGGTCGAAACGGCTGACGGCGGCGACACCGTCCAGCGCCAGAACACAGTCCGCCGGCCGGTCGACTGTCCGCATCCCCGGACGATCGGCCTCGAGCTCGAGTGTCCAGGGCTGGTTGCCCCAGGAAAGCGTGTACTTTGATCCCGAACCTTGCCATGTCCGCTGCGACACGCGCTTGAGTCTCCTGATGGGCTCTGGGCAAAGCAGAAAAAACCCCGCCGACCCGTATTGCTACGGATCGACGGGGCCGGAACAGAGAAGAGGCCATATAAACGAAGCCGATGCTTCGGCCGGTCGGAGGGGCTTTCGAGCGTATTGCATCACGACCGACAGCATTGAAGTTACCTAATGCAACCCTGTTGTCAAGAGCCTAGTATGAATCCCTCCAATTTTTTGTTTATGGTTATCTTAAGGCTTTTCAACGAACAATCTGGGCCAGATGGAACCGGTGCGGCCCGGGCACGGTGACCTGCGGGAACTGGTAGTAACGAGCCGAGCGGTCATGTGGATCGATCGTGAAACCCGGTTCTTCCCGGACGTGAAGCCGGGTCCCTTCGGGGGTCGATTCGAGAGAATCGAGGGTCCACGAGCGGCTACTACCGTCTCCGTGCTGAACGATCAGGGTCCGCCCGGCGACCGCGGGATCGTCGGCCAGTCGGTCCGGCGTGAGAAACCAACCCAGTCCACGCTCGTTGCTTTTCCGTACGCTTGCGGTCAGCGTACCGGCGAGGCTGGCCTGCGAAACCAGGCGGCCCGAGCCCTCGGCGAACGTCCCACCCGCCAGCACCAGGCCGTGTTCGCGAACCCGCAGCGCCAGACCGTCAAAAGAGACAAAACGCTCGCCCGGCAACTGGACCCGCCGGGTTGTTCCCGGTTTCAGATTCACCAAGACATATTCCAGGCCATCGATCGTTTCGACCCGCAGGACCACGACCTCGGGCGACGCGGACACCCGGCCGACCCGCCGCAGAGGCTGAAACGCCTTGCCGACCGGCTCGAACACGGTCACGAACCTGGAGCTTAGAGACTGGCCCTGCGCGGTACGCCGCCGCAAGATCAAGCTGGCGCGCCAGGGCTCCTCTCCGGCGAGCCGGTTCTTCTTGTCGGCCCTGGTTGGATCGGGGCTGACGGCCGTGAAGACAGCCATCGGGGTATCGCCCAGCAGGTGCAGGCGGACACTCGGAGGCAGGTCTGTTCCCTGCACCTTCGAAGTGCCCGGTGCTGCCACAATCCCGGCCGGAAGCCCGGAACCCGCCAGGACAACCAGGCTCGGTCCGGTCAAGCTGGCCTGTGTTTCGAGACGGAACTCACCGTAAGACTGCACGAACCATCGACCCTGCTCGGGCCGCGCCGAGGGCAGGAAGGTGATCGCCGAGGGGAGCAGGCTCGGCGGCGGCCGATACGCGGGAACGGTCAACGCCCAGCGGTCGTTTCGCCCCGGGGCGGCATGAAAGAACTGGTCGTGCTGTAACCCGCCCTCGACCTCGAACACCGAGACAGCGTAGCAACTACGATTGCTGGCCGTGACGATCAAGGTTTGACGATAGAGCGAGGCGGACTGAGGATAGGCCCGCCGGTCGTCAGCGCTGACCACCTGGAAGTCGGGATCGGCGGCGAAGAAGAGAAAATCGCTCCCCGCGGCCGGCCTGCCGGCCATGAGCGGCGTCTCCCGCTGGTTCAGGCCATCAACCACGACCGTGTTGTGGCTGGCCGTCGCAAGCTCCCACCCCGTCGCCGTCGCGCCGCACTCGTCCAGGTCGTCGAGGATCGGCACCCCGGCCGCCGAGAGCCGCATCGCCAGGCGTTGAAAGTGAGGCCCGCTGTAGCTGTCCAGGCCGCGAACCTCAAGATCCAGAGCGGTTGCCGACCGGCCGACCGCCAGGCGGGCCAAGCCCGCGCCCCCCAGCAGTACGGGACGGCGGTTGACCACCGGAGCGGCAACGCCGGACCAGGTGGCCCGCTGGATCTGGTCATCCGCAAGTCGCGACCCCATCGTGGCGCTTGCCGCCCGGGCCAGACCGATCAGGGGAATGCCGGCCGCGACGGACCCGGCTCGACTGGGGTGCGACAACGTCGCGGAAGAGTTTGCCGGCATCGACCGAGACGCGTCCGGCTCACCGGCAAGCATGATGCCCACCCAGCCCTCGAGCAAGTCCAGAACTCTCCGGTGAGCCTGGACCTCCGCCTGGCGCCAGAACCCGTCGTGATAGAAGCCGCGACGCAGAAACCCGTCGAGCCGTGATCGGGCCTCAGCGATCAGCGCCGGGTCGTTGACCAGTCGTCCGACCGCGACCATGCCGCGATAGACGTGCAGTGCGTCCTCCGAGAACTCCTCGGGCTGCACGCGTGCGAATTCGGCCGAGGCGCGGAACAGGTCGCGCTCGACTGTCATCCTCGGCGCGGGATCATCGAGCAGCTTGCCGGCCTCGGCCCACGCCGGGTCATCCCGGATCAAGGCGTAGGCCATCACGAGGTTTATCGGCACCTCGAGACTGCCGGTCCACTCCCACTTCCCGGTCTGATAAGCCCGCCGGTATGGCGGCTGTAGCCGCGCCGGTTGAATGTACTTGGGACAGCCCGGCTGGTCGAAATGGGTGGCGTATGCGGGGTAGACCTGCGCGAACCTGAGGACGATCGCGCAGGCCAGAACCGCCAGCCTCGGATCGCGCGCCGCCGGCGGCCTGGCGCGCGATTCGGCCGCGGCGTAGAGCGCGGCCTTGGCCAGGTATTTCCTCGCCTCGTAATCGATCCTGGCCTGGAGAAAGAGCCGCTCGTCGGGATAGCGCGCCTTGCCCTCTTCCACGGCGTGATAAGGATAATGGTGGATGACCCCAGGAAGGACCTCGACCGTCTCCTCGGGAACCTCCTTGCCGTTCGCCTTGGCCG
>Ga0208565_1001475_pt1 | contig 13811 bp, 14 predicted proteins | sample Sb_taG_7_FD_187706 | JGI IMG/M metagenome (GOLD analysis project Ga0208565, IMG submission 187706) | Peat soil microbial communities from Weissenstadt, Germany - Sb_50d_2_FS metaG (SPAdes) (version 2) | ecosystem: Environmental > Terrestrial > Soil > Wetlands > Peat | place: Germany...
CGCGGTCGACACCAGCCGGATCAGCACGGCGATCAGCTACTACGGGGATTACGCCGACGAGATCGACGCGGAGATAACAGACGCCGACGCCGCTTCGGCCCGTGCCGAAGCGGCGTGGCGCATCCAGCAGCAGCTCATCGCACTTGGCTTGTGACACGTTAGTGCGCACCTGATTGCTGGTGGATGCGGTCGATGCCCTCTCTGCCAAGCTGTCGGTCTTGCCGGGCGGCTAGATCTCCTCCCATGGGCAGCTCTCGATTGCGGCTGCGATGACGCCGGTGAATGCCTCGTCCTGGGGAACCACCAGGTCGTCGACCCGGCTGACCGGCGCCCAGCCGCGCGAGTTGCACAAGATCATCCCGTCGTAGCTGGCGAGGTCCTGCACGCGGACCTGCTCCTCGGCTTGCCCGATGCCGGCGGCCGTGAGCTGGCGCCGCAGCAGGAGCATCGTGATGCCCGCAAGCTTCGGCGCGTCAGGCCAGATCACCATGCCGTCCCGCCAGAACCCCACGTTGGTGATGGTGCCCTCGGCGATCCTGCCCGTCTCGTCCATCAGCAGGCCCTCATCAAACCCCGCAGCCAGGGCGGCCTCGCGGAACCGGCCCTGGCCCCAGCTGCCGACATGCTTGAGCCTGGCTAGCGGCCGCTGGAACTGCACGGCGGTCATCGAGTGCGGGCGGTGCGGCATGTCCTGCGGCTCGCGAACCGTGACGATCAGCCCGGCCCAGTAGCCGTAGACGCGGACGCTGGCGTCTGGCCGGCCGCCCAGAGCATGCCGGATCCGGGCGCGGACCTCCTGCCCGCTCAGCATCCGCCCGTACACCTCATGGTGCGCCGCCTCCAGCCGCGACAGGTGCAAACCCAGACCGCGCGCCCGGCCACCACGGACCTGCATCGCCGTGAAATGGCCCCACCCCTCATGTTCCAGCAGGGACACGGCCGCCTGGTCGGCTTCGCGGCCGTTGACCTCGATCGTGATGTAATCGCCAGGCATCCGGCCACTGTACAGCCCCGGATCAGTGCGCAGTTTCATCTCACGTGAGCTACGAAACAGCAGGCCAGCGAGCCGACGCCCCCTCCGTGCGGCCACGCGTGTCACAAGTCAGGACGCCGCCGCGGCCGAGGTGTTCGCGGTCGACATCAGTCGGATCGCCGGCACCGACAAGCGACAAGACGACTTAAGCGCACTCCATTCAGGGGTGCGCGAGCCGTCATGTCAAGCCTGGTGCAGTACCTCGACGGTGCCGTTGCTGCCGTCGACCCTGACCCGGTCGCCGGTGTGCAGGAGCATGGTGGCGTTGCCGCATCCGACGACGGCGGGGATGCCGAGTTCGCGGGCCACGATCGCGGCGTGGGACAGTGGCGCGCCGATGTCGGTGACGACTGCGGCGGCGCGGGGGAAGACCGGGGTCCAGCCGATGTTGGTGGCCGTGGTGACGAGGATCTCGCCGTTGCCGAGCTGGGCGGCGTCCTCGGGCGTGCGGAGTACCCGCGCGGTGCCTTCGACCACGCCGGCGGCGCCGGGGAATCCGGTGATCGTGTCGTCCGGCCTGGCGGTATGGGCGCGCTCGTCGTAGTAGTCGCTGCGCCGGTTCGGGTCGGCCGCCCAGCGGGTGGGGTCGAAGCGGCCGCGGATCAGCGCGGGATAGGGCGGCAGCGCCTGGTAGGTCTCGTAGCTGGCCCGTCGGGCGGGCACTTTGGCGAGGGGTGCCGGTTCGCCGCGGAGCAGGTCGACGGTCTCCGGCAACTCCAAGAAGAACAGGTCATCGCCGTGACCGGTGAGCTGCCCGGCGCGCCGTACCCAGGTACGCGCTACCCACGCCGACCTTGCGACCTCGGATCTGGCCGCCTCGCGGTCACGGGCGACCGGCGCCCAGCGCGCGATGAGCTTGCGCGCCACGGCCGCCTTATTGGGGTCCTGGCCTGCCAGTCGCTCCCAGGCCGCGGCGCGTGCCGCTTCCTGGTCTGCCAGCAGCGCGTCGGCGTCGTGCGCGGTGTCGTGCAGGGCGGCGAGCTGGTCGTCGATCCAGGCCGGATCCTCAGCAGGTCGCGGGATCGACAGCTCCACCTCGTGGGAGCCGCGGTGTCCGTACTGGCGGGCGAAGGTGTCCCGGTCGATCTCGCCCCGGGCGAGCCGGGCCAGGCCGGTAACCGGGCCGAGACTGGCCAGGGGGGTGCCCCCGGCCTGCTGGCCGGAGAGCAGCAGGGCCGAGTCGGCCTCGCCGACCAGCGTCGCCAGCTTGCGGGGAACGGACAGCAGCGTGGTGCCGTGCGCCACCGCGGCGGAGAGCATGTCGCAGGCCTCTTCGACCAGCGGCCGGACCTTCGCTGGCCACAGGCTGGCCAGCGCCGCGGCGTCGGCGGTCTGCTCGATCTCGGCGCGCAGCCGTTGGCAGCGGCCCGGCGCGCCGGCGAGGAACTGCGGCATCCGCTTCTGGCTGGCGCGGACTCTGCGCAGCATCGCGACCGTCGCGGGCACCATCAGCCGGACGGTCTTCCAGCGAGGAAGCCGCGGACGCGGGATCTCCTTGATCGGAGGCAGCTTGCCCAAGACCGGGCCAAACAGTGCGGCGAACCGGCGCGGCGAGATGCCGGCCAGGGCCTCCAGCGAGATCGACATGCTCACGTTCGCGTAGAAGCGTCCGCCGATCCGCCCGTAGCCGCGGTAACCGGGCAGGCTCGGCGGGAAGGTCATCCGCGACATGAGCAGTTCGACGAACGACCAGGTGGCGGGCGTCATGACGTCGGGGAGGGCCTCGCCGAGGTTGCCGTTGCTCCACAGGTAGTCCCCGGCCAGGCTGTCGTTCCACTGTTCGTCAGGCCCGGCGGCGGGGCGAGAAGCAGGAGTGGTGATCGGCCGGGCCTGGACCACGGACAGCTCGCCTGCGGCGAGCGCCCACTCGATGTCCACCGGCTCGTCATACAGCTTTTCGATCGCCAGGCCGACCCGGGCCAGCTCGCCCGCCTGGGCCGCGGAGAGCACCGCCGCTGAACGCAGATCAGCCGGCGTGCCTGTCGCCCGGGTGGCCGTGCCGTCGGCCACGGTCATCATCTCCTTGCTGCCCACCTGGTAGCTGACGAGCGTCCCCGACGCCCGGTCGATGACCGCGACGTCGGGGGTGACCTCGCCCGCGACGACGGACTCGCCGAGGCCCCAGTTCGCGCTGACGACCACCTTGTCGTGTGCGCCGTCGAGCGGGTCGATGGTGAACATGACACCGGCAGCCTCCGCCAGCACGAGCTGCTGCACGACGACGGCGATGCTCACCTCGCCAGGCTCGACGCCACAGCGAGCGCGGTAACCGATGGCCCGCGCCGACCATAGCGATGCCCAGCACCGCTTGACCGCGTCGAGCACGGCCGCCTCGCCACGGATGTTGAGGTACGTGTCGTGCTGCCCGGCAGCGGACATGCCGGGAAGGTCCTCCACTGTCGCCGAGGACCGTACCGCGACTGGCACGTCGTCGCCGAGGCAGGCGTAGGCCCCGGTGATCGCAGCTGCCGTCGGGGCCGGCACGGGCTGGCCGGCGAACAGATCACCGATGCGCGCGGCGGCCGCGTCGAACGTGGCCGCGTCGGACACGTCGACAGCAGACATGGCCGCCAGCACCGGCTCGCGCAGGCCGCCACGACCGATGAAATCCAGGTACGCGCTGGTCGTCACGTGGAACCCTGGCGGGACACGGAACCCGGCGCGTGCGAGGCGGGCTAGCGAGGCGCCCTTGCCTCCGACCACCCCGGGCGCGGCGCCCCGGTCGTCCAGAGCCATCACCAGCGGCACCTGAGCATCCACGAGATACCTCCTGCTTCTATGCCTGGTGGAGTCTCCCGGTCACCGCCGGATTCCGAGGTCGAAGAGGCGCACCAGCTCCTCGGCGTAGGCCCCGAGGTCGGTACCAGGGTCGTCACGTAGCCGCATCACCATGGCGTGGGTGATCGCGGAGCGCATCACCCCGCCCACCACCCCCACGTCGAAATCCCGGAGCTCCCCGTCGCGCTGCCCCTGACGCAAGATGTCCTCAACCGAGGGCTCCGGTGCCTGGAGGGGCATCGTCGCGACGAGCGGCCGCCCGTCGGCGGAGGTGGCATTGAAGGCGATCTCGATGACGGCCACGTGCAGGCTCCGGTGCTCTGCTACGTAGTCCGCCGTTCCTGTCAGGTAGGCCCGAAGCTTGTCGGAAACGCTCGTCGCCCCGGCCATGCGGGACTCCATGAACTTCGCGTAGGTGGCCAGAGCGGTGCGGAGCACCTCGCCCATGAGCCCCTCTTTGTCCGAGAAGTGGTAAGAGACGACACTCTTCGCGACCCCGGCCCGTCTGGCGATCTCGGCCATCGACGCGTCGGCGTAGCCCACCTCGGCAATGGCCTGCGCCGCGCACTGGGCGATCTGGGCGCGCCGGGCCAGGTCGGTGAACGTGCGCCGGCCGTCGGACGCCTTGGTTCTCATAGCAGTCCATAAGGTTAGAACGATCGATCGAAACATAGTACGCTCGATCTAGAGCCCAGCGAAAGAGCCCAACCCTACAAGCCAGCCGCCGCAGGTAATCCGCACGGCCGAACGGCCGCTTCTCGGCCAGGGCGTTCCAGACGGCCTCGGTCACCGGACCCATGATCAGGTGCATCACGTTGTGCCAGTCGTAAGCGCCGGGTAAAGGTATTGATCAAGCGATCAGCGAGACCACCGTGAGGCAGGAGACCGGGGAGCAGCCACAGCATGGAAGCAAGCGAGGGCACGGCGGGCGCACAGCCGGCGGACAGCTTCACCAGGCAGCCTGCCCCCGACGAGCGCTACCACCCGTGCCCGGCTGGGCGGCACTGGGGACCGAACGGTGCGGCAGGCGTGCTGCCGTGGACGGTGACGCCGGACGGGCGTGCCTGGGTGCTGCTGAGTCACCGCTCCCCGCACGTGCAGGCGGGCGGCACCTGGTCCACGTTCGGCGGCGCCATCGACAGCGGCGAGACGTCGTGGCACGCGGCCGTCCGCGAGACCAGCGAGGAGATCGACGGGATCGACGTGTGCCTGGGCGTCGTCGCCGCCGAGCTGGAGGTCCCGTGCGAGCACGGCTGCGGGTGGACTTACACCACCTTCGTTGTGCGGATCAAGAACACCGAGGCGAGCTACCTGCCCACCGCCCAGGTCGCTTCCGGTCACGCGGCGTGGGAGACGGCCGGGCTGGCGTGGGTGCCAGCCGAGCAAGTCTCTGACCATCCCGGCCTCCACCCGGGGCTGCGCGCCGCTTGGCCGACGCTGCGAGACGCCGTCCGCCGAGGTAGCGAAGCGAGTGACACCCGCTAGGCGACAACCGCGGGACCGTCGACGACAGGCGCGGAGGAATGGTCGCTGATCACGGCGGCGACCGCGTCCGGATCGTCAGGAGTGATGAACGGCAGGATGCCGTGGCCGGTGTCGAGTATCAGCGCTTTCTTCTTGCCCGGTCGGCTCGGATTCAGGCTGGCGCAGTACTGCAGCGTGGTACTGGGCCAGCCTGGATCCGCCCCGTCCGGTGAAGGTCCCAATGGGCACCCGGCGCACCTCAAGAATGGAGCTATAAGGAACGCGCTTGGTACCCCACGGGAAGTAGTACCCGTGGTTGACATCCTCCCCCGCCTGAAGGCAGGGGGGGTTCCAGCTACCCACGTCCGGCTAAGGAGGCAAGCAGTTGAGGTTCGCGGTTCACCGGCCCGGCATCCCGGAAGCCTCCCCGCGCAGTCACGGCGTGCCCCGCCGCGATGTTCCGGGCCGCATTCACGTCCGCGTGGCAGGCGAAGCCGCAGGCAGTGCACACGAAGCGCGCTTGACTCTCACGCGAGTTCCCGTCCACCTGCCCGCACGCCGAGCACCGCTGGCTCGTGAACGCGGGTCTGACCTTCTCCACCCGGCCGGGCGCCTTGTCCTCCAGCCGGCGCACCAGCAGGCCCCACCCGGAACCCAGGATCCCCCGGTTCAGCCCGGCCTTCTGCCGGACGTTGCGGCCGGGATCACCCCTGGTGCCTTTCGCGGACCGGGTCATGTTCTTGATCTGCAGGTCTTCGACGCGAATCACGTCGAACCGCCGCGCGATGCCCGTGGAGACCTTCTCCACCCAGTCCTTGCGCCGGTCTGTCTCGCGGGCCTTGAGCCGGGCGATCGCATGCTTCACCCGGCCGCGGCGGTTCGATCCCCGCACCGCGCGGGCGAGCTTGCGCTGCAGCCGCCGCAGCCTGGTCCGCTCCCGCGTGGTCAGGGCGGGGCAGTGCAGCATCTCGCCGGTGGACAGGGCTGCGGAGACCGCCACGCCCCGGTCAATGCCCACCGCTTCGCCGTTACCGGGTGCGGGAACCGGCCCGGGGATCACGGCGAAGGCGACGTGCCACCGGCCCGCCCGGTCCATCGTCACCCGGTAGGACTTCACGTCCGGCGGCACCGCGCGGGACCAGCGGAACCGTACCCATCCGGCTTTGGGCACCCAGACCAGGCCGACCTTCCGGGACACGCGTCGGACATCCCACTGCCTGCCCCGCCCCACGATCCGGAACCCCTCATCTCGCCCGGCCTTGCGCCACGACGGCCGCCCGGCCGGGTTCGCGGGGTCAAAGAACGCCGTCATCGCCCGGGCGAAGTCGCGCAGCGCCTGCTGCTGCACCGTATGGGAGCCTGCGGCCAGCCACGGGTACTCCGCCCGAGCGGCGGTGAGCTGCCGGCAATGCTCCAGGTAACCCGGCGCGCCCAGTCGGCCAGGCCGCCAGTGAGAGTGTTGCTCGACGGCCAGGTTCCATACGTACCGGGCGTGGCCGCAGTGGTCCCGCAGCACCGCTTCTTGGGCGGGCGTGGGGAGCAGACGGTACCGGGACATGCGAACACACTAGCGATTACCACTGACATTTCCGGGGAGGTGACGCGGCGTTTCCTCCCCGGCCTGAAGGCCGGGGTCTCCACGCCGCGTTTCTAATGAGCACCGCGTCGGCGGTGCATTCGATCCAGCGATCCTTGAATAGCGCATTCATATCTTCATGTAAGCCGCGCGAGCTCCGGCCCCGATTCTGCGGCAACCTGTGACGGTGACGGGCGAATGGATAGGAACGAAGGCCTGGGTCCCCCGTCACCTGACACGCCTGCACGGGTCACCTCTGGTAGAACGGGCCGAGGGTGTCACGGACCCGCCCCAGGTCATAGGACGCTGCGGGGCCGAAGTGCGCGATGCTGCTGAGCAGCTCACGCAGGTGCAGCACGGGCATCCGGTCCGTCCATCCGGGCGGCGAGGGGTTGAGTTCCTGATAGACAGCGAAGAACCGGTCCGAAGCGGGCGGGCGTGCGTTGCCCCACAGCATGGACAGGTCGACCTCGGCCCAGGTATAGGAGACGGCCGGGTCGATGACGGTGATCCGGCCGCCCGGCTGGCTGACCAGGTTGCCGGTCCACAGGTCGCCGTGGGTCAGGACGGCGGGCATGGGCGGGATGAGTTCGGGCAGCCGGGCGCACAGCCGCTCCAGGGCGCGACGGTCGGTCGCGGTCAGGGCCTGCTCGGCGGGCGGCTCGGTGAGGTAGCGCAGCAGCCGGTGCTCGGCGAAGAACTCGTGCCCGTCGGTGTTCCAGGTGTTGACCTGCCGCAGTCGGCCCAGCCACCCATCGGCGGCCCAGCCGAACCGGTCGCTGACCACAGCGCGGTGCGCGCCGGCCATATCCCGGGCGAAGGCCTCCCAGGAACCCGCGCTGTCGTCCCGGGGCACCAGCGCTTCCAGGAGCAGCAGCCGGTCGGTGACGGCCAGCACGTCCGGGGTCGCCAGGTGCCCGGTGCCGCGCAGCGCGGCGAGCCCGTCGGCCTCAGGCCGGAACAGGTCAGGGGCCGCGCCGTTGACGATCTTGCCGACCGCGGACGTGCCGTCGGCCCAGCCGATCAGCCAGGCGTCGGCGATGACCCCGCCGGACAGCCGCCGGACGGCGCTAATGCCGTCCGCGCGCCCGACCTCCCGCAGCGACGCGCGCAGGGCATCGTCGCCGCTCGTTCCCTCCGGCATGCTCCTCACAGCCAATAATCCCAAGTGGACGCCATGCACAGAAGGGGGCACTTTGACATCCTCCCCCGCCTGAAGGCAGGGGATTCCAGCTACCCACGTCCGGCTAAGGAGGCAAGCAGGTGAGGTTCGCGGTTCACCGGCCCGGCATCCCGGAAGCCTCCCCGCGCAGTCATCCCCGCCCGGCGACGATTCACCAGGTCGTGGTGGGACGAGTGTGCAGCGTTTTGGCCAGCGCCTGCCCAGACGCCCTGTGCAGCGCTTTCCTGACCCCGATCAGCTCTTGGCCGCGGTCAGGTAAGCCATGGCCATGCGTTCCACTCCATTCCCGGACTCCACGAGCGGCCTGAGGTGCCTGGCGAGCACCTCGGCTTCCTGCGGGTTGAGCGTCCGGTCTATTGCTTCCCCGAAGGCCGGTATCAGCGGGTTGCCCGACATGCGCAAGAACCCCTCCCACGTAATCGGGTGCCTGGCGTTCTTGATGCTGACCCGCAGCTCGAGGTCGACTTCGGGGAACCCGGCCTGTTCGGCCTGCCGCACCAGGTCCCGCTCGTCGAAGTCGCCCATGGGATCGCGGCCGTGCGGCTGGATGGACTCGTACAGCGCCTCGATCTTCGCCGCTAGATCCCTTATCGGGGTGACGTCGTAGCCGAAGAACCGGTCGGGATCGTCGGCTCCCATCAGCACGTTGATCGGCTCGGCTATGCTGACCCGTCCGCCCGGTCGCAGCACCCGGTAGAACTGCTGGAATGCCGCCGCCTTGTCCTGGACGTAGATCAGCACCGACCTGGTGGTCACCACATCGACCGAGGCGTCCGCGACGTCGGTCAGCGAGTCGGCTGAGGTCAGGAGGAAGCGGCACCGCTCCAGCCGACCTTCGGCGGCCGCTGCGGCTCGGCAGTGATCGAGCAGGTCCTGGGAGATGTCGGCGAAGATGACATGACCCGCCGGGCCGAGCCGTTCCAATGCGCCGAACGCAACCAGGCCATCGCCAGCGCCCACGTCGAGAAGCGTCTCGCCCGGTTGGAGCCGAGCCCGGTCGAGGACCTTGTCCCGTACCGGGTACAAGAACTCGACGAGGGTCCTTTCCCGGTAAGCGGCGTCGCCCCCGTACCGTCCGTCGAGTAGCCACCGGTGCCACCGGTCAAGCCCGTTGGTCACGCTGCCCTCCTCGTCAGCCGGGCAGGCCTGCCCCGGTCGAACCGCTCTTGCAGGGGAGGGCTTGCGTGCGTGCCGGGTCGCCCTTGAGGTCGCCCCACTGGTACTCGTTGACGAACCTGGTGGCCGTGATCTCCGCCCGGGACGAGATCGACCGCAGCTCGGCCCGCTGTTCCGTGGTCAGCGGCCGGTCGAGCGCGAGGAACTCGTAATACTGGTATTCGCTCATGCCTGCCGCTTCCCACCTTTAGCTACACGACCTTGCCGCCGATCGTAGCGACGGCGAGCTCGCCAGGCCGGCGTTTACCGGGACCGTTCGGTCCTCACAGAGGGGACAGGCAGGGACCTTGCCTGCGGCGACCAGGCCCGTCTGCGGATCTGGCGTGTGTAGCGCAAAAACTACACTGTAGTCATGACGACGCCGCTCTCCATCCGCTTCACCCCGTCCTTGCTGGCCCGGCTGCGGCAGCGCGCCCGGGCCATGACCGGTGCCAGCGCCGCCGGGCTGGCGCAACGGCTCATCGACGAAGGCCTGCGGATGGCCGATCACCCGGGTGTCATCTTCAAGGACGGGCCATCCGGCCGCCGGGCCGCGCTGGCCTACGGGCCCGATGTCTGGGAGGTCATCAAGTTCCTCCGCGAGATCGATGAGCGCGGGCCCGCCGCGATCGACGCCGCCGCCGAGGTATTCGCGGTCGACACCAGCCGGATCGGCACGGCGATCAGCTACTACGGGGATTACGCCGGCGAGATCGACGCGGAGATAACAGACGCCGACGCCGCTTCGGCCCGTGCCGAAGCGGCGTGGCGCGTCCAACAGCAGCTCATCGCATGAACCAGCGGCCTGACGCCAGGCTCCTGCTGGACGAGATGTTCTCTCCCGCCATCGCGGCCGAGCTGTGCGAACGCGGTCACGACGTGATCGCGGTAGCGGACCGGCCTGATTTGCGGGCAAAGTCTGACGAGGAGATATTCGCGTGGGCGAGCGCGGAAAGACGATGGTTGCTTACGGAGAACGTCAAAGACTTCAGGCCGATCATGCTGCGCGTCTTGTCGGCCGGGTCGCCAGGCTGCGGGCTCCTCTTCACCAGTAGCCGGGCCTTCCCCCGGTCCAGGAAGAACCCCGGCCCGCTGATCAACGCGCTGCACGCCTGGCTGACCGACGGGCCGCCAGCTCCGCCTGTAACGGAATCCTGGCTTCTCGGCGTGCCGGACTCCTCGTGAGACGACTTACCGGCGACCGCCGAAGGCCAGCTCCATCAGACGGGCGCCGATGACTGAAACGCCCGGGCGGGGCTCGCGCCGGTAGTACCAGGCCTTCCGGCGGCGCATCAGCGCCTCGCCATGCTCCGTCCAGGTGATCGACGCCGAGATAGCAGACACCGACGAGGTTTCGGCCCGTGCCGAAGCGGCGTGGCGCATCCAGCAGCAGCTCATCGCACTTGGCTTGTGACACGTTAGTGCGCACCTGATTGCTGGTGGATGCGGTCGATGCCCTCTCTGCCAAGCTGTCGGTCTTGCCGGGCGGCTAGATCTCCTCCCATGGGCAGCTCTCGATTGCGGCTGCGATGACGCCGGTGAATGCCTCGTCCTGGGGAACCACCAGGTCGTCGACCCGGCTGACCGGCGCCCAGCCGCGCGAGTTGCACAAGATCATCCCGTCGTAGCTGGCGAGGTCCTGCACGCGGACCTGCTCCTCGGCTTGCCCGATGCCGGCGGCCGTGAGCTGGCGCCGCAGCAGGAGCATCGTGATGCCCGCAAGCTTCGGCGCGTCAGGCCAGATCACCATGCCGTCCCGCCAGAACCCCACGTTGGTGATGGTGCCCTCGGCGATCCTGCCCGTCTCGTCCATCAGCAGGCCCTCATCAAACCCCGCAGCCAGGGCGGCCTCGCGGAACCGGCCCTGGCCCCAGCTGCCGACATGCTTGAGCCTGGCTAGCGGCCGCTGGAACTGCACGGCGGTCATCGAGTGCGGGCGGTGCGGCATGTCCTGCGGCTCGCGAACCGTGACGATCAGCCCGGCCCAGTAGCCGTAGACGCGGACGCTGGCGTCTGGCCGGCCGCCCAGAGCATGCCGGATCCGGGCGCGGACCTCCTGCCCGCTCAGCATCCGCCCGTACACCTCATGGTGCGCCGCCTCCAGCCGCGACAGGTGCAAACCCAGACCGCGCGCCCGGCCACCACGGACCTGCATCGCCGTGAAATGGCCCCACCCCTCATGTTCCAGCAGGGACACGGCCGCCTGGTCGGCTTCGCGGCCGTTGACCTCGATCGTGATGTAATCGCCAGGCATCCGGCCACTGTACAGCCCCGGATCAGTGCGCAGTTTCATCTCACGTGAGCTACGAAACAGCAGGCCAGCGAGCCGACGCCCCCTCCGTGCGGCCACGCGTGTCACAAGTCAGGACGCCGCCGCGGCCGAGGTGTTCGCGGTCGATGCCAGTCGGATCACCACGGCGATCAGCTACTACGGGGATTACGCCGGCGAGATCGACGCCGAGATAGCAGACGCCGACGAGGCTTCGGCACGCGCCGAAGCGGCGTGGCTCCGCGCGTGACGGAGTCCTGGCTTCTCGGCTCGTCAGGTGAACCGGCCGCAAGCTGAAATCGTTTCAGGGTGTGGCGGTTGGCCCTTCGTCGTCATTTAGCACCCTGACCCGGCAGGCTATTAATCGTGGTAGATCGCTCCCTTTGTGTAACGTCTGCTGACGCGCGACGGCTGTGAGGCCTAGTGGGAGCAGACTTGCCCGATGAGGCCGATGAGTCGCCTGACGGGCACGCAGATCGCCGAGACGACCAAAGTGTCAGCCGCCAGGCCATCCAGTCCGGTAGCGGCGAAGCCGAAACCCGCAACCGTCAGGACTACTACGCCGACCTCCGCGTCGCAGTATCCACGGAAGAGTCCGTCACAGCCCGACGGACCGCTGCTGAAGAGCAGGACGCTTCAGGCAAATGGAGCGAGAAGGTTACGGAGTCCCGCTGGATGTGGTCGGAGTACCAGCGCAGGTGGCCGCCCGAAGATCGTCCGCCGGTAGACAGATCCGACGATGATCCTGAAGTCGATGCGCAAGTTGATGCAGCATGCGACCGAATCGCCGAACTGGAGCGACACAAGATCTCGCCAGCGATGCGTGCCATAGAAGGTCAAGATCCAGACCGTCGCCTGGTCGGCTTCGAGCACCGCCTGAAAGACCGAGACCGCATCAAAGAGAAGGTCTCTGACACTATGGAAGAGGTTGACTCCTCTACAGAAGAAGCCCTCTCAATCGTGCCTGACGCAATCCGGTACACCTTTCAGTACCGGGAAGTTCACTACACTCAAGGAGTCTGGACGGACATCGGACGTCTGAAAGGCCAGGGCTTTGAGCTGGACAAACTCAGAAATTTCTGGGTCAATGAGCAGTACAAGGGCATCAACAGCCAGTGGATCGAGCCGGATAGCGGTCAGCGGTTCGAGGTGCAGTTCCACACCCGCATCAGCTTCGAGGCAAAGCAGATCACACACACTTCCTACGAGCGCCTCCGCACTCATCAGGTCGACGAGTTCGAGAAGATGGTTCTAAAAGCCTTCCAGCAAAAGGTATCCGCAGAGGTCCCGGTCCCGCCTGGCGCGGCTGATATTCCCAACCACCCGTAGAGAGGCGAAGATGCCAGACAAAGTCATTTACTACGCTGTCGTGAACGATCTCAGCACCCGTGAGCGACCTGCTGGCCTGTTCCGCCGCACCTACACGGAGGCAGGCGGTCTGCGTGATGAAGCGTTCACCCGGAATCTGGTCTGGAAGAACAGCGCGTCGCTGGTCTCCGCCGAGCGCGGCGACCTGCAAAACGAATTCATCGAGATCCCCGAGGACGAAGCGAATCGCCTCATGGAGGAACTTCGTGCACGGTGGACGGGCACGAGCAACAGGTAGTGGCTCTGCTCACGCGAGCAGGACCGCTCCCACCGGCCAGGCCGGAGGTCACACCACTTCATAGCGCAGGTGGACCGCTCCCTCGCCCTCGATGGTCTCGATGCACCGCAGGTCCATCTCGCCAGCGCCCAACAGCCGAACGCCCCCCCACCAGCTTCGGCACAACATGCAGCACCACCTCGTCGACCAGTCCGGCGGCCAGCGCCTCCTGGGCGATGCTGACCCCGCCCGCCACCAGGACGTCCTTCCCGTCCGCGACCGCCCGCGCCTGCTCCACCGCGGCGGCGACACCGTCGGTCACGAACGTGTAGCTAGTCCCGCCGCTCTTGGAGATCCGCTCCTGCCCGCGACGAGTCACGACGAACACAGGTGCGCGGAACGGCGGGTTCTTGCCCCAGTTCGGATAGCCGAAATCGAACATCGTCCGGCCGATGACCTGCGGGCCGAACCGGGCGAAGTTGTCCGCCCACACCCGCGAGTCCACCGAATCCTCCCCGCCTTCCATGCCCTGTTCCTGGCGCCAGCTGCGCAGCGGGAACTGCCAGCCCAAGATGGCGCTGAAGATCGCCATGCCGTCCGCGTCGGCGGACTCGGGACCCGCAATGCCATCCAGTGACATCGACATCGCGACAAACTACCTTGGTCATCTCCGGCTCCTCCCGGTCCGGGACGCCGCGTGCGCCCCTCTCGGTTGCTAGTCGGAGCCGACCGCCGGGTCTCTAAATCCGCCGGGAACTCACTTGCTCC
>Ga0208565_1001479_pt1 | contig 13788 bp, 6 predicted proteins | sample Sb_taG_7_FD_187706 | JGI IMG/M metagenome (GOLD analysis project Ga0208565, IMG submission 187706) | Peat soil microbial communities from Weissenstadt, Germany - Sb_50d_2_FS metaG (SPAdes) (version 2) | ecosystem: Environmental > Terrestrial > Soil > Wetlands > Peat | place: Germany: Weissenstadt...
AGGACTTGGTGCGGAAGAACATGGGGACCTCCCAGTTGGTCGAGTCACCATGATTATGGGAGGTTTCCCTGCAATTTCAAGGGGAAAATCGCTCAAGACGTGGCACCATGTGTAGCGAGGGAATACAATTGCCGCTCCATCGCGAAAGGACTTACGGCAAGAATCGCCGGACTACTGTCAAAAACCTGTCTGAGGATAGATAAGGTATCGAAGATCGGGATTTGAGAGGTTGAAGGCGAACCAGTCGGGGAGCGGTTGATTTGCTAGCGCGACTATTCGCTCATGCGCGGCCTGCTTTTCCTCTGTCGAGGGCGTGCGTGCTTTCGCAACAAGCTCAAGGGCTTGTGTAGCGTCACGAGTATCTCCGACCAGCTTGAACTCGTCGTCCGGCGTGATGACATCGATGTGATCCCAGAGGAGCAAAGCTTCCTTCAGGACGGCTTCGTTGCGAATTGAGGAATAAGGATAGTAGAGAGCAGAATTCATGGGCATTTCTCGTATTGCCGCAGAAGACCTATCTCAGCTGCATCGGTTTGCTACTAAGTCGACATTTCCCAGATGACCGCTGAGACCGAGCGATTTGGTTACATGCCTAGTCTTCTCTAGCAAAATGAGACCAGGCCGGTATCGTCCGGTCAAGTAGCCGCTCGTTCTGAAAATGAAATCGAGCAACAGGGCTCCGAGGGCTCCGAGGGCTCCGGGGTCAGACCTAGTTATCGCTCCGGGGTCCGCTCCGGGGTCAGACCTAGTTATTAGTTTTTTTCTTGCAAGGTGCGGTGTCGATACCGCATCTGGATCCATCGCGGCCGACCGGACGCGGAGCACCTGGCCCGAGCCTTCGCAGCCTACCTGGTGGAATCTGACCAGCTCGACAATCCCAAGGGGTCGGCATCCCTCCGGGAGCCTTCTTCGACCCGCCCAAAACCCTGATCCGGGGCGGTGGTATCGGCCGTATAGAATCAAGGCATTGACTGCACCCGAAGCTGGCAGTGAATCCGGGAGCCGTTGGGGTTCGTCCCACTCGTTCTAGCACTAAGTCCATCGTGTATATCACGTTAGGAGAGTTCCACGGGCCCCGTGAGTCGATCGGGCACGAAAGCTGCACTGATGCCTCCGTTCCGTTCACAGATTGATCTGGGGCTCGTGCTCTCCGCAGCTTTGCTCAATCACTGCCAGATGCATGGATGATTGACCAGGCGCTGGGACGGTCAGGCTATAAGCTTCATGCCGTACTGCAATGAACCGGCTAGCGTCGCGCTTCCCTCCGATTCGAAGCAGGGACTCTATGACCCGGCCTTCGAGCGGGACTCGTGCGGAGTTGGGTTCGTGGCCGATATGAGCGGCCGCAAGAGCCACGCGACCATTCAAAGCGGGCTCCAGGTCCTCAAGAACCTTCAGCATCGCGGCGCGTGCGGTTGCGATCAGGACACGGGAGATGGTGCGGGCATCCTCATGCAGTTGCCGGATCTGTTCTTTCGATCCGACAACACGTCGCTCTCGGACCGGCTGCCGGCTGCCGGCGACTACGGAGTGGCATTCGTTTTCCTGCCGCGTGGAGCGTCCCAGCGCCTGATCTGCCATCGAACCCTGGAAGCGGTCGTGGCCGCCGAGGGCCAAAGAATGCTGGGATGGCGAGACGTTCCGGTCGTCTCCTCGGCGATCGGCTGGCTGGCCCGGTCGCAAGAGCCCGTGATGGAGCAGTTGTTCATCGGCCGCGGCGAAGGGACGGCCGCCGGGGACCAGTTCGAGCGGAAACTTTATGTGATCCGCCGGCGGGCCGAGAAATGGGCCTATTCCGAAAGCATCGGCAACGACGCGTTGGGGTTCGCGATCGCCAGTTGCAGCGCACGCACGATCGTCTACAAGGGCATGCTCAAGCCCGATCAACTGCCGGCCTATCTCCCCGACCTGGGCGATTCACGGCTGGAATCGGCCCTGGCGCTGGTACACAGCCGCTACAGCACCAACACGTTCCCGCGCTGGGGACTGGCTCAGCCCTTTCACTTGCTGGCGCATAATGGAGAGATCAACACCCTGCAGGGGAATCTCCACTGGATGAAAGCGCGAGAGTCCCGGCTGCGGAGCCGCGTGCTGGGCGCCGATCTGGAGAAGGCCTTGCCCCTCGACTTCGAGGGCATGAGCGACTCGGCGGCCCTCGATCAGGTGCTCGCGCTCCTGGTCCAGTCCGGTCGAAGTCTACCCCATGCCTTGATGATGCTCGTGCCCGAGGCCTATGAAGGCGACCGCTCCCTCGATCCGGCCCGGCGCGCTTTCTACCAGTATCACAGCGGGCTCGTGGAGCCCTGGGATGGCCCGGCCAGCCTGGTCTTCTGTGATGGGATCCGGATCGGGGCGATGCTCGACCGCAACGGCCTGCGTCCCGGCCGCTACGTGGTCACGCACGATAACCTTGTTGTGCTGGCCAGCGAGGCCGGCGTGCTGCCGATCCCGCCCGAGGCGATCCGGCTCTCGGGCCGGCTCCAGCCGGGAAAGATCTTCCTGGTGGATCTCGCGGAGGGGCGGATCATCGGCGACGAAGAGCTCAAAGAGTCAATCTGCCGCGCCCAGCCCTATGGTCTCTGGCTCGAGAAGCACCAGATCCACCTGGGTGACTTGCCGGAGCCGGCCGAGGTTCCCGCTGCCAATCTCGACACCCTGCTGGCCCGCCAGCAGGCATTCGGCTACACCCAGGAGGATGTCCTCCGCATTCTTCTTCCCATGGCCCAGGACGGCAAGGAGCCGGTCTCGAGCATGGGAACGGATATTCCGCTGGCGGTGCTCAGCCGGCGCAGCCAGATCTTGCCCAACTACTTCAAGCAGCTCTTCGCCCAGGTGACCAATCCGCCGATCGACCCGATCCGCGAAAAGGTTGTCATGAGCACCGAGTCGCTCCTGGGTGCCGAGCAGAACCTGCTCGACGAATCCCCGGAGCATGCACGGCTGTTGCGTCTCAAGTCCCCCACGCTCAGCAATGCCGAGCTGGCGCGCCTGCGGGCGGTGCGGTCTCCGGGCTTTCATTGCCAGACGCTATCCATCCTCTTCGACCGCACCCAGGGTGAGGCCGGTCTGGCGCCGGCGCTCGATCGCCTCTGTGCGGCAGCCTCTCAGGCGGTGGACCGGGGAGCGACGATCCTGATCCTCTCGGATCGGGACTTGAATGCGGACCTGGTACCGGTCCCGCCCCTCCTGGCTACGGCAGCCGTTCATCATCATCTGATTCGCAAGGGCCAGCGCACGCGCTGCGGGATCGTCGTTGAAACCGGCGAAGCGCGGGAGATCCATCACTTTGCGCTGCTGATCGGCTATGGCGCAGGGGCCGTCAATCCCTATCTCGTCGCCCTCGTCGCGCTGCATGACACGAACAATTTCCCCGAATTCACGGGCAAGACCTGCCCCGCGCCGTGCGAGGCGTCCTGTGTGCTCGCGCTGAACGGCGCCGCGGTGACGATCAAGGACATCGAGGCGGCCATCGTCGATCGCGGCTGGGAGATGGGCTGGATCGTCGCCAGGCCACCGGCCCGTGAGACCGGCAAGTCCGTGGCAATCGCCGGCAGCGGGCCCGCCGGGCTGGCCGCGGCCCAGCAGCTCCGCCGCGCCGGGCACACCGTGACCATCTACGAGCGCGACGACCGGGCAGGCGGACTGCTGGCCTACGGCATCCCCGACTTCAAGATGGCCAAGGTCCACGTCGAGCGGCGGATCGACCAGCTTGAAGGGGAGGGGGTCCGCTTCATCCTCAATGCTGAGATCGGCCGGACGATCGATCCCCACGAGCTGCGCGCCCGGCACGACGCCATTCTCCTGACGATCGGCGCCACCGTCTCGCGCGATCTCGAGATCCCGGGAAAACAGCTCAAGGGCATCGAGCTGGCGATGCCGTTTCTCACCCAGCAGAACCGCCGCAACCTGGGAACGTTGAACGGCGAGACACCGATCCTGGCCACGGGGAAGAACGTCATCGTGATCGGCGGCGGCGACACGGCCGCCGATTGCCTGGGAACGTGCCACCGCCAGCAGGCCCGATCGGTCATGCAACTGGACTACAACCCGCGCCCGCCCGAGGGCGAGAACCCCGACACACCCTGGCCGCTGTGGCCCAAGGTCCTGCGGATCACCCCCGCCCACGAGGAGGGCGGCAAGCGGGACTGGCAAATCAAGACCAAGACGTTCGCCGGCGACGACCGGGGCCACGTCAAGGAGTTGCACGCCGTCCGTGTTTATCAGTACTTTGACGAGGCCGGCGAGCGGCAGTTCGAGGAGGTCCACGGGTCCGAGCTGATCTTTCCCTGCGAGCTGGTCCTCCTGGCCATCGGCTTCTCCGGCCCCGAAAATCGGCTGCCCCAGGCTCTGGGGCTGGCGCTCACGGAGCAGGGGGTGATCCGGTGCAATCACCAGTATATGACCAGCCAGGAGGGCGTATTCGCCGCCGGTGACTGCCGCAGGGGCCAGTCGCTGGTCGTATGGGCCATTGCCGAGGGACGGGAAGCCGCCCGGCATATCGATCATTACCTCACGGGTCAGCTCAGTACACTGAGAGCCCGCGACCGATCGTTGGTCCAGATCGAGCCCCTGCCGCTTGCCGTGCCGGGTACCTGAGTTTCGGCATTGCCAGATTCGGTTCGACCATGTTTCTCCGCGATGATAAGGTGTAGTGTTCCTGTCATGCCGCCCTCGGGGCCGAGGGGCTCTTCAGACATCCCGAAGTCCCGGCGCGACGGGCAGAAGGCCAGAACAGGGGAGGTGACCCAGATGTCCCCCAGTCCAATGCTTCAGACCCAGAGCTTGACGCAAGGCCAGACGCAAGTCATGCCCGGCCCGGAGACCGGCCCTCTGCTCTTTGAGGACTACACGCTCAACCCCAAGGCCTGGGACGAGCTCTTTGCCGCGCCGGGGCAGAGCCACGACTATTGCAAGGTTCTGTTCGATCGCCTGGGAGGCCTCAATGTCCGTGAGTTCCTCCAGCGGAGGACATCCGCGGACCTGGCGTTCATCAACAACGGCATCACTTTCTCGGTCTACTCCGACCGCCGGGGCACGGAGAAGATCTTTCCCTTCGACCTGGTCCCGCGACCGGTCGCCGGCAACGAGTGGGACCGTCTCGAGGCCGGCCTGATCCAGCGAATCCGCACGCTCAACATCTTCCTGGACGATGTCTACCACGATCAGCGCATCCTCAAGGAGGGGGTGATCCCGGCAAACCTAGTCCTCGAATCGAAGGGCTTCCGCCCCGAGATGATCGGCTTCAGCCCGCCGGGCAAGCAGTACGTGCACGTCGTCGGCACCGACCTGATCCGCGACCCCAGCGGCGAGTTCGTCGTGCTCGAAGACAACGGCCGCTGCCCATCCGGGGTCAGCTACGTGATCGAGAACCGGCTGGTCATGAAGAAGGTGTTTCCCCAGCTCTTCCAGCAGTGCCGCGTGCGCAGGGTCGAGGATTATCCGCGCAAGCTCTGGGAGGCCCTCAGCTCGGTCGCGCCGCCGGGGGCCGACGATCCGCCCACGATCGTCTTGCTCTCCCCCGGGCCGTACAACTCGGCCTACTTCGAGCATTGCTTCCTGGCCCGCCACATGGGCATCGAGCTGGTCTTCGGGCAGGACCTGTTCGTGCATGAAGAGCAGGTATTTCTCCGCACCACCCGCGGGCCCGAGCGGGTCGATGTCATCTACCGCAGGCTGGACGACGACTTTCTCGATCCCAAGAGCTTCCGGCCCGACTCGATGCTCGGCGTTCCCGACCTGATGAAGGCATATCGCGCCGGCAACGTCACGCTCGCCAACGCCGTGGGCACCGGTGTGGCCGACGACAAGGCAATCTATCCCTTCGTGGAGGACATGATCCGCTTCTACCTCAGCGAGGAGCCGATCCTCAAGAACGTGCCGACGTACATCTGCGCCCGTCCCGGCGATCTGGCCTACGTTCTGGACCACCTCGCCGAGCTGGTGGTCAAGTCGGTGAACGAGTCGGGCGGCTACGGCATGCTCATGGGCCCGTGGGCGACGTCGCAGCAGTGCAGCGAGTTCGCCGAGAAGCTCCGCCCCAACCCGCGTAACTTCATTGCCCAGCCGGTCGTCACGCTTTCAACCAGCCCCACCTGGACCGAGGATGGCCTGGCCCCGCGCCATGTGGACCTCAGGCCCTACATCATCAGTGGGACCTCCACCTGGGTCCTGCCCGGCGGCCTGACCCGCACGGCGCTGGTCAAGGGCTCGCTGGTGGTCAATTCCAGCCAGGGCGGGGGCAGCAAGGACACCTGGGTCATGGAGAACGGCCGATGATCTCACGTGTCGCCGAGCATTGCTTCTGGATGAGCCGCTACCTCGAGCGGGCCGAGAACACGGCGCGGGTCCTCGAGGTCAACCAGACGCTCCTGCTCGACTTCCCCGTTCCTCTCGAGCAGCAGTGGCAGCCGCTGCTGATCATCAGCGGCATCCACGACATGCCGAAGGACGCGGACGGAGAGACCGTCCAGCACCACCTGACCTGGGAGATCTCCAACCCTGCCAGCATCGCCTCCTCGATCGCAGCCGCCCGCGAGAACGCGCGGAACATCCGCGAGGTGATCAGCGGCGAGAGCTGGGAACGGCTCAACTATTATTATCTCTGGATACAAAGCAGCCAGGCGCGGTCGCTCTATCACGATGATCGCAGCGCCTTCTACAGCCAGATCAAGCGGATCAACCAGCTCATGACGGGGATCAGCGAGGGAACCATGTCGCACGGCGAGGCCTGGGATTTCTTCCAGCTCGGCAAGTATCTGGAGCGAGCCTGCCAGACGGCCCGGATCCTCGACGTCAAGTACCACATCCTGTTGCCGACCGTCGACCAGGTCGGCACGCCCATCGACAATGCGCACTGGGTGGCGATCCTCATGAGCTGCTCGGGATACGAGCCGTTCCACAAGCAGCGGCCGGGCGCGGACCCGGGAATCGCCGTCTCCGACTTCCTGATCTTCGATTCGATCTTTCCGCGGTCGGTGCGGTTTTGCCTGGGCAAGTGCCGGGCCGCCGCGTACTCAATCTCGGGCCGCCCGATCGGCAGGCCGGGCAACGCGGCCGAGCGTGCCCTCGACAACCTGGTGGACTGGCTGAACCTGACCCGGATCGACGACTTCGTCGAGGCGGGCCTGCACGAGGCACTCACCAACGTCATCGACCGGATCCATGGGATCGGCGAGGCCATCCATCGCACCTACTTCGACCAGCGCGACAGCCTGACGCCGCATGAGGCTGCCGAGGCTCGCTCGCAGAAGCCGGTTCTGGCGGCGCCGGCGTCGTTCTCGCCGGATGCTTCCCACCAGACATCATCGTGAACGCTCATGCGACAGCCGAGGCGGCACTGTTGGTTCCAGTCCATCCAGTATCCGCCGGCACTTCAGAGAACCAGCCAGGACACCGACTCTCCATGCCAATTCAAGTTGCCCTGAACCACAAGACGACCTATCGCTACAACCGGCTGGTCACGCTCTTGCCCCAGGTCATCCGGTTGCGGCCGGCCCCGCATTGCCGTACTCCCATCCTCAGCTACTCGCTGCGCGTCGAGCCCCACCCCCACTACCTCAACTGGCAGCAGGACCCTTACAGCAATCATCTGGCCCGGGTCATCTTTCCCAAGCCGCTGAGCGAGCTGAGGATCGAGGTCGACCTCGTGGCCGAGATGACCGTGATCAACCCCTTTGATTTTTTCGTCGAAGAGGCCGCCGAGAAGTTTCCGTTCAGATATGATGCGATCCTCGCCCGTGAGCTCATCCCCTACCTGGAAACAGAGCCGGCTGGTCCGCGGCTGCAGGCTCTCGCCGGGGAGCTCCGCGGCAGCGACGTCCGGACCGTCGATTACATCGTCGAGCTCAACCGCCGGCTGCACGAGAAGATCCGCTACATCATCCGCCTCGAGCCGGGAGTTCAACCCTGCGAGCAGACGCTGGAGCTGGGCAGCGGCTCGTGTCGCGACACGGGATGGCTCCTGGTCCAGCTTCTCAGGCAACTGGGGCTGGCGGCTCGGTTCGTGTCGGGATACCTGATCCAGCTCAAGGCGGACGTGCCGGCGCTGGACGGTCCGTCGGGAACGGAAGTCGACTTCACCGATCTTCATGCCTGGGCTGAAGTCTATCTGCCGGGAGCGGGCTGGGTGGGTCTTGACCCGACCTCGGGGCTGCTCGCCGGCGAGGGCCACATACCCCTGGCGTGCACGGCTGACCCGCTCTCCGCCGCGCCCGTGTCGGGCTCGTATTCCTGGAACTCAGACCCGAGCCACGACGAGCACGATATCTGTGAAACCACGTTCGAGCATCACATGTCGGTGCAGCGGATCCATGAAGATCCGCGCGTCACCAAACCCTACACCGAGGAGCAGTGGCGGGGGATCGAAGAACTGGGTCACGAGATCGACGAGCACCTTCGCGCTGGTGACGTGCGCCTGACCATGGGGGGTGAGCCAACCTTTGTCTCGATCGACGACATGGACGGCGAGGAGTGGAACACGGCCGCCCTGGGAGACACCAAGCGCCTGCTCGCGGGCGAGCTGCTCAAGCGTCTCAAGAATCGGTTCGCTCCCGGAGCGCTCCTGTACTACGGCCACGGCAAACTTTACCCCGGCGAGCCGCTGCCCCGCTGGTCGCTCGGCTGTTACTGGCGCACCGACGGCGTGCCCGTCTGGGAGAACCCGGACCTGATCGCCGACGAGGCGCGCGACTACGGCCACACCCCGGCCGACGCCCATCGCTTCATCGCGACGCTGGCGGAACGACTGGGCGTCGATCCCGAGTGCGCCCAGCCCGCCTACGAGGATGTTTTCTACTACCTCTGGCGCGAACAGCAACTGCCGGTGAATCTCGATCCCCGCGAGAGCAATCTCGATGACCCCGTCGAGCGGCACCGTCTGACCCAGATCTTCGATCGCGGCTTGAACCAGGTCGTATCCTACGTCCTTCCGCTCAAGGCGCAACAGGCGCAAGCGCAGGCGAATGCAGGCCGCAGCCGGTGGGTCAGCGATCGCTGGGAGCTGCGCCGCGGGAACCTCTTCCTTCTGCCTGGCGACTCGTCGGTGGGCTTTCGCCTGCCACTGGGGTCGCTGCCCTGGGCCAGCGAGGAGGATCTCGAGCCCTTCGTCGAGCTCGATCCTTTCGCTCCCCGGGCGCCGCTTCCCCCTCGTGTCACCAAGCCCGCGCGGCGGCAAAAGACCACGTCCGTGACCGATACACCACGCCGTGGCGGCGGGCCCGATGCCGAAGAGCTTCGTGACCACTGGGCGGTCGGCCAGAGCATCTCGGGCGTTGTCCGCACCGCGCTCTGCGCCGAGCCGCGTGACGGCAAAATCCACGTGTTCTTGCCGCCCCAGGAGCTCCTGGAAGATTATCTCGATCTGATCAGCGCCCTGGAGGCCACGGCCAGAAAGCTGAACATGCCGGTGATCATCGAGGGGTATCGGCCGCCGACCGATCCGCGGCTCGATCATTTCAGCATCACACCCGATCCCGGGGTGATCGAGGTCAACATTCATCCGTCTCTTACGTGGGACGAGCTGGTGACGAAGACCACGGTTCTTTACGAAGAGGCGAGGCAAACGCGGCTGGGCACCGAGAAGTTCATGCTTGACGGCCGCCATACCGGCACCGGCGGTGGCAATCACGTGGTGCTCGGCGGCCCGACCCCGGCCGACAGCCCGGTCCTCCGCCGGCCCGACTTGCTGCGCAGCCTGATCACCTACTGGCACAACCATCCCTCGCTGTCCTATCTTTTCTCGGGCCTGTTCGTCGGCCCGCATAGCCAGGCGCCGCGGCTCGACGAGGCGCGGAACGACAGTCTCTACGAGATGGAGATCGCCTTCCGCCAGATTCCCGACCGCGGCGGCGCACCGCCCTGGTTGGTCGACCGCGTCTTTCGCCACCTGCTCGTGGACGTCACGGGCAACACCCACCGGGCGGAATTCTGCATCGACAAGCTGTATAACCCCGACTCGGCCGGCGGCCGGCTCGGCCTGGTCGAGATGCGCGCCTTCGAGATGCCGCCGCACGCCCGCATGAGCCTGGCCCAGCAGCTCCTGATCCGCGGCCTGGTTGCCAGGTTCTGGGAAAACCCCATGCTCGACGGGCTTATCCCCTGGGGCACGGATCTTCATGACCGCTTCTTGCTTCCCCATTTCGTGGACCTCGACTTCCAGGATGTGATGCACGACATGCGCCGCGCCGGGTACGCGTTTCAGAACGACTGGTTCGCGCCCCACCTTGAGTTCCGCTTTCCCCAGATCGGTATTGTCGCCGTGGGCGGAATCGTCGTGGAGCTGCGGCAGGCCATCGAACCCTGGCACATCCTGGGAGAGGAAACCACCAGCAGCGGAACCGCCAGGTACGTCGATTCCTCCGTGGAGCGGCTCCAGGTCAAGGTCCAGGGCCTGACCGAAGGAAGGCAGGTCGTGACTTGCAACGGGCGCCGCGTGCCCTTGCACTCAACCGGAACCTGCGGCGAATACGTCGCGGGAGTCCGCTACCGCGCCTGGCAGCCCCCCTCGTGCCTGCACCCGACCATTCCGGTCAACTCGCCCTTGGTCTTCGACGTCTGGGACCCCTGGCTGAAGCGATCGGTCGGCGGTTGCACGTATCATGTGGTTCATCCCGGCGGGCGGTCGTACGATATCTTTCCGGTCAATGCCAACGAAGCCGAGGGCCGGCGCCATTCTCGGTTCTTCCCGTATGGCCATACCCCGGGCACCATGGAAGTGCCGCCGCTGGAACGGCATCCCGCCTCACCGCTGACCCTCGACCTGCGCCGGCCCCCCCTTGATCTCGGTTCACCTGCGCCTCATCGACCTCCCTCAACACCTGGATTTGTGGTATGATTTTTGCCGATGCTATCATGGGACGTGATCCAGGCGAGCGTTGTATGCCCAGCCTCATCGAGTGGTTCTGATGCAATCCATGACGACCGGAGCCGAAACATCACCGCCGTGGTCCGATGCGACTTCCCGGCCGCATGTCTGGGATCGCTATCGAGCCCTGGCTGGCTGTTACGATGAATTGATGGCTGCCGATGACAGTGTGCGGCGGCACTGGCAGCCGTTCGTTGACGCGATGGAACTGCTGGGCGGAGACGAGATCCGCCGCCGCTGGGAGGAGTCGCAGGACCTGATCCGCCAGAACGGAGTGACGTACAACGTCTATGGCGATCCCCGGGGAACGGATCGTCCCTGGCAGCTTGATCCCATCCCCCTCCTGATGTCACCGGCCGAGTGGAGGGTCCTGGAAGACGGCCTGATCCAGCGGGCAACGCTGCTGGACATGATTCTTGCGGATTTGTACGGCCCCCAGCGCCTGCTGGGGCGGGATTTTCTGCCTCCCGAGCTCGTCTTCGGTAACCCGGCTTTCCTTCATCCCTGCCACGCAATGCAGGTTCCCGCCAACCGCTACCTGCATCTCTATGCGGCCAACCTCGGCCGCCTGGACGATGGCAAGGTCGTGGTGCTGGGTGACCGCACGCAGGCGCCGTCGGGGACCGGATACGCGCTGGAGAACCGGCTCGTCCTTTCCCGCATGCTACCCGAATTATTCCGTGACTGCCTGGTGCAGCGGCTTGCCCCTTTCTTCCAGGCGGTCCGCGACATTTTGCAATCGATCGCGCCCCACAACCGCGACAATCCCCGGGTCGTCCTGCTGACGCCGGGGCCTTACAACGAGACCTACTTCGAGCATGCCTTCCTTGCCGGGTACCTGGGCTACACCCTGGTCGAGGGGGGCGATCTTCTGGTCCGCGGCAATCGCGTTTATCTGAAGCTCTTGGGCGGATTGCAGCCCGTGGACGTGATTCTCCGCCGCGTCGATGATGACTATTGCGATCCGCTCGAGCTGCGGGGCAGTTCGTTCCTGGGAGTCCCGGGATTGCTCCAGGTCTTGCGGGCCGGCAACGTCGTCATGGCCAATGCGCTGGGGAGCGGTCTGGTCGAGACCCCGGCGCTCCTGGCCTATCTTCCGGCCATCAGCCGCGAGCTCCTGGGAGAGGACCTGAAGCTGCCCTGGGCGGAATCGTGGTGGTGCGGGGAACCCGTCGGGCTCGGTCACGTGCTTGCCAAGTTGTCGCGGATGGTCATCAAGCCGGCCTTCGCCAACCGCCGGTTCGAGCCGGTTTTCGCCGATCGGCTCGATTCTCAGCAACTCCAGGATCTTGCCTGCCGGATTCGTGCCCGGCCAGGCGATTTCGTGGGGCAGGAACAGATCGCACTGTCCTCGGTTCCCGTGATGCAGGGCGAGCGGCTTCAGTCCCGGTATGCCGCCGTCCGCGTCTTCCTGACGGCGCGGGCCGGAACCTACACGGTGATGCCGGGAGGCCTGGCCCGGGTGTCCTGCTCGTCCGATTCCAAGGTCGTCACCATGCAGAAAGGAGGCGGCAGCAAGGATACCTGGGTCCTGGGCGACCATCCGGTCGGTAGCTTCAGCCTTTTGCCCCCACCTCACCGTCCCCTCCGGCTCAGCCGAGCGGGCGGCGATCTTTCCAGCCGGCAAGCCGACAACTTCTACTGGCTGGGCCGCTACGTCGAGCGAGCCGAGAGCGTGGTCCGCCTGCTGCGCGGCATCCTCGTCCGCCTGACCGAGAAATCCGGCATGGCCGACGTGCCTGAGCTTCCCGTCCTGTTGCGGGTGCTCACCGCGCAGACCCGGACCTTTCCCGGGTTCTTCGACCCCAGCCGGCCCGATTCTCTCGATCGGCCCGAGGACGAGCTGCTCTCGGTGATCTTCAATCGCGAGCGGAAGGGCAGCCTGGCCGCGACGCTGACCCTGCTCCAGCGAGTTGCCTCCAAGGTTCGAGACCGGATCTCGGCGGATATGTGGAGAGCACTCAGCCACCTCATGGTCGATATGATGGCCGACCTCACCGCCATGGTGCAGCCTGCGACGGGCGGCGCGGATGCGCCGGAACTCAATCACGTCGACGCCCGCGGCGTCTTGAGCGATGTCCTGGAACTGCTCGACGCGGGGATCAGCCGGCTGGCGGCGTTCAGCGGTCTGGTCGCCGAGAATCTGACCAGGGGCCAGTCGCTGACCTTCCTCAACATGGGCCGCAGGCTCGAGCGTTCGCTCCAGATGTCCAGCCTGCTCCGCTGCACGCTCTGCACGGAGACTCGCAACGAAGGCTCCCTGCTCGAGGCCCTGCTCGAAATCGCGGACAGCTCGATGACCTATCGCCGGCGCTATCTCAGCATGGTCCAGGCTGCACCCGTCCTGGACCTGTTACTGGCCGATGAGACCAATCCGCGCTCGCTGGCCTACCAGCTTGCCGCGCTGGGCGAGGGCATCGATCGCCTGCCGCGTGATCCGGCACTGCCGGGCCGCAGCACCGAGCAGCGCCTGGTTCTGGCCAACCTCACCGAGTTGCGGCTGGCCGATATCGATACCCTGGCCCGTGCCGAGGAATCCGGCCGCCGTGCGGGGCTGGTGGACCTTCTCTCCAAGCTCGAAACCGACCTGCCGGTTCTCTCCGACGTCATCGCCGCCAGTTATTTCAGCCACCTGCAGACCTCTCGGCACCTGGGCAGCCAGTATCCCCAGTGACCTGACCTTTGGCTCTCGTGAATCGCGGCGAGAGCAAGCACGAGACGTACGATGCTGTATAAGTCGGTCCACACAACGATTTATGACTATCGCGAGCCGGTCTCGCTCTGCCACAACGTGTTGCATCTCACCGCGCGGAGTGGGTCGTGGCAGACGCGGCGGTCGAGCGAGCTGCGGATCAGTCCGCCGCCGTCGGTGATGACCGAGCGGATCGATTTCTTCGGCAACACGGCAACCTTCGCCACGATCGAGG
>Ga0208565_1001488_pt1 | contig 13720 bp, 8 predicted proteins | sample Sb_taG_7_FD_187706 | JGI IMG/M metagenome (GOLD analysis project Ga0208565, IMG submission 187706) | Peat soil microbial communities from Weissenstadt, Germany - Sb_50d_2_FS metaG (SPAdes) (version 2) | ecosystem: Environmental > Terrestrial > Soil > Wetlands > Peat | place: Germany: Weissenstadt...
GATAATTGCCCGGAGACCTGGATCATGTCGCTCACGCTCACCAAACGCCCGACTTACCTTACCAGAATCAAGCGGTTTTTCCCCTGGCTGGGAATGGGTTTGTGCCTTGCGGTGCTGGGTTGCCACCTGGCTCTCGATCTGGCCGGCCGCAAGTCCGCGGCCGGCGCGGCTCTGGCGTCTCTCCAGACGCCGGCAGCAGGGTCTCGAGAGACCGCGCCAGCGAACCCGCCGACCACCGTCGTGCTGAGTGCAGCGAAGCTCAAGGCCGCCAAGCTGACAACGGCACAGGCCCGCTATGACCAGTTGTCGACCGAGCTCGCGGTCCCCGGCCGGATCGAGGTCAACGCGGATCGCCGGATCGAGATCCGGCCCCGCGCCGCTGGTGTGGTGCGCGAGGTCCATGCCCTGCTCGGTCAGAACGTCAAGCGTGGTGACCCACTCGTCACCTTGGATAGTCCCGACGTGGGAACGGCCAGGCTCAACCTCCGGGCCAAGCAGCGCGAATTGAACACCGCGCGGATCGAGGCGGACTGGAAATCCGAGGTCGCGGCCACGGTCGTGCTCTTGATTCCCGAGATCCGCAATGGAACGGACCCCGCCGCGATCGAGAAGGAATTCGCCGACAAGCCGCTGGGCTCGTATCGCGGTTCGCTCTTGCAGGCTTACGCCGAGTACGACATCGCGGCCCACGAGGAGGAGAAGACCGCCGGCCTGCGGCGTCAGGAGGTCATCGGTGAGCATCCCGCCGTGGTGGCCCTGCACACTCGCCAGGGACTACAGGCCAAGCTCTATGCCACGATCGAGCAGGCCAAGTTCGACGCTGCCCAGGGAAAGCGGCTGGCCGACCAGCAGGTGCGCAGGGCCGAGTCCGATGTCATCGACGCGGCCCAGCGGCTGCGCATCCTGGGTGTATCCGAAGACATCCGCGAGCTCCTCGACCATGCCGATAAGGCGGACACTCTGGCCGTCGATGAGGACGTGACGCTCTACCGGATCAACTCTCCATTCGACGGCACGATCATCAAGAAGGACGCGGTGGCCAGCCAGAAGGCCGAGCTCAACGACGCGCTCTTCACCGTGGCCGACCTGAACACGGTCTGGGTGACCGCCAACATCGCCGAGTCGGATGTCGCCAGCGTGCCCAAGATCAAGGGAGGCGCGATCAGGCTTTCGGCCACCGCGTACGGCGACCGCTTGTTTCCGGCCCAGCTTCTCTCCGTCGGCGCGATGGTTGACCCCCAGACCCGGACGGTGCCGCTGCTGGCCCAGACCAACAACCACGACGGCCTGCTCAAGCCGGGCTTGTTTGTACGCATCCTCCTGGACAGCCCGGCCACGGAGCAGGCCCTGACGGTTCCCCATGCCGGCGTGGTCGAGATCGAGGGCAAGAGCGGGGTCTTTGTTCCCGCCAAGACCGGCGGTACGGCCGCGGCGGACCAGCACGCGTTCACGTTCTTGCCCATCGAGACTGGCCGCGACGCCGGCGACCGCGTCGTCGTCAAGTCGGGATTGAAGGAGGGCGATGTCGTGGTCGCCAGCGGCGCCTACCAGCTCAAGTCGGAGCTCATCCTTCAGAACCAGACCGAGGAAGATTGAGCCCGTGTGGGGAATGCGGAATTCCCCATTCCGTTGGAAGGCCAGCCATGCTCAACGCCATCATCGAATCGTCGCTGAACAACCGCTTTCTGGTGCTGATGGTGACGTTTTTCATCGCCGGCCTGGGCGTCTATTCGGCGGTGAACCTGCCGATTGACGCCGTGCCGGATCTCACCAACGTGCAGGTCCAGGTGATCACGGAGGCCCCGGCACTCTCACCGCTGGAAGTCGAATCTCTGCTCTCGTTTCCAGTGGAGGGGGCGATGAGCGGCCTGCCCAACGTGGAACAGATCCGGTCGATCTCCAAGTTCGGGATCTCGGTGGTCACCATCGTCTTCCAGGAGGGAACCGATATCTACCGGGCGCGGCAACTGGTCGGAGAACGTCTCTCCCGTGCCGCCGAAGCCATTCCCCCCGGTTATGGCACGCCCACGCTGGGTCCGATCGCCACTGCGCTGGGCGAGGTCTACCAGTTCCAGGTCAAGGCCGCCGCGAACTCGGGAATCAGCCCCATGGAGTTGCGCACTTTGCTCGACTGGTACATCGCCTACCAGCTTCGCAAGGTGCCCGGCGTGACCGAGATCAACGCGCACGGCGGCGAGCTCAAGACCTATCAGGTGGAAGTTGATCCCGACCAGCTAGGAACGCTTCGGTTATCGATGACCGACGTGTTCAACGCGCTGAAGAACAACAACGCCAACGTGGGCGGAGGCTACCTGATTCACGAGGGCGAGGCCCGGTACATCCGGGGAGTCAGCCAGGCACGGTCGGTGGACGACATCTCGGCCATCGTGATCGACGAGCGCAACGGCGTGCCCGTGACCATAGGCAGGGTTGCCAAGGTTCATCCCGCGCCGATGATTCGGGCCGGCCTGGCCACCCGGGACGGCGAGGGTGAGATCGTCACCGGGCTGGTGATGATGCTCATCGGCCAGAACGGCCGCAAGGTCGTGACCAATGTGAAGGCCGAGATCGCCGAGATCCAGAAGAGCCTTCCCCCGGGCGTCACGATCGAGCCGCTTTACGACCGCACCCACCTGATCAACCTGACGCTCAGCACCGTGCTGCACAATCTGCTGGCCGGAGGCGCCCTGGTCATCTTCGTGCTGCTGGCCATGCTCGGAAACTTGCGGGGCGGCCTGATCGTCGCGCTGGCGATTCCGCTGTCGATGCTGTTCGCAGCCAACATCATGCTCGCCACCGGCCTGTCGGCCAGCCTGATGAGCTTGGGCGCGATCGACTTCGGCCTGATCGTCGACTCCAGCGTGATCATGCTCGAGAACTGCGTGCGCCGGCTGGCCCACGAGGGTGGAACGCGGCCCAAGCTCGAGATCGTTCGCGATGCCGCCATCGAGGTCCGCAAGCCGACCATGTTCGGCGAACTGATCATTGCGATCGTTTATCTGCCGATCCTCGCGCTTCAGGGTACGGAAGGAAAGCTGTTCCGGCCGATGGCCCTGACGGTGATCTTCGCCCTGGCCGGCTCGCTGGTCCTGTCACTTTCGTTCATGCCGGTGATGGCCTCGCTTGGCCTCAGCGACCGCGCCGAGGAGAAAGAGCTCTGGCTGATCCGCTGGATCAAGCGGTTATACTCGCCGGTGCTCGACATGTTCGTTCGTCATCCGATGATCGCGCTCTTGCTGGCCGGAGGTTTGGTGGCCACGAGTGTGCCTATCGGCTGGAACATGGGCGCCGAGTTCATGCCCAAGCTCAACGAGGGCGATCTGCTGATCGAGGCCGTGCGCATTCCCTCCGCCACGCTCGAGGGGGCCGTGCCCGTTTCCACCCAGATCGAGAAGCTCCTCAGAACGATTCCCGAGGTGCGGCTGGTCTACTGCAAGACCGGCCGGCCCGAGATCGCCAACGACGTGATGGGCGTGCACCAGACCGACGTCTGGACCATGCTCAAACCCCAGGACGACTGGCGCCCGGGCTTGACTCGCGATGCCCTGATCGAGGAAATGGACAAGCTGCTCTCGGAGAATGTGCCCGGCGTCAAGTTCGGCTTCAGCCAGCCCATCGAGATGCGCGTCAACGAGCTGGTGGCAGGCGTCAAGAGCGACGTCGCCATCCTCATTTACGGTCCCGATCTCGAAGTGCTCAGGCAACTGGCGCTGGAGGTCGAGCGAGTGCTCGCACGAATCCCCGGGGGCCACGATATCAAGGTCCCGTCCGCCGGCCGGCTGCCGATGCTGCGAATCAATGTGCGCCGCGATCATCTCGCTCAGTACGGCATCAAGGCCTCTGACGTTCTCGATGCCGTTTCCGCGCTCGGAGGTACCAGCGTCGGCGCCGTGTTCGAAGGACAGAAGCGGTTCCGGCTGCAAGTCCGTCTTCCCGAGGCCTGGCGCAACGACGCCGAGAGAATTGGCTCGATCCCGATCGTCGATACCAAGGGGCGGCCGATCGCGCTCAAGGACCTCGCCGACATCTCCCTCGAGGAAGGGCCCAGCGAAGTCGAACGCGAGAACGTCCAGCGCCGGGTCTACGTGGGCGCCAACGTGCGGGGACGGGATATCGCGGGGTTCGTGGCCGAGGCCCAGGCAGTGATCGAGGCGCAGGTCAAGCGGCCGCCCGGCTACATGTTTCGGTGGGGCGGGCAGTTCGAGCACCTGGAGACGGCCGCCCGGCGGCTGGCCATCGTGGTCCCGGTGGCCATGCTCTTGATCTTCCTGTTGCTCTACAGCACCTTCCACTCAATGCGGCTGGCGTTCCTGATCTATCTTGCCGTGCCGATGGCGGCAACCGGCGGAGTTTTCGCGCTGATCCTCCGCGGGCTGCCGTTCTCGATCTCGGCAGCGGTCGGCTTCATCGCGCTTTTCGGCGTGGCCGTGCTCAACGGCCTGGTCTGGGTCAGCGCCGTCGAGCACCTGAGACAGGACGGGTTTGAACCGCACGAGGCGGCGCGCGAGGCCGCGATAGTCCGGCTGCGGCCGATCCTGATGACGGCACTGGTGGCCGGCCTGGGCTTCATCCCCATGGCCCTTGCCACCACGCCCGGCGCCGAGATCCAGCGGCCTCTGGCCACGGTCGTCATCGGCGGCCTCTTCACCTCCACGATGCTGACCTCGCTGGTGCTGCCAGCCATCTATCCCTGGTTCGCCCGTAAGCCCAAGTCGGTCGAGCTGTGATCCTCTGAACTCGAACACCGGTCAGCCCATGGTCAGGAACGCGCAAGAGTCAGAGTTTACCCCCACAACCCAAGGTAAGGCGCCGGGCCCGATGGATCGCCTATCCCCCGCACGCCGGCCCGCCAGGCGCTCGGTGATGCGGCAGAACTGGAGGGAGTTGCTGTTCCTGCACTGGGCATTCGCCTCCGAGCTGATCCGCCCGCTGATTCCTCCGGCGCTGGAGCTCGACCTTTTCGAGGGCATGGCCTACGTGGGCCTGGTACCCTTCACCATGACGGGGGTCCGCCCCACCGGCTTGCCGGCCATCGCAGGGCTGTCCAGCTTCCATGAGACCAATGTTAGAACGTATGTTCACGTTGACGGTCGAGATCCCGGGGTCTGGTTCTTCAGCCTCGACGCAGCCAACACGATTGCGGTCCGGTTGGCCCGAGGTCTATTCCATCTTCCCTATCACCGCGCAAGGATGTTTCTGGAGCGAGAACACACCGGCCCTTCCGACCTACCTTCGCCCATTCTCTATGCCGGCGTCCGGCGTTGGCCCGTGCCCCTTCCAGCCTCGTACTTGATCCGCGGGCAGGTGACCGGGCCCGTTCAGCCGGCGGTACCCGGAACCCTCGAACACTTCCTGGCCGAGCGCTATCTGCTCTACACCCGGTTTCAGGACTGCCTTTATCAAGGGCAAGTCCACCACACGCCCTACCCGCTCCAGCCGGCAAGGGTCCTTTCCCTGGACGAGAACCTCCTGGCCGCCGCAGGGCTCAAGCGCCCCTCAAAACCGCCTCTGGCGCTCTTCGCCGCGGGCGTCGACGTCGAAGTCTTCGCTCTCCGCCGGCTGTAAGAAACCAAGTCCCCCGTCAAGCGGATCGGGCTGATGAGTCGGCTCGAGCGTGTTGTTGCGCACGCTCAGCAAAACCTTGACGCGACTGCATCAGCAGGCCCGGGAGAAAGGTATTCGCAACCGGTACACATGAAGGCTCGTCTAAGCACTGCTGGACGGGTCGAGCCGGGCGGTCGTGGTCGTCCAACTTTGCACCTATACGCACCTGGCCGGAAGTGGGCACCTGAAATCGCTTTTCTAGACTCGATATCAGGTTGCGGCTCTACACCCTTGACATCGAACCTCATCCATCACAATTGGATCAACGCACATGAAAAAATGTTATTTTAAAAATGCAATACCAGTGTACGCCATGTTGCAATTTTTCAACATCCCGGAAAAGGGTTGCATTTTGTGGAAGGAGATCCCATCTTGGCATTCCACGTGGGCGCCATTGGGAACCCTGAACCGTCTATTCCCGGATTCGGGTGTCTCTCTGGCGGGTGCGGGTGCCGTAGGGTACGGCATCGGCCCATGTCACTCTAGCTGGAGTATGTCCATTGAGAACGCAACAAGGATCTCTGACGAGCAGCGTGGCTCGGCTATTGCTGGGTTTGGCGGTGGTCGTCGTCGTCTCATCGCAAGTTCGGGCCCAGCAGTATGTTTACTATCCGCAGGCGTCCAATCAGCCTACGTACTACTACGTGCAGCAGCCAGCAACGCAGTATTACCAGGCCTCGTACGCCCCGCAATACTATCAGTACTCCTATGCCACCCAGTACTACCAGGCACCCAGCGCGCCTCAGTACTACCAGGCACCCCAGTACTACCAGCCAGCGGAGCCGACGCAGACAACTGCGGATGGCGCTCAGGTGATTCCAGCGTCCTACACGGTGCCGGTCGCTGAGGCGCCAGCGAGCCAGCCAGCGCAAGCGGCTCCCGCGGCGACTTACTACGGCGATCCGTACGGGTTCCTGTCCTGGCTGAATGCGACTCGTGCGTCCTACGGTCTGGGGCCGGTCAACTATGACCAGAACCTGTCCAACTGGGCGGCGATGAACAACGACCAGCAAATGGCCCGCGGGTTGGGCCATTTCGTGATGGGGCCGGCGCGCCGCCAGAATTCCGCCGCGGGGGGCGGATTCCCCGGGGCAATGTGGATGGCTTCACCGGCTCACAGTGCGGCCTTGCTTGACCCGACCATCAGCTGGATCGGGATCGCCGCCGCTGGGGCGTACTGGACGTTCAACGCCAATTGACCTGCACGGCCATCGTTGAACGCATAACCGGCGACTGAGCGTCGTGACCAGTCATCGGCCCATGACGCCTGTGGAATCGTGCTGCTAGGCTGGCTCTCAGGTGAGGTCTCCTCCGCGTTCGGCTCTCGCATCGGACTGTTCTCAAACCGTTGCGGGTGCGCGATTTATGCCGAGACCAGTCGTGTTTGCCTGATCGCCTTGCTCAACCAGTGGCGAGGTGTGCCCAACCACCGAGCGTCGTGGCCGATGGCTGCGTCAACTAGCCGATCGCTCTCAAAGAAACAACGCGTCACGAACCCCGGCAAGGATGGCTTGCTCCAGGTTCGGGTCTCGTCCTCGCGGAATCCAGCCGATGGGCGCGGGGACGGGACCAATGATTTCGCGGGTACGGTTCACTGGGAAATCATTGTTGAACACGGCGCGTCCAGCCGCCATGCGGTCGGGCTTGACCAGGTCCTCCAGTTCTTTCCGTACCTCAACTTTCACAAGGTATCCCCCGCTTGGAGCCGGCTCGATCTTGATGATCGCGAACCGGCGCGTCGTCTGCAGGGTGGATTCAAACCGGTCGGTGAAACTCACCGAATCAAGGCTCCAGGGTTCGAGCAGGGTCGCGCCGATCCTGGGCTGAGTGACGATCGTCCGCGATAACCGGTTCTCCGACGCGATATCGAAGTACTTGTCCACCACCGCAACCGTCTTGTTCCAGACCGTGTCGAAATCGGTCGAGGGAACGACCAGCGGGTTCTCCGCAACCGGCCGCGGAGCAAAGATCCGGGTCACGTGGGGCGCGTGCAATCCACCTCCCGAGAAACAACCGGCTTGCCCCAAACCCACTGCGGCCAGTCCCACCCAGGAAACCACCGCAGCCGCGATCCGCGTCTTTCGCATGGTCAAAGGCCTCGTCCTGCTTGGCCCACCGCCCCACCAGGCATGATCCCCAGGGAAGACCCTCCGTCGTCTGGTTCGCACTGAACCGGGTCGTCGCCGCGCTGCTGGCAACGGGGCCGGCCCACGTCGATCGGCCGGCAGTTTCTGAAGCGAGTTCGTGAGTCCCCAGACGTGCAAGAGGGATGGACTTCACGAATCATTCTCGTCCGGGGCCGCTGACGCGCAGCGCCGGCCACTGCGTGAGGTGGCGAACCAGTTTTCAAGGCGAAAAGAGCCGGCCGCCACCGCCCCGTCCCAAGACCCATCCTTATCGGTCTCCAGACGATCGAGTATCCTGCCCATTTTCGCGATTCGTGGCAAGGCCGTTATCGCTCGACTCGACTCGCGTTTCGTGGCCTACGCTTGGATTGGAGTGGCAGCCGCAACCCGCCGGTTAGCCGGCACAATCACTACATTTGATAAGTTTGGCTCTGGATCGAGGCAGTTTTGCACCAGACGGTGCGAGATTTGCATGCGGGCTGTTTTCGGCTGATTCGGGGGTGTGTGTTTCCGCCGATTCCCGTCGACCTGGCGTCGCGGCCGGGCAGGCGCTGCTGCTTTTTTTAACCATCAGCCGATCTGGGTGTCGTGATGGGCCACCTGGGGCCAACCGCTCGATGTCCGCCCGGGGACACCGATCCGGGTTCCCTGCGCACCCGTGGAACTTCCATGAGCGAGAGCACAATGTCCGAGCGCGACTGGGAATTTGATCAAACCAATGGAGCTCCCTCTGAACTCGAGCCGGAACCGTTCGCGCCGCTTGGATCCACTGCGGCGCCCTGCCCCCGGACGACGCGTTTGACTCGCTGGTCGAAGCGTGCCGCTCGCTGGGCCCGGGTTCAGGCCGGACGATACATGGGATTCTCCGAGGTTTCCAGAGAAGAGGAGATCGTGCACGAACTGGGAACGCTCCTGGAGGGATGCGACGACCCCGAGCAGATTGAAAAGTCCTTCATCGAATCGGTCGGCCGGCTGACGGCCGCTCGCTCGGTGCAGTGGATTCGCGGACCGGCCCAGCCCTCCAGCGCTGGCGACAGCGACGGCCGCCTGGAAATCATGCTCCGTGCGGGTTCGGTCGCCCGGGGACGACTGCTCGTCCTCACCCCCTCCGATCGAGCTGGCGTCTGGTCGCCCACAACCCTCAAACGCTTGAAAACGCTTTGCACGATGGCGGCCTCTGCCCTGCTCCGGTACGACTGGCAAGATGCCGGGCTGGCGCAGCCGGCGGGCGGAGAGCTCGAGTCGACCCCGAACGCTCTGGCAATCGCTGCCGCCGGGACCGAACGGGATTTCGACGAAAAGAAGGCCAGGGAGAATCACTCTGCTGCCGTGGTTCTCCACGACGCCACGTTCCTGCACGCCGTACTCCCCTTTGCTCTGGGCCTGTCACGGCGTCACGGTGAGCCGCTGTCTTTACTGTGCGTGGCGATCGACCGCCTGAGCGGAATTCACGAACTTCTGGGCAAGGACACAGCCGATCGTGCAGTCCGGAACGTGGGGGCGCGCATTGCCGCGATGATCCGCGACAGCGACATTGTGGCCCGCCTTGATGACGACCGGATCATCGTGGTCCTGCCCCGCGCCTTGATTCACGACGCCTGGAACCTTGCCCGCAAGATCTGTCGGATCGTCGAGACGACGCCAGCTCTCTTACCCGAAATTCCGGTCCTGACCGTTTCGATCGGCGTGGCCGAATTCCCCGCTTGCGCGGAAAACATCTACGCCCTGCTCGACGCGGCCGACCATGCCCTGAGCATGGCCAGGGACCAGGGCCGCAACCAGGCGGTCGCTGCCACCACGCTCAACCCCACCGATCCGGCCAACCGGGCCCGTTGTGCCAGTTGATCGCTCGGCGGGCCGTGGCGAGGCGTGGGGAGGGCACGCCGTACCGGATGCCGCGACGACGACGGCGATCAGCCAGAGAAAAAGGCACGGCGGCGAGGGCGAAGAAGCCCCCTGCGCTGAGCATGGCTGAGCGAACCGCCGCTTGCCGCCCGATTCCGCATTTTTCGTTTCTCCGGAGTCGATCAGGCGAGCTCACTTGCCGAAGGCAAGCCCCGGGTCATTGGGGCCGCCGCCCATGGCCTGGAACTTGAAGTGACTCTCGTCCTGCCAGGCAACCTTGCCGACCATCGCGTTGTTCTCGCTTTGCGAGAGAGTCAAGACGTCATTCTCGAAGACATACGTTCCCGCGATCGGCTGAGTCTTGCCCTGAGTGACGATGTTCCAGTTGAACTTGCTGTCGCCGCCAAGGGTCAGCTCGATCGTGGTGCCCATGGCGGGACTGGCCTTCCAGGCTCCCACGAGGTTGCCCTGCACGGCGGGCGCCGGCGCTGCTGCCGGGGCCTGAGCCGGGCTCGGCGCGGAACCGTCCGGGGAAGTCTGCGTCCTGTCGCCGGAGAGCTGCGCAACCAGTTGCGCCGAGAGCCGGTCGCCTGGCTGAAGCTTCACAACCTCCTTCAGCTCCTCGACGGCGGCCTCGGTGTGGCCCTGAGTGAGGTAATGGTACGCCAGGATGAACCGGGCCGAGGCTGATTGCGGCTGCGCGGTGCGATAATCCTCCAGAGCGCGCACCTGCTCCGTGTAAACGTCCACGCTGGGGTAAAGTCCAGACAGTGTGGTCCAGTCCCAGCCGGGACCTGCCGAGAGCACCGCGTAGAGAGTGGCGGCGGCCTGGTCGTACTGCTTGAGCGCGAACAGACAGAGCGCGCGGAACTCGTTGATCGCGGCATCACTGGGCAAAGCCTTGAGGACCTGGTCGGTCTGCTGCAACGCCTCGGCGTAGTTGCCGGCCTTGAACGCGGCACGGGCCGCATCAAACGTCTGCATCGCCGGGTCGGCGGTCGTCGGATCCGGCGGTGCCGCGCTGGTGTTCAGAGGCTGCGAATAGTCGATTGGTGCTGCCTCGACAACGGCCGCGGGTTGCTGCACCGGCACGGGCTGCTGGACAACCACGGTGGTAGGGACCGGTTGCTGGATCACGACCGGCTGGGTGATAAAGTAAGGGTTCACATAAGGCCGGTAGCCCCAGTTGTAAACGGTCGAGCCAATTCCCCAGGCCCCGATGCCGCCAACGGCAAGCCCCGTCATGAACGCGCCGCCATTGTTCCACCAGTTGCTGTTGTTCTGGCCGTGCCAGTAGCCGTTGACCCAGCTCTGGTGATTCGACCAGCCGGGCCGGTACGCCCAGTTCGGGTTGCCGTTGGTCCAGCTCGGCCGGTTCACATTCATATTGTTGACGTTGTTGTTGACGTTATTGATCGTGAGGTTGTTTCCGGAATTGACGGCACTACCGGGCCGGTTGACCCCGACGTTGACGTTGTTCGTGGTGTTCCCCGCGTTGTTGCCAATACTGGGGCGGTTGATTGTGGTGTTCCCCGCGTTGTTGCCAATACTGGGGCGGTTGATTGTGGTGTTCCCCGCATTGTTGCCAATACTGGGGCGGTTGATTGTGGTGTTCCCCGCATTGTTGCCAATACTGGGGCGGTTGATTGTGGCGTTCCCCGCGTTGTTGCCAATACTGGGGCGTTGATTGTGGTGTTCCCCGCATTGTTGCCAATACTGGGACGGTTGATTGTGGCGTTACCCGCGTTGTTGCCGAGACCGGGGCGGTTGATCGCGGCGTTACCCGCGTTGTTGCCGAGACCGGGGCGGTTGATCGCGGCGTTACCCGCGTTGTTGCCGAGACCGGGGCGATTACCCGGGGTCGGCAGGTTCGCGCCACCACCCAGGCCGGGCCGGTTTCCGCCCCCGCCCGGCGTGGGCAACGGTGCTGGGTTTGGTCGAGCGACCTGGGCGGGGCCCGGTGTTGGTCGAGCGGCCGGCGCCGGCCGCGGCGCGGCAGGCGCCTGGGGCCGGGCTGCCGGTGTGGCCGCATTGAACGAGGGCGTGCGATTGAAAGCGGGCCGGGCGCCCGTCTGCGCGCCCGGTCCAGGCCGTGCTCCACCTGCCCGGCCGCCGGCCCGCTGCGCCAGAGCGGTGCCCTCGCACAGGGCGAGAGTCAGAACAATTGCCAGCGCGAGACTGATCCTTTGGTTCATGGTTGTACCCTCTCTGGCTGGGGGAGCTGGGATCGAGGGTGGGCCGAGCGGGGTTTCGGCGGTTCTCGAACCAGGGTGATCTCTTCGGCGTCGGCCAGGACATCGGCTCCGTAGGTCCGATCGGCGGACGTCCATTTCATCGTATCCTTGTTGACGCGAGTGAGGACGTTGGTCGCCGAGGCGGCGCGGCCGTCTTTCAAGACACCCGTCGTCTTGATCACCCAGCGCTCGCCGTCACGCGACCAGAAACTCTCGGAAAAACCCCCGTCGGAGTCGAAGACCCAGGAGCGAACCTGCTTGAGCCGGGGATCCCAGCCGATTCGCTGTGAGCCCGACAGCGCGGCCTGCCCCCGGATCCGGACCTGAAATGATCGCAGCAGGAATGACTGGTTTTCCGACCAGCGACAGGTGGTGTGAACCTCGGCTTCGTCACTCTCATCGACCCAATCACCGATGAGCCATTCCAGCTCCTGGAGGTGTTCGTGAGCCGTGAGCTCGAGGGCTGATTCCGGCAACGGATAATCGCGGATGCTGTCCTGAAGCCATTTGCCGTCGCGCTTGACGTAGGCGACGGAGTAGCGGTTGGTCTCGCTAGAACCGCGCGGGTCGCCGGGTATCGGGGGACTGGTGATCGTGGCCGTTCCCTCTTCAAGGGCGGAATCCGCACCGAGAAAGCGAAGGCTTTCGGTCTTCACCTCGATCGTCTGGCCGGGGTACTTCTCGAACGACGACGCAAATAGCTGCTCGATCGCAGCACGGCCGTTGATCACGCGACCGGTCAGCGTGACCAACCGGGCATCGCCCGAGAACAAGGCGGCCACGGCTTTGACATCGCCCGCGTTGAATGCTCTGGTGAACTCGGCGACGACGGCGCGCAAGGCCTGCTCGTCACCGGCTCGGACTTCGCCCGCCGCCTGGGGCGGTTCCGCCGCCTTTTCCTGAAAATGACCGGACCGAGCCGGCGATTGACTGACAAAGAGACTCACCAGGCAAAACCCGGTCAAGATGGATGCGAGTTTCATCGCCGTTGACCTCTTCCATTGCAGGGTTGAGGCAATCATACGAGCAACATCATAGACGGAGGTTTAGGACATGGCCAACCTGAGGCAATGTTCACGTACTGCGGTTCAAGAATCTGCAGAAAGGTCCTTGGTGGGTGGGCTGACGCGCGTGCTTGATCGTGGCTCTCTGCCATTCTGGCTTGAAAGCCAACCCATGAGGTGCCTATCTTGCTCGGGATCCAGGTTTGCTGGGTGAGAGCTTCGGAGGCAGCAGCCAAGAAAGAGATTGGACGTAGGACATGACCAGCGTGGGCGCGAGTGAACAAAGCCAGGCCGAGCTCACAGAGCCGACGGGGACGCGGCAGTGGGGGTTCATTGGCTCCGGCAAGATGGCCACCGCCCTGATAAGGGGCATGTTGCGTTCGGGAGTGGCCGGGACCGCGAACATTGCCGCGAGCGATCCGCTCGAGTTGGCGCGCGCCGGGCTGGCCGCGGACACGGGGATCCGCGTCCACGAGGCCAACTTACCGGTCGTGGAGCAAAGCGACGTCCTGGTGCTTGCCGTCAAGCCGCAAACGATGCCGCAAGTCCTGGCCCAGCTTCGGCCGCTGGTCGGGCCCCGTCATCTGGTGGTTTCGATCGCCGCCGGAATCTCGATCGCGGCGCTGCTCGAAGGCCTGGGGCCGGAGCGCCGAATTGTCCGGGTGATGCCCAACACGCCGGCCCTGCTGGGCGAGGGAGCTTCGGCCTATGCCCTCGGGCCCGGGGTACCCGCCGCTGACGAGGCCGTCGTGAAGGCGTTTCTGGGCTCGGTGGGACGCGCGGTCCGGGTTCCCGAAACGATGCTCGATGCCGTCACCGGCCTCTCGGGCAGCGGGCCGGCGTTCGTCTACCTGATGATCGAGGCCCTTTCCGACGGCGGAGTCCGGGTCGGCCTGCCGCGCGACAT